>Ga0209668_10000002_pt1 | contig 405016 bp, 477 predicted proteins | sample FrelakmetPLP11PL_FD_187150 | JGI IMG/M metagenome (GOLD analysis project Ga0209668, IMG submission 187150) | Freshwater lake sediment microbial communities from the University of Notre Dame, USA, for methane emissions studies - PLP11 PL (SPAdes)... | ecosystem: Environmental > Aquatic >...
GTGCTCAAGGAATCCAAGGCCAACAAGGCATTCAAGGCCAACAAGGCATTCAAGGTCAACAAGGAATCCAAGGAACTCAGGGAACACAAGGAACTCAGGGAACACAAGGTGCTCAAGGCATTCAAGGAATTCAGGGAACACAAGGAACTCAAGGAACACAAGGTGCTCAAGGCATTCAAGGAACTCAGGGAACACAAGGTGCTCAAGGCATTCAAGGAATTCAGGGAACACAAGGAACACAAGGAACACAAGGTGCTCAAGGTCAACAAGGCATTCAAGGTCAACAAGGAATTCAAGGTCAACAAGGAATCCAAGGAACTCAGGGAACACAAGGAACTCAGGGAACACAAGGTGCTCAAGGCATTCAAGGAACTCAAGGAACACAAGGAACACAAGGTGCTCAAGGAATTCAAGGTCAACAAGGAATCCAAGGTGTATCAGGTACTCAAGGAACACAAGGTGCTACTGGTTCTCAAGGAATACAAGGTCAACAAGGAACTCAAGGTGCTCAAGGAATAACTGGTTCTCAAGGAACACAAGGAATAACTGGTTCTCAAGGAATTCAAGGTATTCAAGGTATTCAAGGTATAGGCTTACAAGGAATTCAAGGTATTCAAGGAACTTCTTTTAATGATGCGTCTTTAGCTTTATATGTAAAAGAAGCTTCTTTAGGAACTTCATTTATTTGGGAATCTGGATATCTTGATGTAAGTGTTATAGGAGGTTCTGGTGTTTCTCAAGCATATGTAGATGGTTCTCTTATTTATATTAAATCAACTTATATTCCAGATATATCTCTTAATCAATCTACGTTTAAATGGGTTGGAGGTTATCTTGAACCCAGTGTATCTGGAGCTGTAGCTGGTGTATATGTAAAAGAATCTTCTTTAGGTGCAGATTTTTATTGGAATATAAATAATTTATTAGAAATTTCTACAGGAAATGCAATAGATTATTTTGTTACTAATTCTTCTCTTGGAAATGATTTTTACTGGGAGTTTGGATTTCTTGAAGTAAGTGGGGGTTTTGGTGTTCAAGGAATTCAAGGAATTCAAGGAATTCAGGGTTTAGGTTCTCAAGGAATTCAAGGTGCTCAAGGAACTCAAGGTATTCAAGGAACTCAAGGAACACAAGGTACTCAAGGTATTCAAGGTATTCAAGGTGCTCAAGGAATTCAAGGACGTCAAGGAATTCAAGGAATTCAAGGAACTCAGGGAACACAAGGAACACAAGGAACACAAGGAACTCAGGGAACACAGGGTGCTCAAGGAATTCAAGGTCAACAAGGAATTCAAGGTACTCAAGGAACACAAGGAACACAAGGTGCTCAAGGAATTCAAGGTCAACAAGGAATCCAAGGAACTCAGGGAACTCAAGGAACACAAGGTGCTCAAGGAATTCAAGGTCAACAAGGAATCCAAGGTGTATCAGGTACTCAAGGAACACAAGGAACTCAAGGAACACAAGGTACTCAAGGTGCTCAAGGAATCCAAGGTATATCAGGTACTCAAGGAACACAAGGAACTCAAGGAACACAAGGTACTCAAGGTGCTCAAGGAATCCAAGGTATATCAGGTACTCAAGGAACACAAGGAATAATTGGACCACAAGGTGTTCAAGGTATTACTGCTGATTACAATAGAGTTGTATATTCTTTTATTGCTACAGATGCACAGACCGTATTTTCTCCAGTTCAATATACTATTACATTATTAGATGTATATTATAATGGTGTACGTTTACAATCTACAGAATATGTAGCAACAAATGGAACTTCTGTGACTCTAGTAGTTGGAGCAGAATTAGGAGCAGTAATAGATATAATAGCATTTACTCCAGGCGCAGCAGGAATTACTACAGGATTTACTGGAACATTTTTAGCTGATGGTTCTACTGTAACAGTTACAAACGGATTAATTATATCAGTAGTTTAATAATAATGTATAATATAAAATTTAATGGGTAATACAAGAAAAATATCAACTATAGGTGATGTAGAAATAGATGCAAGTGGATATCTATTTTTTGATGCAAATACATCTAAATGGTATATTAGATATGATTCTTCTATAAATGTAGATGGACCTACTGGAATTCAAGGAATTCAAGGAATTGATAATGATGCACAAGGAATAATAGGAAGTCAAGGTGCTCAAGGAAGTCAAGGAATTTTAGGAAGTCAAGGAACAGAAGGTGTTCAAGGAATTTCAGGAATTCAAGGTACTCAAGGTGCTCAAGGAATTCAAGGTACTCAGGGAACTCAAGGTACACAAGGAACACAAGGTGTTCAAGGAACTCAAGGTGCTCAAGGAATTCAAGGAACTCAAGGAGCTCAAGGAAATCAAGGAATACAAGGTGCTCAAGGTATTCAAGGAACACAGGGAACACAAGGTGCTCAAGGAGTTCAAGGTTCTCAAGGAAATCAAGGAATTCAAGGAACACAAGGAACACAAGGAATTCAAGGAACTCAAGGAACTCAAGGAACACAAGGTGTTCAGGGAATTCAAGGATATCAAGGAGTTCAAGGAGTTCAAGGAACTCAAGGATATCAAGGAGTTCAAGGAATACAAGGCGCTCAAGGAACACAGGGTATTCAAGGAATAGCTGGAGTACAAGGACTTGAAAATAGTGACAAAGGATCTCAGGGAACACAAGGAACACAAGGAACACAGGGAGCTCAAGGAACTCAAGGTGCTCAAGGAACTCAAGGTACTCAAGGAATACAAGGACTTCAAGGAATACAGGGTCAAACAGGAATACAAGGTGCTCAAGGACGTCAAGGAACTCAAGGAACTTCTGGTTCTGATATACGTCTTAAAAAGAATATACGACCTTTTTTAGAGGGTATTCAAACTGTTATGAAAATAAATCCTGTTATTTATCAATGGAATGGTTTAGCAGGACATGAATATGAAAATGAAGATATTGTTGGTATTATAGGTAATGAAATTGAAACTATATTACCGTATTCTGTTAAAAGAGCAACAGGAAAATTAGAAATTGATGGACCAGATTCTGAAGTTATTGAGTTTAATATTGATTCAGTAGTTTTTACACTTGTTAATTCTGTAAAAGAATTAAAACTTAAACTTGAAAAACTTAAAGAAAAAACTGATAGTTTGACATTGAAAAATATTCAAAGTATTCAAAGTATTCAAAATATAAACTATTTTTAATTATGGGAAATACAAGAAAATTAGGAGATGTTGGTGATGTAAAAATAGATATAAGTAGTTTTTTATATTTTGATGTAGATGTTTCTATTTGGTATAATTTATATGATGTTTCATTAGCAGCAAAGCTTCAAGGTATTCAAGGTATTCAAGGAATACAGGGAACACAAGGAACACAAGGTGCTCAAGGAAAAGAAGGAGAACAGGGAGAAGAAGGTATAGATGGAATTCAAGGAGCTCAAGGTATACAAGGAACTCAAGGTGCACAAGGTACTCAAGGAATTTTAGGAGATGAAGGCATTCAAGGTACTCAAGGTACTCAAGGTACTCAAGGTGCTCAGGGTGTTCAAGGTGTACAAGGTTCTCAAGGTTCTCAAGGAATTCAAGGTTCTCAAGGAATTTCAGGTATACAAGGAACTCAAGGAACTCAGGGTTCACAAGGTATTCAAGGTCTTCAAGGAATTTTAGGAATTCAAGGTTCTCAAGGAATAATAGGTGTTCAAGGAATTCAAGGAATTTTAGGTGTTCAAGGTGTTCAAGGAACTCAAGGTGCTCAAGGAATTCAAGGTGTTCAAGGAATTCAAGGAACACAAGGATCTCAAGGTGCTCAAGGAATTTCAGGTATACAAGGTGCTCAAGGAACTCAAGGTGCTCAAGGAACTCAAGGTGCTCAAGGAACTCAAGGTGCTCAAGGAACACAAGGAACACAAGGAACACAAGGTGCTCAAGGAACTCAGGGAACTCAAGGAACACAAGGAACACAAGGTGCTCAAGGAATACAGGGAAGACAAGGTACTCAAGGTGTACAAGGAATTCAAGGAATTCAAGGAATTCAAGGAAGAACAGGATCTTCTGATATACGTCTAAAGAAAAATATACGTCCTTTTTTAGAAGGAGTTCAAACTGTTACAAAAATAAATCCTGTAATTTATCAATGGAATGGTTTAGGAGAATATCCACATGAAAATGAAGATATTATTGGTATAATTGGTAATGAACTTGAAAGATTTATGCCTTATGCTATTAAAAGAAGAACTGGAAAATTGGAAATAGACGGGCCAGATTCTGAAATTATGCAATTTGATATATCTCCCATAGTTTTTTCTCTTGTTAATGCAGTAAAAGAATTAGAAGGAGAAATTATTTATATGGAACACTTGGTTCAAACATTAAATGGATCGATAAATTAAATATATGATATAATGTACAATACTACAAAAATAGGATTAATTGGTGATACAAATGTAGATGTAAGTGGATGTTTATATTTTAATGCTGAAGCTTCTATTTGGTATATAGTATATGATGCTTCTTTACCACAAGGAACACAAGGTATTCAAGGAGCTCAAGGATTTTATGGAACACAAGGAACACAAGGAACACAAGGAACACAAGGAACACAAGGTACTCAAGGAACACAAGGTGCTCAAGGTGCTCAAGGTGCTCAAGGTATTCAAGGTGAACAAGGTATACAAGGTACTCAAGGAACACAAGGTGCTCAAGGTGCTCAAGGAACTCAAGGTACTCAAGGTGCTCAAGGTGCTCAAGGTATAATAGGTTATCAAGGAATTCAAGGTATTCAAGGAATTCAAGGTATTCAAGGAATTCAAGGTACACAAGGAACTCAAGGAAGACAAGGTACACAAGGAACTCAGGGAAATACTAATACAATTCAAGGTGCTCAAGGAATTCAAGGAACACAAGGTCGTCAAGGAATTCAAGGTACTCAAGGTACTCAAGGTACTCAAGGTGCTCAAAGTGCTCAAGGAACACAAGGTCGTCAAGGAATTCAAGGAACTCAAGGTACTCAAGGTGCTCAAGGTGCTCAAGGAACACAAGGAGCGCAAGGATATCAAGGAATTCAAGGAACACAAGGAACACAAGGAACACAAGGAACACAAGGAACACAAGGAACACAAGGTACTCAAGGAGATCAAGGAGAAGAAGGAACACAAGGAACACAAGGAACACAAGGAATTCAATCACCTCAAGGAGTTGTAGGAAGTCAAGGTCGTCAAGGAATTCAAGGAAGAAGAGGTGCATCAGCATCAGATATACGTTTAAAGAAAAATATACGTCCTTTTTTAGAAGGCGTTCAAACTGTTACAAAAATAAATCCTGTTATTTATCAATGGGTAGGATTATGGAATTATCCACATGAAAATGAAGATATTGTTGGTATTATAGGTAATGAACTTGAAAAATTTATGCCTTATGCTATTAAAAGAAGACCTGTAAATTTACAAAATGATGTACCAGATTCACAGGTTATTGAATTTAATCTTGAACCTGTAATTTATACTCTTGTTAATGCAATAAAAGAATTAAACATAGAAAAAGATAATATCAAAAAACAAATTAAAATGTTGATAAATATACAAAGAAATAAAGAATTGCAAGGAATACAAGGAATTTAACAATTAAAAAAATAAATATTATGATTGATTTAAAACGTTATTATCGATTAAAACCACAAGGTTTATGTTGGGTAGAAAAATATAAAGAAGATTACGTTGTATTATTTAAAAGATTTGATAATGAAAACGGAAAAGAACTTACACATGAACCTAATTATGTTACTATAGAAAATCTTGAAAAAGATAAACAAGAACTTACAATACAATTAGAAGCATTAAATTCTATTTTAGAAGATATTAAGAAATTATAATGGCAATACCAAGATTAAATATATCATGTGCTTCAACTAATCTAAATAGTATGCCGTATACTTTATGGGGAAATATATATTATCCTCAAAATGGTGTTAGTTTTCGTACGCTATTTAACACAAGAAATGTTAGTACAGGACGATGTGATGTAAGTACAATGGGTGGATTAACTGTTAGTTTTTCTACGAATCCTACTGGAACAATGCATTGGAATCAAAATAATTTTAATCCTCAAACAGTTACTGTAACTGCAAATTGTGCATGGACACCAGTTTTAACAGCAGAAAATCCATCAGGATCTTTTACAATAAATAATGTAACAGGAACAGCACAATTAGGAGGTAATTACGTAGGAGGTAACGGAAGTTTTCAGCCTAGACATATGGCAAATGGAAACGGAAGCACAGGAACAATTACTATTTATTATTCTAATGGATCTGGCGGAATATCCACACAAACTATATTATTAGCTGTACCGTAAAATATAAAACTTTCTAAATAATTCTATATATAATAATTAAAGTTTATACTTAAAACTAATATAAATGAATAGAAACCTATGTAAAAAAGTTCTATCAGAGGGTGGAAAACTTATACCATTAATCATACCTAGTTCATCTTCTAAAGGACTTGGATTAATGAATCCATCAATACTTTTAGATACAACAAAAATTTTACTTAATCTCAGAAATATAAATTATACTCTTTATCATTCTGAGAACAAACAAGTGTTTAACAACAGATTCGGACCATTAGTATATCTAAATCCTGAAAATGATCTTCATTTAAGAACATTTAATTTTTATTGTGAACTTGATACAGAAAAATTAAATATAGTTAAACATTATCCTATTGATACATCAACGTTTGATAAAGAACCTCTTTGGGAATTTGTAGGATTAGAAGATGCGCGTTATGTAAGATGGGATGGAAAACTTTTTGCTTGTGGTGTAAGAAGAGATACTACTACTAATGGACAAGGCCGTATGGAATTATCAGAATTAATTGAAAAAAACGAATCTGAATTAAAACCAGGAGAAAGTCCTATTAAAGAAATAAATAGATTTCGTATTGAGCCGCCAGGGCCTTCTACATATTGCGAAAAAAATTGGATGCCTATATTAGATATGCCTTATCATTTTGTTAAATGGTGTAATCCTACTCAAGTTGTTAAAGTTAATACAAAAACTCTTACATCTGAAACTGTATTTTTAAGTAATAGTCATATACCAAATATTCCTGATTTTAGAGGAAGTTCCCAAGTAATAAACTATAAAGATTATAGAATGTGTCTTATTCATGAAGTTAATCTTTTTAATAATAAGCTTCAGCAAAAAGATGCAACGTATATGCATCGATTTGTAGTATGGGATAAAAATTGGAACATTGTTAAAATATCAGAACCATTTTCATTTATGGATGGTGAAATTGAATTTTGTTGCGGCATGGCTTTATATAAAAAAGATTTATTAATATCTTTTGGATTTCAAGATAATGCTGCATATATATTAAAAGTTCCAGAAAATATTATTGATGAAATTATTGGATTTAAACAATCAGATTTTGATTGGGGTTTAATAGAAAAAAATCCTTGGTTTAAATCTGTTCTTATAGATGAAATTTTTATAAATGATGATTATCAAAAGTTTTTTAAAGTTGAAAAAGATGACGTTGTTGTAGATGTAGGTGCAAGTGTTGGGCCATTTACATATAATATTTTAAATAAAAAACCTAAACGTGTATTTTGTTTAGAACCTTCGAGAGAATTATTTCCAACTTTATTAAAAAATGCTAAAGATCATTCAATCATATGTATAAATAAAGGAATATCAAATGAAGATGATATAGATACATTAGATGGTGTGTATAATTCTGAATCAAATGAAATGTTTAATTCTTCATATTATGCAGATACTATTAAATTTAAAACCTTTATAAATAAATATAATATCTCAAAAATAGATTTTCTTAAAACTGATTGTGAAGGAGGAGAATACGATATATTTAATGATGAAAATTTTGATTGGATTAAATCAAATGTTAAAAAAATAGCAGGTGAATTTCATTTATCAAATTTTAAATATAAAGAAAAATTTAAAAAATTCAGAGAGACATATTTAAAAACATTTACAAATGCTAAAATATATTCTATGGATGGAATAGATATTAAATGGGATTTATGGAGTGATCATTTTTTAGAATTTTATGGACAAATACTTGTGTATATTGATAATACAATTCCTTCAATTGAAATTAAAAAAGAAGAAATACCAGTTATTAAAAAAATTGAACCAGTTTCTCCAATTGTAAAAAAAGATAAAAAGAAAAAAAACTATTGGAAAACTGCAAAATGGGCTACATTTGAAATAACTACAAATATCCTTTCAAAAGGATGTATAATGAATTGTGTATTTTGTCCTCAAAAAACATTATTAAGTAAATATAAAGGGGAAAGAATGTTATCATATGATAATTTTGTAAAAATACTAGATAAAATTCCTAAAGATATTGCCATTATATTTTCAGGTTTTTCTGAACCTTGGTTAAATAAGAAATGCACAGATATGCTTTTATATGCTCATAAAAAAGGCCATCAAATATCATTGTTTACAACAGGAATAGGTATGGAGATAGAAGATTTTGAGAAAATAAAACATATACCATTTGCATCAGGCCCAAAAGAACCTCAAGTAGGATATCTGGGATTTCCTATTAATAATGGGGGATTTACTCTACATCTTCCTGATAATGAATTATATGCTAAACATCCTATTACAGAAAAATATATTAAATTACTAAATCATATTAAAGAACACGAGAATGAAATAGCCAATTTTACTCTAACATGTATGGGTACTGTGCATGATAAAGTAAAAGATATATTTCCGACAGCATATAAAACAGATATATGGTCTCGTGGAGAAAATGTAGTAAAAGAAAAAACTTTTCGTCCTGAGATAGTATCTGTAATAGATGGAAATTTTAAATCAGGATATCAATGGGAAGAACCTGCAACATGTAGATGTGATGAACATCTTTATCATAATGTGTTACTTCCTAATGGAGATGTTGTATTATGCTGTATGGATTATAGTTTAGAACATGTTCTCGGAAATTTATATACTCAAGAATATGATGAAATACTTCCTGCACCCAATACTACTTTTGATTTATGTAAATTGTGTGAAAATGGATTACCACTTAAAAAATAAAAATTTATGCTACCAAACTTAGATTCAGCTTTATCAAATTATATATCAGACCCAAAAAATCCTGATTATAATTTTATACTTGGACAAATTTATGAAAATATGGGACATACTGCTGCAGCAGCGTCTTTTTATATAAGAACTACAGAATTTGGAATAGAAGATTTATTATCATATGAAGCTTTATTACGATTAGCTTTATGTTTTGATAGACAAGGATCAAGAGTATTTACAGTGAAGGGTATTCTTCTACGTGCAGTTGCTTTAATTCCTACTAGACCCGAAGCATATTTTTTATTAAGTAGAATATATGAAAATTCTAGAGATTGGCAAGAGTGTTATGCTATTGCCAGTATTGCAGAACAAATGATTAAAGACCCTGATGTATTATTACAGACTAATGTTGAGTATCCTGGAAGATATGGAGTAACTTTTGAAAAAGCAGTAGCTGCATGGTGGATAGGATTATATGATGAATCTATACATATATTTAAAGAATTAGAAAAAAGATCAGATATTCAAGAAATTCATAGAATAGTATCTCGTAATAATATAATAAATCTTGCAGGTAATTTATGGAAAAATCCTATAACATATTTTAATTATCTTTATGAACATTTACGAGTTAAATTTCCAGGAGCAGAATATATTTCACAAAATTATTCTCAATGTTATCAAGATATGTTTGTTTTAACGATGTTAAATGGAAAAAGAGAAGGAAAATTTTTAGAAGTTGGATGTGCTGGACCTTATTTTGGAAACAATACAGCATTATTAGAAAAATCTTTTGCGTGGACAGGAATTTCCATTGATATAGATCAAAATTCTATAAACGAATTTTCATCAGAACGAATTAGTAAAGCTATTTGTGCTGATGCTACAAAAGTAGATTATTCAAATTTATTAGAAGGAGATTATGATTATTTACAATTAGATTGCGATCCTCCTTTAATAACATATCAAACTTTATTAAAAATACCATTTGAGCAACATAGATTTGCTGTTATAACATTTGAACATGATCATTATGCAGATGAAAATAGTAAAATTCGTGATAAATCAAGAAAATATTTAGAATCTCATGGATATGAATTAGTTGTAGCAAACATAGCGCCTGATTTATATTCTCCATATGAAGATTGGTGGGTTCATCCTGATCTAGTTGATAGATATATAATAAATATAATGAAAGATGTTTCTGATGCTCCAAAACGATCAGATAATTATATGTTAAAAAGAAAATAGGATGCATGATAAAACAGATATTAAAGGGTTACATTTTATGGGTATGGTATTATTTATATAAACCTTACAGAGATAAACGAAAAGAAGATGCGGAAAAACGAATAAAAATTTGTGAAGCTTGCGAATTTTTTTGGAAGTCAGGACGAAATTGTATATTGTGTGGGTGTTATATGGATGTAAAAACTAAAATGCGATTTGATTTAGATGAACACGGAAAAAGTATAGATGGCTGTAAAGAAAAAAAATGGTAAGGAGCTTAACGCTCCTTTTTTTATGAATATATAACTTATAAAAGATGAAATCTATAAAAAGATTAATTTTAACAATAATTTTAACCTTTGTATTAGGAGTACAATTACTTATGGCAATATTAACAGTAACAGGACAAACAATTATTAATTCCGATACAACATGGAACGGATATTATGTTGATCGTTATGAACCTATGACTTTCACGTTTAGTAATAATTCTATAACATCTCAAAATTATTCTAATTACATGCTTCAGGCGGGAGATGAAGATATTCAACCAACTAATAATAATCTTGCGGGAGAAGTAATAACTGGTAATAGGTTAACATGGAACGGAACCGATATGACAAGTATTTGTCATGGAGTATTTACAGGATGTAATATCAACGTTGTAATTAAATATAATTATCTTGAAAAAGTTCCTATGGGTCTTATACGCAAATCAGCAAGTAATATGGTTAATACTTCTGGCGGCGTTGCATATAATATACTTAATAAAACATTCATAGGAACAGTAGTTAAAGGCATATCTAATGTTAATATCTATAATAATACTTATTATTCAGATCGTACTTTTGCTAATACTCAATACGGAAGAGCATTAATAGATGTTTATACAAATACAGATCTTGTTCCTAATTCTGTAGCACATAATACTAAGATTAAGAATAATATATTTTATACTAAATATCAAATAAATAATATACGTGTACTTGATAATGAAAGTTTAATTGGATTTGAATCTGATTATAATTTATTTTATTGTGAATCAGGAACTCCTATGTTTGAAATATCAGGAACACAAATAACTTTTGCACAGTGGCAGGCATTAGGATATGATACTCATTCTGTAGTAGTTAATCCCAATTTTATAGACTTTGTTAATTTTGTTCCAACTACTAGACTAAATTATGGAACTAATTTAGGTTCTACTTGGCAAACTGGCTTATCTACTTCAGCTGTTTGGATAGTTGGTTCTACTCCTACTACAAGTGATCAAAATGGTACTTGGCAGGTTGGTGCAAGAGTTTATGCTTCTTCAGCAACTGCACCTACAGTAACAACTACTGCTGTCACATCTATAACTAGTACTACTGCTATTAGTGGTGGAAATGTGACTAGTGATGGTGGATCTGCAGTGACTGCCCGTGGCGTTTGTTGGAACACAAGCACTAATCCCACTATTGCTAATTCAAAAACTAGTAACGGAACTGGAACAGGATCTTATAGCAGTTCATTGACAGGATTATCAAATGGCGTAACGTATTACGTAAGAGCTTATGCTACTAATTCAGTGGGAACTGCATATGGTAGTAATGTATCATTTGTAGCTGAAAATGCTGTGGCTGGAACTTATTATGTATCAACTACTGGTAACGATGCAAATTCAGGCACAATAAGTCAACCCTTTTTTACATTAAATAAAGCATGGACAGTAATTGGCCCAGGCGATATTGTTTATGTGAGAGGTGGAACTTACCAATATTTAACATCGCAAGAATGTGTTGGTAAAAATGGAACTGCAGGAAATCTTATAAAAATTTGGGCTTATCCGGGAGAGACACCTGTAATAACAAAAGCAGTGGGGTGGACGTATACTCATAGAGCAGGCATTTATTTTGTAGGTAGTTATTTCCATTGGAAAGGAATTGAAGTTAGTGGATTTACACAGATAGACGATAATGAATACGCAGGTTTTAATGTAGATGATGGTACAAATCATAACATATTTGAACTTCTTAATATTCACCATAATGGTGGAAGTAATAGATTGATAAATCAAGACTGTGATGATAATTTGGTGTTAAATTGTGACTTTCATCATAATTACGATCCTCTTACTACTGTTCCTAGCGCTTATGGAAATGCAGATGGTATGGCAGCAAATCCTAGAGCTGGAACTACTAACACTATAAGAGGTTGTAGATTTTGGTCTAATTGCGATGATGGATTGGATTTATATGGAGCGAACGGATTAGTGATTGTTGACAAATGCTGGGCGTGGAGTAACGGTTACAGAGAAGACGGTGTTACAAAAGGAGGTGATGGTAACGGTATTAAATTAGGAGGCACCACCGGAGATTATTCTACAACTCATTTACGAACCGTCACCAATTCTTTAGCTTTTCATAATAGAAATGCTGGATTTACACAGAACGTAGCGCGATGCATATCTCACATTTATAACAATACAGCCTATCACAATGCTGATGGTGCTGATGTATATAATTTAGGATTTGAATTTGAAGAAACTTCTATCGTACATATTTTAAGAAATAATGTAGCTCATGCGAACCAACATCCTACAAATTTACAAGCAAATTACGGTAACTGTATTACATCAAATAATACATGGAATGGTCTTGTTACAGTCACTGATGCTGATTTTACAACTATTAGCTCTACAGGAGTTGATGGAAGCAGACAGTCAGATGGAAATTTACCAGCACTGTCATTCTTGCATTTGATAACAGGATCTGATTTAATTGCAGCAGGTACAAATGTAGGATTAATAACAGATGGAGATGGTGTTGCTTGGAATAATCCACCATCAATGGGTGCATATGAGTATGTAAGTGGAAGTGTAGTAATACCTACAGTAACAACTACTGCTGTCACATCTATAACTAGTACTACTGCTATTAGTGGTGGAAATGTGACTAGTGATGGTGGATCTGCAGTGACTGCCCGTGGCGTTTGTTGGAACACAAGCACTAATCCCACTATTGCTAATTCAAAAACTAGTAACGGAACTGGAACAGGTTCATATGTTAGTTCATTGACAGGGTTGTCTAATGGTGTGACGTACTATGTCAGAGCTTATGCTACTAATTCAGTGGGAACTACATATGGTAGTAATGTATCATTTGTAGCTGCAAATTCTGCTCCAGGAACTTATTATGTTAAAAACGGTGGTAATAATAATTTAGATGGATTATCAGATGCTACAGCATGGGAAACAATAGATAAAGTTAATTCAACTATTACAGGAGGAAATACTGTTTTATTTAAGCGTGGTAGCACATGGCGTAATCAACAAATAAGACCTGTTGCTGGTTCAGCAGGAGCTTACACGACTTATGGAGCATATGGAACTGGAGCAAAACCAAAAATTTTAGGTTCTTTAACTGCAAATTCAGGATGGACTAATGTTAGTGGTAATATATGGCAAACTACCGGATGGACAAAAGATGTGGGAAATATCATTTTTAACAATGAACAAAGCTGTGGTCGTAAATTCATGACTGCTACACCTACACTTACTACTCAGGGGGATTTTTGGTACGATTACGTGAATGACAGAGTACGAATGTATTCTGTAGGAAATCCTGCATCTTATTATACTAATATTGAATTTGCTTTAAGTCAAGATGCTGTTGTTACAAGTTATAATGCTCCATATATAATCATTGAAGATTTAGACTTCCGTTACTGGGGAAATTGTGTTATACAGAATGCTCGTAATTATAGTATTTATCGTAGATTAGATATAAGTTACATAGGTGGTGGAGATGCAGGAGAAACGCAAGGCGCTGCCTGGTATGATACACGATGGGGTAATGGAATTCAGATGTGGGAAGGCGACGGATCTTATATTACAGTAGAAAGTTGTAAAATTGATCAAGTTTATGATGCTGGTATTTCACCTCAAGGCCAAGCGGGTTCTTGGACTATGCATGATATTTTTATAAGAAATAACATTGTAACTAATTGCGAGTATAATTTTGAATTTTGGTTAAGGGCTGGAGCCACAGCTTACAATATCTATGTTGAACATAATGTATTTGCTTATGCTGGATATGGGTTTGCACATAATCAACGTCCAGATGCAATTCAAGGGCATAATTTGCAGATGGGAGGCATGCAAGCTACCAGAAATAATATTTATTTACGTAATAATATTTTTTATATGTCTTTGAATTATAATTATAGTGCATGGTGGTATAATCCTGGGCCAGGAACAACTCCTCCGGGTCCAAGTACTTATGATGATCTATATAATATCACATTTGATTATAATTTATATTACACTCCGGGCGTATATATAGGTTTTTTTGATGCACTTCCTACTATATTTAATACATTTGCACAATGGCAAGCAGCTTTTCAAGTAGATGAATCACACGGAAAGGGTGTTGATCCATTATTCGTTGATCCAGCAAATGGAGATTTTCATTTACAACCGGGTTCTCCTGCCATTGCAGCCGGATTAGCAGTAGCAGGAGTAACAACAGATTTTGATGGAGTTTCTTATGCAAGTACTCCATCAATGGGAGCGTTGGAATATGTTAGTCCTACTAATAATACTTATTATGTAAAAAATGGAGGAAATGATAATTTAAATGGATTATCTGATTCTACAGCATGGGAAACTATATCTAAAGTAAATTCATTTATTAAAGGTGGTGATAAGGTTTTATTCAAACGCGATAGTGTTTGGCGTAATGAAGCTATATCTGTTGTTAATGGTTCAGCTGGAGCTTATACCACTTATGGAGCATATGGAACTGGGGCAAAACCTCGTATATTAGGCTCTGTTCAATTAAACTCTGGATGGACAAATGTAAGTGGTAATATATGGCAAAATAGTAATGCTGCTGTGTTAGCTAAACAAGTAGGAAATCTTATTTTTAATAATGAACAAAGTGTAGGTGTAAAAGTTGCCTCTGAAGCATTATTAAACGCACAGGGCAGATTTTATTGGAATTTTAGTACAGGTGTATTAAGAATGTACTCTGTAGGCAATCCTGCTCTTTATTACTCTAACATTGAAGCAGCTTTACAACAACAGACGGCTGATGTGTACGGACATTCATATATTAAGTTTGAAAATCTTGATTTTAGATATAGCGGTGAAGGGACTATTTTTGGGGATAGTAATTATATACAAGTGTATGATTGCAATATAAGCTATAACGGAGGAGCTTATACAGATGTAGGAGGGGGCACAAGAATAGGAGGAGGAATTGGTACATGGGATAATGCATCATATTGGGAAATATTAAGATGTAGGATTAGTAACGAATATGATGCAGGAATAACCATGCAAGGGACTGGTGTTACATTAATTCATGATATGATAATAAGAAATAATATTATTGAAAAATGTGAATATAATTTTGAATTTTGGGAAAGACCCAATACTGGACAAATGTATAATATATGGTTTGAACACAATACGTTAGCATATGCAGGATATGGTTGGTCTCACACTCAACGTCCAGATTCTCAACAAGGGCATAGCATATATATGGGAGGAATGTCAGTTCAAAGACATGACATATACATAAGAAATAATATTTTTTATTCAAGTATCAATGATAATATAGCGTTCTCTTATTACAATGATGGTTCTTATGATGATTTAATAAATATCACCTTTGATTATAATTTATATTACAATCCTGGAGTTAATACTGCTTTTGCAGATGCTCATGATATCATTTTTCTTACATTTGCAAATTGGCAAGCAGCTGTAAGTGTAGATGAATCGCATGGAATAGGAACTAATCCTTTATTTGTTAATGCTGCTGGAGGTGATTATCATCTAAGTATAGGTTCGCCCGCTATTGCAGCTGGATTAGCAGTAACAGGAGTAACTACTGATTTTGATGGAGTTTCTTACAACTCTTCACCTGCAATGGGCGCATATGAATATGTTCCAGGATCTTCTAACATATATTACATAGATCCAACTGGCGCAGATTCTGCAGGAAGAAATGGATCAAATGTAGCAGGACAACAATGGCTTACACTTGCATATGCTATAAGTCGTGTTACTACAGGCGATACTATTCATGTTAATCCGGGAACATATAATATAAGTTCGCAAATTACTGTTCCTATTGGAATAAGTATAGAAGGAGATGGAATTACTTCAATTTTACGTTCTACATATACAAGTGGTCCTACATTAAATTTAGCTAATTCAGTATTGGGAAGTGGAAATCAATATATAGCTAATATTAAAATGGATGGTGTTTCTACTACCGCGCATACTGCTGTAAATGTATATAGAAGATCAAATGTATCAATATATAATTGTACATTTGTAGATTTTTTACAATGGGGTGTAAGATATAGAGGGCAAGATGCTGGTGAAGTAGAACCTACTTTGTGGGCAACTGGTAATTCATTTCATGATAATTCTGTTAATAATTGCTCTATGTATTATTATCCAGGTGGAGATGCTGATGTTGATAAACGAAACGGAAATGGACAAGGTCTTTTAGAAATAAGTGAACAACAAGGAATGAGAGTATATAATAATACTCTTATACAAACAGGTAGAACTACTTGGCATAATGGATACTGTATAAAAGGCATAATGGGTTATAATAAAGATATTAAGATTTATAATAATATCATGACTAAAGCTGCATATACAGAAGCATATGGAATAACATGGGATTTTGTTTTAGAATTTTGGGAAAGTCGAGGAGGAATAGAAGTTTATGGAAATACTATTACTGGTGGATCTCTTGATTTTTCAGGAAGTGGAACTGAAAATGATACTACAACTCAAAAAGGAATATATGATTATGCTGTATGGATTCATGATAATTCTATAATGAATACTACTTTAAGCGCATACTCTAATACTCATGGAATATTAATAGAACAAAGCGCAACAGATGTAATTATTGAAAGAAACTGGATAGAAAATGTATGGGCTGGAATTTATTTTCCACTTACACCAAAAAGTAATCCTATGTATGGAACTATATTTAATAACATAACTGTAAGATATAATGTAATAAAAAATGTAGGAACATCTGGAAATAATTTACAAGGGTTTGGAATTCATGGGCCTTATGCTGTTACAAATATGACAGGCAATAACATTCAATATTATAATAATACTATAATTGGAAGAAGTGGTTCTAATTCATGGGGTATTCAAATTCCTGTATTAGGAACTTTAACAAATGTGTATGTAAGAAATAATATTGTACAAGGATTCTCAGGTGCTGGAAGTGCTGGTATATATTGCTATAACTATGGTACAGTTAACTATGCTTGGGTGCAATATAATAATTTGTATCAATGCGCAAATAGTAATGCACCATTATATGGTTTAAGTATATCTAATCTTACATCAGAAAGTGCGTATGCTGGTACAGTTCCTCCATTCGTATCTACTACAGATTATCATTTAACTACAAGTAAAGATGGAATATATATAACTTCAGGCTTGACAGATAAAGATGGCGTTACGCCATCAAATCCTCCAGACATAGGAGCATATGAATATGCACTAGTAAATGGTGTTTATTATATAGATCCAACTGGCGCAGATTCTGCAGGAAGAAATGGATCAAATGTAGCAGGACAACAATGGCTTACACTTGCATATGCTATAAGTCGTGTTACTACAGGCGATACTATTCATGTTAATCCGGGAACATATACAGTAACTACTCAAACAAGTGTACCAATAGGCATAAATATTGAAGGAAATGGCATAGGTAGTTCTATTATTAGATCGCATTATATAGCAGGTGATGGAAATCTAAATAACGCATGTTTAGTGTTATCTGGAGGAACAAATACTGATCAACATATTAGTGGACTTACATTAGATGGAGATTCTTTATGGGGAGATAACGCTATAGTTGTATATAATAGAAGTAATGTAAGCATTTATAATTGTCAAGTAGTTAATTTTTTAACTCAAGGAATTAGATTTGATGGAAGTTCTCCAAGTTTAAGTGTAAATAACAGTCTTTATGGTTGCACAATAACTAATTCTGGCGGTATAGATACATCTGATAGACGAGCTAATATATTTATAAGAAATAATACAAGCCTACGTATTTATAATAATACTCTTAATCAAACTCTTAGAGTTTCAAATACAGGGTTAGGAATTAGATTAGAAGATGGAGTTTATGGTTGTAAGATATACAATAATTATTTATATGGAATACAACCTGGCGCTGATTGGTCATTTACAATGGAATGTTGGTGTGCTGATACTGTTAATGGTGTAGGTTGGGGATTAGAAATATATGGAAATACTATAACAGGATTAATTGACTTTGGTTCTGGAGTAAGTAAAGGAACAGGTTCTTATACTTATGCTGTAAGTTTTCATGATAATGTAATGGGAACAGATGTTGCTCATGCTGTTACAGATTATCAACACGGTTTATTATTTGAATTAAATGGAAGCGATATTATTATTTATAATAACGAATTTAAATTTCTTGATCGTCCTATTTATTTTACATCAGGACAATTTAGTAATATAGATATACATTCTAATATAATTAGAAATGTTCCAGCCAGTTATTCTGATGGAGCAGGTATTTTATTTATCGGAAGTGGGTCGCCTACATCAGAACAGAATGTATATATACGAAATAATACTATTATTGCTCATACTGGTGGAGTAGGACCGGCACAATATGGCATTTTATTTGATGCAAGAGGTACAGTAAATAATTTTTACATACAAAATAATATTATTCAAGGATTTTCTTCTGCTCCGTATGAAAGTTATGGAACCACAGGATCTATAGGAACTTTGGTTGTTCAAAAAAATGTTCTTTATCTTAATGGAAATAGTAATAATATTAAATTAACATTAACACCTACATCTCTTACAAATGATTTAGGGCTTAAATATGATCCAGTGTTTGTAAATGCAGCTGCATATAATTTTCATATACAATCAACATCGCCTGCATTAAGAGCAGGTTTATATGTAGGATTAGTTTTTGATTATGATGATCAGTTTTGGAATAATCCACCTTCTATAGGAGCATATGAATATATGGGTGCTCTTCCTTCATCTATTCCATCAGTTACAACTTCTTCTATTACTAATATTCTTGCAACTACTGCTTCTGGCGGTGGTACTGTAACACATGACGGAAGTTTAGCATTATCTTCTAGAGGTATATGTTGGAATACTTCAACAAATCCAACTGTGTTAAATTCTTCAACAAATAATGGAGTATCAGAAGGGGTATTTACGAGTTCACTTGTAGGATTAAATCCAAGTACTCATTATTATGTTAGAGCATATGCTGCAAATTCATTAGGAGTAGGATATGGAGCAAATGTTGAATTTGATACTCTAAAAAATACATCAATTCCAATTGTTACTACTACAGCAATTACTGATATAAGTACTTTTACTGCAACTGGAGGCGGAAATGTAACTCATGATGGAAGTTTAGCAGTAACTTCAAAGGGTGTTTGTTGGTCTGTTTTACCAAGTCCTACTATTGATAATACATTTAATACTAGTGGTACAGGAGAAGGGTCGTATGTTAGTTATTTAACTGGATTAAATGCATCAACACATTATTATGTAAGAGCATACGCTATTAACGCAGAAGGAGTTGGATATGGATATGATGTTTCATTTAATACATTAGGTTCAGGAATTTCTTTAGTTAATGGACTTATGGGATATTGGAAATTAAATGAAACAACAGGAAGCGCGTTAGATTCTGTAGGAAGCATAAATGGTGCCGTTTTTGGTGCTACACAAGGAGTTCCTGGTAAAATAAGTACTGCATATCGTTTTAATGCAGCAACAAATAGTTATATTGATTTAGGAATTTCTTGTAAACCTACAACTGCAATATCTTTTGCCGTATGGCTTAATCCAAGCACATTTAACGATATTTATTCAGGAGTAATAAATAATACTACTTGGGTTAATCCGACAGAACAATATGGCTATAATGTATTTCTTGATAGTAGTAAAATGTTATTTGAATTATTTAATGGCGATGTTCAAAATTCATTATGGAGCAATGCTACAATAACACCAAATACTTGGCATTTTATTGTTGGAACATGGGATGGCGCAAAAATGAAACTTTATATTAATAATGTACTTGATGCAAGCCAAGCTAGAACAACTACTATAGGATACGATCTAGCATCTGTTTTAAGATTTGGTTCTCATTCTGCACCATATGATTATACAGGTGTTATTGATGAAATAGGAATTTGGAATAGAGCTTTGACTATTTCTGAAGTATCTACATTATATAATAGTAGTAACGGATTAACTTATCCATTCGATGCTTCAACCAATATTAGTATTCCTACTGTTACAACTTCTTCAGTTACAAATATATTTACAACTAGTGCATCTTGTGGTGGTAATGTAACTCATGATGGAAGCACTGCAGTAACAGCTAAAGGTGTATGTTGGAATACATCAATAAATCCAACTGTATTAAATTCTTCAACAAATAATGGAACAGGAACAGGAGTATTTACAAGCGCAATAACAGGATTAAATCCGAGCACACATTATTATGTTAGAGCTTATGCAACTAACGCAGTTGGAACTGCTTATGGTTCTAATGTTCAATTTGATACATCTACATCTCCTATAGTAACCTCAATTCCTACCGTTACAACTTCTTCAGTTACAAATATATTTACAACTAGTGCATCTTGTGGTGGTAATGTAACTCATGATGGAAGCACAGCAGTAATAGCTAAAGGTGTATGTTGGAGTATTTTATCAAATCCAACTATTAGTAGTGCATTAACTAATGATGGCACCGGTGAGGGATCATTTACAAGCGCAATAACAGGATTAAATCCGAGCACACATTATTATGTTAGAGCTTATGCAACTAATGCAGTAGGAACGGGATATGGAAATCAAATTACATTTGATAGTAGTATTCCAGTTTCAGTTATTTCAACTTATTACATAAATGCTATAAATGGAAATGATGCTAGTGCAGGAACTACACAAAATACAGCCTGGAAAACAGTTGCAAAAGTTAATGCATATACATTTATTCCAGGAGATACTGTTTTATTTAGAAGAGGTGATACATGGAATGAAAGATTGGTTGTAGCACAAAGTGGTATAAGTGGATATCCTATAACATATTCTAATTATGGTGTTGGCGCTAATCCTATATTTAATGCACAAAATATTCGTCCTAATGGAATTAGAATTGAGGGCGTATCTTATATAATCATTGATGGTATTGATACCATAAATAGTACTGAAGAAGGAATTGTAGTATTTGACTGGAATGAAATAGGATCATCTAATGTAACAATTAAAAACCTTACATCTTTTAATAATGTAAAGGCTGGAATTTATATGTCTATACCTTATGGAACAATAATGGATTGTTCTACAATAAATAATGGTCTTACTACACAACATCATGGTATATATATGGGAAGATCTTCTATCTTAAATAATATATATGCTGATAATTGGTTAATAGAAAGATGCCATTCATATGGCAATACCGGTGCAGGATATCAAATTTATAATAGTGGATCCGGCACACTAAGATATTCTGTAACAAATAATAATGGGGGCACATCTGGTGGATGGGGTGCAGTAATTGATACATTAGCTCCTAATAAAAATGTAAATGTTTATTATAATGTTTTATATAACAATGATTATTGGGGATTAGAAGTAGCTAATCTTAATAGTGGTGATGCTGTAAACATTTATAATAATGTTATGTATAATAATGGACAAGCAGATTATGGCGCAGGTTTACATGTAGCTAACAATGATAATGTAACTGATGGCTCAATTAAAATAAAAAATAATTTAATTTTTTCAAATGTATATTATGATTTTCAACAATCACAAAGTATATCAAAATATACAGTATCTAATAATGATTATTGGAAATCCTTTGGAAATATAATTGTATGGAATTCAATTACATATCCACAAACTCAATTTGCATCATATCAAGTTGCATCTGGCGATATATTATCAATATCAAAAGATCCTTCAGTTGTAAATGCTGCAGCTTATAATTTTAATTTAACTTCTTCATCTTCATGTAAAAATGCAGGAGTAAATGTAGGATTAACTACAGATTTTATTGGAACTGGAATAATAAATTTCCCAGATATTGGTGCTTATGAATTTATAGAACTTAATATTTCAACCCCTACTGTTACTACATCTTTAATAACAAATATTGCAATTACTAGTGCATCTTGTGGTGGTAATGTATCTCATGATGGAAGTACAGCAGTTACAGCTAAAGGTATTTGTTGGAATACTTTTTCAAATCCTACAATATACGATTCTTCTACAACAAATGATGGAATAGGAGAAGGAATATTTTATAGCGCGCTAACTAACTTAAATCCAAGTACTCATTATTATGTTAGAGCTTATGCAACAAATGAAATGGGAACAGCATATGGAAACGAAGTAACTCTTGATACAAGTAAAAATTCATATTATGTAAATATTGTTAATGGAAATGACTTAAATAGTGGAACTACAGAAAATACTGCGTGGAAAACTATAACAAGAGTTAACACAGCATTAACAACTCTTCCTGCTGGTTATGCTATACGTTTTAGAAAAGGAGATACATGGTATGGAACAATAAATATTGGAAAATCCGGAGCTGCTAATTTTCCAATTACTATAGGTTCTTATGGAACTGGCGCTAATCCAGTAATAACTGGATTTACTACAGCATCCTCATGGACAAATGCAGGAAATGGTATATATTATACGTCTTTAACTGCGGAATCTTCAACGTTAATGGTATCATTAGATGGTTATCAAGCACAAATGGGTAAATGGCCTGCAATAGGTTGGAATCATATAGAAAGTACAAATGGAACAAGTACAATAACTGACACAGCTATAACAAGTACTTATAACTGGATAGGTGCACAAGTAGTTATAAGAAAAAATCGTTGGGTTATTGATAAATGTATAATAACTAATCAAAGTGGAAATACAATAACATACAATGATCCAGATGCGGGATCTTATCAAGCAGTAGCAGGATGGGGATATTTTATACAAGCAGATTTAAGTACATTAGTATCTTATGGAAATTGGTATCATGATCATAGTGCAAATAGATTTTATATGTATTTTGGCGCTGAACTTCCCGCAAATCATGTTGTAAAAATAAGTTCTTTAGATAGATGTATTTATAATAGTAATTATGATCATATAACAATTGATGGTCTTACGCTTGAAGGTGCTAACATAGATGGCTACTATGGATATAATAGTGCATCAAATCATATTATTCAAAATTGTAATATTGGTTTTTCTGGTCGTCATGGAATATATTTACAATATCCATCAAATTGTATTGTACAAAATTGTAGTATTTATAGTTCAAATGATCATGCCGTTTATTCAACTTCTCAAGTTGGTGTAAGTGGACCGTTTACTATTAGTAGAAATACTATCACAAATACTTTTATATTTCCTGGAACTACAGATAGCGGTGATAATCATGGAAATGCATTATATTCTTGTGCAGATAATACATTAATTCAAAATAATAGAATTCTTAATACAGGACATCTTCCAATTAATTGGGGAGGAACTAATTCAATAATAAGAAATAATATTATAGATACATTTTGTTTTACAACTGATAATGGTGCGGGTATTTATACTTATGGTGATAGAAATACTGGAAAACAAGTTATTGGTAATATAGTATTAAATGCTATTAGTGCTACAGACGGTACCGATATAAATGATCCTTTATATCCTAATACTCATTTTTCTCATGGCTTATATACTGATGGATTTAGTGCACATGTTTCATTTATAGGAAATACTGTTGGCAATGTAAATGCATTTGGTATTCGTATGAGTGCTAGTACTAATATTGTACTTAAAGATAATACATTTTATCAATCTTATGGATTTGTTTCAGTTTTAAGATCTGATACTCTTATAAGAGATATAAGTGTGTATAATAATGTATTTATATCTAATAATTTAGATGAACATTCTCCAGAAGGTATTAAATATGAATCTTATTTTACTCCTATTTCTAGTTCAACTGCAACATCTGAAATTCAAGGATGGGGCTATTGGAATAATAATTATTATTATACAAATACTGAAACTGCAATGGTAGTATATGGTACAGATACTGGTCAATGTGCTCCAAAAAGTTTAGAAAAATGGAAAACAAAATATAATCATGACACAACTTCTGTATTTTATCCTAAGTTTTCAAGCTATACAATAAATTCATCAGGAACGAACATGTTATCTAATTCTAGATTTGATTCAGATATTAATAACTGGACAGGAACATCATTAGCTTCAATATCTTGGGTATCTAATTCTAGTCTTGATGGTGGTGCATTGAAACTTAGAACAAATAAAAAAGATTATAATTGGAATTGGTGGGATTCTGATGATTATTTCTATTCATCAATTGGCGCAGTGGAAAGTAATAAAACATATATAATTAAGCTTTTAGGAAAATCTGAATTAGCAAATAAAACTATTTCTGTTCGTATGTATCAAACAAGTACGGGAAATTCTATTCAACAATTTTTTACTTTACCAAGCACAAGTGTCAATAAAGAGATATTATTCAAATATCCTCAAACAGATCCTGCTGCTTCATTACGTTTTGCTGGTGGAGACGGTGATGCATCAGTATATTTTGATAATATTTATTGCTATGAAGCAAGTGTAAATCTTATAGACGTTGCTGCTACTAATTTTCATTTTATTTATAATACATCAGAAAATATAAATAAGACATATAGTTTAAGCGCTCCAATGAATGACATAAAAGGTAATTATTATGCTGCTGGAATGTTAGATTTATCTACATGGAATTCATTAGTTCTTTTTGGAACAGGTACTGTTACTGAAGGAAGCACTGCAATTACATATGTTCCTACTGTTACTACATCTCCAGTTACAAATATATTTTTAACTAGTGCTTCTACTGGAGGTAATGTAACTAATGGTGGCGGATTAACTGTTACATCAAGAGGCGTATGTTGGAATACATCTATAAATCCAACTATATTAAATTCTTCAACAAATAATGGAACAGGAACCGGAGTATTTACAAGTGCATTAAGTAACTTAAATCCAAGTACTCATTATTATGTTAGAGCTTATGCTGAAAATTCACAAGGTATAGGATATGGTTCTAATGTTCAATTTGATACGTCACCAAATATTTCACTTGCAACTGTTACAACTGGAACAATATCTAATATATTTACAACTAGCGCTTCTTCAGGAGGTACAGTTGTACATGATGGAAGTACATTAGTTACAGCTAGAGGAGTATGTTGGAATAATTTAATTAATCCTACAATATTAAATAGTAAATCTATAGATGGTACCGGAGAAGGTGTATTTACAAGTGCTTTAATTAATTTGAATGCAAGTACACATTATTATGTTAGGGCATATGCAACTAATGCGGTTGGAACTGCTTATGGTTCTAATGTTCAATTTGATACAAGTACATTAGATGTCTCCATTAGTATTTCGCTTCCTGTTGTTAGTACAATTGCAGTAACAAACATATTATTAACTAGTGCTTCTTGTAGATGTGATATAACATCAGATGGCAGTGCTAGTGTTACAGCTAGAGGTGCATGTTGGAATACATCAATAAACCCAACAGTTTCTAATTCTCACACAGTAGATGGATCTGGAACAGGAATATACACAAGTTCTTTATTAGCATTAAATCCAAGCACACACTATTATGTTAGAGCTTATGCTACAAACGTAGCAGGAACAGCATATGGACTCAATGTTCAATTTGATACTAATGCTATTTCCGTTCCTACTATATTTACAAATATTATAACAGATATTAGTTTATTTACAGCAACTGGAGGAGGAAATGTAACTCATGATGGAAGTTCTGCTGTAATAACAAAAGGAATATGTTGGTCAATTTCTTCAAATCCTACAATCTTAAATCCGTCAACAAATGATGGAAGTGGTACAGGTTCTTACATTAGTTATTTAACAGGATTAAATTCAAGCACTTATTATTATGTTAGAGGTTATGCTACAAATTCTGCAGGTGTTGGCTATGGACAAGTTGTAACATTTAGTACTTTATCAGCACCAGGAAATTCTTTATTTAGTGGGCTTATGGGATATTGGGCATTAGATGAAATTTCTGGACCTGTGTTAGATTCTTATGGAAGTATAAATGGAACAAATTATGGAGCAACGCCAAATGTTCCTGGAAAACTTAATACTGGATATTATTTCGATGCATTAGAACATGATTATATTTCATTTGGAAATGTATGTAAACCAACAGCAGGTTTAAGTTTTTCTATGTGGATAAAGGCTCCCGCTCAAAATGATATATTTGCCGGTGTAATAAATAATAATTATTGGTATAGCGCCGGAAATCAGGCAGGCTATAATATTTTTATAGATAGTAGCAAATTATTGTTTGAATTATCTAATGGCGCATCAACTTCTTTATATAGTAATAAACTAGTTGATGATAATGAATGGCATTTTGTAGCTGGAACTTGGGATGGTTCAATAATGAAAATTTATATTGATAGTTCTGTTGCTGATGCTAGTTTAAGTAGAACAACTCCATTGGCATATGATGTAACATCAACATTGCGTTTTGGATCTCATTCTGCACCATACGATTATACAGGTATTCTTGATGAAGTTGGAATATGGAATAGAGCATTAACTCCAACAGAAATAGGTACTTTATATAATGATGGAAATGGTTTAGGATATCCATTTGCAACTCAGGAAGTTAGTACATCATTACGTTTCTTAACAAATGATGGAAAATACTTAACCTCGAATGATAAAATGATATTCGCAAATACATAATCGAATATATAAATAAAATCATTATATATGGCTGAATCATGTCCAGATAACAATAAACCTTTAAGTGTTGCATATCCTGACACAACAAAAAGTTCAATAGTAGCAGATCCAAAAACTATATCTGCTGCTACTCCGTTATATGATGTTGTGAATAAAATGTCCTCAGCAGCAAGAGATTATTCAGCAATAAATGGAGTAGTAAATCAATTACTTGGATATGATGTAAGATGGTTTAGAGCAATTCCACAACAACGTTCAAAAGATGTTATATTTCAAGAATATACATTGTCAAATGTTGAAGAACAACCATTATGTGTAAAAACAATTCTTCCCACAGGAATGCCGCCTGATAGCAAATATAATTTTGATTTAATGGGTCTTGAGTATGAAGTTCCTTTAGAAATACAAATTGATAAAAAATACTGGGAATCTATTGCAGGATTTGGATCAGCACCACAGAAAAAAGATATTGTATATTTTGTTATATCTAATAAATTATATGAAGTAGAATCTTCATATTTGTTCAGAGGATTTATGGAACAAGAAACAACATGGAAATGTAATCTTATTAAATATCAGCCAAAAGCTTCCAGAAAAGAATCTGCAGCACTTCAAGAAACTATTGATCAATACACTGTTAGCGTTGAAGAATTATTTGGTCAAGCAATTGATAATGATGTTGCAAAATTAGTAGATGATCAACAAATGAATGCACTCAATTCAACTTCTAAAGATAAATATAAATCATTTGATGTATCATTGAATACTATTAACAAAACAATGAGTATATACGGAACTGTGGTTGCACAATCATTTTATGATATGCAATCTCCTATTTGGTATAATGCTGTAACATATAATACTGAAGATCTTCTCGGTACTACTTCAAATAGAGCAGTAATGGCTTGGATTCAACCTCGTACTATACCTGCAATTCATAAAGAATACAATGTCAGTTCAATAACTCCAATTGTAGGAACATTAGATATTTCAACTATGTATCAATATGATGCATCTTTATATAGTGCTGCTAACTATACTATAACACTTAACACTCCTATATCATTATCTAACATTCAAATAGGAAATACTGTAGTTGTATCTCGTCAAGGAGCTCTTAATTTTTATGCAAAAGTTGTAGCTATAAGTATAAATCCATTAAAACTTTATTGTGCAATAAACGCATTTGTTTTAGAAGATTTAAATACTATTAAATCAGATTGGAATATTCAAACCGGATATAAATTAATGCTCAAAGAACCTATTTCTGTTATAGATGGCGTTAATGATTTTGGCGAACATGTGTTATCTGTGAATATTTGTGCTAATCAATATATTGCTATTAGTTATGGACATACTTGGAATGATAGTAATGATTCATATAACGCATATGTTGTAAGAATGGATGATAAATTAAATGATAGCGAATGGTATGGAATTGTAGTAAATATTGGTAATAGCTGGAAACAATATAGTGCGTATGTTTGGAAAAGACACGATTCAGATAAAAATGCTAAGTTACAAAATATATTTTATGAAACTCTTAGGCTTTATCCAGAAGATATTGCAGTAAATCAATATTCGATAAACAAATCTCCTTCTTATTTAACTAATTTAAGATTATTTAATACAACAATTGAGCAAGAAAAACAAAGTTTAGAGCTTCTTTCTTATTTTACTCGCGATGCCGATCAAGCTATAATTTTAGATAATGCAGATCCACTAATGCACATACCTTATATTTCACGTCAAAGATAATGAATATATAAAATATAGTAGTTAGATTAATGCTAGAACATTAATCAACACTTGGATAGATTGAAATGCTGTCCTACTATAATCTATATATTTTAAAATAACGGATAGAAATCATGAATCATCAAAAAGTCTATGATGCTATAATTCAGAAAGCAAAATCTGAAAATAGAATTAAATTACAAAAAAATCAAGAAGGTTATGTTTATTATGAAAATCATCATATATTACCAAAATGTTTAGGCGGAAGTAATGATGAAGAAAATTTAGTTTTATTAATCGCAAAAGAACATTTTGTTTGCCACAAATTACTTACATATATCTACAAAGAAAATATATCATTAATATATGCGTTTTTTATGTTATCTCATTTTGAAAAATATAAAATATACATTTCATCAAGAGATTATGAAAATATAAGAAATTTAATTGCAATTACCCCTATAACTGATGAAAAAAGAATAAATTTAAAATTAGGTGTTAAAAAAAGAAAACCTATTTCAGAAAATACTCGTAAAAAGATGAGTGATTTAAAAAAAGGAAAAATACCTTGGAATAAAGGAAAAAAACATTCTGAAGAATCAAAGAAAAAAATGAGTGAATCACAATTGAAACGTGAAAGTTTTTCGCAAAAAACACGGGAAAAAATGAGCGAATCACACAAAGGAAAACCCATAGGTAAAGGACGACAATTATCAAAAAAACATAAAGAAAATATAAGTAAATATAGAAAAGGAAAGATTGCAAATAATAAAGGAAAAATTGCTATATATAAAGATAATAAAAAATATTTTATAAATGAAAATAGATTAGAAGAATATATACAAAAAGGCTATATTACAAAACAACGTTAATAATGAGAGCAAAATTCATATATGAAAAATTTTCAGAAGATTCAGATCCTGTTCATGATTTAGGAATTGGTATAATGCATGCTATTAAACATTTTCTTACAAAAGAATCTCGATATAAAACAGAACCAATCATATATCCTAAAGATTATTTATGGATGTGTGCAGCTGAAGAAAAAATAGACTATATTAAAGCTTTACTTAATATGGGTTATGATGTAAATGACGATGGATCTAGAGCTCTTCGTTGTGCTATAGTTACTCAAAATGCACCATTAGTAAAATTTTTATTACAAAAAGGCGCTGGATTTGAACCCAATGATAAATGGCATCGTGATTGGTCTTATGAAACAGCTGAACGTAATGAAGAAATTACAAGATTATTGAAAGAATATAATATATAGTATACAATTAAAATAAAATATTATGAAAATTCGAGAAGAACGAGAAGATTTAAGAAAAATGTTAGATAATTCTCCTGAAAAAATTAACAAAAATGTTGCAGTTACAGGAGAAGATATACCTGAATTACAGCCAGAACCGTTAATGAATGTCAATCTTGGCGATGTTAAAAAACAATGTGAAAAAGAAGCACGAACAATGATAAAAAATGCCATCTCTTTTATGGTACCTATGGATATGATTAAATCTAACAAATATCTAAAAGATAAATTTAAAGTAGATGTTATGTCATTAGCAGGTATGATTTATCAACTTAGAAGTAATGAAATTATGCAAAAGGCTCTTATGGAACAAATTAACCTTGGCCTTACACATCCAAGATATTGGGAAGTATATTCTGGGATGTCAAAAACTATTGGAGATTTGAATAAACAATTATTACAAACAGTAGAAGCTATACGAGAAACATATAGAAATTTTAAAAATGATGTTAAAGAACAAAGAACTGAAGCACTGGGTCCCCAAATGAATAATTCTTCAGGTATGTTAACTGCTGGAGATGGAAGTGTAGTTACAAGAGGAACTAAGGAATTAATAAATCGCGTTAAACAATTTAAAAATGATAAAAATAACGCTCAGTATATTGATTCGGAAAAATTAATTCCAAATATCCCCATATAAAAATGAATCATTTAAAAATTTATAATTCAATAATTGATAATGCTAAATTAAAAAATAGAGTTAAATTTAACAAATCTAATGCAAATTATGTTTATTATGAAAATCATCACATTATTCCGAAGTGTTTAGGCGGAAATGGTAATAAAGAAAATTTAATTTTATTAACAGCAAAAGAACATTATGTATGTCATAAATTATTAACCTATATCTATAAAGAAAATAGAAAAATTGTTAATGCATTTCATAGAATGACTTTTGATAAAAAAGGAAAACATAATATTTCATCAAGAGATTATGCTTATGCACGAGAATTAAAATCAAATACTCCCGTTTCTGAAGAATCAAAAGAAAAAAATCGTCAAACACATTTAAAAAACCCTCTTTACGAAGAAAAGAAACAAAAACAAAAAGAAAACAATTTTAGAGAAAATAATCCAATGTATGGAAGAAAACAGTCGAAAGAAACGATAGAAAAAAGAAAAAAAACTTGCGAAGAAAGATATGGAATAAATTGTTCTTTAAATTTTAGAAAAATAAATAAAATAAAATAATTTATGGAATCATCATCGCCTGTATGGAACAGCATGCTTATACAGCAATGTCTAGAAAAACTTAGAATGGGAATGCCTGTTAATATGGGAGCATTTCATATGAATGATATTGAGTTAAAAGCAGATAATATATTATATCAATTAACAGCAGACGAAGTAGAAGAATTTCATAAATGTTCTGAAGATATTGTATATTTTGTTGAAACATATTGCAGATTTATGACAGATAAAGGACGTAAAACTGTTCCATTAAGAGAATATCAGAAAAAAATTCTTAGAGCATTAGCAGAAGAAGGCTATATTAAAATTCTTGATGAACTTGGACCTAAAAATAGAAATTTAATAATTATGGCTTCACGTCAAACAGGAAAAACAACTACAATATCTGCATTTTTTTCTTGGTATATGTGTTTTCATAATGATAGAAATTTAGCTATTCTTGCTAACAAACAAGAAACTGCATTTGAAATTGTAAAAAAAGTTACTGATGTATTTAAAGGATTGCCATTCTTTTTAAAACCCGGAATAACACATATTACAGGAGGAGGCATGAGACTTGATAATGGATGTCAGTTAATGTCTCAAGCAACAACAAAAACTGCACAAATCGGTTATACGATTCACGTTCTTTATGCTGATGAATTTGCTCATATTCAACCAGGAATTGTAAATGATTTTTGGAGATCAGTTTATCCTACTCTTGCTTCTTCTGAAATATCACAGTGTATAATAACATCGACCCCTTTTAGTGAATATGATTTATTTTATGAAATTTGGAGCAAAGCATTATTATCACAAAATTCCTTTAAAGCTTTTAGAGTTGATTATAATGAAGTGCCAGAGCATGATGATGCATGGGCAGAAAGAACTCGACGAGATTTTGGTCCAGAAAGATTTGCACAAGAATTTGAACTTTTATTTAATAGAGGCGATTCTTTATTATTGAGTGCAAGTGATTTTAATTTACTTACAAAAATAGAAACAGAATATATTTTTCATGATTTAAATAAAACTGATTTAGATGAAAGTTTATATCGTAATCTTAAATGGCATCCATCTTTTGATCCTAATGCAGAATTTGACAAAAAAACTACAAGATTTGTTTTAAGTATAGATACAGGAGAAGGAAAAGAAGAAGATGAAAAAAAAGATAATGATTACAATGTTTGTAATATATTTAAAGTAGAAGTAAGAAGTTTATCGCAATTAAAAAGACTTAGAAAGGATGAGTATAAGCTCAAGAATATGTTCAGACTGTCGCAAGTAGGTCTGTATAGGGATAATATAAAAGATGAAGAAAATTGCGCCAAGGTCGCTAGATCACTTATTTTTGATCAATTAGGAGAAGACTTTTGTAAAGTTTTAGTTGAAATGAATTTTAATGGAAAACATTTTCTTGATAAATTTTCAGATCATGATAAATTTGATGATAATGTTTTATTAAAAACTTATCATACAAAACCTATTGTTGGAGAAAAGCCTCCTCATAAAAAAGCAGGATTTAGAGTTGGACAAGATAAAGAATTTTTCTGCAAATTAGGAAAACAGTTAATGACAAAAAAACTTTTACTTGTTAATGAAACAGAAACAGCAAAGGAATTTAGAGGATTTGGAAAAGATAAAAGAGGAAAATACAGGGGAATAGGAACTCATGATGATATCGTAATGAGCACATTAAATATAGCCCGTTTATATGAAGAAACGCAATATGAAGAATGGTTAAATGATTTTTTTGAAGACATGCCTATTAGTAAAACTAAACAATTAATAAGTACTTTAATAGAAGAATATGTTGAAACAAATGAAATTGAAGATAATTTATTTAAAATGATGCATGAAGAAGCTGAAAAAGAAATGACTGAAGCAAGTATTTTAAAAATGATAAATAATAACGAAGGGAATATACGATATACTCCTAGTTCTACTTTGAATAGAAGCGGATACAATTTTCCATGGAGAAAAAGTTAATTTTATCTTATGAAAATTATGATATATAATAAAAAAGAGCATTCTTTTCAAGAATAAATAGAATAAAAATAATAGAATAATATGGCAAAAATAGCATTAGACTTATCACAATTTAAATCCGCTGGAGTTTATACGGTTGAAATTGACAATTCAGAACGTATAACTGTTTCCACTCAATCTTTGAGATTGGTGCCGGGTTTTGCAATGCAAGGACCATTTAACACACCTGTTTTTATAAGATCAACAAGAGACATTGAAAAATTTTATGGACCAAATGATATTAAATTAGAAAGAAAAGGCTCCTTTTTTCAAAGATCACTTACGACATGTTTGTTAACTGCTCCAGTATTTGCTATTAACTTATTAAAAGTAGATGAAGATCCTGCAACAAGCACAGATAAAGTAGATTTAATAGGATTTGGATTAGATTCAAGTGCAGTAGCACCAACAATTTATGATGATCTATTTGTTAATTTCTTTAATCGTCAAAGATTTTGGACACCTGATACTGAATATCTTCAAGGAGTAGTTGTTAATAAATATGGATCAAGTGATATCTATAACGCACCTTTATTACAATTAGTTAATGTTGGAACTAAAACTCTATCATTTATAATTAGAAAAGCGCAAAATTTAACACAATATAGTGTTTATGCAACACAATGGTATGGCGGAGTAGCAAATATTCCTTATGAATGGATTCGTGAATATGATTATATTAAAGATTATTTTATTCAAGTTATTGCAATAGAAGGCGATTGGACTAATTATGATAGTTTATCGACAGATCCATATTATTCACAGTTCTTTAGTATAGATGGTGTTATACCAACACAACTTAATAACTTTATGAATTCTGCAAATGTTAATTTAGTAGGTTCATGGACTGGATGTATTATACCTGATTTTAAAGATCAAACTGGTTCAGAACAATATATTGAAACTGTTATTAACGCAGCTACTGCTTTAACAGGTATTTTATGTAATGTTAATCAACAAGCTCTTGATCAATTAAATTGGAATGAAGATGTTAACCTATGGACTCTTGGAGAAGGAACAACAGCAGCTCCATATAAAGTAGATTTAGTTGGACATGATTTAATAACACAAACAAGCGGTATACACAGTTCATTTTTAAGCTATGATATTAGCATACTTGATGCTGATATTCATGATTATATACAACTTTCTGTTTATCCAAGCGATACTACATATAGAAAATTTGTTGTTAGTCCAGATAATTCTACACTTGCAGCATTTGTAACTGTGGGTTCTCTTATTCAAAAATCATCAACAGAAATTCAAGGAGTAACTCGTGTAACAGAAAAATATTTTGTTAATAATACAGATGTTTCTAGTTCTTATGTTATTGAAACTGCTGAAGCATTAGATCCTGCTTTATTAACAAGCATAGCTATTCAAAAACCAATAGATGATCCATCAGTATGTATAGCATATAAATTCAAAAAACTTGATGGATTAACACTTGGTTACAAACATCTTCCAGGATTCGATGAACATGGCGCACCAAATGCAGAAGAAGGCGTTAGAAAAGTATATGGAATGTTAGAAGATCCTGGTGTTAATAGAGGATTACTTAATCCTGATATGATAAATTATCGTTATATTGTTGATACAATGGCGTATGGACTTCAATATGAAATGGGAGGCAAATCTTATCTTTCTAAATTAGCAAAAGAAAGAGGCAAGACAACTGCTATTCTTAATGCTCCTGCAATTTCACAATTTGTATCTTCTACAAATCCTTATTTTTGCGATACATTTGTAAACGGTGTAGATCCTACTCCAATATTCAATACAGAATATATTCCAATGGGTGGAAACCCTGATATGCCAAGATCATTTAGATTTAGTTTTCCAACAGAAGAAAACGGTTCTAAATATTGTGGAGTATTTGGTCCATTCCTTAAGTATAATGAAGGCGGAAAGCTTATTAATATTCCTCCTGCTGCAGATGTTGCTAATGCTTATGTAAGAAAATTCTTAGGTGGCAATCCATTTGCAATTATAGCTAATAGAAATGGTATTCTTTCGAATCCAAATCTTGCTGGTGTAGAATATATGATTGATAAAGTTGACAGAGATTCACTTGAACCTTTTGGATACAATTCAATTATTGAAAGACCTGCTACAGGACAAATAATGATTTACTCTAACGCAACAGCATTCCAAGTTGTTAAAAGCGATTTTAATAATTTACATGTTAGAGAATTACTTAACACTATAGAATTACAAGTTGAAGAAGTACTTAAACAATATGTATTTGATTTCAACAATCCAATAACTAGATTAAACATTATCAATTCAGTAACTCCAATTCTTGAAACAACAAGAGATGCTGGCGCACTTACAAAATATGAAGTTGTTATGGATGAAACCAATAACACACCAGAATTAATTGCTGATGGATTTGGAATAATTGATATTAATCTTTGGGTAACTGGAGCTCTTACTAAGATTATTAATAGAATTACTGTTAATAAAAATACAGGAGTTAGTTCAGGAGGATTTGTATTTTAATTAATAAATAAAATAAAGAAACACACATGGCAGATTTTACTTCCCAAGGCTCATTCGGCTTATCACATTTTAGAAATTCTCGTGCATCACAGGAATTATTCGAACCCGTATATTTGAACTTGTTCACAGTACAGCTTCAATTACCAGATGGTGTTGGATCTACTCCTGAGAATACTAATCTATTATTAGAGAATGTTCAGAAAATTAGTGGATTAGTTTCACATAAGTTTCCTTCTTCACCCCTTTCACAGTATTACAAGTGGGCAGCTAGAAGATTTGCTGGTGCTAAGCCTGATACAACAACTATGGACTTAACTTTAGATTTTGAAGTTAACATAGATAAAACTCAAAGTGCTTATGTACTTAAAACACTTCGTAAATGGTGTGATTTAGTATATGATCCACTTACTGGACGTACTGGTATTAAAGCTGATTATGTTGCACCTTGGATGTTAATTACAATGTATGACAGAGCAGCTAGGCCATTCTGGCAATGGAAATGTTACAACGTATTTCCAATGACTGCATTACCTGCACCTGAATTAGATTATCAAGCAACTGAATTATATAAGATAGCAGGATTTGGAATTGCAGTAGATTACTGGGATGAAACTATTGTATAATTTAGAAAAACATCAAACAAAATTATATATTTTAGGGATAAAGAAATTTATCCCTTTTTGTGTCTATTTGCTAAAACTTTATGTGGGATGAGATATATAAAATAAAAATGAATCATCTAAAAATCTACTACTCTATAATTAAAAAAGCAAAATCTGAAAATAGAAGTAAAAGTTGTGATATTTATTACGAAAATCATCATATAATTCCAAAATGTTTAAGCGGTAATAATGATAAAGAAAATTTAGTTTTATTAACTTCACGAGAGCATTATATATGTCATAAATTACTAACATATATTTATCCTAAAAATAGAAAAATTGCATGTGCATATCATAAAATGACATATGGAAATAGCAACAAATATATTAAATCTTCAAGAGATTACGCATATGCAATAGAATTAATTAAAACTACTATAATTTCTGAAGAGACACGAATTAAAAAAAGTACTTCTCTTGGTAATATTTTAGCTAAACAAGGTGATATTAACCCAGCTAAACGTTTAGATGTTAAACAAACTATATCAAAAAAGCTCAAAGGAAAATTTCTTGGTGAAAAAAACCCAATGGCTAAAACTTCAAGAAAACGAAATAATCTAAAAAATTTAGAAAATAATGGCATAATATTAAAGGGTGATATACATGAATATCTTCGTAAAAAAATTAAATGTGTCAATATAGAAACAAATGAAATTATTATTTTTGATGGAGTGCAAGAATTATTAAAAATACTAAAAATAAATAAACGAAAATATTATTCTCATCTAAAAAATAAAAAACCAATTCTTAACAAATTTACGTGTGAAGTATTGAATATATAAAATAAAATATATTTAGTATGAAATATGTTAAAGAATATTTAAACGAAGAATGGATTTCCACAGATACGGGAATAGATCGTTATGCAGATTCTTTTTCACAACACGGCGAAATGGAAGAGCCTTCAGATTTCAAAGAAATGGTTCCTCCATCTACTATGAAATTTACAGCTGAAGATTTTGAAGAATACATACAGGGTTTAATAGAAGAAGTAATACCGCAGTCTCCTGTATTAGCTCTTAACATTTTTAAAGAAGTAATAAAAGAACATCCTTATTTGAAAAAAAGACCCATAGGATTTAACGCAGTTAATCCTTATGAACCAACAATTCATAAATTTTTACAAACATTCGAAAAAGTAATAAAAGGAGTTTAAACTCCTTTTTTTATGAAACTTTGACGGTTTTTCACTATACTATAATATATAAACTATACTAATATAAAAAATATAAATATGAGTACAGAAAAATCAGATCAAGAAAAAATATTAAAAGATTTTGTCGAAAAACAAGAAGGAACTGGAGTACCACAAGTAGGACCTAAAATAACAGAAATTCCGGGCGCACAATTGCCTTGGCAAAAAGAACAACGCCCTATAGCAAATCAAATTGGATGGATTCCTTTACCTATTGGTGATCTTCCAACGAGAGGATTATTTTATCCAACTGATACAGTTATAGCTATTCGTTCTGCTACAGGAGGAGAAATTAGACACTGGTCTACATTACAAGAAGAAGATCTTTCAGCATTAGATGATATGCTTAATTATGTTATTGAACGTTGTGTTACAATAAAATCGGGAAATGATCAAGGATTACGTTTATCATGGAAAGATATTAAAGAAGTGGATAGATTTTATCTTCTTTTAGCAGTTCACGAATTAACATTTCCAAGCGGAGAAAATAAACTTGAAATTAAACTTTCAGAAACAAAAAAAATAGATGTTAAAAAGGATATGGTGAATTATATTTCACTTGATCCTAAATTAATGCAATATTATGATGAAGCTGAAAGATGTTTTATTCTTAAATTTAAAGATGGCAGAGAACTTAAATTAGATATTCCAAGTGTAGGAGTAACGCAATGGTTGAAACAATATATAATTAAGAAACAAAGAGCTCAAGAAACTTTTGATGAAGATTATTTATCATTTGCGCCATTTGTTATTAGAAACTGGAGAGGTCTCTCTGATGATTCATATCATAAATTTGTTGAAGATTCTCACGGATGGGATATAACTGTTATATCTTTATTAGTTCATGTTAGAAAACTTTTTAGTGACACTATAAACCCAGTTGTTAAATATATTGATGAAGGGGGTACGGAGCAATCAGCTCCCTTGAACTTTCAGGGCGGGATTAAATCTATTTTCCTTATTTCAGATCCATTTGGACAATTGGAATAGTATTGAATTTATTTTTACTTTCAAACTTCATATATCTCCAAAAGAATTAGAGAGATTAGAATTTTATAGAATAGAATATATTCTTAAAAAATATGAAGAACATGTAGAAAAAGAAAATAAAGAATACGAAAAACAACAAAAAGAAGCAGATAAACAATCTAAATCTTCAGGTTCTTCTGCTCCTAATTATGGACAATCGTATAAGCTTCCAAAATATGAAATGCCTAAATTTACACTACCTAAATTTTAAAGACGCTACGGCGTCTTTTTTATTTTGTATAGATATATAAAATAAATTAAATAGTATTGATGAAAACATCTCCTGAATTATTAAGTGATATATTAAATGTACTTGGGAAAATAAATTCTAATATAGAATCTATAAAAGGTACAGGAGGAAAATCTTCAACAGGAAAAGAAACAAAGGGTTCAAAAGAATCAAAAGCTGCAGCAGGAATGAGTATGAATTTGGGAGATCTTGCAAGTGGTAAAAAAACACACGAAGGAGTAAAAGATACTGCATCAGCTATAAAAGATTTATCAACTTCATTGGGCCCATTATCATCAGGCCTTATAAAATTTGGTTTAGTTCCCAATAGATATAAATTAGGCCTTACTGATTTTATTAATACATTATTACAGCAATCCACTATTAATAATATCAACGCTAAAGTACGTGCTAAAGAAATTGCTGAGGCAATAGGCATTATATCTGATTCTTTACCAAAATTAGTTAAAGGACTTTTTATGTTTGGGCTGCTTCCTGGAAGTTTTAAACGATCATTATTTGTTTTTATGAAAGATATATTGCAGTTAGGAACTTCATCAACTGTAAAAAAGGCAAAAACTTCAGCAGAAGCAATGAATATTTTAGGAGAAGCATTACCTAAATTAGCTAAAGGCGTATTTGTATTTGGAATAGCACAAAAAATAGGATTGGTAAGTGCTACTAGTAAAGGATTAAAATCTTTATATGATGTATTTCTTTTTATAGGTAATCCGGCAACTCAAGAAATTGTAGTTGTAGCTGCTTTATCAATAGCAGCAGTGGGTGTTGCATTAATAGGACTTTCAAAAGTATTGAGTAGTATAGCAAAAGTTATTCTTGCATTTTCTGCTGCTATAGTGATTATAGTAGGAGCAATATGGTTAGCAACAAAATTATTTACTACAGCAGAAGGAAAAAAAATAGGTCCATTAGCAGCCATGGGAATAATAATAGGTTCCATTGGCATACTTGCTGCTGGCTTTGCTATTATAGGTGCATTGGGCGGCCTTATTGCATTAGGAGGAATAGCAATAGCATCAATGGGAAAAGGCTTAATGTGGGCAGCAGGAGGTTTATTATCAATAGTAGGCGCGTTTTGGTTAATGAATAAAATGACAAAAGATGACACTGGTGAAAAAGCAAAAGAGTTTTTATGGATAGGTGCTGGTGCGATAGGATTATTTGGTTTAATGTTTGTAGGATTAGGTTTATTTCACGGAAAAATAAAAGATGGTGGTAAAGCAACACAAGAAATGGGCAAAGGCATGGTTTGGATTGCTGGAGGATTATTAGCTTTAGGCGGCGTATATGCATTATTGACTAAAGTATTTAAATTAGATTTTGGAGAAACCATATCAAATTTAGCAGTAGGAATAGCAATATTAGGTCTAACATTCGCAGGATTGGGGCTATTTAGTCTTTTAATAATTCCTGGAACTGTAGCATTAATTGCTATGGGAATTTCTATTGGTATATTTGCGTTAATAGCATGGGGTGTAGGTGCAGTTATTAAAGAAATAGGTGGAACAAAAGGATTAGAAGATATGTCTACTAATATTGAATTATTAATTGGAGGTGTTTTAACAGGAGTAATAAAAGGAGTTAAAAAAGGATTATTAGGAGATACAAGTTCAACAGGTATATTCAAAATTTTTGATGTAGCAAAAAATGTTGCAGTTCTTATTGGCGCAGTTTTTATGTTAATGGCAGTTTCATATGCTCTTATGATGTTTGCATTTACTATAAAAGCATTTACAACAGCAGGAGTAATAAAAACTGTTACAGGATATGATGCTAATGGTAATCCAATATATGGTGATTCTGTTAATGTAGTTTCTGCTGGAGAAAATATTGCAAAATCTATAGGAGCGTTCTTTTCAACATTAACAAAAACATTTAAAGATCCTACTATTATTCCTAAAAAGGAAGATATGATAAAAATAAGTGATATTTTAATAGGAGAACAAGGCGCTCGTTATTTATTTAGTCAAAAACGAGTTCAAAAAACTCCAAGTTTAATTGATGTTTTAGCTAAATTTGCAAATGTAATTTCAATATTTGCAAAAGTTAAACAGATGCCGGTATATGATATAGATGCAAAAGGAAATACGAAATTAGTTGGATATGTTAAGCCTGAAACTATAGCTACAAATATGGTTGATACTATTAAAGCATTTTTTAAAGCATTTGATGGTAAAAAAACAGAATTATCAAATTTATCTACTGAAACATCATATAATATTGCTGAAGTTCTTTTAGGAAAATCTGCGTTTAAACTTTTTGGTTTAAAATTTGGAAGAGCTGAAGGCAAACCTGGAATTATAGATGCTCTTCAGAAATTTTCAGAAGTTATTATGACATATTCAAGATTTGGAACTGAAAATAAAATATATACAGAATTTAATGATGATGGAACGCCTAAGCCGGGAAGTGGCGTAGCAGTTACTGATGTTGCAAATAATATGGTCAAAGGAATTTCTTCTTTTTTAAGCGCATTCCTTAATGCATTTAGCATAAATAGAATGGGTCAAAATAGTAGTATAGAAACTGTATCTCAAACTATAATTTCAAAGATGACAAAATTTTCAGATATGATTAGTAAACTTAATGATGTTGGAAAAAATGTAGATGGTATTGATAAACTTGCAGCATCATTAGGAGCATTAGGAACTAATATAGGTGTATTGCAAACAAATATGGGAGCATTGAATACAGATAATCTTGAAAAATTGTCTAAAGTTACTGCAGAATATGCTATAAAAACTAAAGGAATTACTCCCGTTACTATTGAGCAATCACAAACTGCTATTCAAGCATCTCAACCTGATTGGGATGCAATTGCTGAAAAAATTGGACAAAAAGTTGCTGAAAAAATGGTTGGACTTAATACTGGAGAATTCAAATTTCAGTTCATGGATACTAATGTAGGTAATTTATCAATTAAACGATAATCTTTTAACAATTTCTTAAAACTCTTTTTCATGTCTTTATATAATATTTAAATGATATTATATGAAACAATATTTAGATTTGTTACAAAATATACTTGATAATGGAGTAGAAAAAGAGTCAGGACGTACTAATATGCCAAATACTATAGGTATTTCTTATGGAAATATTCGTATGGATATGGCTGATGGATTTCCATTATTGACTACAAAGAAAATGTATCTTAAGGGTATTATTCATGAACTTCTTTGGTTCTTAAGAGGAGATACAAACATCAAATATCTTATAGATAATAACGTAAACATCTGGAACGGAGATGCATACAGATGGTTTTTAAAACATTATGAAGAAGAATATGGAGATAAAGAATATAGAGAAGAACCTATTTCTCAAGAAGAATTTGTTAAAGTAATTAAAGAATGTGATTATCCATTTGAATCTAATTCTAAAACTGGATATATGTTGGGTGATCTTGGAAAAGTTTATGGCTACCAATGGAGAAACCAAAATGGTGTCGATCAAATTAAAGATGTTGTTGAAGGATTAAAAACAAATCCTTATTCTCGTTATCACATCATTGATGGTTGGAATAAAGCAGATTTTCCAGAAATGGCGCTTCCTCCATGTCACTTACTGTATCAATTTATTGTAAGACCGTTAAGTCTTAAAGAGAGGAGTGATCTTGTAAAATCTAATATACTTGAAGTAAGTGAAAATATAAAATGGCAACTAAGAGTTAGCCATGATGATCCATTTCATAAAATTTTAGATGAACAAAATATTCCTAAGTTTTATCTTGATCTTAATATGTATCAAAGATCTTGTGATACTTTCCTTGGAGTTCCTTTTAATATTGCATCGATGTCTACGCTTCTTATGATTATGGCAAAAGTATCTAATATGATACCAGGTATTGCAAATTGGATAGGCGGAGATACTCATCTTTATGTTGATCACATTCCACAAGTAAAAGAACAATTAACAAGAGAACCTATTGATTTACCAACATTAATAATTGCTAAAAATTTAAAAAATTTGGAAGATATACTTTCTTTAACAGTTGATGATTTTAAATTATTAGCATATGTAAGCCATGATACAATTAAAGCTGAATTATTTACAGGATTAAAAAAATAAAAAATATGGCGGCAGAAGAAATGGACAAATGCGTTATATGCAAACAGGATACTATTTATCCAAAAAATATGCATATTGATTTTCGTGAATATTATATTGAAGGGGCTGGACAACTTTGTAAGAATTGTCACGATAAGATATATAACATAAACGATGTTAGAAAGGATATTTCAAGCGATTAAAGAATTCTATATTAGCCACGCACAACATTCATGGTTAGAAAGACATTTGTTATATTTTTTTATATTAGGCGCAATCGCAGCAATTATTTTAATTGCAATTATAATTTTAAAAACAAATAGAGAAATTAAAAAAATGAATAAAGAAAAAAGAAGAAGAGATAAAAATCTTTTAAAATTTTTAAGTGATAAAAAAAATAAAACATGGTAAAAAATAAAACACTAATAATTAAAATATGGCAAAAATAAAAAAACTTGCAATGACCATAAATGCGTTTGACGCGTCAGAGCTTCTTGAATCATTAATATCAGAAATACGCGATCAACTTGATTATGTTGCAGCATTTTATCAAAAAAGATCATATTGTGGAAATCCAATGGACCCTAAAGATTTTGAAGAATTGAAACGTTTAAATTCTTTAGGATTAATTGATGAACTAATAGAATTTCCAACAAATTTTAATAAGCCTCATAGAGAACAAGAGACGGATAAAAGAAATATGGGTATTAATATGATGAAAGAAAAAGGATTTTCTCACATATTAAATATCGATGCAGATGAATTTTATGATAAAGATCAATTTAGAGAAGCTAAAAAACAAATAGATGAAAATGGATGGCCAATTACTTATTGGAGTTATGTAAATTATTATCGAGATTTTGAACATTATCTAGTTTATCCATTTAGACCTTTCGTTCCAGGTATACATTCAACGTACTTTACATATACCTTCAACGGGCCAGCTCCAGGACCCACAGACCCCACTCGGCGCATCTTAAACCCTATGAATATAGGTACATACCTCTTCCCAGACGAAGTGATTAGAATGGGGCACGGTGCATGGGTGCGTAAAGATATTAGAAAGAAATTAGAGAACTGGAGTGCTAAAGATCATTTTCCAAAATCGCTTATCGATACTGCGGTACACAGATGGGAGAATTGGAAAGAAGGTGATAATGCTATCATGTTATTCAATGTCCCTGATAACAATGTATATGTACGAAAATTAGATGTTAAAATACATAAATTTGAAGTACCATGGTTAAAACAAACAAAAGAGGCTTAATCCTCTTTTTTCTTTAATGGAAGTTCTATTCCAAGTTCCTTACATTTTTTATTAAATTTCCAGTCTAAACTGTGTATTGTTCTTGCACCTATATTTCCTTCCCATCTACCAGTATTTTCTATAATTTGAATATAAATCATTTTTCCTGGACCAGAAGTTTGAAAATTAAATGTATGCCCTTTTAATTCAACTGATGCAAATGTGCTTCCCATTTCAGCATTAGGATTATTTTTAAGATAAAAGGCGTATTTTCTATTAAAATAAAATGCAACACTATATCTAACTATTTTTTTAAGATTATCTAAGGTTTCTATGACTTCTGAAAAATCTAAATCATCTACTTGCAATCCTATATATTGTTCTAGTTTTTTATGATTATCTTGCATTTCTGCATATTCAGGGTGTCCAATACCCATATCATGAATAGCATCAGATTCTTCTGTAAATTTTTCGTTTATATAACGTGCTTTCATTAAATTTTTTTGATTTTCATTGATTCGTCCAACGATTCAGGAACTAATTTATTTTCTTTAACTGGGCCTTTTTTTCTTTCCAGTCTTCTACTTGGAGTAACATCAGTTGCATCTGCATAATATTGTATTGGTTCTGGTATAATAAGTTTAACTGTTAAAGGATCTATTTTTATATTTCTTTGCGTTGCTTCATCTTGAATAACATAATATTTAATAGCACCATTATCAGTAATAATTATTTTATTAACAATACCTTTCACTTCTTTCTTTGATGGATTTGCGTTAGATCTTATAGGCTGTCCTGTAATAACTGAACCTATTTGTATTTGTGAAACTTGATCATTTGTAACTGTAGGCAATTGTTCTAATGTATGATTAAGAGGTTTAATTTCATAAGTATACATTAAATTTGGCCCACCCATATTAGAGGCTCCACCGAATCCTCCACGAGAAGTTGCACCCATTCCACCAATTCTTCCTGATGTAAATGAGAATCCAGCGCCGTAACCTTCTTTAAGTTTCTTTTTCTTCTTAATCATTGATAAAAAGTATTTTTTATATATATTCTTTTCTTTATGATTCAAATAACAAAAGGATCCGAAGATCCTTTGTTAATATTTTAAGAATAAATGTTATTGCATTACATCTTCTCTTTTTCCCATTTTAAATCCCGGAAATGCTTGTCTAAACATATCCATAGCTTTTTTGTACTTATCATGTTTACCATCTTTAATATCACCGGTTTGTTCGTGTATATAATCATGTGTTTCAACAATAAGGAATAAAGCTTTAGCTGCTAATGATGCATCTCCAAGATCAATGAAATATTGAACATAATTCTCAAGTTGTTGAGCAGTTAATGTCATATCTCTTGAATTAGAACAAGCTGCTCCAATTAAAGCGTTTGCTTGTGCAATATCAAATCCTGTTCCTTTTTTCTTTGGTTTGGGTGCTTTCGCAGGATTGGTAAAGATTAATTTAATTTCTTCGGGTCTAAATGATTCAAGAAGAGTTAAAAATGCCATAAATGATTCAACTGTTTTTGAATGAATTGTTCCACCAATTAAATCTTCCATATCAGCTCTGTTAAATACAATATCACCATATTCTTGACAAGCACCTAACATATCTGAAAGTGCTTCCCATGTACGAGGAGTTGTATTAACTTTAGTTTGGTTATCAAATAGATAGAAATGATCACGGTTAAAATCGATAAAGTCTGTGATTCTTGAATCAATTTTCTTTCCTTTTGCCCATGTAATCCATTCGTCTACGGTAGGAACAAAGTTAAAGTGTTGGAAACGGTTTGCAAGTGCAGAACCAATTTCTGTTTGGCCGCCTTCCGGGTCATCTAATGGACGGTTTGTTGCAGCAACTATAGCCCATTTGCTTCCTAATACTCTATCACCAATAACTCTTTCATTAACAAGTTTTAAGCAAGTATTTTGTACTTCTTCTTTAGCTCTTGAAAGTTCATCTAAGAATATAATTCCGCCATTACCCATATTAGCTACATCATTTCTTCTTGCATTTTCTTCAGGATCATCACTTGGTTCATAAACTGGAAGCCAGTTTTTAGGAATATCAATAGCCATTTTTGTTCCTGTATCTGTAACACTTACAATTGCGGGAAGTGCCCAGTCATCTGGCATCATCTTTGCAGTTTGAACGTCTATAAGTCTATAGCCAGGTCCTAATGATTTAATAACTCCACCAGTGATAGCTGTTTTTCCAATTCCAGGAGCGCCCCAAAGAAGTGGAGGCATAAGTTTTGGATTTCTAACTTGCATGATAATTCTTTTAACAAGAAAATCCGAATGCACGTTTCTCATTTTATCTTCACCTGAATATTTTGTTCCAACAACTGCTTCAAAAAGTTTTGCTTCTCTTCTATAAGATGTACTTTCTCTTAGTTTAAGTCTTCCTCTTGTTTTATTTTTTGCAGCTTGTTCTAGATATTCTTTATGAACTCTATCCATAATAGCCTGTCCACTTTTATATTTAGCTAAAGCGGGTTCTAATTTAATATCTTCATCATTTGGTATGTAATCAACAAAGCCATCTATTTTTCCTTGTGAATATAATATACCTATATTTACTGGAGCCATAGCGGGAATAGCTTTATCACCAAAAAATCCGATAAAGAATTTTCCGATTTTCTTAAAAAGCCCTCCAATAAGACCTTTAGCTTTACCAACCACATCTCCAAATTTACCTTCATTAAGGGATTGTCCTCCTTTTATTTGTAAGGTTTCTTCAATTGATTCAGGAACAAGTTTTTTCATAATGTTATTTTTATTATTTTTATTTTATATATTCTTTATTTATTTATTAAATATCACTAACAGATGTATGTATTACCTTTCCGAATGGTGCTTCCCACTGGAAGTTATCGTATATAACCCAAATGAATTTTCTAAAATATTTAGGAACTCTTGGATTTGATGCATAACCATCAGTTAAGAAAATACAAAGATTAATAGCATCATTGAAATTATCTCTAATCCAATCAAGTGGTTTCTGGAAGTCTGTGCCTCCACCACCTTTGATATTCTTTGGTCTCCACACTTTAGCACCATGAGGTTTAACTGTTTGAACAGAACCTGGATCTACTCCATCATCAAAGAATATAACTGTAACTTCTTTAATTTTCTTTGCAAATATGATATCATTCACTTCACCAATAAGTTTATCAAATGTATTTCCATGAAACATTGATCCTGAAACGTCTACAGCTACAACAACTTTCTTTATTGCATCTACTTTAGGTTTCATACCACGTTTTAGATATTCATCGCTTTTATATAAGTGTTTTTTAGCACCAATTCTAAATTGTTTTTCTGGTGATAATGCACTTCCTACGAATAGTTTTAATTGTGCTCTCCAGTCTACAGTTCCTTTAAGGAGTTTTCCTAATTTATTAATAAGAGCATCGCCTCTACCACTTCCAGCTTGTTTTAGTTTTTCAGCAGTTTTTTGAATTTCTCTTGCATTTGATTCCCATTTAGCTCTTCCAGATTCGCCAGCTTTCATTTCTTCATCATCATATCCAGAAGCTCTTGCTATTTGTTCTCCTAATTTAGGATCAATAAATCCCCCCGCTCTACCGCGATCTGCATTTTGCATTCTTCTTGAAAGACCAGCTTGTTCTTCAGTTAATCCAGATTTTTTATCTGCTATTTGCATTTCGCCCGTTTGACTAGCAATTGCTTTAGCAGTTTCTTTAGATCCACCGGGTTTACTTTCTTTTCCTTCACCTTTGTCTCCGCCTTCGCCTTCTCCTGAACCGCTACCTTTACCTGGTTTTGATTCACCCGGTTTTGGTTCTCCTTTTTTACCCTTACCTTGGCCTTCACCTTCACCGCCTTCTTCACCTTCTTCTCCTGGCTCTTGTTCATATTCACCTTGAATATCTATGCCGCCACCACCGCCACCGCCACCTTGTGATTTAGGTGGAGGAGGAAGAATAGGTATAAGATCTTCTGCTTTATAGCTTTCATTAATAAATGGGTGCATTATATAAGCTTCATTAATAGGATCAACTTCAAATGTTCCATCAGGATTAATACTTTTAATAATACCCTTTCCACCTGTAGCTTTAATTCTAACTTTAGTTCCTGGAGTTAATTCAATTTCACCTTTTTGTGGTGGTTGAGGAGGTCCTGGAGGTCCTGGAGGTGGAGCGGTTTTAGGTAATTTAGTAGGATCAATCTTAATTGGAGGAGGCGGTGGAGGCAATGGAGGCATATTTTTAATTATGTCATGATAAATTTGCTCCACAGGAAGATTAAGATATTTTTTATCATATAATCCTTTAATTTCATCTTTAACAAATTTTTCGTCAAAGTCATCAGTTGTATCAACAATGATTGTATTAATTTCAAAATCTCCTGCAATATTAAATACTTCTTGATTAAATCCCGCTCCTCTTTCCATATGCATTAAAATACAATGGTAAATTTCATGAATAAGAACAAATATCTTAGCCATCCAAGAAAGACTATCTGCGAATTCTGGATTAACAAATAATCTAACTCCATCAGTTGCCATTGTCTGAACTGCCCAAGTATAGATAATTGGATCAAATTCATGAATAAAGGGACGATAAAGAGGAGATTGAGTTACGATTTTATATTTAGCAGCTTCCATATCCTTTTTAACTTTCTTTACATTTATAGTTTTTCCAGTATAAGGTGAAACACATTCTTCCATATCCTCAATTCTTGGAATTTTAGCAGCTTGATCTGCTAACATCGCTCCAGTCATTTTTGGTTGTGTTGCTTCATTAATCTTTCCAGAAGGATTTAACTTTTTTAGAAAGTCCTCTAACAATGGATAAAAATTGTAATTTATTTCTTCTTTTTTCATTTTTATTTTTTATTTTTCAATTGATATTAGCATTCCTCCGATTTTACAACCACGAGTTATTATTTCTTTTGTTAAATATTCTGATTCTGTAAAAAGTATATTTCCTGTAACTTCTCCAGGAAAATGTTTTAGTGATTGTATAGGATTATTAAATATATGTAAATCTCCTGTCACACGTCTAGGAATATATTTAAGATCTGTTAAATTATTATCATTTATATAAATTGATCCAGTTATTATTTCTGCTATTCCTTGAAGAGTTTCTAATTGATTATGACTTGCGCCATAAGATTCTTTAACTATTCTAGGACTAAATTTTAATGTAGTTAATTTATTATTGCTACACATAAAAGATCCTGAAACACTATAAGGAACTCCTTGTAAAGATATTAAATTATTATTACTTATATGAAATCCCCCCATAATATGATTAAATATTATATAATCTGGAAGATTATTTAAATTTTTATGATCTAATAAAACAGATTTATATACATTTATTAAAAATTTTTTGGTTAATTTATATTCGTCTATGTTCATAGAATCTAACCAATTCTCAATACTTTTTTTAGCGCCTATTCCCATATCGTTAACAGGATCGCCAGTTTCTGTAAAGCTCATATAATTATTTTCATATAATATTTCTTTTACCAATTTCATTATAATATAGTCATGTATTCAATTTGAACTGCAAATGTTTGTGGATTAAATAAATAAAAGCCTTTAATTAAGTTTTTAGTATTTGAATTCTCCGGATCTTGAGCAGCTAACCATGCTCTCAATATTCCTACTTTTTCCCATTTTTGATTTGTTTGTACATAATCAAGATAATCTGCTGCAGACATTACTTCATCTGTGCTTTGTGCATTCATTCCAACATCTACTTGTTTTTCATATCTTACATAAGAATCAGTAAGTCCTGTACTTGGTTCATAATAAACTAACGTATCAGGAGTATGATTAATATCAATATATAATGTTGCTTCATCAGTTATTGAAGTAGGATAAGTCACTTTAAGTAAATAACCTAACATTGCACCATTTGAATATTTAAAAGCAGGAATAGCAGATGATGCATCTTCATTTAATAATTGGCTTGCAATCGATGTATCTGGTAAGAATAAACTTACATCTACTCCTGTTATATTATAATTGTAACCTAATTGTGTACCTGTAAAAGATAAAGAACTTGCATCATAAGTTGCTGTTACACTTATTCCTCTTGTTCCAAATTCAATATTAAGAGCATCTTCTATATCTATACCATTTACATAATCTCCAGTAGCATGTATTAATGTTTGATAATATCTAAAATTAGTATAGTAGTTAATAGAAAGATCTACACTCATATAAAAAGCATCATCGGAACCTACATAAGCAACTGATCCATCTAATAAAAATTTTTGATATTTATAAGAAATTCCTTTTGTTAGTCCTTGAATATAAATAACTTCTCCTGGTTGTAAAACTTGAGTTTGTTTAACCCAAGATGTTACAATTTGAGATATGTCTGATAAATCTATCGCGCCTAAAATAGAACTTCCCGATACTATTCCAGCTTGACGATTAGGTAAAAATTCAAAATTCATAGAATCTGAATCGCCTGGGCATGATGGTAAATCAGGATTAATATAATCATTAGAAGTGTTATTGAATAAATCTGCCATAATGGTTTAATTATTTTATTTATTTATTCAAATTCTAATTACATATCTGAATCATTTTTTAGAGTAATATATTTCATTGAAGAAAACCATTTTCTAGTTTTTAAATAATTATAATTATTTTCATTTTTATATGCTTCTCTTTCAAAAGAAATATTCCTATATCCTTTTTTTCCATATATTATTGTTTTATAAACCCATTCTATTAAATACCATATATAAAAAGGAATTATTAACATTTCTATTTGTTGTTTCCAGTGTATAGATTCATGAATAATCATATTTTGATGATTTAAATATTTGGATCTAAGAAAAATTCCAAAGGGTGCTAATGTTATTCCTATAACATTTTCTTTAAGAAGAAACAAAAGAAAATTTCCCATTTTTTTAATTTTCATAATAACGATTTTATATATTTTACAAATAAACCGTGTTCTTTTTCTCTTCTACTTTTTAATCCAGGAAATTTCTTTGATACGCTAGTAGTTTTTATACTATCAGCTGCTCCTTTATAATCTTTTTTTCTTAATTGTTGAGCAAATTGTGTTTGTCTAAATTTTGATACTCCCATATTAAATGCCATTGATACCATTGCATCAAACATACCTTGAGTTATTTTTGGCTTTATTCCTTTTTCTTGCCAATCTAATAACATCCTTTTTACTCCCTTTTCAGCTAATGATAAATCGCCTTTAAATAATTCTTCAGCTTGTTCTTTAGTAATTTTATCACCTTCTTTATAATTAGCGCTTGTTGCTGGCTCTGCGTGACCCCATCCAATAGTTATCATTCCATCTGATTTTTCTTTTATCTCGCCCGTTTTCTTATCTTTTACTTTATATCTATTTACATATGCAGTTAAATGAAGTTCTTCATGATATTTTATTAAATCTATTCCTTCTTGAGAAGTTTTTGCAGAATTAATATTTATGACCTTAATAGCTATATCTTTTTTAGTTTCACCCTTTATATCTCGTATTGCTTTTGGATTTATTAATGAAGAAGCAACATTTTTTACTTCTTTTATATTAATTTGATTTGATTTTGAAAGTTTTTCAGCAGCTTGTTCTATTTTAATTTTTTGTGCGGGTCCAGTATTTGAAAGAACACTATTCTTGTTTATCATGTTCATTGAAAACAAGAATATTAAAATAGTAATTATATATTTTTTTGTTGTAAAATTATGTTCTTTATTGAACTGATTAATAAGTTTTTGTGCTGCAGCTTTTTTATCAGATATCTTATTTAATAAATTAGTTATTTTAGTAAAATCCAAACTTTCGTTTAAAGATTCTTGTAATAATAAATTTAAATAATATTCATCATTTTGAATTGTATATTCTTTATAAGAAATAAACTTCATCGTTTTATTTTATTTATCTCATAAAAAAAAGAGGCATTACGCCTCTTTATATTCTATCAAAATTTTTACGTTCTCCTGGTCTTATTGGAATACCAAATTTATCTACTTCAGATTTTAATTTTTTTTTACTTCAGGCTTTGGAACTGCCTTAGCATCTATAACTTCTACTCCTCCTTGAACATATGGAGTACGGAGTTCAGGCGGTATCAGTATTGATTCCTGTGATATCTGTTCATCTTTTGTAGATTCAATAATAGATTCCATTTCTTTTTCTTTTTCTATGTTCTCGAGTAATTTAATGACTTCTTCTCCTTTAGAAGGTTTCATTATATCATCGATTTTAATAGTCTGTGTTTTAGTTTTCTTATTTAGAGGGTTTACGAATCTTCTTCTTTTTTCCGGAACCTTTACTTCCTCGACTGGTAGAGGCTCCTGCTCTTTTTTTGGTTCGACCACCGGTTCTTTTTCTTTAGGTGGTCGCCCTCGTTTTTTAATTTCAGCTTGTAATTTTTCTGCTTCTTGATGAGCTATTTGTTGTTCAAGAACTTTTTCTAATTTTGGATTAATTAAAGGCGATTGGTAATTCATAGGATACGAAAAATTTTCAACATCTCTATCTAAATTATCGCTTGCTTCTTCATCATATATTTCTTTCATAGTTTTAGTAAAATCTGGTCCAAATTTATCTTCATATTTTGATGGAACATGAAATTCTTCAACCGTCTTTTCTTTTAAAACTTCTTCTACTTTTTTATCAACTTCATTATTAATAATCTCTTCTACTTGTTCATCTGGAATACTACCAACCTTTTCTGGTTCTTTTTCATATTCTTCTGTAGCCATTTTAATATTTTGTGCTACTAAAGCTGTCATTCCTAAAGCAATAATTGGAAGTAAAGCACCTGATATCCAAGATATAATTACTTGATACATTTCAGGAGAAGTTGCTTGAACTCCAAACAATATTGATTTTTGCCAATATTGCCAATCTGTGCTTCCACTTGTCATCATATGTTTAAACGATGCATATACGTTCGCGGTTATTTGTAAACCTGTCAAAAGAAACATTAATGCCCAAGGTAAAAATCTTTCTTTATTTTTTGTCATTAAAATGCTAAATAATACAGATGCTTGACCAACTTCATATGCTACACCTAACAATATTGCTAAACTTATTGGATTTGCTAACTTAAAGAAATCTATTGCATGCAATGTTGATACAAAAGCAACAAAGACATAAAGTAATAAAAATGTTATTATTAAACCCCAATAAAGTCCTTTATTTGTTATTTTTAATTTTTGTAAATTCATAAATTTTATTTATTTTTCTGTTGTATTTCTACTAATTTATTTATTTCGTCTAAAGGATTTTCTGTGATATCTTTATCGCTAAATGCAACTAAATCATGTAGAATTATATCTTTTAAACTATCTATCCACACGTCATTTTCTTTAATATCATTTTTATTTGCGCCAAATATAATATCATCTTTAGCTTCTATAACAAGTGCATTATCAGCATTAGATAAAAATCCCTCGCTCCAATAATAATAGTCTCCTAATAATAATCTCCCCTTTATGACTATAATTGGATATTTTTTCATATCAATTGATATTTGTAATTTATTTACAGTATTATTTATTAAAAAACATATATAATTGATACGTCATAAGTTTCTTTAATTACATTTTTCTTATCCTTACAACTACAGGATAAATCTAAATCATGATCTATACCCATTTCTTTTGCATCACGAGTAATTTTTTCACAAAAAATACATTTATTCATATTATTTTTTTATTTTAATTGTATCTAATTGTGCTCCACGAATATTAACAGTAGTATTAGATTTAAGTTTTTCAGCAACTGATTGAACTGCTGTTGCTTTTTCATTAGTTAATTTAGCAAATTGATTAGAAAGTTCTAACTCTTTTTGTAATTCACTGATTGTTTTAGACGTCTCTTTTTCCAATATACTGTATTTATTTGTCAAAGAATCTATTGTATACGTATATTGTTTTCTTTCTAATGATAAAGTTACATTACGATTACAACTTTGCATTTTTGTAAGCGCTAATAAAATTAAGAGTGCAAGAGCAATCCATTTCATATTTTTTTCAAAAAATTGTTGAGGAGTCTGTGCCATAATAAATGTTTTTTGTTATTATATATTCTTCCTGAATATTATATAAAAACAAAAGGCCTAAGTTTTAGACCTTTTTATTTTTACATGAAAATATTTATTCTTTTTTTGTTACATCTATTTCAACAGTATTTCCTTCTACTTGTGGAACTTCTTCTTTAGTGGGCTCAAGATCTGAAAGATAAAATCCCTGTTCAGCTGCTGCCCATCGTTCTTGAAGATATTGAAGATTTTTTAATTCTACCCTAGCTTCTTCTACTTTAGTTCCAACCACTATTCCAATTTTAGAAAATTTATCAGCTTGTGCTTCAAATTCTTTTGCTTGTTTAAGTCCATATCCTCCGGGATTTGATAACATATATGCACAATATTCAAGCGCCTGATAGCCTAATCTAAATCCAGTAGTGTCATCAGCAAGTGCAATTGCTTTATCTATTTCTATTTCTAATTTAAGCATACCCATCCATTCCATTTTTGACCAGAATGCATATTTATTCATAAAATCTTTAAGATATAATCCTACATCATTGGCACCAAATTTTCCTATTTCACTAAGCTCCCATTTTTTTTCATCAAATTCTTTTAATGCAGCAGTAAATTCTTCTTTGTATTGCTGAACTTCTTCGGGAGTCGGTTTATTTAATTCTTGTTTAGGTTCTTCTTCTTTAACTACTGTTAACGGTGTATTTTTTTCTCTTGCCATTTTTTATAAATTTATTTTTATTTTATATAATGTTTTGTTAAAAAGTTTTAATGAATATATAATAAAAGCAGTAATCTTTACCTGACAAATAAAGAAACCGAAGAGGGATCAACGGCTGTCCTGCTTAAATTATATATTCTTAAAATAATAGAGGGAATCATGAATCATCAAAAAACTTATGACTATATAATTCAAAAAGCAAAATCTGAAAATAGAATTAAATTAAGAAAAAATCAAGAAGGTTATGTTTATTATGAAAATCATCATATTTTGCCTAAATGCTTAGGCGGAAATAATAATGAAGAAAATTTAGTTTTATTAACTGCAAAAGAACATTTTGTTTGTCATAAAGTATTAACATACATTTATAAAGAAAATAGAAAAATAGCCTGTGCTTTTCATAAAATGTCATTTGGAATACATAATATAGCATATAAAATATCTTCAAGAGATTATGCATATGCAAGAGAATTAATATCTATAACTCCAATTTCTAATGAAACTAGAGAAAAATTAAGTAAAGCTACAAAAGGAAAACCTAGTAAAAAACGAGGCACTCATCTTTCAGATGAAACTAAAAGAAAATTAAGTGAAAAGGGAAAGGGAAGAAAGGTATCTCTTCAAACTAGACAAAATATCAGTAACGGACAAAAAGGAAAAAAATTATCACAAGAACATAAAGAAAAATTACGTAAAACTAAATTAAGTAAACCTGGACATAAACATACTGAAAAATTTAAAAACAAAATATCAGAAAATAACAAAAAATATAAAACAGGAATTAAAGTTTCTACCCAAACTAGAATTAAAATGTCAATTACACGAAAGGGAGTTAAAAAAACAGAAGAGCACAAACGAAAAATACTTGAAGGACGTAAAAAATATTTTGAAAAAAGAAGACAAGAAAAATTATTACACGATTAAATATTCTTGTGAATGTTTAATATGATATTCTTTGACTAATTCAATAAATTTTTGTTCATATGTTTCAAGTTCTACACCAGATAATATTATTTCTTGTAAAATATCAGATTGCTTATCAACACAAAGTATAGATGCTTTGTTTATTATTAAACCTTTTTCTTTATACATTTCTCGTAAACAATTTGCATATCCTCCTAACTGATAGAAATATTTAATTTCTTTTGTGCTTCCTTTTTTAATTTTTCCATTAGAAGATTTAAAATCAGTAAGAGCTAAACCAAATATTTTATCTTTATAAAGAATATCTAATTTTCCTCGATAAAATAAAGAAGGTGAATAAATTCCTAATTCTATTGCTAACATATCATTATACTGATTGGAGTAATCTGAATAATAGAATTTATAGAATAAATTTCTCCCTTCTTCTATTTTATCGTTTGGAATATTATCTTCTTTTAATATTTTAGGACTTTCTTCTTGAGTATATTTTAATGCTTCGGAAACATCTTTTGATAAAGAATATTTGGATATAAAGTTTTCTACAAATGTGTGCATAGATGAGCCTCTGTTACCTGCCGCGGTCATTATTTTATCTACTGCAGCTTGACCCATAGTTTCTACCCATTTATCATATTCTGGATCAGGAATCATCTCACCAAGAATTGTTGATACCGATGGAATTTTAATTTTATAGACTGCCTCCGGCAATCCATAAGATCCCTTTATCCATTTTACATTGTTTAAGTCAAATTCGAAACCCACGTTATTAAAAGGGGTATTAGTTTAAATTTAAGAACTACAAATACTATTAATCCGTTAATAATAATAAATTTTAATAACCAAGATAAAGAAAGTTTATTAAAAATAAATCGATATACTATAAAATATGATAACGTTGGATTTCCTTTATCATCTTCAAATTGATTAAATTCACAACTTAAACATTCAGCAAATCCAAGTTCTTCATCTAAATAACGATTAAGGAGGTTTAAAGATTCTAACACCTTTGTACGTTTAATTACATCTGGCAAAACAGAATCAGAATCATCTAAAGTAATCGTAACAAAAATATCATATAATTTTGTACGTTCTAATTTCCATTTATTATATTTAGAATTAGGATTTGATTCTTCTTTTCGAATTATTCTTTTCCAGTCAGAAAAATTTTCAAAATCTCTATAGACTTTAACAATTCCCCAATTTCTTGGTTTTAAAAAATCTAACATGTTATTTTTTAATTTTTAATTTTCTTTTAATAAAAAAATCTACTCTTGCTTCAATTTCTTTTCTGAGAGCTGGTTTTTTAAATTTAAGTCCATATGTTTCTACATGGCCTTTTATATCACATCCATCATAACCTTCTTCCATCATTAATTGAGTTGCAAGAATTTTAAATTCTTTAGATTTAAGAACGTCTTCTTTTTTCATGTTATTCTTCATTTTCATTTCCAAAATACGAATCCACTAAATCTGGATATTTTTTATAAAGACCATCAGCCACATCTTTACGAGCTTTACGAAGTCTTGTTTTAACAGTTGAAAGATTCCAACCTAAATCATCTGCTATATCATTCAATTGTTTTTGATTAATTTCTCTTTCAATCATTACAGTTTTATATGGTTCTTCTAATTGATTTATTGCAGAAATTGATGCATCAAATAATTGTTGTGTTAATTCTTCTCCGCTTGGACCCATACATTCAGTATTCATATTAAATACTGGATTATAATTTTGAAGTAATTTAGAATGATTACTCATATATCTATCATAAGATAGATTTCTACTGCCATTTCTTATAATACCGAGCGCTTCATTTTTTGCAATTGCATATACCCATGTAGAGAAATTATATTGAATTTTATATTGTTCAATTTTTTCCCAAATAGCTATAAAAGTTTGTGCTACTACTTCTTTAGCTAAATCTCTATCTCTAACGTATTTGTATGCGAATGATGAAAGGCCTGGTTTTAAACGATTAATTAAGATTTCAAAATTTTTGTTATTTTTTTCTTCTATAAAATTTAATGCAATAGTTTGGATACTAGGATTTTTCTTACTCATACAATAATTTTAATTTAGTTTATGTGTTTATGTATTATGTTATCATAGAAAATTAATCTTCTATAATTTGTTCTACGAAATTATTGATATTTTTCATCATAGCTTCTACTCTTACAAATGGAAATTGTCCAATAGCATTAACAATTTGAGTTAAAGTTTGATGATCCATTTTTTCAACATCAATTGCTTGAATAAGTCCAGCGATTTCATTAAAAGGACGATCTCCTACTGCTTGTAAAAGAGCCTTTTTAAAATCGGGTTTAATTCTATATGTTGGAACATAAGCATTTGTTTCAACTTTTTGAGTTGCATCTACAGTAGGAGTAGCTGATACGGTTGGTTTTTCATTTGCCATAATAATCTTTATTTTAGTTTTAAGTTTATATTTATTTTATTTTTATATATAAAAAATGTTAAAAAGTTTTGATTTGATATAATACAATATAATACAAATGTGTGTTAATGATTTTTAATTTTGTTAATTATTTGTTATTTTTAACTATATAGCCACTATTTTTTATATGTGATAGCCAATCTTCAACATCTTTTTTAATTATCATACTAGAATCAGTAACTTCTCCAGATTTTGTTTTATAATACTTCACATGAACAAACCATTCATCATATTTATCTTCTATAAATAATACTGATAAAGAAGAGTGCGGTTTACTTAACAGATATAACTGTTTATTATTTGAAAAATCTTTTATGTTTTCTGTAAGTTTTGTTTTTACTTTTGGTATAAGTTTTTTATAAGCCATATTATCGTATTAATAAAGTTTTATCTAATAAATATTTATATTCATCAAAAAGTTCAGTTGGTGTATACGTTTTTAAGTTTTCAATATTAGATTCTTCAGCTGATATACGTCGAGCACAATCAACAACTTCAAAATTATCATATGTTTTCAATGCAAGATAATTATCTCTAACTCTACTTTGAAATTCTATATCTGCTTCATGAATATCTTTTAAATGAGATTCATTTTCACTTCTATGCTGTAATCTTTCTTTGATAATATCAATAGGAACATCAAAAAAGATATTTAAATCTGGATATGGTAATTCTAAAAATCCAAATTCAAATTCATCAATCCATTCTCTTATTATACTAGATTGTATACTAGTATTATATTTAGCTCCTTGAAAAGCCATATTACAAAATACATATCTATCTAATAAAAGAACATCATTTTCTGCTAATTGTTTATTAAGAGTGGGAAGATATAAAAATCTATCCATTGCATACATGTTTGCTATAAATACAGGATCTACTTTCTTTACATCACCATATTCTCCTCTTAAATAAGATGATATAACAATACTCGCTTCATTATCTCCATATTTTGGAAAATGAACATATTCAAATTTAAGATTTTTATCTGTGAGATATTGTTTTATTAATTCTACTTGTGTACTCTTGCCTGAAGCATCAAGACCTGATACGGCGATAAGTGTTGCGTTATACATAAAAAAAGTATTAAAGATTATGGTTTATAAAAAATGTTTTCTATATATTGAAAAATAAAAACAACGGAAAGGCCTATGCACAATAGGCCCCAAATGTTCCAATCCGTTTTAAATATAAGTTTTAATGTGTATCCAAAAATAAAAGATTTAAATGGTATAATAAATAATAGGATAAATGAAGTAAAAAGATCTGCTAATGTATTAGTAAACTGTGTTTTAGTAGACTCAGTTTCTATAGATTTTTCACCTTTATTTTTAAATTCATTTAATTTATTACTTAATGAATTATTACTCAGCGTCATTATTTTTTTGTTTTAAGATCTAATTTTTTTACTTTTGTATCGCCAGGAGCAGCTTTCTTTTCTTCTTTTTCTTCTTTTTCTTCAGATTCACCTGCTTCGTGTTCTTCTTTAGCTTCTTTTTCTTTAGATTCACCAGCTTCATGTTTTTCATGAGCTTTATCTTCTGGAGCTTTTCCTTTATCTTTTATATCACCGGGTTTGCCATCAGTTTTCGCTGCAGGACCTTTTTCACCTTCTCCTTTTGAAAAATTGGGAGATTCTTTCTTAGGATCGAGATTTCCTTTTTTCTCTGGTTCTTTTTCACCAGGAGCTCCATCTTCTTTTTCTCCAGGTTTTCCGCCAGCAGTTTTAACTTCACCAAACATTCCGGGTTTAAAGTCTTTAACTGAGTCAAGATCTGTTTGAAGATCGTATCCAGGTTCAAATTTAGAACCGCCCATATTCATTTCTACTTTAACTTCGACTTTTCCCTTTTGAAATTCTTTTTTAAGCCAATCATAAGATTTCTTATTTGTATCTGGAATAACTATTCCATCAGCATCAGTTAAGCCTTCGCCACCACTCATCATTTGAGTAGATTCTTCGTAAAGTTTTTCTAAATAGTCGTTGATGTTAAAATTACCTGCTTTCATATAATTAGTTTTATTTTATATATCTTATATATTTATCGTCCAAAAAGATTTTCTCCTGGTTTTGGCATTCTTTTTAATACCCACTTCTTTGTAATTGGATTTTTTACACAATATTTTGGTAATAAACCTGCTTGTCTATATGTTCCATAGAGTTGATCAGTCCAATAGCCTCTTTGTTGTCTTTGTTCTCCAATTTGACGTTGATATCCGTTGCTCCAATCGTATTTTGGTTCTTTTTTATAAAAGTCAGCTTTTGAATGTCCATTTAAAGTTACAAAAATATATTTCTGTATATCTGTAAAGCTTGCGCCTTCTTCTCTGTATTTTGCAATAAACTGTAATAGTTTAAACGCTTTTGTTTTAACCATTTTTTCTCCATATCCTATATTCATATCTCTTATAGGATCTGATTCTTCTGAGAACTTTTCAAATACTCTTCTAGCCTTCATTTAATAAATCCTGCATTTTTTTAGTTGTATATAAATAACTTTCGTATTTTTTTATAGATCTATCAAAACTCGATGCTGTTATTTTTTTATTTTAAAAATTTCTTTTATAACGCCTTTCATATCATATATATTTTTAATATAATAATATTTTCCTTCTGTGTTATAAATCCACCCCCATCTAGCGCCTTTTAATATAGCATTTCCCGCTTTATTATTCATAGCAAAATCTAATTGATTTGTTTCACTGTAAAGTAATTTAGCAGCTGGATGACTTCCATTTTCACAAACAATAGTCATAACATCGTCTGTATTTATATCATAATAATGACCTACTTCATCATAATAAATATCCTTAAATTTAAAATATTCAGAAAAATCTTCAATAAATTTTTCTAATATCTGTATGGGCTTTATTCCTATACCCATATCTCTTATAGGATCTGATTCTTCTGAAAACACTTCGTATATGTATTTAGATTTCATTCATTCTTTAATATTTTATTCCATCATCAAAATAAGGTCTATATTGATCTAAATAATTTTGTCCACTAGTATCAAGAATATAATTACCCGCTGAGTTTTTTCTTGTTTTGCCATTAATTAATCCATATGCAAATGCGCCAGAATAATATCCTCTATTAAGATTTTTATCAAATTTTCCCCTTCCGCTAGACATTTCATATGCAAATTTTATTATATCTGTGTATCTTCTGCCTTCAAGCCCAGCTTCTTCAATAAATTCTAATATTTTCCAGATTTTATATCCTCTTGAAAAGGTTTTATCTCCCCATGATTTTTTTCCTGTAAGATGTGTTTTTCTTTGTTCTATAGGGCCCAACTCTTTATATCTTTTTCTACTTTCTTTTTTCTGTTCATAATCCCAATCATGTATAGTTACTTTACCACCAACTTTGCAAATATTTCTTAATTTTTCTTCTGATGGTCTTATACCATTTTTAATAAAAACTAAATCACCCGTTACTTCTTTAGGAAAACCATGTAGAGATTTGAAGTTTTTTGAATTTGTAATAGAAAAATCTCCATTTATTTTATTAAATTCAATGAATTCAGGAAAATTATCAAATAGAAAAAATTGTATAGAACAATTATCAACATTTAATGTTCCATCTAAATTTATTGTTACATAATTCATTACGTCGAAATCATCAAAACCACTACGATCATTGGGTTTAAAATATTTATGTAAACCTGAGTTAATTTGATTTAGCCATTTTTTAATTTTTTGAGCTAAACCAATTCCCATATCCCATACAGGATCTGAATTTTCTACAAATTTTTCAAATACATATTGAGCTTTCATAGAATGAATTACTTTTATTTATATATTCTTTATGTCTAAATTGAATTGACAAAAAACCCCCACTGAGGCTGGGGGTAAATCTCCTACCAACGAGTGCTTCTTAAGCAGCCATTTGTAATGCGTAACTATTTTCGCCGTTTACTTGCGTGTTGAGACATTCATTATTTCCCTTAGTATACAATCTAAACCAAATCATCCCCATTAAAAGCAATATCTCTTTTATAAAGATTTGTGGAGATGGTGGGATCCGACCCCACGTCTTGCATACCTACTCTATAACTAGCTCTTGCGAGCATTCTCAATATCTTAAAGAACAAATATAATACAAAATCTTACAATTTGTATCATATCTTTGTTAATTATTTGTTAAACTTTAGCTTTTGTTGCTCTTTTTCTTGGAGCTGTAACAGGTTTAACAGTTTCAACTGGTTGTGTTGGAGGTGCTGGAGGTGCTGGAGGATTAACTACTTGAGGATCTTCAGTAGGCGTATTAAATAATTTATTAAGACCAAAAAATCTCCAAAGTACATAATAAATAACAAATATTGCTAACCAAATTCCTAATACTCCATGAAGTAATCCTTTAGTAGCTACAAATGCAAAAAATAATATTAATATATTAACATATTGTACCCAATATTTTTTAAATTCCGGCAATGCTGTATTTATTGCCCATCCTTTTAATACTTCCCATAATTTTGTTAAAAAGTTTTTCATAGTTTTAAGTTTATTTTAAAGATTATTTTTCTGATACTTTATCCCATATAATAACTGCTAATAGGATAACTATTATACCCCCTAAGATAATAATAGTTTTTAAAAATGTTGTGTCCATGCTATTAAATTTTAATTTTAAATTCCTAATGTTGTTCCACCGGCTTCAGGTGCTGTTTCTGTTCCTCCTGTTTCAGTGCCAGGTTCAGTAGGAGCGCCAAGGCCAAGATCTTCTCCCCCGCCACCCATACCTAAACCGCCGCCAAGATCCATTCCTCCGCCCATTCCACCAGTTGAAGTTCCAGGAACTCCTCCTTCTTCGCCTTGAGCTGCATTAATACGTTTAACATTTTGAGCAATACGAGTAAGTTGTTCTCTTCTTTCTTTCTTATATCTTTCATTTAATTTCATATCTTCTTCAGTAAAATCCATATATTTTTCAACTAAAAATTTTGGATCAAAATACATTCCATCTACTGTTATATTTCCTTCAGCATCAACTTCTTGTTGTTTAATATTCATTAATTCACCAACTATACCAGATCCTTGTCTAGCTATGTCTCTTTTCTTAGCCTCAGTAAATAAGTTTTCTTCAATGAATTCAAGACCAATAGCACCTTTTAATGCTTTATCTTTTGCAAACTCTGGATGTTTTAAACAAAATTGAATCCAAGTAGGTTTTAATAATATATCTTGAAGTATAGAACGAATACGATTAATAAAATAATTAAATCTTATTTCTTCTCTTGCAATGCTTTCTCCGCCAGTTGTCCAATTAGAACCGCCAGATGCACCTTCTTCTCCACTACTTGAAAATCTATCTTTTGGAATTTTTGTTTCAATAATAAATCTTTTCCAAAAATAATCAAGAGCCATTGTTCCTGTTAAATCAAATCCCTGAGGAGCAAAAGAATCCACTTCAACTTGTCCACCACCTTCTTTTGATGGAAAGATATATTGTTTTGCAAATGAAAAATTTGGAGTTCCATTAATTGTTACTTCACCACTGTGATAATCTATTGTAACATCTTCTTTATACATTGCACGTAATTCAGATAATCGTGTTCTTGCTTTAACTTCTGATTGTGTTCCAATAGGCACAATCATTTTCATACGATATTGAGAATTAATTACATTCCAAATAATACGTGAATTTTCCATTGTTCTAAGCATATTAAATGCTCTTACAAGTCTTTCAACATATGATAAACGAGATATAAAATTTCCTCTAGCCCATGAAATATAAATTATATTTCCGTCAACTAATTCTCTTTGTTTTTCTGAATCTCCTCTAAATTGAATCCATACTCTAAATTCGTTACCATCTTCATCTTTTCTCATTTCTGGTTCAAGAGTAACAGGATCAAGTTCTTTAAATCCTAAAACATTTTTTGCAGGGTCAGAGCCTTCACCGTCATATATAATTTCAAATGCAAGAAATCCATCAATTAAGAATTTTTTACAATAATGCCATCCATCATGTCCAGTATTAAAACCGAATGCATAATAAACTCTTTTAAAAGATTCATTGAGATCATCTACAATTTCTTTTGCTTTTTCGGCTTTAAGAACTGATTTTAATTTTTTCGTATTAGGATATGCAAAAAAGTTAGCATCATCTTGAATAATTGTTTCATCTGCTATAACTTCTATTACATGTTCTATTTCTCCATTCATTGCAAATCTACGAAGAAAATCTCTTCTTGTTGGATATTCTTTATCAAAAAATGCAATAAATTCTTTTTGATTAATATCGGCTCCGGAATATAATTGATGTTGCCCATAAAGACTATAGATTGAGTCTTCAGTTTGTTCACTAATACCAATGGCACGAGATTGCTTTATTACTCGTTCATCCCATTTCATTCCAAGAACAGAAAGATATCGGATATTTCTTTGTATGTTATCTAAAAAAGATTTAGAATTTCTATCCAAATCTCGAATTGAAAATCCTGCCATGTTAATTCTTTATTTATTTTATATATTTAATATTCTATTTAGTTTTATTTAGATTATTCCAATAAGTTCTATATATCATTTCTAGATTAGCTTTTTTGAAAGATTGTTTTGAATCAAAAAATGGAATATATTGCCATTCCTCATATTCTATCATTCTTAATTTACGAATATGATTAAGACTATAAGACCTATAACCATAATTAAAAAGAGCGTTTTGTTGATCATTAAACATTTTAAAAATAGCAGGATTTTTTCCAGTTATTGCAGCAATTTGATATTCAGCGTTTAGTGCTAAAACATTGTACTCTGTATCTCTTTCTATATCTTTTAAAAACGGTTTATATAAATCATAATAGGCTTGAAAAAATTTTACTCTTTCGCCTTTAGGTAACATATTTAAATTTATGCCTTTAACTAATTTATTAGAATAATCATATCTTGTACAAAATAATATTGGAGTAAAATCATGAAATGTAATAACTTTTCCTGTTTTTAAATTTTGTAACTCGTTTATATTAGTTTCATTTAAATGAATAAAAGTATATACCATTCCTTCTGCAGGTACTCCTCTCTTTACTCTATTTACAATAGATTCTTGATCAGTAGATTCAATGTCTATTAATTTTTTAGAACCCTTTAAATCTAATTTAAGATAATTATCAAATAAACGCTCAAATGCAAGATCATTGATTCCATCTATTCGTTTTAATTTTTCATGTATTAATTTTGGATCTTCCATATCTATGCATTATTTGAGGGCCAAAATCTTCCTATTAATTTTTGAAGAGTATCTTCTGTGAATACATAAAATTTTACGCCATTTTTTTCAGCATAAGCATTCATAGCAGCAAATTTAGCTTCATTAATTAAAAATTCTTTAGCATCTAAATTAAATCTTTTCCATTCTTTTAACGGAGCATTTGGACCAGGAGGCACAGGTTTCTTAAGTTTATTGGCAGGCTTTATATCTAAAAACATTTTTTCTACTTTTCCTTCGCCTTTATCTATTTCAATCCAGAAATCAGTATTATAGTTTTTAACAACCCAATTTTTTGGATCATTGGGATTTAGTCCATATTTTTTGCATTCTTCAAGTTTAGATACTCTATCATAATATGGAACTTTAATTGGTTCTGAAGACCAACGTTTAACTGATGGAGAAAAATCACACCATCTACAAAATGATTTCTCCCAACCTGAACGATATATTACAAGATTAGGATCGCCTAGATATTTATCAGGATTTTGAACTTTATAATATCCTTGATAGGTTTCACCCTTTTTTAATTTTCCCGCTTCAGTAAAATTATTACGTTTGGGTGTATGCCATAATTTATAATTTTGATTTAGATTATCACTCATTGCAGATATTTTTATATTTACATTTTTCGCCATGCCATTTTCCATAATTGCCGGGGTCAAAATCTTTATTACAATAGTTACAATGTTTATATTTTCTTTTATGTGATGATATACTCAATTTTTCTTTAGTTTGTGAAGAATGCTTTCGCCCTTTATTAGCTAATTGTAATTTATATTTATATTCTTGTATTTTTATTTTCCCTTGTTCTTCTCCATATTTTTCAATTAAACTTTCGCAAACCGATCCCTTAAAGAATGCATTATTTTTAAGTTTTTTTGCATTTGATATACGTTTTTTTGTTTCGATTGAACGCTTATGTCCATAAGTTGCTTTAGAAATATTATTTTTCCATTCTGTTGTTAATTTAAGTCCTAATCTAGCTTTACCTATTTTTTGTTTTGTTATTTTAGAATGCCCAGTTAATGAAATTAATTCTTTTACATATTTATAGTCACGAGAAGAAATTTTATAGTTTTCTTTATGTATACCAAATATCATTTTATGAAATGCTAATGTGATTTTTCTGTTTCCTTTATATATGTATGTAAGCAATTTGTGACAAATATAATGTTCTCTTGCTGTCAATAAAACTAAATTTTCTTTTTCGTTAGTTCCGCCTAAACACAATGGAATTATATGATGATTTTCATAATAAACATAATCTTCTTGATTTTTTCTTAACTTAATTCTATTTTCAAGTTTTGCTACTTGAATTATAGATTCATAGACTTTTAGATGATTCATTTATTATCATTATTAGTCATTTTAAAAACTTCCTATATGTACATTTATATAGCCTTCTTTTACTTTCTTTTGAAAAAAATCTGCATAAATTTTTACAGAATCGCTTTCTCTACATATATGAAGGCGCCCTTCAGCCATTTCGTTTTCAAGAAATTTTTCAAAAGAACTTTTCTTTTTTCTAAATATACGCATTTTTATTTATATATTATAGATCTTATTACTTGACACCGAAATTTTCTTTGATTTTGGCATATTTCCATATAATTTTCTCCATCCTTTTGCGAAACCGTTTTTAATTATTTGTGTAAAATATGCGAATGCATTTTGAGATTTTGCCGGATCATATCCTCGCCAATATTGAAAACAATCCATAACTGCAAATGATATACAATCTTCTCGATCTTCAGGATAAATATAGTTTAATTTAGTAGAAAATTTCTTTGCCATTAACATAAACATATCCAAAGCAATTGGAGTTAATTTATCAGCTTCTTTAGATTTTATTATTTCGTTTCGCAGGTCGGCATTCTTTACATGATGTAGTCCCATAATTTCAATTTTAATTAATTTTTAATTTATATGAACAAAACGCGACATTGTTTTGTCACGTTTAATTTTTAATTAATTTTTAACACTTATCATTCATTTTTTTCCTTTGGTTCAATAGGAGTAATAATAATGTTTGGGTCTAATTTAGGAGGCTTAATTTTTTCTTCAGGTATTTTAGGAATAAGTTGAAGTTTTAATTCATCCATATATTGTACAAAATCTTTCTTTGTAAGAGATTTATCATTAGCAAGATATTTAATCCAAGATTCTTTCATAAAATTTTGATTATCTATTATAAGATTTTGATTTTTTACTACATCATTTGTTTTTAATTTAATTTCCCATACAATGACTATCAAAGAATCTAATTTTCTACTATCTGTAAGTTGATTAAATTTTATTTCAGTAACATCTTTTTTAAGAGATATTTTTTCATTATCTTTTCTTTCTGACTTTACACCAAGCGTCCATACAAAGGTCACTGCGGTTACTACAGTCATGAAGTAACCCCAATAATTTTTTATAAATTCACCAAACGGATTGGTTACTTTAATAGGTATCGTCGGTTTAACCGGTGTTTGTTTAGCCATTAGTCTAATGCATCTATTACTTCATCTAAAAGAGCTTTAATAGTAGGATCTGTTATTTGATATTTAGCTCTAACTAATTTTTTAATTAATAATTTTTTTCTTCTGAAATCTCCTTTAAAATTAAGAGTTATTCCAAATACAACGCCTTCAAGATTGTCTCCTTTTTCAAAATCTTCATCTGAATAAATTTCATTAATAGTTTTTGCTCTCATATTATACTGATAATGTTCTTAACGTTCCTTTAGGCATTGTTTGCATTTCTTGTTGTCCATCAGGAGTTTTACGAATGATTTTAACTGCATCTGCATCTCCAATAGCATTTGAATAATCAACAGCGTTAATAAGAATATTTTCAAGAGCATCTTCATTGCCCTCATCTATAATGACTCCCGGAACATAGTTGTCTTCATTTGCAAAATCATTAAGATCTTCAAATATTCTAACTTGTGATTTAGGCATAAATGAAACACTTCCTTCTATAAGAACTTTTACGTTATCATCATCTTTTGCTTTTTGCCACAAGTCATATCTAACAAAACAATCACTAAGTTTAATAGGAACATTTCCCATATAAACTCCGCATTTAATATATTGTTCAAATAAAAGTTTTTGAGTAACTTCATCAAATTTGAACTGTTTTTCAGGTGTTATTTCAGGCGTTTCTTGTTTCTCAGTTTTGAGTTTAGAAGGATCAACTAATGATGTGTTTCCTTGAATTTGAACAATAACTTGTCCATTGATTTCTCCAATCACAAATCCTTTTTGTCCATCAAGTTTTACTTTATCTCCTATTTGGACGCATTCATTAAGTTGTAAATATTCTACTTCTTGTTTTTCTTCATCTAATATATTATCCATAGCTTAAAATTTTTATTTTGCTATTTATACTTTCTTTTGTCTTTTTAAGAAAACTTTTTTGGGTTTTCGCGGTTCCTCTAAGTCGTTAGGATTTTTATCCTTATTGAAATTTGTTCTTTCAAGATTCTTTTCTGGAGGGCCTGCTGCTTCTTCTTCTTTTTCTTTTGGTGTTTCATCTTCAGCACTTTCTTCTGGAGTTTCAATTTCAGCTGTGCCTTCTTCTCCAGTATTTCCAAGATCTAATTCATCTCCGCCTTCAGTAGGTTCTTCTGTTGGAGTTTCTGCAGTAGGCACATCTCCTGCACCACCACCTACAGTTTCTCCGCCTTCTGTTCCACCTTCAACACCAGTTTCTTCTTCACCTTCTGGAGCGTCAAGATCTGATTCTGCATCTACTACGTCTGCATAAGCTTCAAGTTCATCTGCGCCTAAATCTACTTTATCTCTTTCATCTGATGGTTGATCACTTATAAGTTCTGATTCATCATCATTAAATGTAACTGCTGATGCTGCTCCACCTGAACCACCAGGACTTGGCATACTTGCCATACCTACTTCAGTTCCAGCTTCTGTACTTTCTGCTCCAACTTCACCATTTCCTTGTTCACCCTTAGCAGCCATTGCTCCTGTAGGAACAACTACAGTATAAGATTTTCCAGATTGATCATCTTGAACTGTAATATTTAAGTTTTCTGCAACACTTGTATATTCTTCAACTTTATTAAGATAATTTTTATAATCATTTTTAACTTCTTCAAGTTCTTCTGTAAGAGCTTCTACAACTGTCATAGATATTTGATTATTATAATCAAAACTAAACTTATTTATTTTTGTTTGTAATTCATTAATATAATCTGTATATTCATGTTTTGTATCTTCTATTTCTGATAGAATTTTTTCTTTATTTGGAAGAATATCTTCAAATGTTTTTGAAACATCAAATCTCATATGTTCCATCATAATTTTTTCAGCCTGTATAGGATTGATATTACGATAGAATGTAGATTTATTATTAAGAGGATCAAATGTCGTGATATAAATATGATCTCTTAATTTGAATACATCTGCTGCATAATTTTCATTTTCTTTAAGATAAACTCTTTTAACAAAATCAAGTTCTACGATTTCATTAAAGTTTTCTCTTAATAAATTAACGATATTAAAAAATTCACTATTACCACCCCATTTTGCAACTTCTGCTGCTTCATTTATTTGATCAGTTCTAAAATTTTCTCCATTAATTAGTGTATCATCTTCGGTTAAAATTGCATTATCTTCACCAACATAGACTTTTATATCTTTTTTATTGATCTCTATATTTGGATAATTAATAACTTCGCAAAGAGATTTAAAGCTTTCTTCAATATTTTCTACTTCTTGTTTTTTTACTTTATTAATATAATTAGTTTTCTTAACATAATATGTGCCTTTAACATTAAACAACACTTCGCTTTCTCCTAAATAAAGAATTGGAGAAAATATTTTATCCTCTATTTCACATTCTGAATTTGCATATTCAAGTTGAAGTTGAGTAGCGTCTAACATAAGTACATTAAGAATGTCACGAATAAAATTATCATGACTAAATTTAACTAATGCTTCTTTAAGAAAATGCTTATTTTGTTCAGTTTTATCATTAAGATAATTATCAACCAAATCTTCAATATAAGGAAGAAGATAATTACTGCGGGTTTCTTTCATCACCTCTATTATTTTAGAGATATCTACATCATTCTTATAATTTTTAACTTTATTAGAAATAGCTTCTAATTCAGTATTAGCTGTAGGAAGATGACTAAATCCAGATAATGCAGAAATAAAATCTTCATAAAGAAGAACTTCTGGTACAACATCAATTTTTTCTCTAAAACTATCAAGGATTGCTTCAAGCGTTCCATCAAATCTAGCTTCTTTGTCATATAAAGTATTGATAGCTTTGCGAACTCCTAAGTTTTTAACTGAATATACTCTCTTCTGATTGTTTAGCCATTCAGTAATAACTTTATCAGTAGAGTATTTTTCTAAACCCTCAAAGAGATTTGTTAAAGCAACTCTTTCAATTTCAAAACGTGCATCGTTTGAAACATTGTTATAAATAGCTGAACTTAAAGCAGATAATGTAGATTCGCATAATGCTTGAACTTCAACATTTTGAGTTTGCTGTTTTAGTTGGTTGATTTTTGTTATCATATCCATTTATTAATTTTTATACATTAATTTTATTTATATATTTATTACGTTTTTATTTTTTTGGACAATTTTTACACTATTGTTACATTACGGATAACTCCGAAAGCTTCAGGTTGAGTAGTTTGAACAAGAGCTTCATTATATCCCGTAACAGAGTTTGTTACATATATATCTATTTCTTTGTAATCTATGTTTCCCGGGAATACTACATCACCATTTGGAACATGAAAACTATCTAATTTATTTCCTTTTAATGTAAAATATATAGAAGTATCTCCAGTGTATACTACTCTATTATTTACATCTCTCATTTCTAATACAATATTTGCAGATGCATCTGGTGAGGGAGATATAAAATATCCACTATCAACAATTATAAATGATGTATCTGAAATTTCTTTAGTAATAAGATCTGGCAATATTCTAACAAGTGGCTGACGATATATTGAAATGCTACCATCTATTGGCCACATAAATGCTGGATGTTTATAATTAGTAAAGGTTTCAGGAATATTCCAAATATAATATTCATGGTTAGGAACAAGACGTTCAACTATATTTCTAGTATTTTCACCGGCAGGAGACCATAAAATATCAACACGATTTATGATTGCATTTTCATTTATGTAATCCCATTCCAATAATAGTGGATATCCTTTTGGTAAAATTAGATCATTAGTAGCATTAACAGGAGTTGTTATTGTAATATTACCATCATTTTTAGGCATAGATTTATCAACAATACGATAGCCTAAACCTGCCATATAATCATTTGCATTAACTTCAGTTGTTGGATCAAATACTGGTTGATATGCTTCTACTTGTAAATCAAATGTAATCTTAATAGGATTATTTAATTCAAAAGAATATTGTATATTTTTTTCTAATGCATAATCTTCTGGAAATCCTACAGTGCAACCACAACGCATACCTTTGTAATAAACATAAAATGTAATAGTTTTATAGAATACTTCACGTATTAATTGTTCAACTTTTAATGAAGTAATTTGCGTATCAAAAAATAATTCACAATGAAAATTAACGTTTAATGGAATAGAATAGAGAAAAGATCTATATGTTTGTAATTGCCCATTAACTTCTTTAAGATAAGAGCCTTGTATATAACGAGAGGTTGTACGAGTTGCATCAACTACAGAACCAGTGTATGTTAAAATTCCTCTTGGAATCATATCAAAATTTCCATCAACAGGTTTAGGAGGAACACAATCTGCATAATGAGTATAAAAATCTTGTTGAAATCGCTCATCTCCCGAAAGATTATAATAAAAAGGAATTTGGACATGCTCTATAACATCATTGGCCCATATTTGCGTGTAATCTATTTTATTATTAAGAATATTCAACAACCCCGCTATGATAGAACGCGTTAATATATCTTCATTATTATATTTTTGATGTAATGCCATTTTTCTATTTTTTATTATTTAAAATCATTGTAATTTTTATTTATTAACAATAAAAATTTGTAGCCTTTTTCTTTAACTCCAATTTCTTTATTTTTAAGTTTATCTTTATCTTTTTCTGCTAACCAACTATTTTTTATTTCAATTATTAAATTTAATGAAGGAATATAAAAATCAGGAAAATATATTCGTGTTTTTCCCTCAAAATTATATCTAATAACAGGGCCGTTTTCAATATCTGGATAAATAGGATAGTATTTATCTAAAAAATCTAATTCATATGATGCTTGATAAAAAATATTTGTATTTTTATATTTTTTTAATTTAATTTGTGTTTTGAAACACTTTTCTTGTTTTTTAATTTTTATAGAATCTAATTGAGAAATATTTTCTACTCCATACTTTTCTTTACAAGTTTGTTTAATTTTTTCTTTAACATTATTTAATTGATATACATTTTCTACTCCATATTTTTCCATATTTGATTTTTTAATATTACTCATAATAATATCATTCATTTCTTTTCTCATTTTTTTAGAAAAAGCCTTTCCTTCCGGTGTTTGTAAATAATATTCATTTCTATAATTTTTCTTTAAAGTTTTTAGAGATTTATTTCTAATTTCTTTTTTTGAAAATGGACTACCGTTTTTTCTTAAATTATATTTGCTAGAACAACTAGAACTACAAAATTTATAATATTTTCCCCCTTCTAAAAATGTTTTTTCTCCACACTCTATGCATTTACCGTCATTTTCTTCTTTTATCCATTTATCAAAATATTCTATTTTATTTTTGTGTATACGAGAAATATGATGCAGCAACCCATAAGTAGTTTTAAAATAATTATTACATTCTTCACATATAAAATATCCGTCTTTATTTTTTCTAAATTCTTTCATAGATGTAATGCCATTATACTTTTATTTTATTTATTCACTGTTTTTGAATGCTGTCTTTATTAAACAAATATTTCTCCAAGAACTTTACAATGTTTTTTGACATCTTGTTTTGTAAATTGTACTGCATTATTTCTACAATCAAATCCACCTTTCACTATTTTTGGAGCATATTTTAAAGAAGTTAAATTATTATCCTGACAATAAAAAGATCCTGTTACTTCAGTAGGCCCACCTTTTAATGTAGTAAGTTCGCTATGAGATATATCAAAATCTCCGTGCATTTCTCCAAATTGAATAAAATCTGGAATTTGCCCTTTAACTCTGTCTACACAACTCATTCCACAACTACTATTAACTTTTCCACCAACCACACTAATGAATTTTTTATATTGATATTCAGGAACTCTAAATCCTAAAAACCATTTATGAACAAGGGGTTCTACACCTATTCCTAAATCGTGTATAGGATCGGATTCTTCTTTAAATTTTTCATTTACATCAACATCTATAGGTTCTAAAAATTCTTTATAAAAATCCCAATTCCACCCCCAATTACTTGTCATAGTAAATAAATTATCTATACGTTTTAAATTATTTTTTACTTCTGACATACTTTTACATACATTTACTGCTGCTCTTTTATCCCATTCTTTTCCTGGATATTGAAATATCTCAGTAATAATAAGATAATCACCTTCATTAGGAAGTCCTGAACTCATATATTTTTTAACTCTTACTACATCTCCTTTTTTTAAATTATCCCATCTTCCTTTTAATCCAATACCCATGTCTTTTATAGGATCCGAGTCTTCTTGAAATTTTTCATTTAATTCCCATCTGTCTACTGGTTGAAAAAAATCTTTATAAAAATCCCATTTCCACCCCCAAAAATCTATTGTTGGTGATAATTGAGAAATATTTTCCAATTTTTCTTTAACGTCTTTTTTATCATGTACTCTATATACATCTGGTTTTTTGTCCCATTCAGTGCCAGGAAATTCTTGTACCTTTAAAATAATAAGATAATCTCCTTTATTTATGCTTGGATGAAGTTGATTTAAAGATTTTTTTACTTTAACAACATCTCCTCGTTTCAAATTTTTCCATCTTCCCTTTAATCCAATGCCCATGTCTTTTATAGGATCTGAATCTTCTTGAAATTTTTCATTAACTTGTTTATTTATAGGCTCTTCTAAATCTATTGTTAATACATAATCAAGAAGTCTAGTTACCTTTTTAATATTAGTTCCATAACGTTTTAATACTTCTGTAAGATCTTGAAAAAATTGATCTCTAGAATATTCTTTACAAACTATTCTAAAATGTGTATTATCAACGAGAGTAATATCTGATTGGTCAAACATGTAATCAAAAAATTTGTTTAAGTCATAATAACGATTCATAGGAATCTTTGTAGGATATAAACTTTTTAATAATCTTTTATAATAATCTTTTCCTATACCCATATCTTCTATAGGATCACCCTCTTCTGTAAATTTTTCATTTACGTTATCTTTTAACATTTCACGAATTTTTTGTAATCCTTGTAATGTACTTGACCACCCAGATCTATCTTTACAAAATTGTATAGCCTTTTGCAAATCTGCTCCAAGTTTAACTAATTTAACTCCACCTTTATAATCACCTTTAAAAGCTAATTCTCTTAAAGCTTCACAGTTATTAGCTGAAGGATTAGCTCGTTGATTTTTAATAATATATTCAAAAAATTCAGATTCATCATCATATACTGCAGCCATTAATTGTTCATTGGGATGTTCTAATACAACCCAGTCTTTATGAGTACGATCAAATTTACTTATCCATTTTTTATATTTTCCTGCTATTCCTATACCTAAATCTTCTATTGGATCAGATTCCTCTGTAAATTTTTCATCTAAAACATTTTCTAAAGTTCTTGGAGTTTGTTCTTCATATTTTTTTAGAAGCTCTATCATATTTGTATCATTATTATCTCGTGCTAAACTTCTAGCACCATTATGATTAGCATGAACATTTGCACCTTTTTCCAAAAGATATTTAGCCATATCATAATTTCTATTTTTAGATGCCCAACGTAAAGCCCTATCTGCATATTTATGAAGATCTGCCCCCTTATCTACTAAATGTTTAACATACTCAAATTTATTATGTCTAGCACATATCCACAAAAAATCATCATCAGTATAATTATTAGATTCTAAATTATATTTTCCTAAACTAATTATGTATTTTCTAATTAGAGCGTCCATTCCTATTCCTAAATGATAAATAGGATCAAATTCTTCTTTAAATTTTTCGTTTAGATATTTTGTGACAATTCTCAAGAAGCAGTTTTATTTTATTTATTCATTAACTATTTTAAGTCTCTGAATAAACTCAATAGGAAATGCCTTTCGATTATTATGGATTAAATCTGCAAGAGAACCATCTAAGATATATGTAACTGCCCAATCAGTTTCAGACCTTACTGATCTACCAGTTCCTTGAAGTATGTTTATTATCGCTTTCCATCTATACCACTCAGGATTTATTTTTAATTTAGTAGCTACAAATTTATCACTTAAAGATAAATAAGGAACTTTTGCAAATATTGCAAACCTGCTCCATTCATCTTTTAAGTCTAAACCCTCTAATAAACTTGGACCCATAAGAACCTTATTTTTATTAACTTTTAGCATTTGAAGAACTTGACGTTTTTCTTCAGTTCCGCTATATACTAAGATTCTTCTTCTATGTCTTTTAGGAATATTCTCATATATTTTCATTGCTAAATCATACGAAGCTGTATGAATAATTCCACTTTCATGTTTATGAGTTTCAAGTATTTTATCAATAGTTTCATACATCCAAGGAAGATTAGCTTCAATTTGATTATATGACATTCTTCTTTTATTATAGAAATATATTGGAGATTTATCAAAGTCAAAATGAGAATCCATTTTAATATATTTTGCAGTTCCTAAAGCAATACTTCTTAAATAATCTGAAGCATTAGCAAATGTAGCACTCATTATTAAAGTAAATCCTGTCCATTGATGAAAATATTTATGCATCATATAAGATTCTTCCAAACAATTAAATGTAAGTTCATCTTTTCCTGTAGGATTTTTGATTATATTTCGTGTTGATGTTTTAGATATTATGTCATTAAAATCTTCAACTTTACAATGTAGATCTTTTAACCAATCGCAAAGTCTTAATGCTTCTCTCCATTCTTTTGGAGGATCTTCATGAGGATATTCTTTTTGAACTTTTTCTTTTAAGACATTCCAAGATGCTCTATATGATTCAAATGATTCTTCTATCTCTATTAAAATATCATTTAATGTATCTTGATTTTCATTATCAAATAACCTTTGAATATTTCTTTTAATATCTGAATAATCTTGTATATGATTACGAACCTTAAAATTTGCAAAGAATTCTGTAAGTTTTTCTACTTTTTCTAATGTTTTAGGATCAAATCTTGGTGAATAATGATTTTGAATAATATCTAATAGTTTATGTCCTTCATCACATATTGTGAAATCCCGAGCTGGAAAAGCAGTTTCATCCAAATGTTGATTAACGTAATTCATCATTATTAACCAATATGCATAATTTAATAAAGAAGTTTCAGAATGAGATGCAATATCTCTTGCAACAAAATAAGGACATTGCGAATAACAATGCATTCTTTTAGCAGGTTTATTTCTTATACGACAAGTTCCTAAAGAATTCTTTTCCATATTATCTACACATATGTAGTTATCAATTCCTTTTATAGAACCCCAAGCAATATTAAAATGTTTAATGTCTTTTTCATATTGTTCTTGAAGTGCTATATCAGAAGCTAATATGTAACCTTCTTTCTTTTCTTGATTAAGAATCCAAGCTACAGCCATACCTATAATAGATTTTCCTGATCCTACAGGAGCATCTAATATAACAGTTTTAACTTTGTTTTGATAAGCTGTAATTATTTCTACAATAGCTTCCTTTTGTCCTTTACGCCAAACAAAATCAGCACCTAAGAAGGTTTCAACAAATTCCTCTAAATATTTGTCTATGTTCATAATAAATGTATATGGATATTCTATAAAGAAAAAGAGCTTAAGTTTTATTAAGCTCTACATATTTACCACCAATTTACGTTTCCAGATACTTTGCATTTCGCTATTAGTTCGTTTCCTTTATGATGTCTATCGACAAACACGTTTCCATAAATCATATCTGGAAAATCGTCTATTTGAAGATTAGGATCTGCATTTAAACATAAAGCTCCGAATATTATTCGAGGACAGCCTTTAAGAGATTCTATCTCACTTACATTAAAAAAACAATCGCCATAACACTTATTAAAACGTATAAAATCTGGCAATTTTTTTATGACGTTGCCTCTAATAATTATAGGTTCAGGATAAGTACTATGATAATCTCCGCCCGATCTATCTAATGCTTGTTTTTTAGTAATAGGAGCTCCTACATCAATTGTTCCATCTGAATTTATTGTATATTTGTCTATACGATTTTCATGTCTAGTTCCTGTTTTATTAGAATTAATAAAATCAACCCACTTAGCAATTCTAGTAGCTAATCCTATGCCCATATCAGAAATAGGATCACTATCTTCTTCAAATTTCTCATATATATGTTCTCTAACTAACACGGCTATTTTTTAAATCTTTTTCATATGTTTCAGGAATACCTTGTAAATATTCTATATTTTGTCCTGCATCTCTCCATCTTCTATATTCTCCAGCTTTTAATTTATATCTTATAGATGGATGTAATTCATATCTTATTACACCGGGCATGCTTCCTTTTCTTTTATCTTCATTTTCATATTGCATGTGAGGATCTGGATTTAATAAAAGCGAACTAAATCCTAGTTCTTCTATTATTTTAAACATATAATTAAATAATGTGTTTCTTTTTTCTATATCTAGTTTTCTAATTATTGGCGCATAAAACCAAATATCCATACCTCTTCCATTATTAAGAATCGCAATTGTATAAATGTAATGATTAATATCTTTATCCGAAAATAATTGCACGAAATTTTTGAACCTATGAACAGATCCAATGCTCATATCTACTAATGGATCTGATTCTTCTTCAAATTTTTCATATAATATTTCTTTAACTAATTTCATTGTAAATTTCTTGCTTTTACATATTCTTTTGCAAATATATCAGAAAGTTCTAAATTTTTACGTTTTAATGATTCTCTAAGGCAATAAAATCCATAACTATTTGGATTTGCACCTCTTTCCAATAACCACTTTGCTGCAGTTGTATCGTTTCTGCTAACTGCACGTTTTAATGCCTGACTTCCGCCTGCGTTTATGTTTGCTCCTTTTGATAATAAATATTCACCGATTTCATAATTTCTAGCAAACATAGCAGAAGAAAAACATTCAGAATTATCCATTTTAGGTGTAGCACCCTTTTCTATAAGTAATTTAACGAATGGAAGCCCTTTTCTAACTGCCATACGTAAATATGGATTGCCTTTCGCTGTTATATTTGCGCCGGCATCAATAAGTGCTTCTACTGTAGAAAGAGGATGTTTTTGATCTGATAAACACATACTTAATAAATCATCTATTGTAACTTGATCAATAGTTACACGACGCCAAGTATGAAGTTTAACATATTCTTCTTTAAGTTTATGAATTAAACCAATGCCCATTGACTGAATAGGATCGGCTTCCTCAGTAAATCTTTCATTGATATCTTCTCTAACTAATTTCATTGTATTAAATAATTTTTACCATCGTCCACCTCGTTCATCTTCCCATTGTTGTTCTTGTTGTTCTTGCCAATATCTTTCTTGATCTCTTGCAAAATTTTCTTGTTCCTGTTGATGCATTAATTCACCATAACAATCAACACACATTGTATGTACAACTCTGTCACTATTTTCACCAAATGTATCTATAATAGCTTTTGATCTTTCTATTTCTTCTGATTTTATAAGTTTTTCACCTTCTATATCTATTAAATCTCCGCAATTATGACATTTATATACAGTTCCTTGATGTCCAATACCCATTTTATGAATAGGATCTGCCTCTTCTTCAAATTTTTCATATAAATGTTCTTTAACGATTTTCATCATATAATATAAATACTGTTTCATCTAAATTAGGTTCTTCTTCTACAGTTATTCCAAATTCTTTATTTGCCATTGTTAAATATTTCGGCCATTCTTTTACGAAAAGTTTAAATCCTTCTTGAGATTTTTGATCCATAAAACCGTCTTCGTAAACATTTAAAAATCCTAAATATCTATCATCTGTGCGATCTAATTGATAATCTTCAGCTACACTTTTTAAAAAATGACGAATAAGTTTTTCTTTCCAATTAATTCCTATTCTTAAATCATCAATGGGATCAGATTCTTCTTCAAATCTCTCGTATAATATTTCTTTAACTAATTTCACTTTTGTAGTTTTTGTATAGTTTTTAATAATTCAGAGGATTTACTATTTAAATGTTTTATATCTCTAATGAAAGATTGATCTACAGGTTTAAATTTACTTGTAAAAATTCCTGATGTGCTGATGTAAGTATTATTAGGTGTTATGAATTTATCTTTTGTATGAGAATAAACAACAACATCTGTAAATGAGACTTTAGATCCAGAAACTTTTACAATTTTTACAAGTTCTTGAACTAAGTTTGTAGTTAGTCCGTGATAACCTCCAAATGGACCTCCATATTGCCACCATAATTGATCAGCTCCATTTTTTATTGCGTAATTAGATAATCTTGAAATTCCATACTGAATGCCTAAAACAAGTTGTTCATTTGCAGACATTAGTTTAAGATTTTTCCCAGTTACTACATGATCAAGTTCTTTTTGAATTTGATTTAATTCTCCAATTCCCATATCATGTATAGGATCGCTTTCTTCTGAGAATTTTTCGTTTAGATGTTCTTTAACAAGTTTCATAGGTCTATTGTGTGCGCTCTATTTTTCTTGCACTTATTTTCATTTTCAAGAATAATGTCTTTTAACATTACTTTTTTCATTGTTTTATCTTCAAGTTTAAATAAAAATGCTTCTCCACCACTCAATTTTGCCATAGGAATTCCTTGATGTAATTTATCAGGATCAGACTTAATACGAAATGTAAGAGCACTTCTATTTATTTCAAGAATTTTAATCTCATTAGTTAATGCAGTTTGTAATTCATCACTATAATCTTCATCTTTTACATCAATAGTGTCAGTATCGGCCATATCAGATGTGTCAACATCGATGTCTTCTACTTCTTCTTCATCATCTTCAGCTTTATACCAATTATCTTCCTTTTCATCTTCGTCTTCATCTTCGATGTTTCTTGGTTTTTCAATCGCTTCTACTTTTTTAGGAGCGCCTCTTTTTGAAAATTCGCTGAGCGATTCTTCTATCATGTATATTCGTTTTTTCATATGATTAGGGTTTAATTTTTCTACTATTTCTTCTACAAACTCGGCATTTTCCGTTTTTAATTTTTAATGGGTGAACTTCTTCTCCGCATTCTGTACATTTTATGAAATGATTTTTGTCTGCATCTTCATATTGTATTCTGCTTAAAGGATAACTTCCAGATATAGGTTGATTTCTTTCTTTATTAGAAAATGGGGTTTGAAAATTTTCTTGTAATTTTGATTTAAGCATAGTTATCAATTTATCGTACTCTTCTGGCATTAAACATATTTCATAATCCAATACAATGATTATTGGATGTGCTTTTAAAAGTCTAATATCTCCTATTTCTTGACGTAATTCTTCATCATCTGTTGTTAAAAAATATCTATCGTTAAATTCCATTACTTTAAATTTAGAATCTTTTTCTCCTATTAAATCAATAAAATCTTTTATAGTTTGTTTCATTTCTCTCCATTCTTCAAGATCTTCATGTTTTCTACGGGCCCATTTTTTAATATATTGGAATATTTGACTTAATGCAAAGGAAGATAAATACGCTACACTTATATTACCTAATGCATTTAGATCTTCATTTAAATTTTCTTTTACATATTGTGCTTTCATTTCATATCATTATTTTTATTCGCTTATGTATATTTTTTCATCTGATCCTATTGTGTACATTTCACCATTATTATCTAACAAATTTACTTCGCGTTGATTTTTTCTACCTTTAACTTCCTTTACTTTTATAGTTTGTGTTTTCCATTCATGTCCACGGTTTCCCCATTTATGCATTTTTCCAGTAACAGTTCTTCCAGTTAAATTATTATCTAAATAACGAAGCCAGTTTTTTCCTGCTTTGTCCATGATTTCTTCAAACACATAATCAAGATTTACGCCACCAATACCCATATCTGCTATTGGATCAGTTTGATCATCGAATTTTTCGTTAATAAGATGTGCTCTCAAAATAATTAGTTTATTTTATATATTCAGCAAAGCAAAAGGAGAATGTTATTCTCCTTCGTTAAGTTTTTCAATGAATATATAAATAAAGAGGTAAGACTTTAGTAGAAGTCAGCTGACGATTTGGATAATCAGGTGTCCCTCTTTATTTATATATTTTTACTTAAAATAAGATTTGGAAATCATGAAAGAATTTAGAAAAACAGAAAATTGCTCTTTTATTTGCGAAGAATGCGGAAAAATATATGAAACTCTCAATGGATTAAGAGTACATGTTCAGCGTTCTCATACTACTAAGATATATCATGATAAATGGTTAAAAGAAGATTTTGAGGGAAAATGTAAAACATGTGGAAACGAAACAAAATTTAAAGGAATATTGTCAGGATATTATAATTGTTGCTCTAAAAAATGTGTAGACACATATAGATATGAACAGAATAAAAAAACAAATTTAAAATTTTATGGAGTAGAAAATAATTATCAACGCGTAGATGTAAAAGAAAAAAACAAAAAACTTTGTAAAGAAAGATATGGGCACGAAAATCCTGCTCATGGAACAAACAAAGAAAAGGTTAAAAAAACTATGCTATCGCGATATAACTCTGAATATGCTTTTCAAAATAAAAATTGTAGAGAAAAATTTGAAAATACTATGTTATTAAAATATGGTCATATTTATCCTTTACAAAATACCGAAATTTTTATAAAAGCATCTAAAAGTAATATTAATGTAAACTCATTTAAAAATACAGATATATGGTATCAAGGATCCTATGAATTAGATTTTTTAGAAAAATATTATAATATATTTCCAGATATTATCAGAGGGCCATCAATAAAATATATTTATAAAAACGAACAAAAAATTTATTATCCAGATTTTTTAATTCCATCATTAAATTTAATAGTGGAATGTAAAAATTCTTATTTATTAAAAAGAGATACAGAAATATTAAAAGAAAAGAAAAAGGCAATTATAAATAACGGATATAATTATATTATAATTGTAAATAAAGATTATTCTGAATTTAATAATTTTTCTATAGATAAATCAGAAAATCCTGCATTTTTTTCTATTTGAATTTTATAATCAAAGTATTCTATTGGTAATGCAGCATGATGTATTATAAATATATTCATATTCAATTCCTTAGTTGTATTTTTTAATACTCCTAACACATCATATATTTTATCATTGTCTAATGAAGACAAAACTTCATCTAGCATAAATATGTTTAATCCAGGATATTTACGTTTTAACATTCTTATTATAGATATAAGCACTGCAAGATCAACAGATTTTTTCTCGCCCGTTGAGAGTGTATCTACTCCAATTTCAATTCCTAAATGATGTAATTCAGGTTCAAAATCTGAATTAAAAGATAAATTATAAGGAAAATGTAATTCGTGTAATGTAAATGATATTTCTCTATTAAGTGTAGGAAGATAACTTTCAAGAATTTTCTTTTTAATGCCAGCATCTGAATATAATTGTTCAAGAATTGCAAGATATTTATATTCTTCATCAAATTTAACTTTATCTTCACTTTTAGATGTAAGAGTAGTAGTATTATCAGAAATTATATTTTGAATACTTGTAAATTCTTGAGGCTTATCCATTTTTAATCTATCCATTTCTGATTGAATGGAATTATATGTAGATTGAACCTGAATAATAAAATTATTAATAGTCACAAGTCCTTGATTAATTTTTTGTAATGCTGATGTATATTTTCCTTCATCAGAATTTACGCCTATTAATTCTTCTTGTTTCTGTTTTAACTCTCCTTGAAGAGCTTCTTTTATTAAATTAAATCTTGAATCATTAAATGGAGTGGCACAAGTTGGACATTTTTCTTGACGAAATAAATCTAATTGAATATTAACATGCTGAATCTCATGTTGAATTTTCATTTTTTGTTGTTGAAAAACACTATATGAACGATTTATTTCATCTCGTTTTCCTTCGTATATTGTTTTCTTATTATAACCTTCTAAGAGTTTAGGTTTATATAATTCTAATTGTTTAGCTAAATTGGCAATTTTTTCTGTATTATCTTGAGTAACTTGTGTTTGAAGTTTTTGAAGTTCTTTAACTGCAATATCTATGTTATTTTTAAGAGTCATTATTTCTCTATCAAAAAGATCCATATTTGTTTTAACATCTCTTAAATCTTTTTTAACAAGTTCGTTCATCTTATTAATAATTTCCATCGCAAATAACTTATCAATGATAATTCTCTTATCATGTGGAGTCATTGAGATAAAGGATTTAAAATCATTAATAGATAAAGAAATAATGTTCGAGAAGATATGATAGGGTAGTCCAGTAACCTCTAGATCTATATAATCTTGGTAATTTACAATTCCGGCTTTGCCAATATCATTATCATCATTTGTATCGTCATCAATATCATTATTCTTAAATACTCTTAAATCTGATGGCGAAAAATTTCTTTCTATTGTTACAAATGTTTCAGGGTTTGTTTCATCAGTGCCTCTTATCCATCCATGTTTATTCAGACGATTTGCTATTTCATCTTTCTTAAATTTATCAAGTTTTCCATAATAAAGAACTTTAGGAAGATTAACAAAAAAAGATTTTCCATTTCCATTTTTTCCAAGAACCATCCAAAGTCCGCCTTCATCGGGCAATTCAAGACTTTGTAATTTATTTCCAAAAGGACCAATATTTCTCCATTCTATTTTCTTTAATTTCATAATTCATTATTATAATTATTTTTATTAACGTCATATTCACTGAAAATATATTTTACTTCATCTATCATATCTTGAATAGAATCATAAATTTGTATTTCAGGTCTTGCTAATTTTGTTTGAATAATTACATCTTGTTTACGTTCATATTCTGGATCAGTTCCTACGATTGCAGGTCTATCCATAGAATTACACCACATTCCTAATTCATAAAGAACTATAGGATTGAGTGATCCTCTTGAAAACCAAAAGAATACAAGATTTGCATCTTTAAGTTTTTGAAATTCCCACGTAATTTGTTCTTCTGTTGCTTTAGGATCATTAATAGAAAAGTTTTTTCTACGTGGTGTATAAATTGTAAGATTAGAAATATCTTTTAATTCATCTATAACATATTTTTGCCAGTCTGGACAGTTAGTTATTCCGCCAGCTAAAAACATTTTTACATTTGTGTTATTTTCAACAGAATAAATTTCATGAGGTGCTTCAATTATTAGAGCCATTATTTTTTCTTTATTCGTGGTGTAGGTAATTTTGGGAATACCTTTTTTCCTTTTATTTTTTCTTCTGACAGTTTTTTACATTTAATAATTGCCTTAGCCTTAACGAGTAATTCATCAATAGGTTTATTTTCATATCCAAATCTTGCATCACCTTCCATTAAAATATACAAATCTTCTTCTATTTTATCTGCTATATTTTTTAATGCATCAAAATCTAAATTTATATTTAAATCACCATACCAAATTTTACGATGAGTTTTTGTAAGAACATTTGCATTAAATATGACTAATTCCCCTTGATGTTCTTGACAATAACTACTTTTAGATGAAGCTATAATCCTTCCTTGTATAAGACCATTAGTTGCAAAAATTACATAACAATGTGGATCTGGTTTAAATTCAGATGGAAATTGTTCATCTTCTGGAAAAAAATCTTTTTCTGCCATTATTCTAAATCTTCTTTTGATGCTTTTTCATAGTATTTTCTATTCATTAGCTTTAATTTAACAAGCATTTCCATTTGATAACCTAAATCTTTAATACTCATTTCTAATAAAGTTAAAATATCTTTAATATCAACTCCATTTAGCGCGTCTGAAAGTTCATCCTCTAGTTTCTTTCTTTCTCCTACAGTTTCAATCTTTTTGTATTTACAGTCTCTTAATATATCTATAAACTTTGTTAAATTAAATAAGTGTATAAATTTATCAGGAACGATAATGTCTGTATAATTATTATTTAATAATTTTATGGTATCTTGTAAAGAAAGTTCTAGAATTCCTTCTAATAATATTCTTTGGAATATAGGAGAATAATCATTGGGTGTAACTACATAAGAATCTGTAGCAGGATCAAATAGATATAATCCTTTAGTATTTCCAATATCTGAACGTTTTGTATGATAAGGAGATCCTATATAAATAAAATTATTTAATTCTTGACGCTTATGAATGTGTCCAGAAAATAATTTCTTGATATTTCTAAAACTAAGAAAATTTGCTCCTGAGGCTTTTATTTCTCTTCCATTATCATATTTAAATCCAGCAATATCAGCATGAGTAAATATGTAATTAACTTTATTTGCTCTAACATAATTTTCTTCTGCTTCCTTATTACCTATCCATGGAAGAACAAGAATACTAGATTGTTTATTCGTAATAATTATAGGTTTTTCATAAACAAATACATTAGGAATAAATTTAAACGCAACTATAGAATTTACGTCAGTATCATATTTTTTATAGATATCATGATTTCCTGTAAGAAAATGAACAGGTAAAATTTCTGCAAGTTCAAGAACTAAATCTATTGAAGTATTCATTACATAAATATCCAATAATTGTCTATTATCAAACCAGTCTCCTAAAATAAAGAGTATATCACCAGGCTGAACGTTCTGTTTAAGATACGGAATGTAAAAATTTCTAAAGAAATTTTCTTGATTTGTTAACCATTCTAATGAATTCGCTCTAACACCAAAATGAAGGTCACTAAGTAGAAATATATGATTGTAATTAATATGTTGCGTCTCTACTTTAAATTGTTTTAAGTCAATCATACAGTTTAATTATTTTATTTTAAAACAATCTTTTAGTTTTAATTTTATGAGTTAGTCCATATTTTTCATTTAATTCTTTTAATAAACTTTCTTTATCAAGAACTCCTACTTCACTATATAATTGATCATAGTTTACTTGAAAAAATTCTGCAAATGCAATAAAAATTTCCATGTTTGAATATTTCTTTTCTTCTAAAAGTTTTTGTTTGAAATAATAATACATTTTTATTCTATCATTTCCGTCAGCTCTTTTAGGTTTCTTATATTTTTCAAAATATGGAGATTTTTCAAATATTGCATACATTTCATCATCTAACATTTTTAGTGTTCGATTTTCTACAATATTATCTCCCAATTGATCTTCGTAAAGAGAAAATACACTATCATGAACTTTCATAGTTCCAAACTCTTCATACGCTTGTTCTCCTTGATTGTAAGAGTTATTTATGATTTTATCTTCCCGAAGTTCGTTCTTTTTTTCTTTTTCCATATAATTAAGTTATGTTAAATAATTCATTTCCAGTTATTTTAATATCTCCAAAATCTGCATTTGCTGGTGCATCTGGTTCTAATGGAGAAGTCTTTTTACTAATTGCTGCTTCTATAGTTGTTGTAGTTGTTTTTTGGCCTCTTGGCTGTCTTTGCCCCGCAGTTACAGAGTTAATAAAAAATTCCATATCTTGAATTGGAGCATTTCTATCTTCTTCAATTCTGGCATATTTCCAATCTATTAAAAATCTTTTTCTTGTATTTTCAAATCCAGCAACTCTATTTGCTAAACATTTAAGAAAATATTCTCCCCTTGCTTTCATTTCAGCATTTGTAATAATACCAAATAAAATATCAACTGTGTGTAATAAACCTGCTGATTCTGCAACTGATGTAATACTTAAATCATTTGTGTCCCATCCACTTCTATTTGTTTGTGTTACCGAAATAATAGCCCAGTTATTTTCCTGACCCATTGCTCTTATATCTTCAGATATTTGTTTTATTTTAAGATATGTATTTTCACTATTAGGATTTCTCCAATTTTTCATAATGTTAATATAATCTATGAAAATGTTATCAAATTTATATCCTAACATTTCTTGCGCTTTTCTTAAATATGCTGCCATATCATTTGCAGAAGCAGTTGAAGATGGAAATTCTTTTACATGTAATTCACCTAATGGCTTTATAGATCTTTGTCTTAAATTTGTAAGTTTTTGTTTAAGAAGTGGTTGGTCATGTGTAAAAATTTCATAATCATCTAATGGAACATTTAACATATTTGCTCCTATTCTCATATTAACTAATTCTTCTTGTAATTCTAATGTTATATAAGCTGTATTATATCCCATCATTGCCGATTTTGCCGCCATATTACACAACCACATTGACTTTCCTGATTTAGGCATACCAAAGAGAACCATAAGAGAACCCTTCCAATATCCGCCCTTTGTGCATATATCTATATAATCATAACCTGTTGAAGTTCTTGCTAATCTTGTTTGTAAGTGAGATAATGGGTCAAAGAAGTTTTTACCCATATTAAATGTAAAATCAACAACAGTTTCTGAAGATAACATGTGTCTTACTTTTTCAACTACTTCATTTGCATTTTCAGCAGTTACTTTAGTAGTTTTCATGTATGCAATTGCTTTACGCATTACATTATCCAAATTTCTAACTTGAATCCAGGGACCTATATTATTTTCTAGCCAATCATCTTGATATTCTCCTAATAATTGTTTAGTGTTATATAAACCTGTAATAATATCATCATTAAATTTTTCGCCCAATCCCTTAATTTGAACTAATTGAACCATTTGATCTTTAGTAGGCGCTTCTTTATATTTTAATGCATGATCTTTTGCAATTTCAAATAATTCTCTTACATTTGAATTTGTAAAAAAATCAGGTTTAGTTGTATTAAGAAATAAAGCGTTACCTAAAATGTAATGAAAGAATACTTGTTCCTGAAAAGCGTTAATCATATATTATTTTTGTATTATATTGAGGTTTCCCATAAATGTTTAATAACTCTGTAACTCGAATATTTAAGTTTTTCTAAATATCCCATATCAACTAATTTATCTAAATCATCAGATAATTCGGAATTTATTCTAACTCTTGTTTTGAAATAAGCGTCTCGGGTTTTGAATTCACCATCGAAACGCCGTTCATCATTCATAAAATTTACGATTTCAAATAAAAGATCTTCATATGTAGGGTTTTCAATAATTCCAATTAAGTTTTTTATTTTAACATTTTTTTCATCAATAGACTTCATATAAAAAGTGTTTATTTTTTTAAAGAAAAAAAGGCCTAAAGTTTCACTCTAGACCTTTAAGTTTATGTTAATGCGTTTTTAGTCTTGGTGTGGAAGACCTAAATCACCTAATTCTATATCAAGTTCATCAGACTCGAGATTAACTTCTCCTAATTCCGTATCATCTATTAAATCTACAGTTATTTCTGCAAGATCTTCAAGAGATTCTATACTTGGAAGCATAAATGTTTTTTTAATAATATTTTCATCAAGTTGAGTTAAAACATCTTGTGTAAATACTTTTTCAGTATATAATTCTGCTATAGGAACTTCTCCACCTAAATGTTTACAAACAAGAGTTCTGGCAGTATCTTTAGGATAAGCGTATGCTAATGAAACTCCACTTTTATCTTCTAGAGTTGATACCATTTCATAACATCTCTTTTGTTCAGCTGGTGTTAATTTTGAATAATCCTTTGGAGAAAGCAATTTTCCTCTAATTATTCCACAAGTTTCCCATGTTACAAATTTTTCAAGACCTACAAAAGGATTGGGTTTTTTATAGAATGGAATATGAATTTGAACTTTAATTGGACGAGCAAATCTTTGTTTATACGGGTGAACAGTTACTACAATACCAATTTTAGTTGCTTCAATACCTTGATTTTTTACATGATCTTCTGAATCTTTATCAGTAAGTTTTGATTTTGTAAGAACAAATATAATAGAAGTGTTATATAAACCGCCACCTCCGCCTGATACAGTATCACCAGGGATATATGATCCTATGGAAGCATATACATGATTACATACAATGAATGGAATGCCATTTTTAGCGAAATCGCTACCAATTACTCTAAAAGTTCTACGAATAGCTTGTTGTTTTGTCATATCTCGTTTATTATCTCCTGATGTTGTATCAGCTTTTTCTTTTGTTGATGATAAATTTCCAAGAGAATCGAGAACGACCATTACTTTTGGCGGAGTTTTTCCTGATTTTTTAATATCTGCAATGGTTTCATTTAACTTAGCAGTTAATGTTGCAAATTCTTCAACTGTATTAACATTCTCAAGACGAAATTTGCTTGTATCAATACCTAATTTTTTAACAAAATCAACATCAATTGATCCTTCAGAATCATAATAAATTGGAAAATAATCTAACGCTTGGGCACTTCTAACAATACTTATAGCAAGATATGTTTTTCCCGTTCCTTGTTGTCCTGCAAACATAAGAGATCTTCTATTAGGCATTCCCCCAAATAAAGAACCACTCATTGCTGCATTAAGAATATAAGAACCAGTAGGAATCCATTCATCAATTTTAGCATAAATACTATCTTCTATGATAGCACCGTCTGGCGATATTTTAGTTAATGCGTCGTTAAGTTCTGAAAATGTTGCTTTAGTTGAGGGAGTCTTTTCTGTAGATACTTTTTTGGCCATAATTTAATAATTTATTTTATATTTTATTAAAGAATGGCCAAATAGTTTTAAGTATTTTCTTTTTATTTAAAAGAAGGCGGAACAAAGTCTAATGCTCTTTGCATGAATATGTTAGTTACTTCCCAATCTTCGCCTCCTATATCTCTTGCTGCAAGATATCGTCTATATGCTTTTTGTTTATCTTGAATAAGTTTGCACATTGTACTTGCTAATCTTGCTTCTTTTGCATGGTCGCCATTTGCTTTTTTAATGATATCTTTGACTCTCATTATATCTTTTGCTTCTGGATGCATCCATTTAGGATAGTGTTCAAGTCTGTGCTTAACACCAATTTTCATATCCTGAATAGGATCTGATTCTTCAGTAAACTTTTCAAAAACACGCCAGGCTTTCATAGAATATACATTTATTTTATATATTCTATTTATTTAATTTACACAGCGCTTTCTGTCCAATCTTTATCTTTTCCTAAAAGTTGTAAATCATTCATTATTTGAATAACTTCATAAAGATTTATTGGACGAAGCCAAAAAGCAGGATATTGTTTATTATCTATACCTACATCATATGATAAGCCCGTGTTCTGAAATCTTCCATGACAATGCCCGTAAAGATGCCATGCGCCATGAATTTTTCTATTCCAAGATGCTAGAGGATAATGACATAAAACTATGTGTATATTTAACCCAAATCTTGAGAATACAAAATCTTTAATCTGCGTTATTTCAGTCCAGTTTCCAAGATGATCAACACTTTTATCATGATTTCCTGTAATAAGATGTTTATTACCATTTAATCTTGCAACAAATTTCTGAGCATCTACACGCTTTGCCATTGAAGTATCACCAATAATATAAACTTCATGTTTAGGTTTAACATATTTATTGAATACTTCTTTAATAAGCCATTCATCATGTTCTTCTTTAGATACAGGGCGACCGCATATATCTACAATTTTTGGATGTCCATGATGTAAATCTGCAGTAAACCAGATTTTTTCCATTTCGGCAATTATCTCTGGCGTTAATTTATCTAATATTTCTGTTTGTATATTCATTTTTTCTTTTTTCTTTTTAATTTTATTGTATTCGTCTTATCATCAAATACAATTTTGAATTTATCTCTTAAATCTTTGGGTATGTAAACATCTTTCCATACTATTCTCCAAAGATATTTTTTCCAATTGGCTTGATTATCATTTTCATCAATCCAAATAATTGGTTTTTTTAATTTCTTATTCTTTTTCATAATACAAATATAATAAAAAATCCTGATATAAAAAAATCAGGAGTCCTTTTTTTGCGATTCTTTGTAAGATTCTTCTTCTGCTTCATAACACTTCTCACACCTCTTATACGGTTTTCCTGTATTTTGATTATACATAATTTTCCAAGTATGTGGCTGTAAAGGCATATGATTATCTGGATGTCCGGCATATGTTGTTTGACATTTTTCACAACCTTTGCAATCTGGAAAACTATCAGTAGTCCATGCTATTGCTTCTCCACATTTACATCTTAATGTTCTCATATTTTTTTATTTTTGTATAATCTTTATCAATGATAATTAAATATGTATAGCCTAATGCTTTAGTATATTTTTCTTTTTTCTTATTTTGTTTTTCAAATCTATTATAATAATATTTACTTTTACATTCAATTATTAGATTTAACGATGGAATATAAAAATCAGGAAAATATATTTTATTTTTATTTTCATATTTATATTTGATTGCTGATCCATTTTGTATGTCAGGATATTTATCATAAAATTTTTCTAAAAAATCCAATTCATATGATCCACGATAATAAATATTTGTATTTTTAAAATTTTTAGCTTTAAGCCCACTTTTTTGTTGTTTTTCAAATATTTCTTTATTTTGCATTGGATTTTCGACATCATATTTTTTTAAACAACTATTTATTTTATGAGTTTTAACAACATTTGATGAATTTGGAGATACTGTACCATATTTTTTTAAAGACGTTTCTTGCTTTTTGGTCTTTATTTTTTTATTTTTTAAAGGATGTTCACCATATAAATTGATCATAATTTCGTTTCCTTTTTCTCTAATTTTTTTATTACTTAATCCCCATTCGCAGCCATAATTTTTAAATGTTGTTTCTTTTGATTTTTTTCTATTTGTATAATATTCATCATTGTATTTTTGTTTTTTAATTTTTTTAATTTTATTTTTAATTTTTTTTGATTGAAATACATTTTTAACACCAAATTTTTTAAAAACTTCTTCTTCTGTTCTAATCTGATTCCATTTTTTTTCGCATTCTCCTTTACAACAAGTTTTATATCCTCCTGCTATATTATTAAATACGGTTTCTTTATTGCATATTTTGCATAACCCCTCTTCATTTTCACGTATATATTTATCAAAATATTCTTTAGCTTTATGTTTTCTTACTATATGATTTATTATACCATGTTTAGAAATAGATGTTAACCCGCATTCTTCACATATAAAAAAATTATTTTGATTTTGTTGAAACCTTTTCATGATATAATAGTTTATTTATATATTCATGAAAAATTTTAAAAAAGTGAACGCGCGTATATTAAATTTCCTGGCACTGGATTAAATCCTACTGCCTCTAATATTCTATTAAAAGGCTCTACTATAGTTTTAGTAAATTGTAAATCATAATCGACTGCTGGCGCAAATTCATATGGAAAGTTTCCCGGTAGGAAACCGAATACTTCATTTTCGTCTTTTGTATAATAAAATTTAACTTTATCTCCTGTCTTAATTATATTATACTTTGTTTTCCATTTACTATTTAATATAATATGATTATATACTGCTGAAGCTCTAACATTTTGTCCACACTTTGGAGCTAATCTAACTTGTTTTTTATCTTCTAAACAATATTTTTCATAATCACCAAGAGATTGTGTTTTTGCAACATCTTCTGGATTTTGCATAACATATTCTTTCTTGTATTCTTTTAATTTTTTTACAACATCTGAATATAAAAGTCCTTTTTCTTTTTCACAAACCAGTTTAATCATTTCTTTAAGAACTTTTCTTGCAAATTTTGGAGTTGATCCTTGCATAATTTCTATGCCAACATGTTTAATTTTTTCTTGAGGAGGAAAGAAAACACCAGGATCTTTCCATGCTAAATTCAAAATATATTTTTTCTTTGCAACCATTGTTGCGGAATAAGAAATTTTTTCCAATTCTAAGTCTTGTATATTTTTAGTATTATATCTTTTAGCGTATTCTTCAAATTTTTCTTTAAGATATAAATTTAATCTCAATTCTTTTATCTTTATTATAAAATCTACTTGACTTCCTGAATAATCACAAGATTTTAACATTGAATCAAAGGTTACATATACACTATCAGTATCCATATAAATTGTAACTGTAGGATCATTTATTTTATTTGCATATGTAATTCCTAATTGTTTATGTAATTCTTTATCAAGATGCCATTCATTCATAAAGTATTCATCAATAGTACGACTTGCAAATTTTGCTACATCTTGTCCTTGAAGAGTTACTGCCTCTGCTACATTAATATTAAATCCTACAAAATACTGAGAAGCACATGCACCATAAACTGAGTTCAACCAAATTTTAATTGATTGCTCTAAATTGAAATACTTTTCTTTTTCTAATTTTAGACGTTCAATTTCAGCTTCTAATTCTTCTATTGAACAGGTGTTAGGATTTATTTTTGTGAGAGTAAACTCCATATGTTTTACTTTTTATATAGAGAATTGAATATAGAGTTTTTGTATTAACATAGATTTAACTTAAAATCCACGTTCTATTATAATAAATCTATTATTGAACATTATTCGAGAAACTATCATATTATTACCAGGATACCAATTTTTAACAATCTTTTCCGTTTCTTTTAATTCTTCTTTAGCCCTATTTAACAGATCTTTATCTCTGAATCTCATAAAATTTATTGTTGTTACAGTCGGGCTATGACGAATAACGTTTGTAACAAGAACATAATGATCAGGAAGTATTTTAAATCCACTATAAAAGGCAGTAAAAGCACCAGATCGATTATGTGTAACTGCTACTGCTTTTTTCGCTTGTATAATAGCGCCAGGACGAAGAGTTTCAAACGACATTCCACCAATACCCATATCATGTATAGGATCAGATTCCTCAGTAAATTTCTCGTTTATATGTTCTCTTACTAGTTTCATGGTTCTAAATCTATTCTTCCATCAATTTGTTTACAATATTTACGTACTTTTGCATTAGTAAATTTTCCTGGATTACCTCCAGCATAAAAATTACCAGTTCTGCCGCGTCCTCTGGTTACTATTTTAGGACAACCTTCTAAAGACATTAATTTATTATCAGAACATCTAAAATATCCATGAACTTCCTTAGGAAATCCTCGTAATGAAGTTAAACCCTGATGTCCAAAATCACACCACCCGTCTACAATATTAAAAGTTATATATGATGGTAATTGGTCAATATGAACATCTATTTTTCCTGCTAAATTTCCGTGTACATCAATAGTACCATCTTTTCTAATTACATATGGCGATTTATAATTTTGATCATCGTTTTGTTCTATTTCTATATTTTTATCAAACCATTCTGCAATTTTTTTCACTATGCCAATTCCCATATCATATATAGGATCAGATTCTTCTGTAAATTTTTCATTTATTCTTGGATAATAAGATTCTGTAATTGTATCCATTTTTTCCGGTTTCATAATAGCTACACTAACATTAGAAGACATTGTTGTGGGTTTTCTAATATAAACTCTTATTTTATTTAATTCTCCACAAATTTTAGCAAAATACGTTATTTCAATTCCTGTTGCTGAATTGCTGTCTTTAATTAGAATTCGTCCATCAATATTTTTATTAGATATATTATAAATTGATACACCGCCATTTTGTTCACGTTTAGTTATATCAACTTTCTCTGGATTTCCCGTGTCATCTCCAGTAAATATAAAAAATGTTGGATTTTTTCCCAATCCCATAGAATATGATAATAAACCGTTAATGAATAAATTATCTTGAGATACTTTAGTTAATAAATAATTAAGTAATTTAAGAGATGCATATTTTATTTTGGCAGAATTAACTTTTTTAAATCCATCAATAGGATCTTCCTTTGCATATTTATATAAATGGGCTTCTTTTATTTGAGATATATTAATATCAACTTTTTTTCTTTCGTCTATAATTCCTTGTAAAAATCTATTGTTATCCCAAGTTAATTCTTCTTTTGTAAGATCATATTTATCTTTTACTGTTTCAGATTTACGTAAATATCCTTTTCCCCATCCCGCTTGAGATTTACTTTCTTTTAACGATATGCCTAATATGATTTTACTATCATCATATGATTTTAGATCTTCAACAAATATACTATTATAATCTCCTATTTTAAATTCTTCTGTTTGCTTTTCTTTAGCTTTATTCCAAGTTTCTAATACTTTTGATTCTTGACCGGGCTTAACTAAAATAAAATCCATAGGACACCATTTATCAACTTCTTTCTTAGTAAATCCTAAACTTGTTGCTGCTTCTTCTTTAATTTTCTTAAAAAGAGCATTATTTCTATAAGGAATCCAATCTTTATATTCTGTAGTTTTTAATTTTTTTCCAACAGCCATAGCATTAAATATGCTAAGAAGAATTTTTTCATTAAAATTTGCAATATCTTTTGCAAGTTCAGCTACAATAGAATCAATTTCTGATTGTTCTACTCCTTTAATACCTTTTGTTCCTATATCTTTTATTAATAATCCTAAAAGCTTTTTATATTCTGCTTCGTTTTTATCTTTAATATTAAAGGGTTTATATTGATTATCAATATCATCTGTTTCAAAAAAGAAAATAGCAAGCCCTTCTTTAAATTCTGTAGTAGTTCTTGTAGTTTTTCCTCTATAATTGCTATCTGAAAATACAAGATTTTTTTCTGTTCCATTAAGATTAAAACTAATAGATTTAAATTTTGATGATATGTCTAAACCTTCTTCACCTTCTTTTGGCTCTAATATCTTAATAGTAGTCGGATCTACATTAATATTATATTTTTTAATAACTTCTTTAAAATCATTTACTAATTCATCAATAGTTACAACTCCTTTATTTTTTAAACGAGTATCTTTAGAATGAATGCTATATTTCTCAGGAAATTCTGCAAGAATTTTATTTCTTATAGAGCCCACTGTGTTTAATTTGTCTATTTTTTCTAATAATCTGGGATAAAAAGACATCATTAGTTTTATTTTATATATTTAGATATTTACAAGATAAAAAATCCCGGTGATTAGCCGGGATTGGATTTTCCTTTCGGAATATCGATAATGAAAAAGACAGCTTATTCAGTATCAGTAGTCATAGATAATACGCAAACAGTATCACTATCTTTTGATTTGAATACTAATCGATCTTCGCCAAGATCTACATTGTAATTTTCGATATCAATATTTGCGTATTGATTCTTAAATACACTTAAAGTTGTTGCAGTTCTTCCTATTTCACATATTGTTAATTCAAATGTTTTTCCAGATACAACTACTTCGTTATCTTTAAATTTAAATTCAATGAACTTATGATCATTATCTATTGCACATAAAGAATTGATCTTTTCTATATTTGCTTTCACTAATTCAAATGTACCAAGTACACCCATCTTAGCTATTGTATTCATAAATAAATCATCAGGAATATATTTGAAAACTTTAAGAGATGTACATTGAGTACTCATTTTCAAACTTTTATTCTTAAATTCTAATGTTTCAGCTGCAAAATTTGTAATTTTATCATCGCCTACAAGTTCTTGATAATTTACAATAATTGTAAATTCCATCTCACTAAACTGATCAATTATTTTAATTAAACGGGGAATATTAAAAATTCCAACTTTAATTCTTTTAGGCTCTTTTGTTCCTTTTGTTAATAATCCCGCTTCATCAAAAGCAATAGTGCTCATTTTAACAACAGATCTTTCTGTGTTATATGTTTTTGCTATAAATGTGGAAGTGGTTTCATCTATCTCTAAAAGTAAAGAGTTATCAATAATAGAGAATTTTTTAAGCCATGCTGTGAATGCCTTAACGTTTTTTGCAGTAAATTCAAGTGTCTTTTTCGAAGCCATAATTTTATGTATTTAGTATTTATATTTTTATACTGTAATACATAAAAGTTTTAATTTAACAATTTTTTAATCATATTTTTTATCTAATAAAATGTTATTTAAATAATCTTTTATATCTGGATAATAATTAAAGTAATAATATCTATGAACAGTTTCTTCATATTGTTTTTTCGTTATTTGTAATTCTTTACAAATATTACCAATTCTTTTTCGCTTTTTATACCAAATTATAAATGTGTAGATTGCTATCAATGCTAATAAAAATGCATAAAAAATGCTAGTTATGTATAGACAATACATGGGTAGTCCTAAAAGATGTGAACTTGCAGCCATTAAAAATGGAAAAAATAAACCAAAACAAGAAATTATAACTGGCCATATATTACGAGATAAACTTACTACTGAAATATATTTTATAAAAAATAATTCACATGAACTAGGAGAGAATTTTCTATATGCTTCTTCAAATTGTTTTTTAGTTATCATCTACAAAATACATACTTTTTATATTTATTCATGATTTTTTATGAATATATAATAAAAGCAGTAATCTTTATCTGTATAATAAAGAAACCGAAGAGGGATCAACGGCTGTCCTGCTAAATTATATATTCTTAAAATAATAGGGGGATTCATGGAAAAGAAATTTAATTATGTTTATTTAACAACAAATCTTGTTAATGGTAATCAATATGTTGGTGATCGATCTTGTAATTGTAATCCAGAAAATGATAAATATTTAGGTAGTGGTACATATTATAAAAACGCTGAAAAACTATACGGAAAAGTAAATTTTAATAAACAAATACTTGAATGTTTTGATACACGTGAAAAAGCTTTTAATGCTCAAGAAAAATATATTAAACAATATAATACATTAGTTCCAAACGGATATAATATAGATCCCGTTGGTGGGCATGGAACTTATGGCGGATATTTGTCTGAAGAAACAAAATTAAAAATAGGTAATTCAAATAAAGGAAAAATCCATACAGAAGAAACAAAAAATTTATGGAAAAAACAAAGAAAAGGAAAAAATAATGGCATGTATGGTAAAGGTTATTTAATTTCTAAAGAAAAAAATGGAAGATATAATGAACCAGTATCTTCTAAAACGAAAGAAAAAATAAGTAACTCTAAAAAAGGTAAAAATACATGGATGAAAGGAAAAAATCATTCAATAAAAACAAAAGAACAAATTAGTAAAACAAAATCAAAATTAAGTTTTGAACAAAAACAAGAAATTTTTAATTCAATTAAAAATCGTAATACTAATCAAACAATAGAAGATATAATAAAAATTTTAATTATTAAATTTAATGTGTCTAGAAATACTATTTATAGAGCATATAATTATATTTACTCAATTTCTTCATTATCTTCTTGATTATCACTATCAAATACATCATTACCATCCCATATTATAATACCCTCTTTATCTTCAGTTATATCACCTGTTTCAAACAGATTAACTATATTTGTTTTATGTCCAATTCCACGAGCCAATGTAGGATCAGGATATTTGTTAAAGGCTTTTTCTGCTTCTTTTAATTCTTTTTCTTTTTCTTTAAGATCTCTTATTAGCGCTCTTATTGTTGCTGCAGTTGCAAAAAGTTCATCGGTTGTGAACTTTCTTGATGTCATTCTCTCTAATCGTTCAACTATTTCTTTTTCATAGTTTTTAGCTTTAAACCATTCATCGATTTCATTATTTGTTCTAATATTAGTTTTAGTTTTTTCTAATATAAATCCTATAAATAGTTCTTTAGCATAACTAAAGTTTAATTCAAAAGATAATTTATCTCTTTCGTATAAAGTATTCTTTAGTTTTAATCTAACTACTTGCCATTTGTAATCTTCAAGATATTGCTCAATCGAATCATATGTAAGAACTTGTCCATCTTTAATGAATACTGGATTTTCAGTTACAATTACTGAAAATGCTTTTTGAACAAATCTTATTACTTCTTCCCAATCTTCCTTTGATCTTCCTATATAAGCAATTTCTATATTTACTTTATGTTTAGAATCATCTTTAATTCTTATATTACCCTCAAATTTATTAAAAAGATAATCTAATTTTTTAAGAACGGTATCATATTTAAGAATTGGAGGAATTTCTTTAACTGTAATTTTTTTATTATCAATAGTTACGTTTGAAGAAATTAACCATGCTTTATCAACGCCTTTATATTTTTCTATATTTCCATTAAATCCTTCAAAATAAGGTTTAACACTTTTACGAGTTCCTGCTAAAAAATCTTGAATGTCTTTCAATTTACGAGGAAGTATAGTTGTTTTATATCCAACAGCAATACCTACTATAGGTGTAACTAGACCAAGGGGTATATCCATCCAGAACGGATCGTACGGGCCCTCAGGTTCTCTTGTAGTAAGGTAATTATACTTATTAAGGATACCATTAGCTGGACCTGAAAGTCTTACAGATGTGTATCTTGCTGCTGCTGGAGAAGGAGATACCTCAGATCCAAAAAATCCATATCCTTCAAGAATTTGTAATGCATTACCAAAAGGTCGAGCTAATTTAGAGATAGCTCCTTCTAAAGATGTATTACCGTGATGATAACCATCTTCTATAGATTTACCAACAACTGTAAGTGTTTTCTGATATGCACCTGGAGAATTTTTAAGTATGAATCTTTGTACAGGAGTAAGTGCATCATAGAAACTGGGAATGCCCCTAGCTTCTAAGACATACACAGCATAATCTCTAAACTTACTATCTATAAATTTAGAAATTGGAAGACGTATTATTTTTTCTTTTTGTTTAGGCTTTGTTAGATCTCGTTTACTCATCAAATTCTTTCTTAAGTTTAAGATAACTTTCGTAACGTCTTTTCTTCATTTTTTCTTTAAAAAAGTTTTCCTCTTTTTTTCTTTTTTCAAATTCTTCATCAGTTTCTAAGAATTCTCTTTCAACTTCAAGAAACCAATGAGCATCCCAAGATTCATTTTCAGAATAAAATCCTTCATCAAATCCTGCACGTATTCTGTCTTCGGGTTGAAGTTCTATTGTTATTTCTTTATATAACACTGGACCGTCCCAGTTTTTAGTGCTGAATACGGTTTTAATTATTTTTTTCTTTTCCATAATGTAAATATAATACAAATATTTGACAGAAAAAAATATTATGATAAAAATTTTTGATTATTTAAGATCTTTTAAGATATTTGCGTAAGGATCTATTTCTTTTACTTCTTCAGTTATTTCTTTTTCAAATCCTGTAAGTTCATTTTCATCTTTATCTTGATCTTTAGCTAAAAGTTTGTGAGTATCAACTTCTATTTCACCTCCTAAATCTGGTTCTAATTTAGTATTTTCATAGATATATTCACTTTTTGATGGATTATCTTCCCAGGGTCCCCAAATATTAAGTTTCTTTTTCATGTTATTTAATATTGTTTATTAGATCTTTTTTAATTGATTCTATATTTCCTGGATTATTTATATAATTTAATGAACAATAAGTTTCAACTAATTTATTAAATACTTTTTTGTTTTCTATTAAATTTTTTCTTGTTACATGATTTTTATCAAGTATTTTGAAAATTTCACTTAAATGTTGTTTTGTATCAAATTCATCAGGAATTATAGAAAATGACATTTTAGGTTTAATTTCTTTAGGCTCTTCTAATGATTCGCTTAATTTATTATCAAATTTAACTTCAACCTTTTTAGATATATCAGTTGAATATTGACTTTGCCAAGGATGAAATACAGTATCTTCTGCTATAACTTCTAAAGAGATTTTACCCACATAATTTTCTTTAAGAATACCCTTTAATTTGTTTATAGGAATTTTAACAGTTCCATCGGGATTAATTTCTCCTGTAAATGTTAATGTAAAATTTTCAGTTTCTAACATAAGACGAGCTTCACTTTCAGTTAAAGATGCTCCTTCTATATTAACATTGCATTGAAAAATTTTGTTTTTATCAAGAAATATTTTGTACATTTACTTCTATTTTATTTTTAAGCATTTCATTAAGTATTATGTCAATGTGTTCTGCTGTGATCTTTATATCTTCGTTTTTGTATTTATATGATATATATTCATCTTCTCCTGTAATTTTGCATACTATTTTTATTATTCTACGTTTCTTTTCTTCTGAAAGTTTATTGAGTTTATCTAGATCATGTTTTCGTACGCCTCCACCTAAAGGCGCTGTAGCAGCAAAAGGAAGAACCTCGCTAATTAAAAATCCAACTTCTTCCCAATTCATATTAACATTTTCCCAATTAATAAGAACTTCTTCCCAATTATAATACTGAAACATACGGTATATTTTATATAGAATATATATTAAAATATATTAAACATCTAATCATATGAGTTTAGAATTAACAGGAAAATATGTATCTTCCACCTATCTTAATTTAGTGCAGCATGCCAGCGATAATAATTATTATGATGGCGCTGGTAATTTACTTACAATAGGAAGTGGAATTCAAGGAATTCAGGGAATTCAAGGAATTCAGGGAATACAGGGAAATGATGGAGCTCAAGGAATTCAGGGAACTCAAGGAATAATTGGAATTCAAGGAACTCAAGGCATACAAGGAATTGATGGTACTCAAGGAACTCAAGGTACTCAAGGAATTCAGGGAATTCAGGGTATTCAAGGAATAAATGGAATACAAGGAACTCAAGGTATTCAAGGAATAGATGGGGCTCAAGGAACTCAAGGTATACAAGGAATTCAAGGAATAGATGGAACTCAAGGAACTCAAGGGATTCAGGGAACTCAAGGAATTCAAGGAATAACGGGTATTCAAGGTACTCAAGGTATTCAAGGAATTCAAGGAATAGATGGAACTCAAGGAACACAAGGTATTCAAGGAATTCAAGGTACTCAAGGTATTCAAGGAATACAAGGGACTCAAGGAACTCAAGGTATTCAAGGAATTGATGGTGCACAAGGAGCTCAAAGTATTCAAGGAATTCAGGGAATACAAGGAATACAAGGAACAAGCCTTCTTAATATAGTTGATGACACTACTCCACAATTAGGAGGAGAATTAGATGCACAAGCCCATTCAATAGGATTTACTCAACAAACTATCACTTATGATGTAACTACAACTACAGTTGATTGGAAATTAGGTAATAAAGCTTCGATTACAGCAACAGGAAATATAGGAACATTTGCTTTTACTAATCCTTCTTATGCCTGTAATTTATTATTAAAATTCATTCATGATGGAGGAGGCAGAACTGTTACAACTTGGGATACTGATATTAAATGGGCAGGAGCAACTCCGCCTACTTTAAGCACAGGTTCTGGAAACATAGATATTTTAAGTTTTTACTTTGATGGCACCAATTATTACGGTATGGCATCATTAAATTTTGCATAATATATGGCAACTATTACTATAACAGATTCAGGAGGAACACGAAACTGGAGCGATGCAGCTACTTGGTCTACAGGCGTTAAACCTACTGCAGCGGATGAGATCATAGCTACAGCTACAAGTGGTAATGTAACTATTAATGAAGCAGCCGTTTGTCGTTCTATGAATTTAACTAATTATACTAGTACTCTTACGCATAATGCATTTTCATTAACAATCGGCGATGGTACTGCGCCTACTGGACTTTTAGCATTAAAATTAGTTAGTACTTATTCTCCTAATGCAAGTTCATCTATTGTATTTACATCAAGCGCAGTAGGAGTCCATACAGTTGATACTGGAGCTAAGACTATACAGGCAATAACATTTAATAATACAGGGTCTTATCAGTTTGTAACAAATACAATTACAGTAACAGGGAGTATAACGCACACTAATGGCATAATTGATTTTAATGGATTATCAGCAACTATTGGAGCAAATTTACTTTCAACTGGTACATCTTCTCGTACCTTAACTTTAGGTGCATCTATTATTACTTTTACGGGTACAAGTTCTCAGCCCACCATTACAGGCTCAAATTTTAACATTACAATAAATTCAGCAACATTTATTTTATCTGGGATTAGTACAGGATTTTCAACTGTTGATAGTACTAATTTTAATGGATTGAGTTTAAAAATAACGGGATCTGCAGGATCAATATCCTTTTATAATACTTGTACAATTCAGAATTTTATAATTGATCCTACTACAACAAAAACAATTTCAATTACAGTAGGTAAAACTATTACTTTAACAGGTAATTTATATTGTCAACCTACTGCCGGTCAGGTAAAATTTACTACAGGATCAATATCTAAATCATCAGGAACAGTAAATCTTTATCAAGTTGCTGCATCATCTACTACTACTTTCACAGGAGGCGCTACATGGAATTTACGTAATAATTGTGATGTTGTTATTGCTGATGCTTCTACTTATGGTTTATCACGTTCATCACCAGGATATTCATACATTGATTATGTGAATGGCTCAGATAATTTTTATACAGCTTATGGATTTCATAAAGTAGAGTATACAGATGCTTCAGGTGTTTGCCCTATAGAAGATGAGATAATGTTAGGAGGAACGAGCGGTAGCAGCGCGAAAGTTTCGTACATACGTCCTTTTGATTGGTCAACTGGTATCGGCACACTATATTTCAAAAGTAAAAGTGCGCCATTCACTGCTGAAACATTGACAGGACAAACTGGAGGAAGCACTTGTTCAATTGCAAAAGATACTAGTAGTGCTGCTTGGCAAACAATTACATCTGGTGCATTGGCAGCAAGAATTGCTCCCAATGATATTATATGTATAGCGCAATCTCCAGATTCATCTAGTATGGGAACAGCAGTTTGGACAGATCAATCTACAAATTTACCAGCAAGTAAGACAATAACTACTTCAACGAATTCAGGCGGACTAGTCAACATTAATGTTAATGTATCAACTCATGGTTTTACTACTGGCGATGTTGTATACATACAAGACCATTTAGGATCTTCAACTGTAAATGGATGTTGGAGTATAACTTCTGTAGATGCAAGTCACTTTACTCTTGATGGAGCAACATATGTTACAAATGGTACTCAAGGTACAGTAACGTTAGTTAATCGTTCGGCTGTTAAACTTACTACTGCTCAAACGTTAACAATAACAAGAAACGAAAATGCATGGACTGCTGGAGCATCAGGGGATGCAGTTGCTACTGTAGATGCATATAATCTTGATCGTAAAGAAGGTATGTATAGTACTAGAATAATATTAGATTCTGCAGTTCAAACAAATAAATTACAGGCATATTTTCCTGTTACTATCGCTGGAGTGACTCTTAACAATTATCAAAAACTTTCATTTTGGTTTAAAAATGATTCAGCAATAACATGCGCCAATTCCACTACTTTTATGTGGTATGTTGCATTGTGCTCAGATTCATCTGGAGCAGTGCCAATAGACACATTTCCTATACCTGCTATTCCTTCATTAAATAGATGGGTTCCATTAACTATTCAACGTTGTGATACTTCTACAAATTCTTTTGTAGCCGGAGGCAATCTTGGTGGTAATACTTCAACTCAAATTCAAAGCATTGCTATGTATTCTGGAGCCACTGCTCCTGCAAATAGTAGTAGAATATATATTGATAATTTTGTAGCATGTGTTAGTGCTGGGCTGAATCTGCAGAGTCTTATAAGTAAAAATGCTTCAACACAAGGTTACGATACTTCAATTAATTATGCAAACGAAGGATGGCATTGTATTCAAAGTATCAGTGAAGACGGAAAAATATTAAAAATAGATAATGATACAAATGCAATGGCAAATTTAAGCATTACAACAAGAGGAACAGGATATACAGGAACATCAGGTTTATTTACAACATATATGCGAGAGGCAATAAAAACTTCTCTTGCTTCAGGACAAACTACATCTGTTAATACTATTAATGATATTGGATTGGTTGGATTAAATATACAATATCAATTTGGTTATAATCTAATTACAGGTTTGCAAACAGGCGAGACTTTCTTTGATGGGCTTAATGGCAATGGATATGGGATAAATTTTACTTCTATATCATATACTACTATTAATTATGCATCTTTCTGTAGATATTATACAGGTATCTTTTCTAATTCTGGTAATAGTAATATATTTTCTACTATTACAAATCTTTGCAGTAATACGTATGGCATATTTTTTCAATATGGTAATAATAATCTAGTTAATACAATAATTAACAGCAATAATAATGGAATTTATTCTGTATATCTTAGTTATTGTAATAGTAATATTTTTAATAAATTAACACATTGTAATAGTAATTATAATTATGGTATTATATTTGTTAGTTCTATTTCAAATATCATAAATTTTGCAAGTATTAATAATAGTGGAACTTCAGCTATATATTATCAATATTCATCTGAAAGTATTATTCGAGAAATTAATTCTACTTATAATGCTCTTGCAATAACTAGTATATATGGCGGAACGCATTATATACAAAATTATATGTTAAATGATAGTATTGATTACCTGAATGGTAGTCCGGGTGTACAAGATAATTCTATGATTTATTGTCAAAATTATAGATTAACAGGATATGAAAAAATATTTACAAATTATGCTACTATAGTTAGCCAAGCATCTACATTAACAAATGGTTCTGGAAAAGAATGGAAAATAGAAGTTACTAACATTTTTAGAACTAGCGCATACCCTCTTCGTTTTCCTATAGCTAGAGTTGCTGTTGCTGCAAATTCAGTAGTAACAATTAAACTTTGGATGAAAAAATCTCATGCAACAAATATTATTGCAAATCTTGTGTGCATGGAAAATCAAGTTGCAGGACTTACAACTCGTAACATAGCAACAAAAGCTAATAACACAGACGAAGAACAAGTTACACTTACTCTTGATAAACCCACAGAAACAGGAGTTATTGAGATAGAAGTACAAGCATACTGGGGCGGAGCTACAGCAAATGTAATCTTTGATAAACTAACAATATCACAAGCATGATAGTACTTGAAAATAAATTAGAATACGGAAGATATAATGCACTTATACAATTAGACGATGGAAATGGTATGAGAATGCAATTCTTTGAGCATTTATCAGATGAAGAAATAATATCTAGAGCTCAAGAAGTTGTTGATTACACTATAGCACAGCAAATGTACAACACTATAGAAACGTTTCAATTTAATGTAATCGATAACGCAGAATTATTAAAAGAATTCATATATAAGATTAAAGAAAATCCAAATGTTACACTTATACAGTATAACAACTGGCTCAATGCAAGAGAATGGTATCAAATAGCGATCATCAAGTATTTTGTGTACACCTTAGCTATTAAACTAGCAGATAAGAAGGGCATAATGCTAACAGATTTAACAGAAGCTCAAGTGTTACAAAAATTACGAGATTGGATAGTTGCAACAGATTTAAGAACAATAGGAAAAGTAATAGGCTATGGCACTCCCAACGATTAATGATGAATATACTCTAAATATTAATTATTTAGGAAAACCTTTTATACGAGTAGCGACAAAAAGTACTACAGATTTGAATACTTTAAATACAGTGTATTTAGGTCAACCTTTTTGGGGGCTTTCACCTTCAAGCGAAACTACTAATGCAATATTTTTTGGCACTGAATTTTAATTACTAATTACAATATGCTTTTGAAGAATTATTATTAATTAATATAAAATTAAATATTACTTCAAAAGCAAATTGAGTATGAGCTTCATTGAAATTAGCACCAATTCCTGCTTTCCACGTTAATCGTTTAAATTGTGGAAACATATAAGATTGAACGCCGATTAAAAATATAACAGAAGGAATAGGTTCATAATGCCAAGGTAATTCAGATTCATCTAATTTTATAAATCCAGTTGAAGCATATCCTCCTGAAATATAAAAACGTAAATTAATATCTTGTATGCCACTTTCACGAAGATTACTATATGTAGTAAAAACTGTACTCCATGAACTAATCTTCTCGGACGTATATGGCAAAGAGCCTTGAGGACGCCAGCCTCCACCTAAAGAAAATCTTGAAACATTTATTTCTGCTCCGAATAATCCATTTATTTCTGAATCTCCAATATTAATATTTAAAGATATAGGAACTTGCGCATTAAGAGATGTGGATAAGAATATAAGTATTATAAATAAACAACTTTTTATGTATTTCATGATGCATATTATTAGCGTTTATTTTCTTTCCATCTCATAATATCATAATTTTTATGTTTTTCCCAACATGATTTACAAATAGTATAAATCCATCCTTCAGTTTGTCCAACATTAATAGTAGAGCCACAGGTTTCACAAATTTTATAAGATAGACTTTCAGCAAAAGATGTTATTCCATAGATAGTATTATCTCCACCATTATAATAAAATCGCAGTCCTCCAAATTTTTCTTTTATTTGAGTAACTTCTATACTTATAGGTGGACGTCCTCCTCTAGGAGCATTTTTATAAATCCATTCGCCAATGGCTCTAAGAGTTTTTTGTTTTGCAGATGTTCTTATTCTAAGTTTATAACTCAGATTTTTCATCCATTTATATTTGAACTCATTAGCTCTATTTCTGTTTTCATTTTCAATATGATTTTTTATTTCGCTCATAAGTTCATCAAGAAGCATAAACCAACCTCGATTACATTCAATTCCAAATTGTATCGGGTCAACAATTTCTTTCTGATTAATAAGTTCTGCTACTTCTTCTTTTATAGATTTTTCACTTATATAAATTTTCTTTTTTACATGAGAGAAAAATTCAGGATATTTATCTAAAAGTTTTCGTTCTAATTCAGCTTCCATATTTTTAGCTATTAAGTATAAATTTTGTATAATCTTTATCGACAATCATTATATAATTAAAACCTTTAGAAATAGTAGCTTTTTGTTTTGCTTCTATAATTTTTTTATCTTTTTTTATAAGATATGAGTTTTTAATTTCAATTATAAGATTTAATGAAGGAATATAAAAATCAGGGAAATAAATTTTATTTTTATTATTATATCGATATTTAATCGAGGGCCCGTTTTTTAAATCTGGATACATATTTAAAAATTTTTCAAGAAAATCTAATTCGTAAGAACCTCTATAATATATATCAATGTTTAAATATTTATGAGAATAATAAGCGCTTTTTTGTTGTTTTTCAAATATATTTTTAACTTGCCCAGGATATTCAACACCATATTTTTCTACATATATTTTTTTGATATCTTCTTTTATTTTTTTAGATTGAAATACATTATCTACACCCCATTTTTCTTTACAAGTTTTTTTTACTTTTTCTCTATTTGAATAATATTCATTTCCATATCTTTCTTTTTTTGTTTGTTTTGATTTTTCTTTTGATTTTTCTAATTGAAATGAATTTTCTACATCATAACGTTCTTTAAGTGTTTTTTTGCAGGTTTCCTGATTCCATCCATTGGGCACACATTTTAAAGAACAATATTTATTCGGCGCGCCTCTCGTAAAATTTACAGATTTTCCACAAGTTTTACACGTTGGCGTTCCGTATTTTTTAATATAATTTTTCTTTCTCCATTCTGGTCCTTTATGGCCTACTGCAAAATCATGAAAAATATTATCTCGATATTCGGGCATTTCATCACAATATCCGCATTTGCATTTTGGCGATATTCCATTTAATACATATTCTATATGATAATTCTTAGAAGATATATGATGGTGTTGTTTTAAATGATTATTAAATTTTCTTAAAGCTAAAAACTCTTCATTACAAATTTGACATTTAATGTTTGATTTCATTTTTATTTTATATATTCATCTTAATTCAAAAATGTAATGAATGTGGTGTTAATTTTTTGTTAAGATTTTAATTTTCTTATTGTGTTAAAAAACCTACTTTTTTAGGTACGGGTTTTGCGTGATTATCTGTTCCATAATAATAAATATCTGCAAGAGTCATAGGCTCTGTAACATTAATTTCTTTATGACCAAGTTTAACTAAAAGAGCTTTTGATTTTTCGATTGAAAGTTTTTCAAATTTATAATTCATTAAAAGTCTTCCTTTTCTTGTAAGAGCTTCATCTATATTCTTAGTTCCTGTGTTAAAGGTTGCTACTATAGAAATATTCAAACAATCTGAAAGTAAACCATCAGTAAGATTAAGAACATTACTTACAGCAGAACTTCTTCCCCCATTATTTCTTTTTTCAAGAGCGGGTTCAGCATCTTCAATTATAAGAACTGAATCATTATTTCTCATAAGAAAAGGAATAAAGGCTGGATCTGTAATAGAATCAACCATATCAGGAGATATGAAAATGATGTTCTTCTTAAGTTTAGATGTAAGATACCTAATATAAGTAGTATTATGACTAATAATATTATTTGTATAATATAATTTATTAGAATCAACATCTAATTCTAAATCATACATATTTTCACGCTCATCTAATTTTATAACTTGTTGAACATTTTCATATCCCGTTTTTGTTAAAATTATATCTCCTATTTTTAAGTTTTTTACATATATTTCAACATTATTATTTAATAATACAATGTGATTATCTGCACATCTTAATTGATATTTATCTGTTTTTAAAAGATACACATCATATTTAATAGTTTTATGAATAGCATCAATATTAACCCATCCATCCGGAGTTAATACTTCATAATCTTCTAATTTTTTAGATTTTATAAATTTTTTATTCATATTTTATAAAGTTTATACATTTTAATAAAGTATTTTGATAATTAAATTTATTTAAATCATCTTCCCAAATAATTAAAATTTTATATCCAAGAGATTGCAGCATTTCAATTTTAAATTTATCTTTTTGCCATATTTCTTTTGCAGTTAATATTTTAGTTTTACTTATTGCAATTATAGAATTTTCAAAATAATATTTAGGATTTGCGTGATAAAAATTGCCATTCAATTCTATTATTTTATTTTCATATAAAAGATCAACATAAAATCCTTTATTTTTATTATAACGTATCCATTTTTCTTCTATTCCAAAATAAAGTTTTTTATCTATATTATTTTGTAAATCATTAAAAAATTTTTCGGATAATTTACTATATCTTCTAAATAAACTGTTTCTTCTTCCTTTACCTCTTTCATGTGATAATATTTTTACTCGTTCCTCTCCAAATTTTTGTGTTAATTGATCTTTTGTTTTTCCACGAGTTTTATTAATTTCAATTCTTTCACTATCAGATTTTGAATAATATGTATTTTTTCTTTTCTGTAAAATATTATTTTTTTTCTCTTCAGAAAAATTATCTATAGAAAGTTTAGCCCTAACCCCATCTATCATTTTTTTTATTTCATCTGGATCAGTTATATTCTTTTTTATCCAATATTCTTTTTCCCATGGCATAAGCATATTTTCATAAGAATCTTTTGATCTTTTTTTTGCATTTTCAGATTGTATTTGTTTAATTTTTTCAATGGCTTCATTTTTAGAAAACCCGCGTTTAATCCAAAATTCTATGCAAAATCTAGAAGTTTCTTTTCTTTTTTGCAATGCAATATTTTCAGCTTCATTTTCATTGTATCCTTTTTTTATCCAATATTCTTTATCGTAAATAGTTATTTTTTTCATAAATATTTTTATTTTATATATTCATGATTTTCATTAGCTGGAATACCAAAAACTACATCAAATCTGTAATATTTATTTCTTCTATTTTTCCTGTTTTTTTATTACGTATAGTTATTTTAGTATTATAACAAACACACTTACCTGTTCCTGGTTCACCCGGAAGAATAACGAGATTAGTTTTATCTTTACTATTGAGACCTGTAATTATTTCAGACGATATTTCTTCAAATCCATCATTATAATTTTCTTTTAAGTCTACTTTTATTTTCTTTACATCGAATCCTATTTTTTCAAATCCATGTTGATTTTTATATACAATATAGATTTTATTCTTTGTGATTTTAGGTTTTTTATGATTTTTTAATAAACTTAACAGTGTATGAAAAGTAGAATTTTCATTCTTTTCTGCACTTATATCATAATATATTGAGCCTTCATTAATTCCATCAAAAAATAACAATAAATCTTTATCAAAGGCAATTAAAAGAGAACTTATTTTAGCTTCATTACTATCTTGAAATGATATCTTAAAAAAGCTATTATCAGGAACATTATAATACTTAAAAAGATTATTTATAAAATTACTTACATTATAATCTTCGAATCTAAAAATAGCTGGATAAAACCCATTAAGAAGTTGATAACGATATCCAAAATGATTCGTTTCAGAACAATATGAAAGATATGCTTCATCAGCATCAGCCATTTTTACAAAATCTCCAATAGGATAGAAATTAAGTTTAGGCTTATCTGAAAATTTAATAGCTTTTATTTTATTAAAATCTACTGCAATATCTACAGAATCGCTAGTATTTTCTTTAGGTTCAATTTCTTCTCCGAATTCTTCAAATACTGAGTCATCTATGTAATTTATATTCATATCTATAGGTTTATAATCTTTTAGTTTTAATTCATCAAAATATTCTTTATTCCAATGTCCATGATCATAGACTTTTATTTTCCTTCTAGCCATTTTTTTCTTTTTGCCGGTGAATCCCCAAATGCTATTTCAAGAAATCTATCAGCGCTTCTATCATTAATAACTGAGAATAATATCTTATTGTTCATTACATTTTCCCAATCTTCTAATGAAAGAGAACCAAGTCCTTTAAGATAATTTACATTTGTTACTTTTGTTTTTTCTATAAATTCTGAATATTCTTCTAAAGTATAAAAATACTTTCTTTCTTTTCCAACTGTGCAAACTACTAATGGCGTTATTATTCTATAAAGTTTCTTCTTTTCAATTATATGAGGAAACCATTTATGAAAGAAACTAATAATAAGAGAACTAATATGCTGTCCATCGCAATTATGTGCTAATATTTTTGTATTTTCATTTAAATAAACATAAAAGGTGTGACTATCTTTTACTGTTATATCATACATTATTAAATTTTTTCTATATTTTTTAATATTCGCGGGTTGCACTAATTTATATTTTGTTAAATCTATATTCATATTTCTATTATTATATTTCTGTGTTTAATTTCATCTAATATTTGTAATAAATATTCTTCTGTAAGTTTTGTTGATTCCCATATAATTAATATTGCAATATTTTTTTTGAATTCATGATTAAATAAATAATTAATTCTATTTTTATCTTTTTCCCAAATTTCATATGCAAATCTTTTCATTATTTTATGAAAATAATCTTTTGGATAATATTTAGAATTACAGTGCCAATAATCGCCATAAAATTCTATTATGATATTTAAATCCGGTATATAAAAATCTATTGCTCCATTTTTTCCAATTTCATTTTCATATTTATATTCTTCTACATAATAAATATTACATTTATTAAGAATATCACCAACTATTTTAGATTTAATAGATTTATTAGGCCCAAACGCGGAATGTTTCTTTTTTCTAAAAATATCATATTTTTCTAGGCCTTCAATTTCTCCATATTTTTCAATATACCATGATAATGTATTAGCTTTAGATATTTTAGCATTTCGTTTTTCATATTTTTTAATACCTTCTTCTTTACCATATTTTTTAACATAATTTTCTAAATTAGCTCTCCATGTAAGCTCCCTAAATCCTTTACTTTTATCATGTTTAACATCAGTAATATTTTTTTTATGTAATAAACTTAAGTATAGAGAATTTGCGCCAATATGTTCAAATCTTTTTTTATCATACGGTTCATTAAATATTTTTTGACTAATATTTTCTTTACATTGTAATGTATGACAAAAATATCCATCGTTATAACTTACTTTATACAATTTATTTTTATGATCAATTTCAAACGTTGGAATAGCATATTTATTGCAAAATCCGCATATTTCTAATTTAAAATTTGGAGTTAAATTTTTATAATATTTTTTAACATACTCATTAAGTAATAAGTCGTGCACGCGTTTTACATGGGATCCTATATAAGTTCCATTATTAGTAACCTCTTTTCCGCAAATTAAACATCTAATCTTTTCCATATGCTTTCCATCTTTATTTTATATATTCATGACGGTTTTCATGTTTATTCTTTTTTAAGAAGTAAAAAATCAGTTTTTTTCAAATCTTTAGCAAAAATTTCTTGTAATTTTTCATTTCTACATACTATTAAAATATGATTTTCTGAACAAATTAATTTTTCATTATTAATTTCTATTTCAATATATTTTTCTTTTTTTGTTTTTATTATTTTTTCGATAGTTTTATATTCATTGGTGTGTGTTAAAATTTCATCATTATAGGTTAAATCTTTAATTTTTTTAAATCCATCTTTTGTAATAATTAAATGGTCTTCATCAAGACAATCTTCATCTGTAGCAATTATTATTTTGTCATAAACTGGTAATTTATCTTTGCCGGGTTCTATTTCAAGAATGCTCATTATATCTAACCATTCAGCATTTCCTGTTAAATCTGATAATTTTCTTGCATTTTTAACCTTTCCTTTAAGAGCATATACTGCGTCAGTTTCAGAATCTCTTGCTTGTTTTACTGAACCTGCTGCTGAAAGTCCTTCAGTAATATATATGCATCCCTTGTATTTTGAAGCAGGACTAAATTTATCAGATATCTTTCTTTTCGATTGCTTCTGAGCCTTTCTAATCTTAACTAAATTTTCATTATGGAGTCTATCTTCTATAGATTTTTCGATGCTTCTTGCTATATCAGATTTACTCAAGAATCTTATTAACTTACTATGAAAAGATTCTTTCATCAATTCTTCTATTTCTCCACGACCTGTTGCAAATTTTGTTTTATTTTGGTCTGCAAATCTCATTAATTGCGACGGAAGATTAAGAGATATAAGAGTTTCATAGAAATGGTGAGCTAAATTATACTTAAAATATTCATTACCCCAATCATTAACTACTTTCTGATGTATTCCTGTACAGTTAGATCCATTAACAAATGATAAAGAACAAGAATTTTCATATGCTTCCCAAAGATATATTGTCCCCATATTGTTAGTTACAGTTATATGATCTTTAGGAATAAAATCTGTCGTTATATCTATATCAAATTGTTTTCCTTCTTTTATAAAATATCCTTTGAAATCTAATTTATTAATAATAGGATCGTTCTTTATTAAGAAGTATTTGAATGAAAGATAAGTTGTTATTAAATCTATATCCCATTTAAGATCTAGAAATATTTTCTTTGATGGAATAAAGGTTATTTTAGTTCCAAGTTTATCTGAAGATTCTTTTTTTCTTATTTCTTCATTTACTACTACGAAATCATCCCATGTAAATTTTACATAATGAGTTTTATTAACAGTAGTTACTGCGAATTTCTCAGATAAAATATTAGTTACGGCAGCACCTAAACCAAAAGTTCCAAGTATATTAGTTGATGTATCAGTAAAATTAGAACCTGCGTGAAGTTCTTCAAGAGCAGTTCTTACTACATTTTTCTTTGTTTTACTATGTTTTTTAGCTGCATCATGAAATCCTAAACCTTCATCTATCACAATTATTTCATTATTATCAAGATTAACTTTAACTGTAACATTTTTCATTTTACCCTTACATCGTTTAGCTTCATCTAAAGAATTTTCTAAAATTTCATAAAATAATTGATAAAATCCAGGTGAATATTTTTTTTCTAATGAAATTAATTTATTATTAATAACAAGCGGATATTTACTATCTTCTATTTCAGATATTTGCCCAACATAAAGAGTAGGCCTTAATCGTATAGCGGTAAAATTATCTAACGCTATTATTTCTTTTGAATTTCCTGTATTATTTTTTAACATAATTTTCTATAAATTCTTTATAGTTTTTATTTAAGATAAGAATATAATTATATCCTAATTTTTTTGTTGCTTTTTCTTTTTCAAAAATTTCATTTTCATTCATTTTTAAGGTATAAGATCCTTTTATTTCTATTACTAAATTTTCAGATGGTAGATAAAAATCAGAATGATATACTCTATTTTTTCCATCAAGGTTATATTTTATAGACGGCCCATTTTGCATATCATTAAATAAAGTATAAAAATTTTCTAAAAAGTCAAATTCATATGACGCTTGATACGTTAAATTACTATCTTTATATTGATGTAATAGCATCCTAGTTTTAAATGCTTTATCATATATTCCTTTATCTTGTAAAGGATTTTCGACTCCATATTTTTTTAAATAATGTTGTTTTAAATTATTTTGAATAATTTTGCTAGAATATGGATTTTTTGTTCCATAATTTTTTTTACATGTTTTTTCTGCTTTTAATTTAACATCTTTATTAGCTAATGTACATGCAGTTCCATATTTTTTTATATTAGTATTTTCAAGTTTATCTCTAACTATTTTTGATTTATTTGGATTATCTACTCCATAATTTTCTTTCCACGTTTCTTTCATTTTATTTTTACAATCTTCTCTTTGAAAATTGTTTTCTACTCCATAAGTGTGTAATAATGTTTCTTTTCGAGTTTCATTTGCAATTTTTATACTATGATTATTACAACAACCTTTAATATATCCATAAGCTAAACTTTTAAACTTAGTTTGTTTATTACATATTTTACATAATTCTTCGTTATCTTCTTTTAACCATTTATCAAAATATATTTTAGTGTTATCGTGCTTTCGTTGAATATGTTTACTTAAAGACATTAAATTTTTACATATTTTTTGGCATTCTTCACAAATATAAAAATCATTTTCTTGTTTAAATTTTTTCATAAATATATTTTTAATTTATATATCTATGAGTGCCAAAAGTTTTTGTTATATTTAGAGTTCTTCTGTTCTATCGCCATATGTTTTTTGTATATTATATAAGGTTTATAATTAAAGTTTTATGAAACGATTCATGCCTGCTATTATTGATAACCAATCATAGTATTCATCTCGTTCTTCTTCTGTATCAAACCAATAGCATATATTTCCATGATTAAATGTAAAATCTATTCCATACTGAAATACTTGAGTACCTTTAACTCCTTCATATAATGTTTTGTTAAAATAATCTACTTGATTTAAATTAATGCTAGCACAATTTTCTTTAGTTATCCACATAGCTTTATTTTTTTAAATGTTTGCTTATTTTACTTAAATCTGGTTCTTTTTGTTCATAATAAACTATTCTTCTTCTTTTTCTTGGTTTAGTTTGAGTAATAGATTCTTTACCATTTTCAATTATACTAAAATAATTGAGTATTCCTACAAAGGCACTAAATCCTGTTGCCCAACCTATAAAATTCATATCGTTTTTAAAGAAAAGTATAGTCATAATTATTAAAGCTATTACGACTATTAGATAAAGAGTTCTTGTTAATGACATATTACTTTGTTTCAATAATTATTATATAATTCTATTTTTAATTCGTTCTTTCATGTTTATGTTCTTTTTTATGTTTAACTAATAAAATTATAAATCCCACACATAATCCTATTGCTGTTATCATCATTGCCATTAAAAAAGTGTCAATAGTTTCCATTATTTTATAGGTTTAAGTTTCTTATAAGTTTCGATATTTCTTTCACACCCATCTTTATATGAACTCCAACTATCATCTCTATAAATATTTCCATTATAAGAACTTGCGAAAAAAGGAGTCCATCCAAAATATTTACGATAAACTTCTGAACGATAAAATATAATTTCACCTTTGATTTTTTCTCTTATTCTAAATTCTTCTGATTTAGGAAACCAATTTTTATGAAGTCTATTAAGAATTCCTATACCTATGAATATAAAAAGAATTATTAAAATAGTTATAAACTGTGTCATTTTTTTAAATTTTAAGTTAGAAATTAATTAATTATTTTTCATAAATTATTAAAAGTTTTGTTTTCATATATTTAGAAGTTTATTAAATTGTGCATACTGTTTATCTAAAATTAAAATATAGTTATATCCTTCTTTTTTTACTGCGTATTCTTTCTCTTTAATTTTTTCATCTTTTTTAAAAAAATAGTTGCTTTTTATTTCTATTATTAAGTTTAAATCGGAAATAAAAAAATCGGGAAAATAAACGTGATTATTATTTTCATATACATAATTTATTTTTGGCCCATTTAATATATTAACTTTTTCATAATAATTTTCTAAAAAATCTAATTCATATGTACCTTGATAATTTAAACTAGTATCTTTATATTGGTTAATTTGTAATCCTGATTTGAACCATTTTAAGCGTATTTCATCACTTTGAAATACATTTTCTACTCCGTATCTTTCTAAACATGTTTGTTTTATTTTATTTCTTACATCTTTTGATTTAAAGGGTGTATCTGTTCCATAATGTTTTAAACAAGTTTGTCTTGATTTTTCTTTAACACTTTTAGACTGTATATGATGTTTATTACCATAACGTATTAACGATGTATTTTCTCCTTTTTCTCTAACTTCTTTATTTTTCCAAGGATGATTTTTGCCATATCTTTTTTTATTTGTTTCTTCTGTTTTATTTCTTATTTCTTTTGATTTAAATGGGGTATCAACTCCAAATTTTTTTATACAAGTTTGTTTTGATTTTTCTCTATTACTATAATTTTCATCGCCGTATTTTTTGTTTTTTGTTTCTTTGCATTTATTTTTTATTAAATCATTCTGAAATACGTTTTCTACTCCATAAATTTTTAAATTCGTTTCCTTTTTTGTTTTTTCTTTTAATATTTTTAAACATCTTTTGTTTTTACATGTTAATTGATAACCTTTTTGAATAGATATAAATACTGTTTCTTTTCCACAAATTTTACATATACCATCACTATTATTTTTTATATACTTATCATAATAATGTTTTCCATTATGGCATTTTCTAATATGATGACTAAAAGATCTCCATGAATATAAAATTTTATTACATTCTTTACATTTAAAGTTTTCCATAAATAGTTTATTATATATATTATAGAAAACTAAGATATTCTGCTATATTCCAAAGAATTTTGTTAAATTGAAGAAAAATAACTTTCAGCTATTGTCCAAAGAGTCTTATTAAATTCTATATTACGAGTGGCATTTGTTATTCCACGAGGTCTTGTTCTACGACCATTTACAGTATGTCTTTCGAATTCACCTTTAACCAATCTTTCCTGAACTATATTAAATACTGTCCAAAGATCTTCTTTTTTATCTTCTCCTCTTAAAGGCTCAACTATCTGTGTTGGATTCATTATTGCAGTAACTTTCTTAAAATCTACAGTTCCATCAGGCTGTATAAAAACATGAGGTTCACGATTAGCTATAGCCTTTATAACGAATTCTTCTCTCTGATCGTTATTAAGAACTACTTGTTGCATATCACTTATATGCTTACCTATTATAGAATACTGTTCTGCTACCACAGACATAAGTTGTTTAAGTTCTTCAACGTCTATTCCAACGTGACGAAGTTTAACTGAGGTGAACATTCCAGGCATCGCCACTATAAGTCCATTGGTGCAAACTAAACGGAAAATACCCATATGCCCCATTGCAGGAGATCCTCCATTATGAGAGTTGTCAAGGATAAACTGTGGTTTAACGTTATCTCCTTTAAGATTCATAAAATCAAAGCCAAGATCGGGGTTGAAGAAACGTATCATATGACGGGCATATGGGCTTACACCATTCTGTTTGGCAAATGCAGGAAGCCAACCAGTTTTTTCAAAAGCGGCAATAAGTTCATCTGTTGGAACAAATGAATATCGAGTTGAAAGTTTAGGACTTTCATGAGTAGAAAAAGCTGCGGGAACACGAATTTTTAATTCGTCAATACTTGTTGCTTTGTAACCAATCGATGTTAAGGGATTTTCAATGTGTGCCATGACTTTATGTATTAATGTTTTAACTTCTATAGTGTAAATATAATACTTTAATTTGACAGAAAAAAATTATTTACAGATTATTTTCAAATTATTTTAATAATCTTTTACACAACGAACTGACATACCTGCTTCTTTAGGATATGGATAATCTGTTTCAAAGGATCCATATAAATTTTTAAAATATTTATGCAATATGATATTCCATCCTTTATTTTCTACTGGTGCAAATCCATTTTGTGTTACATATTCCGTTGATGTCCACCAAAAACCAATACGTTCAAAATTAAGAAATTCTCCTGTATAATCTATAAAACCTCCAGGAAGCGCAGTAAACCCACTTTCATTAGTTGCTCCAACGTTTGGTTCTTCCCAATGCTCAAATCCCGCCTCTTTTAACTTACCGCCTGCAATACTGTCACCACCCAAATAATCTGCTAATTGCATCCATTCATTATATGAAGGAACATGCCAACCTGTCGGACATAATTTTCCAGTATTAACTGCATGCCAATTATATAATTTTCCATATGTTTCTGAATTGATAATGTTTCCATTACATTCAGTATATGCAGGAGTAATAGAAGTACTCCAGATTTCCGCATTGTTGACAAAAGGAATAGGCGTTCCATCATTGAAAGTTGTTGTTTTCAAATTTTCTACCATCCATATTTGATAGCCTATTGTTTTTTTAGTATAGTTATTACCATCAATATCAACTATTGACGAATCAATTGGTTTAACATATACAATTTCTATTTTCGTACAGCTAATTAACAAAATAAAAACTATTGTTAATAAACTGATGACAAATAAATTTAATTTTTTCATATCAATAATTTTAAGTTAATCTGTAATGTAAATTTAATCATAATTTTTGACAGAAAAAAATCTTTTACGGATTATTTTCAAATTATTTTTTAAAATATATAAAATAAAAGAGCTATGATACTACCTGGCAATGAAGAAAACACCCTTCCACAAATTGTATATGAAGAAATGGATGGAACTATATCAATTAAAGGAAGATCAATTTCTCCTGAAGTTGAAGATTATTTTTCTGATTTTTTACCTTACTTAAAGGATTGTATTGAAAAGAAACCAATGGATATGAAAATCAGTTTTGATTTCGAATACTTTAATACAAAAACTAGTAAGTTATTAATGCAGCTACTTTATACTGTCAAACCTTTAGAAGAACAAGGATTTAAGATTGATATTACATGGACGTATGAAGAAGGCGATGATGATATGAAGGACATCGGTGAAGATTATGAAGATCTTGCACAGATTAAATTCACATTTATTGAAAAGCCCGAATAGGGCTTTTCCTTTTATTAGAAAAGAGCTTTAGCTTTACATTTTGTAGATTTCCAATTTTCATAATCCCATGTGAGTGCATCATGACACACAATATTATGATTTAATATATCTTTAGCAGTAATAATATCCTCATCTGAAAGAGACGGGAGGAGCTCTAGAAGACGTTGCCTCATTTCCTTCACATTATCTTCTTGCAATTCAACTGCAAAAATAGTAGATAAGGCTTGTAAAGAATCATGACCTTTTTCTAATTTTCGAGATAAAATCTGCACTAAAAAATTTCCGTTGCCACCTGCTGGATCTATAAAAGTTTTCAACGGATTATCCCAAATTTCCTGTGGGATTTTATCAAGCATTTCGTTTATAAGTTCAGGACACGTAAATTCTTCTGCTGTTGATTTTTTTCTTTGTTTTCGTTTTAATTCAAGATCTGTCATTATTATTTTACATCATTTACGTCAACATAAAACAATTCATTGTGATTATCTTTATCATATATGTATAGTATACCATTTTTTATTTTTATATAATAAACTGTATTTCCGTTATTAACATCATATACATAATAATGTTTTTCTTCTTTAATAGTAACTGAGTTTTCCATATTAAAATTTTTAATAATATTTAGGTATATTTTTTTCTATAAATTCTATTTCTTCTTTTTTTAGCTCAAAGCTGTTATATAGTTTTTCATCTGTCCATTCTTGAGAAAAATCTAACCAAGGAATAGAAGACAATTCACTTCCTTCTTGAGACATTGCTATCTTATATATTGATAATGAAAATCTTGCAAAATTAGTTTTCATATAATTCAAAAGATTTTCTGCTTCTTTTTTTGTTTTAAATCCAAAATATACTTTTTCTTTTTTTCTTGTTACTATTGTATTTTGATCGAAAAAAGTATAAAAATCATCAGCAACCCATTTATTTGTAGTTTTAGAAGTATTTCCACGAAATCTAGGAATATTAACATAATATTTCCCGTTTTCTCTTATATGTTGGCTTAAATTATTAGTTTTACAATATAACAAAATTTTATTTCGTAATGATATAAAATCTGATGTTACATCATGCATGTGCACATCTTTTATATCATTAATTTTATGAGTAGTTTTAAAAATGTCGTTATATAATATTACTTCAGTATTATTTTTTTCTTTATCAAAAAAGGATATTGACATAGGAGCCTGTAAATTTATATCTTTAAAATATTTAATAGAATTAAATAAGTCTATTTTAATTATTTTACTAAATATGCTATAATAAAACAATTCATTTGTTCTTTTATTTACTGCTCGTTGATTTAAGTATATTGTAGCGGGATGCACAGCAATAACATATTTTTTTGATATATTATATGCAATATTTAAAAAATCTATATAAAGTTTTCCTTTGTATGGAGGGTTTAAAATTACAACATCAAATTTTGGCATCTTTTCTTCTCCTTCTATTTGTTTAGTATTATATGAATATATAACTACTTTGTTTTGATCTATACCCATTCCAATTGCTGCTTTTTTCTTTAATTCACACGGTGTCATAAACCAAACATTTTTTAAATCTCTTATTTTTTCTTTAATTGTCCATATAAATTCTAAATTGAACATAACCATAATATTCATATCACTATTTAATTCTGGAAGTTTATTTATCATTTCTTCACAAAGTTCAAAAGGAGTATACACATTATGAGTATCTGTACTTCTTTTTAGAATTTCTTTAATTCTTAATATAACTTCTTTTCTTTCCATGTTTATGTAAATAAAATTAACCAAATTATAGTCCAAATTACATATATAATGGGTAACCAAAAAAATTTAAGAAAATTTAATAACTTCTTCATCACTCATATTTTTTATTTTTTCCTCTAATCTAAAGTCTTCTATCGCTATTTTATCTGCAATTTCTTTTTCTTCTATATTATGCTGTATACTAACAAAAACGTCAAATAATGCTTTTACTTTAATATCAGCAACATTTGTTCCTGCCAATGGTATTTTAACTGTATGCCCATTATTGTATGTTATTTCAACATCTTCACTGGCATCAAATCCAGTTTCTCGCAAAGCTTCTATAATTGATTGAATTTTTTCAGTTAAATCTTCTCCTATTATGCCATAACAAGGAACTATTATCCAAGCATATGGTTTCTTAAAGTCTTCAAGATCATCATATTTTATAACTCCTGAATACAAGTTTTTCCTGTCATCTTTTTGTAATCTACTTGCTCTTCCTAATGTTTGTAAAAATTTACCCGTTGTCATAGTGTTCATTGGCATAATTCCTGTTATACCTGGAACATCTATGCCTTCAGATAATATATTTATGTGAAAAATGATTGCGTCATCTTTATCATCCATACCTTGTAATTCTTCAAGAAATTTTTCACGTCTAACAACTTCTCCATTAATACGTGGGCTAAATGCTGAAGATATATCAAATATTTTTAAATTGTCTCTTAATGCTAAAAATTTCTGCATCTTCGGATGTGTCACGTACTTATTCAGATCTTCTGAACCGCCAGTAACAACAAGTAATTTTGCTCCATTATTACAATTCATTTTATGTTTAATGAAAGCATCTTTAATAGCATTCACATCTATATCTATCTTATCGTATACGTCTTCATCATTTTTGTTTTCAAGGTCTGTAAATTGTAATCTCGGACGTAATATTTCACCAGCGATAATCATTTCTAATGGAGTTTTTTCATAAATGATAGGACCAAATAGATCGCTGTTATTCATTCCTAATCCTTTATCTGAAAAAGTTTCTTTCAATGTTGCAGTGAAATAATATTTACGTAATGAGTTGAATTGTTTCACTGCGTTTACTTCATTTTCTAAACATATCCAACTAAATTCCTTTGAAACTAAGTATTGTGCTTCATCACATAAAGTCATATAAACTGGAATTTGTGCATCCATAATTCTTTCTGAAGAATCATAAGTACCAAAAATAATCAAAGGAACGTTTTCAAGTCTTGCTTTTTCATATTCTTCAGCTATTTTTATATATGAAGTCGTTGATGTTAATTGTCTAAATGGCAAATCAACTGTCCACATTCTTTTTGTATCATCAACTGTTTTTCCTGAATGTACTATAAGATAATGGCAATCCTTTTTTTGTAATAATAATGTTTCTTTTATAACATTATAAAGTTGATTACATAAAATAATTCTTGGTGCCAAAATAACAAAAACTGGAATTTCTTGATGTTTAAATCCAGCATCAATATTATTAGAAATAGCATATGATTCTATATATGTTTTTCCTGATCCTGTTGGAAGATGAATAATGCCTTCATTACTATTTTCAATAGCATTAAGTGCTTCTATTTGATGTTGTCTAAGTTTCATATTTTTATGGTATTTAAACTTTTTTTAACTAAATCTCTAAATGAATTCCAAAAAAGAATATTATTATCAACTAATTCTCTAAGATTTTCATATCCTAAACATCTTACTTTTTTTGTAAACATTTCATCTTCTGTAAAATAATGTAAGCCTTCTGCTGTCGTAATAATAAGCATATTATTTTTACTTTTAGGATCTACATCATATCTTAATACAGATGCTGAAGTAAAATTACTTAAATGATCTTGGTTAGCTGTTAATAACACTCTATTATTTGAACGATATTTAACTTGTACTGTAGCGGGTTTTCCGTCTATTCCTATACCTTTTCCATCTACTCCAGTATCATCACTTGTAATGGGAATATATTTTCCTATAGCTATGCGATTATCTGCAGGAGATAATTTAATTAATGCTTCTACAAATAATTCAAATCCATCTCCTTTATATTTTTCAGGCTCATATCTATTAGGAAATAATAATGATTGTTGTTCAAGACGAGTACAAAAAGTTGAAAGCTTTTTTACATTTACTAGTAATCCATTTATATCATGTGAATTAAATAAAAAAGGATGAATTAAGGTTTCCATTGTTTATGTTTTTAACTTATTCTGTAATGTAAATATAAACAAAATATCCGAAACAAAAAAATTATTTCGGATATATTTTAACAATTTCTTAATTTTTTTCTTTATTTAAGTCTCAATGACATCTTTGCAGCTGCCAAATACGTGTTTGTTACGAATTTCTGCATCATATTAAGATTGTAAATTCTTGCCATATCATCCTTATATCTATTTGCTGCCATAGGACTTACATGAGTAGCAGGGTCATCAAGAATTCGAGTCACTTCAGCTTTTAACTGAATAAGATTATACTTAGTAATGTTTTTAATAAGTGTTTCAAGCTGAGCTCCTACACTTTTCGATGCCGTTACTGTTCTAGTAAGGTCCGGCATGTTTCGATTTAATTTTTTATCTTTATACATAATCTTATTTTTAATTACAATGTAAATATAAAACAAAAATCCGACAAATAAAAATATTTATCGGATTATTTTAACAATTTCTTAATTTTTATTCTATAATATACATTTTTACAGAATCTCCAAAGAAATCTGAATGTTCTTTCACGTAATCAAGTATTCTTAAAAATTTACTTTTATTATTAGGTTTATATGAATCCTCTAATTCAAACTCATATTTTTCTCTACATTTTTTCAACATTTTTACACTTATCCACCATAACTCTTCTGGATTTTTAGAATTATTTATTATTAAATACTTTGCTTTACTTTGTTCTAAAGAATCGTTTTTATTATTATCTATTACAGTATATGTACTTCCATATTTTACATCTACAGGAAGTATTAATTTGCCTAAAAACGGTGTTAATTCATCAAATATAAAATAATAATCTATTTTATCATTCATATCTTCTTGCAAAGTTGCTTCTTCGCTATGAACTATATAACCTCTTTTTCTTAAAAGTTCAATAGCTCTTTTAGCAACTAATGGCTGATTATAAATTCCAAGCTGTTGATCTGCAGTGCTTCCGTATGTTGACATTTTATGTTTATTTGTGAGTACTAAATAATTCTTTTAACATTTCCATAGCGCAATTGTTACAAAATAATACCTTTGTCTTTCCTCTTATTTCGTCCCATGTAAGATTTTCCTTTACAATCACTCTACACTTATGACATAAGATAGCACCACGCCCACCATTGAATTTAATGATAGGCTTTAACTTTTTCTTAGTTACAGGATCGTATCTTAATTTGGATAACATAAACATCTAATCTTTATATTATATTTATACGCATAAGTTTTTTCGTTTTATAATTAAATCTGAAAGTTCTTTTTCAAAATTTGTATTTACTTCTCTTGCCATTGGCAAAACATATTTCTCTGTTTGTTCAAGATACTCTAATATTTTACCAGCAGTATGTGTATCTAAATGTAAATCAGTAAGGTTACTTATTCTATCTGCACACTTAAGAATTTTTGCATTCTTTGAACCTTTTTCTAACAATCTTTGAAGATATTCTTCTTTTGTTTCATCTTTAGTTTTTGTAACTTCTAAAACTAAAGTTGCCACTTTATCACCATCACCATCTATGAAACGAATTTCATTAATATTATTATCATTATAATCTTCTACAAGATCATGTAATACAGATGCTTTAAGAAGAACTGAGTCATTAAAATATTTATAATCCAATAAAATTCCAAGTGTGGCAAATTGATGTCTAAATTGATTTCCACCAACTTTACGACTTACACCTATTAATGCCATTGCTTTCATTATATAAGGAGCAAGGACTAAATTTTGTAATGCAAGTAAATTATCCATTTTTTAATATTTAGTATAAGACAAATATAACAACTATTTAACGAATATATAATAAAAGATGGTTAGCTTGCTGAAACAAGCAATGGAAAGGTAAATAACCACTGTCCCATCTTTAAATATTTATTCAATTAAAATAAAAGGTAAAAAATCATGAAAGAATTTAAAAAAACAGAAGATGGGTTTTTCATATGTGAAGAATGCGAAAAAATATGCGCTGGAAAAATTGGTTTATCTATGCATATAAATAAATATCACAAGTTACAAAATTATTATGATAAATGGCTAAAAGAAGAAAATGAAAGTGTTTGTAAAATCTGTGGTGATAAAACTGAATTTATAGGATTATCAAGAGATAATGGATATAAAACTTATTGTTGTAAAGAGTGTGTAGATAAAGGTAGATATATACAAACGTGTTTAGGAAATGAAAAATTATATGGAGTAAAAAATCCTTATCAGCGTAAAGATATAAAACAAAAAATAAAACAAACTATCAAAGAACGTTATGGTGATGAAAATTATCGTAATTATAACAAAATAAAAGAAACATGGTTAAAAAAATATGGCGTAGAACATAATATGTATAATAAAGAAATTTATGAAAAACAACAGCAAGCGGGGTTTAATGCTAAAACATATAAGTATAACAATATTTTTTATAGAGGCACTTACGAATTTGATTTTTTAGAAAATTTTTCGTCATTATTTCCAGATATCATAAATTCTATATCAATTAAATATAATTTTGAAGAAAAAGAACATTATTATTTCCCAGACTTCTTTATTCCATCTTTAAATCTTATTATTGAAATAAAATCATCATATTTTTATAATAAATTTAAAGATAAATGTAACGTAAAGAAAGCAGCTGCTATTTCCAACGGCTTTAACTATATTATGATTATAGATAAAGATTATTCAGAAATAAATTTATTTTTAAAATCTTCGTAAGTGATAATATCAATATTTTTCTTTTTTGCATTTTTCATTTTACTACTTGTTGATGAAAGAGAATCAGTTATAAGATAATTGCAGTTTTTATCTGTTAGTGATACTTCTATAACATTTGAAAATTGTAAAATAAATTCTTCTTTTGTTTTTGAAATTGGCGAAGGACTTCCTGTCATACAAACTTTTATCGTTCCATTAGGATCATCACCATCTTTTGGTTTATCGATGATAACACCCAATGCTTCGAGTTCACTTACTGCTTTCTTTATATAGGATACCTTAGACGGTTCTTGAAGCATAGAAACAAGTGCTCTCTCCATACTTGTATAATCTGGAACTAAACCACAATATTCTCTTGCAACTTGTTCAGAAAGTTTTCTTCCAACACCATCATATCCCATCATAAGTATTACCTGAGCATATGTAAGAGATTTTATATTTTCAAATGCTTCAACAAAAATTTCAAAAGAACGAGAATTATCTTTAATTCCATATTTTTCCATTGAAAATGAACACCTAGTTCTTATTAACTGTAACATATTACGAACTAATTCATACATGTTATTGAAATCTTCTGCAAAAGGTTCTATAGTTTTTCCACCTATATTTTTAAGATCAAGCATATTAACTGCAGCTCCAAGTTTACGAGCTATTACTCCTCCACAATCGGGATTATTACACATTAAATGAATATCATCAAAAGTAAGAGGCTCTCCACATGCAGGACAATATATTGGCATGTATTTTTGTAATTCTTTATTTATCATAATTATTTATTTTTTATATACAAATATAATCATTTTTTATGAAATAGAAAAATATTTAATAGATTATTTACAATATAGTAAGATTTTTGTTTGAATCAAAAATCCAAAAATTAAAATTGAACCCTTTGTCTAAACATATTTTGCGTTTTACTAAAATTATTTCATTTTTTTTCTTAAATGTCCACCAAGATTTAACTTCTATTATTAAATTTTTAGATTTAATAAAAATATCTGGATAATAACTGTGTATTTTATTGTCATGTTCATATTCTATTTTTCCAAGATGAGTAAATATTTGATGTTTGCCAACTATTATATCATCTTCATTGTATTTTAATAGTAATAAATCTATCGCCCAATCTTCATATCCTTGAATAGATACTTGTTTAGAAGAAAAATTATATATTTTATTATTAAATCCTTGTACATACTCTGGAGATTTAGTATGATGATCGTATCCACATTTCTCAATACTATTTATTTTAATTTTATCTCTTATTTCTTTAATCCATAAATTACTATTTACATCATATCTTTCTTTACATGTTTTTTTTCCTTTTTCCCAATTAGAAAAATATTCATCACCATATAATTTTAATTTTGTTTGTTTTGTTTTTTCCTTTATTTGTTTATTTTGAAAAGTGTATTCTGTTCCATATTTTTCTAAACATGTTTGTTTTGCTTTTTCATTATTATTATATTTTTCATTACCATATTTAAATAATTTAGTAATTTTTGCCTTTTCTATTCTTTTAGCATAATTAGCGTCAAAAATTTTGCATTTATTAGAACAATATATTCTATATTCTCTATAACTGTTAAATTCTACTAAATGCCCGCAATATTTACATTTAGGTATATCTTTAATATTATTAATAAGATGATAAAGTCTCTGTACTATTTTTATTTTATAATTATCAATTATTTGATCATCTAAAAATTTAGTATTAGATAAAAGATAAAGATATTCCTTTTTATATTTTTTACAAATTAATTTACTGGGTTTTCCGTAATCGTAAATTTTTTTAAGTTCTTCAAACATGTTTTTATTTTATATATTCAAAGAAATTTTATAACTAATGTCCAAACTATTCAGGCGAAAAAATAACTTCTTGAATAGCGGGTATGATATCACCTCGTTTACATAAACTAACTATAGTTCCGGGTTGTATATGATTTTTGATAATATATCCTGCATTATAGCCCGATGCTCTTTTAACAGTTGTACCGGCTAACTGAACAGGTTTTACTAAAACAACTGGACATAATTCTCCGGTTTTACCTAAATTCCATTCAATACCTATTACAGTTGTAACAGCTTCTTCTGGCACGAACTTTATCGCAACTGCCCAATTCGGGTCATGTTCATTTTCTCCAAGAAGTTCTCTATATGCATAATCAAATGAAAATACAACTCCGTCAAGACCTAAATCAAATTGTTCACGAAGTCTTTCATTATTTTTCATTACAGTAATATAGAGTTGTTCTCTTGGAGGTATTATAGCAGAATATGAAGTTGAAAATATAGGATATTCTTTTACAAGTTTTGTAAAATGTGTTATATCTTCATGATATCCATCAATTAAAAAATGAAGAGGAACAAGAGTTATTTCGCTTACCTTTTGAACATCAAAATCATCTTTTCCTATAACTCCTGCAACATAATTACGAGCATTTGCGAAATCTGCAGCATATTTTTCATTAAAAATCTTTTTACTTATTACTGCCTCACATCTAATTTCTGTAAGAGGTGTAGTGTTGTATTCTGAAAGTTCTTCATCATAAAAAAGTTCTGGAAGATATTTCCTAAATCTATCAGTAACATCTTTTCCTGTTTTTCCATCTCCACGAGTAAGAACTGCTTCAAGTTTTGGACCACGATATATTATATTAATCGCGCTGCCATCAAATTTAGGAGAATAATGAATGTAAGCACTTTCTCCACCTGCAGCTTTAACTCTGGATTCTCTTTTATTAAACCAATCAAAGAATTCCTTTTCCATATAATTGGTTACGCCATCTTTGCTTTCAGTTTGAATTTTTGAAAGAGAACGCATGGGATGTGGATGCGGAAAATCAAAGTCTTTACGTTTTGATCCTACCTGTTCAATGACTTTAGATCCAGCTTCTTTAAGTTCTTTTTCAAGGACATCAAATGCCGAGTCTGTCATTATTGGAGTTCCTTCGTAATATGCTATTTTAGCTTTAAGATACTGAGTTTCAAGATTTTGAATATTCATATAAATTTATTTGTTGTAAATATAATACAAATTCTTGATATAAAAAAATATTTGGTGACTTATTTAACAAAACATTAACAATTTATTCAGGGAATACGATTTCAATTTTATGTTCTTTAGACATATGACACATACTACTTTGAAGAATTTCAAATTGAATAGTAGGGTTTCCGTAATCTGTATCTGTATAAATTTCTATATCTATTGAACCTATAATTACATCATTTATATAATAGATATGTTCTTTTGCATTATCTTCAAATTCTACTATTCTATCATAAATAATTTCAACTTCATCATCTCCTGATACAGTATATGTTATTTTAATTTTGGTTCTAAATTTGTGATCTGAATAAAATTTAAATCCTAATGGAAAATCACGAAAATATCTATCTTTGTTTTTTGTTAATACACTATATTTAGCAATTTTTACAGTATCATGTATATTAAATTTTGGATCAGTTATTGAAAATTTACACTCAGGAATAACCTGTTTTTCAATATTATTATGTTTTAAATATTGAAAAAGTATAATAATTGCAATAATTACCAGTGACAATAAAATAAGATTTAATAACATTATGTTTTTGTAATTTTTTTATTTTCATGTTATTTTAGTTTTAATTCGTTAATCTGTTTTTGTAAATCTCTTATAATTTCTAAAAGAGATAAGTTATTAATCATTATATCTGTTGCTGATATATTACCTTTTACGTTTAAATTGTGTGAAGTATCAACTACTACAGAGTATTCATTATAATTTGCAGAAGTTATTCCAAGTATTGGACGATTAGTTAACTTATCATTATAAGTATTTCTACCATCTAAAACAATAAGAGGAATGTTGGATGACTTATCATTACCAGCTATACCTACAAAATATAACCCTGTATCATTTTCATCACTTCCGATTCCTATTATCTCTGGAATAAATCCTTGAGATGTGCCATTTCCAAATGAAAATCCAAAAGAACCATCGCCTATATGAAGAGCCGTTATAATCGTATCTTTCGGAATAGCCACATCAATCTTATAATTGAATAATGGATAACGATTTATGCCAATTCTACCATCTGCATAATATATATCTGTATCCTTAAATTTATTATTGACTATAATATTAAGGCTTAAATCTAATTCTGACCAAAAAATATTATTCTTTTTATCTTGTGTAAGATATTGATATGTATCAGTATATGAATATTCTGGAACAATTTCTTTCAATGAAAACAAAGAATTGTCAAATATTATTTGATTTAAAATTATGTTTCCTTTATTTATCATGAGTTATTTTCTGCAGAAGATTTTTTTCTGATTTTTTTAGGTTTAGGGGGCCATTGTTTTATCATTTTTAAAATATTTGGGCACATCTCGTATTCTTCTCTACTTATAAATTTATTAAGTATAGAATGTAAAAGAGTTTTTACGTGTTTATCCTCAACGATAATTATAGCATTTTTATCTGCATATATAGTAAATGGAGATTTTTCTTGTTTATTATGTAATAAATACTCATATACTTTTTGAGAAAATTTATAAAATTCATCATTTTCATAAAATTCTTTAGTCTGTTCTTCAGGATTAAATCCAAATAAAACTCTTTTATCATCAGTTGATCCTATTGATATTAATTGAGGCATAAACATCGCCTTTTTTTCATAACTTTCTGATGATTGAAATTCAGAAACGATATTTGATGCAGCTTCTTCTATAAGAGTTTTTATTTCATATATGAATTCTGTATAATTCTTATACAATATTGTATCTGTTGTATTCCAATCTGGATTTAATTCAGAATCATGAAGAAATAATATATGAGAATATATTCCGTTTCTTAAAATATCTGAAGCAATTCTATTAAAATCTGATGCATCTGTTAATTTAGAAGCATAACCGTATACACACCATGCATTTAATATTTTAAGTAAACGAACTGTTTTAATTTCTGGAAATTCAGCGAATATATCTATTATTTCCTTTTCAGTAAACACTAAATTTTTTGGTTTAAACTCTTCAATAATTCCGTTTGCGTATAATATAAGTGCCATATAATATCATTATTTTTCAAACCTTTGTCGGGCTGCATCTGTTATGTGTATATAATGTGCTTTTCCTATAAATTCGTCTAATGTTTTTGCATTACAATAACTCATTGCTGACTTAAAATAATCTGTAAAATCTTCTGTCCATTGTTGTAATGTGTATTCAACTTTTTGATATTTTGTTATTCCTTCAGCAGTAACTAACTTTGTTTTTCCCCAACTTCTTTGTACTGCTTTGGTACTCATTCCTCTATATTTCTTTTTAACAGGAAATCCGTATCTCCAAAGTGTTTCTGCTATTTTATTATTTATTCGTATTCCCCACAGATAATTAAACCCTGCGGATTCGATTGATTTATTAAAGATTGAACCTATCATTACGTAGTCTGCGCCGAGCGCGAGCGATTTAATTATATCTGAATAATTCCTCATTCCGCCGTCTGCAACGATTTTAGTTGTAAGTCCATATTGTTTTCTCAATTCATAACATTCAGATATAAGAGATCCTAAAGGATAGTTAATAGCTACGTTTGCAGCAGTTGTACATCCACTATTATGTACAATTACTCCATTTATATTATATGAGTGATTATCTTCTACTTCTAAATCATATATTTTTCCTTCATATAATGATTTTTTAATAGCGTTAATTTTTACTAATTTAAATGTGTTCATTATTTATTGATTTATAAAATTTATACAATCTAATATTATAGTTTCTTTATTTTTTAAATATTCAGATTCCCATATTATTTTTATATCATATCCATTTTTTCGAGCTTTATCTAATTTAATTTTTTCATTTTCCCATATTTCGCTTGCATGTAATTTTAAAAATGATAAAGGTATATCATGTGCTTTATATAATTCGGGATTTGCATGAAATTTATCACCATTAAATTCTATAATTTTTTTATTATCTTTTACTACAAAATCAAAATTTTTATTAGTTCCACATGCAAATTCGTGATTTAATTCTCCAAAATATATACTTTCATATTTATCACATATCTGTTCATAAATTTTCCAAAATATCTGTTGCGATATTTTAGACCAATTTTGTTTATTAATTTTATTAAATTTATGCCAAAATGATGTATCAGATAACGTTTGTTTGTATTCTTTATATTTTTTATCTGCTTTTTCTTTTCCTAATTTTTCTATCCATACATCATAAACTGATTTTCCATACATAGGGTTATTACTTCCGCTTAATGATTGTGATACTTTTTCTCTTTTTAATTCTTTTCTTTTATCTGCTTCTTCTTTTCCATATTTTTTAACCCAAATATCATATACAGTTTTTGCATACATTGGATTTTTTTCACCAATATATTTTCCTTTATTTTTTCCTAATAGACTATTATGTAACTTGATACGAGTTTCGGGTTTAACAATTTTTCCAGTTTGGGAATCACTTTGTTTTTTTCGGGTTTCATTAGATACAATTTTATGATACATAGGGTTTTTTTCGCCTAATCTACGACAATGTCTACAATAGAATTTTTTATTTATATTGGGCAAATTTTGTAAAATAATTTTTTTCCCGCACTCATCACATATAACTATAAATTGGTTGTTAAAAAAATCTTTTCTTGGTATTTCAACACCATTTTCAGATATTAAAATGTGTTTATTTTTATTTATAATTTTATAAATTATAAATTTTTCATTCTTATAAATTATAGTAGGTATAATTTTTTGTTCCATAGTTTTTAATTTATATATTCATACAAATTATGTATGTATGTATATTGATACTAATACTGAATAAGTAAATGTTTATTTATGTCTAAATCTTTCGCAGATATCCATTTAGCATATTCTAATAAATTTTCATCATTAACAATATTTTCATATTCCTTTTCTATTATAAAAAATTCGTGATTTTTTGTGCATTTTATATCATTAATTTCATAAATTTCTTCATTAGTTTCATATTCAAATTTATTAATTACTTTTTTATATTCATTTGAGTGTGTTAATACTTCATCACCAATATCAATATTTTCAATATTTTTTTCTTCTTTTTTTAATTTAATATTTTGTCCAGGAATAAAACAGCCGGTGCCTATTGAAATTCTCACATAATCAGCTCCAGCATTTCCAAGATTAACAAAGGTTTCTGGATTTGCCACATTACCAACCATTAAAATAAGGTGAGGCCAGTTTTTCTTTATTTTTCCAACTAAAGGAATTAACTTACTCATATGGCCATTAGCAATATCTATAAGAACATTAGGATAATTATAAAATGCATCATTATTTAAAGGAACCCAAATATCTGGTCTATTACATTCTTTTTCATAATGTTTTAGTTGTGTTTCTATTTCACATAATCCAAATGATTGAAAATAAGAAGATGTAGCTATAAGATGTTTATCAGAATTTCCACGAGGAATACATGGAATAATGCCTTGTTCAATATATTTGCCATAATTTTCTTCAGATACAACAGTATCCATAGGACTTGCCATTAAAGGTAGTTTATTATTTTCAGTATATTTTATTTCGCATTCACTTCTACTTGATATTTCGCTTTCTTCAGCAGGATACAAGACGATATCATTTAAATCGAATTTTAATTCTCTCATATTTTTACATATTAAAAGTCCTTAGAAATTAAGGACTTATGATTATTGAATATCTTCAGCTTCCACATTTTCTAAATCTTTACCGGGTTTATTTATTATATTTCGCAAGATCGGTTTAGTTTCTTTTTCCGGTGTTTTTGGTTTAGATAATATTTCTGGTTCTTCTTCTGATTTTTGTTCTATTTCTTCTTCGCGATCTTCATATTCTTCCTGAGTGGTTAATTCCCAATCTTTTCCTAATTTTTTAAGTTCTTTTATAGTATCTTTTGCTGTTATATCCATTATTTTTGACGCACCCGTTACAGGATTTATAAAATAGAATTTTTTAGTAATATCTGTTTTATCTACAGGCTTAACTTTTGATATTTCTGGTTCTTTTTCTTCTGGTTCTTCAAATGGTTCTTCTATAGGTTTTCCATCTACAGTTACTTCTGGTTCTTCTATAGGTTCTTCTATTGGTTCTTCTGGCTTAACTGCAACATCTCCGCCATCAGGCTTATCTTTAACCATAATAACAGGTTTTCCAGTATCTTCATCCTTTTGAAGAACTATTTCTTTGCTTCTTTGAGATACACTTCTCCAATCTCTTTTTTCAAGATCATAAAACGTAGCAACTTTAGGAGATGATGGACGAATTCCTTTAGGATGTTGTTCTCCTGGTATATATTTCATCATCGTAGTCCCCTTTGCAGGACGAACTTCACCATCAAGTTTTATGAATTCAAAGTTAACGATTTTATTATGAAGTAACTTACGTAGCTCGGGAACTGTGATTGGTTCTCCGTAAAGTAAGCGATCTAATAATAATTCTTCATAAAGATAATTTACAATGACTCTATCCTCAAAAGATTCACATACTCGATTTCCAAAGAGTATCTCGGTCATTATATTTTTTATCAATAATTCTGTCATTATAATTATCTTTATTTATATATCTTAAAACTCAGTATCACTAAAATATTTTACGTATTCAGATTTTATAACAAAACTTACACCAAAAAAATCATATTCATCTTCAAATGGTTCAGAAGGATGTGTAGTTATTTCTTCAGTCATACAATCTAAAATATTTGCTTTTTTTAATAAGTATTTTGATAATTCTATTTTATTTACTGGATTTTTATCTTTGTTAAAATACCTATCTGAATAATACTGAAAATGAAATATATGCTTTCCTAAATCTTCATATACTCTCATATACTGTAAACAATTACTTGGAGATATTGGTCTAACTCCTTTATCAGGACGATTTGAATCTGTGTATATATAAATCCGTGTGTTACTTATTAAATCATATATTATCTTTCTAGACTTTTTAATTATATTAGAAATTCCTATTCCTAAATCATGAACAGGATCTGATTCTTCAGTAAATTTCTCATTTACTGATTCTAATAATTTATCTACAATTATATTTACAAATTTCAAAATATTTTTCATATTCAGGTTTTATTGTAAATTCAAAATCCCATACAGAAAACTCAGAATTTTTATTTGTGTACTTATTAACTTCTGGCGCCATTTGAAAATTTGGTTCTAAAAAGGCGTCCAAATTTGATTCCTTTAATAAATCTTTTATATATTTTATTTTGTTTATTTCAATGCCATTAACATCTCTATAGATATTACTAAATAAGCCTATATCTAAAATTAACTTTTCTTCGTTAGATGTATTTAATCTATTAAATATACGTAAATGTCTTAGACTTGATGGCCCTGATATTAATCTAAGATTTTCTTTACGAATGTCAGAATCGTATACATAAATCTTTTTATTAGTACAATCATCTAAGCATCTTTTAATTAATTTTTTAATAGAATTTTTAATAGATACTGGCAGTCCAATTCCTAAATCATGAATTGGATCACCTTCTTCTGTAAATTTTTCATTTACATTTTTAATACTTTTAAATAAATCTTGATATTCTGGTTTAATATCATATTCTATGGTCTTATTATCATATCCATAATCTCTTTCTTTTCCAGGAAATATTAAATAAGAACTTAATCCTACATTTTTTAATGCTCCATTCATACGTGCTTTTAAATGCCATTTATAATATGATTCTATTATAGCTATAATAAATTTATTGTTTGATATATAAAGCGATTTAACAAAAAATTGATTATGTCTATACGCTCTGAATTTTTTTAATTTATCTTTAATCTCTTGAGTATATCCTATACCCATATCAGCAATAGGATCGCTGTCTTCTGTAAAAGCTTCATTTATACGTACATAGTGTTCTTTTTTAGAGGTATCTATTACGCCTGGATCAGATACCCACCTTGAATCTCCATGTATTCCTGCCGTTTCATAATCTGGAAATTCTCCTCTACGAATATAGAGATCAGTGCCGTTTCTTCTTGATATACGTGGACCATACATAATTCCAGTTCCTGAACCTTTTATATAAAGACCTACTTTTTCCATTAATCTTCTTCCTCTTTTTACCTCTGCTTCAGTAAGAAACTGCTTATAATATTTCTGCAGCCACTTAAGTAAGTCAACATGATCAGGATTAGAAAAATCTATTAAACGATTTATAACTGGTTGGCTTACATAAAAATAATAATAAACACGTTTTGCTCCTATATTCAAATCATGAACAGGATCTGATTCTTCTTTAAATTTTTCGTTTATATGTTCTCTTACTATCATATCGTTATTCCATGTATTGGTGTTTTGCAAACTGCTAAAACATCTTCTGTTGTAAATTTTCCAGGATTACCAGAACATATAAAATGATGTTGAACTTCTAGCGGCGCGTATTTTAAAGAACGTAATCTATTGTTTGCGCAAGAAAAAGTTCCCCAATAATCATTCGATTCTAATACATATTTTGGACATCCTCTTAATGTTGTTAATTTATTTGATTGAATATTAAATGCTCCTATAACTGTTCCAAATTGAATGTATGGAGGTAATTCTGAATAAGGCCCAAGTTTTCCTTGTGATAAAAAAACATGGCATTCTTCAACATCTATAGTCAAATCATTATTTATTGTGTATTTATTTGAAGGTATTCCCATTTTATCTAACCACTCAATTATCATTTTTTTAGAGCCAATGCCCATATCATGAACAGGATCAGATTCTTCTGCAAATTTTTCATTTATATATAGTGCTCTCATACGACCTCAAAATGTTTATTCCAAATTAAAATATTGGCCTTTTTAGCCCACCATGTCCAGTGTTTTTTCCAAAAATTGTAATCATAAGAACGAGAAGCAGAGGTATCCCAAGCATTTTTACAATCATCTGGGTCTCCAAATGGAACTGCTTCAATATAGATATTGCCATTTTTATATTTTTTAACAGTCATAACTATATAATAAAAATCATTAGCTGTAAGAGTATATCTAACATCACGTTGAGTTTTTTCAAATTCTAACCTATATTTATCGCCCTCATCTGCTTTAACATGTGTATATATCATGTATACATCAGTTTTATTATGTATAATATCACTCGGTTTGATATAAGCCCATTTTAATCCTATTCCTAAATCATGAATAGGATCACTTTCTTCAGTAAATTTCTCGTTTATGTATTCTTTTACTATTTTCATATATTCTATTTATCTAAAAAACAAAAGCTCCAATTTCTTGGAGCTTTAATTTTAGCACTTGGAATATTCGCAGGAATCGCAATGCACACATCCTTCTTCTCGAACTAAATTGCCACCACATTCTGGACATTTTTCTTCAAGTTTTTCAATTATATATTTTGAAAGTATTCTTGTTGTAGCAGAACTAAAGGATGTTATATTATCATCAATTTTTCGAATAACTTTTATAACATATTGTATTGGTGCTCTTTGTCTTAATAACATTGATGCTGTTAAAGTTAAAGTTCTTTGTTGTACTCGTTCTTCTGCTAATTGAAGATTATCTATTTCAAACTCACCGTTAATAAATTTGTAATGGCCCTTTTTAACTTTAACAGTTCTTCCGTGTGTATTTTTATCCATTGGTGGATTTTCAAATGCAAATATCTCATAAGGCTTTCCTTTATATAAACCTACAATTACAGCAAACTTAATTCCACTTGCAGTTACAACATAATAATCTGCTTTTAATTCTTTAGGACGTTTTGGTGCATGAACTTCTGAAAAATCGTTTTCTTCTTTTTTGGTTATCAATACTCCTTGTCTTGAACCCTCTCTATAAATCGTACACCCTTTACATCCTGATTTCCATGCGTGAAAATAAATTTTATTTACTTCTTCCAAAGATATATTTTCTGGAAGATTATGTGTTACTGAAATACTATGGTCAATCCATTTCTGAATTACTCCTTGCATTGTAACTTTTTCAATATAATCTATTGTATGAGATTCTGAACCATACCAAGGTGAATCTTTAACAAAACTTTCTACTTCTGCATCAGTTAAACTTTGTAAAAATTTAAGAGCTCCGTCTTGAGTAAATGTATTATCTGTAGCAGTTGTATACCACTTAATAAATTCAGGATGAAATACATTGTATTCTTGCCATGAATCTCCGTTTTCATCTTTATAATCTACTTTGACTCCTGATTCGTTAGGATTTATTTTTCTTCTTCTCTTGTAATAAATCTTAAAAACAGGTTCAATGCCAGAGGTTGTTCTTGCAAGTATAGCAAGGGAGCCTGTGGGTGCAATAGACAGTGTCGCTATATTTCTTCGACCGTATTTCATATAATCTTTATACTCTGCATTATCAAAGTGATTACTGATTACACGAATAATGAAAGGGTTTTGAGCTTCTTTATCTGCATTCCATATTGGAAAACAACCTCTTTCTTTGGCAAGTTGAACCGATTCTTTATATGAGTTTACTGCAATAGTTTCAAATACTTTATCAATAAGTGTTGTAGCTTCTTTAGTTCCATATTTAATTCCAAGTTTAGCGAGCATATCACCAAGGCCAAGAACTCCAATGCCTGTTCTTCTTCCTTTTCTTAAAACTTCAAGAACTGTTGTCCATACTCTTAATTCTGTTTGTTTTAAATAGAGTTCTTCTGGGTCACTATTTATTTTGGATATAATAGCCAATATCTTCTCTTCTTCCAATGACACGAGATCATCCATGAGTCTCTGTGAGACTCGAGCCGCTTTTGCTAATACATTAAAATCAACTTTTGCATTTGATTTATAAGGATTGGATACTACATTATTAAGATTTATAGATAATAACCTGCATGAATCAAATGGTGACAGAGGTACTTCTCCGCAATTTTTTACACATATACCCGATGATGTTACAAATAAAGAATCTTCATAATTAGTTATAACGTGATAATTATGATTATCATCAACTGTTATATTATAAACATCTTCATATCCATAAAATTCAATCGATTCAACTTTATGATTATTAGCAACTTGATTTCTAAAATTATCAAATGTAGTAAATCTAAATTCGTTTTCAATTTTTTGAGGATAGCCATTTTCTTTAGCATATTTTCTCCATCCATTTCTAGTAAGCTTTCCTTCTTTTTTAAATAATGTTTTTCCTGCTGCAATTAAATCGTCATTTGTATACGGGATATATCTTCCATTTTTTTCACCGGGATGAGAAGCAAATGATTGTTTGAATTCATCTGACATTTTATGATAAGGATTTTTATCTCCTCTCATTCTTGCTGCATGAAATTCTATATGTTCATCACGTAACATTTTTACTAAATTTTCTGGACGATCATTTTTATTATTAAAATCATAATGATGTATAGAATAAAGTTTATGATCAGTTTGTTCATCTTGATTAAAAAATTCATAAATTAGATGATATTGTCTTCTATTTCTAAAATTTCCTCCTGACATTTTGACTCCAGTTCTTGATACTTGTCTATAACCATTAGCGTCAAATGAATAGAAAGGTATTAAAGATTCTCCTAAAGATAAATCTTTTAATTGTTTATAATCTAATTTTGATGTTAAAATTTTATGATCGGGTGTTGCAATAAGTTCTGAACCATCATCCAATTTTAATTTCCATACTTCTGCTTTTTTCTTTGTTAAACGAGGATTTCTTGCCCATTTAATTTCAGTTTTTCCAGTTATTGGATTTGTAGAATATACTGGCACATCTAGTCTTTCATCAGTTAATTGTTTTATTGATACCGCGTTTCTTCCATCAGCAGTTGCAATTAAAGTATTTCCTACAATACAAGGATTCGTTCCTTTAGTTGTAAAGCCTTCATCAGCATAACAATCTGCTGGAGATTCTTTAATAATGTTATCCCAAAAGAGAATACCCGGCTCGGCATTTTTATGAGCTTGTTTAATTATTAAATCCCACAGTTCCTTTGCCTTAACTTTCATTATATAAGAACCGTCATCTCTTTTATATAATTTATTGTAAACCATTTGTTCTAAGAATACTGGTTGGTCATCAGTTATAGGCCATCTTAAAATATAATCTGCATCTGCTTCAACTGCATGCATAAATTCATCAGTTATTTTCACAGACACATTTGCTCCTGTTACTTTTGTAAGATCATCCTTTTTTGTAATAAATTTAGGACTATCTGGATGAGCGATATGCATAGAAATCATAAGTGCTCCACGTCTTCCATCTTGTGCAACTTCACGAGTAGAATGAGAATATCTATCCATAAATGATATTGAACCTGTCGATGTTTGAGCAGCGTTATTAACTTTAGCTTGTGAAGGTCTTAAGCCTTCAAGTGTTATTCCAACTCCTCCTCTACGTTTCATTAACTGAACCATAGATTCGTCTATATTAAAAATTCCTCCATAAGAATCTGCTCCATTATCTATAAAAAAGCAATTTCCTAAAGATGAAATCTGGTGTTTATTTCCTAATCCAAAAAGTATTGAACCTCCAGGAATGCAATACTTAAAGTGTTCTAAATGTTCTTTTATTGTTTCTCTTGTTAGAGCGTTAGGATAGTTCATTTCCATTCTATGAAATTCGTCTATCATTCTTGTTATTGTTTCTGTTGGGTGGCCTTCTTCCCATTTGCCATTGTTTTTAAGGGCGTACTTCTTTGCCCACACGTCGGAGGCGAGAGAGTCATTTTCAAAATAAGACATTCCCGCCTCTACTAACTGTTTTTCAGTATATTCAGTACTCATTTTATATTAGAAAGTTTATTTTAGTTTGGTATAGAATATATATAAGTCATTAACATTCCTTAACAGACATTATGCAATAAAAGTGCTAGCAGTTGACTTCCTTTTATTTAGAATTTCTTTCAATGCTTCTGCTTCTTTTTCTGCTATAAATGATAGTTTTTTAGACTGTCTTCTTTGAGTATAATATTCAGTTAAAATTTCTGGAAGTAAAGGTTCATAAGATGCATCAAAGACTGCGCCGCTTGATGTTTTGATTTCTGTGTTCTTTGGAATATATGATTTATCTTTCTTTATGAAATTTTCAATGGATAACTTAAACTGTCTCATTATTGAGGGATAAAGAGACGCAAAGTCAAAAGATGCAACCCAAGGATAAAGATTAGGAATTGGTTGAAAAACAAAAGCTCCTTCATAAGATTCTCTATCTTTTTTATCTTCTCTTTTTGGAAAAATTTGGCCTCTTTTATATGCATATCTTACTAAAGTTGCTTCTAAAGTAAAGATAGGTGAAAATGCATCCATTGCCTCAACTCTTGTGATATTTGCTAATCCTAAGAATGTTCCCATAGTTTTTAACTTTGTATCTAAAAGTTCTACAAGAACACTGTCTATGGCATTATAAAATACGTATTGAGGAAAATCTTTTTGATATTGTTCTTGAAGTGTGCCAGGATATTTTACTTTTCTAACTTCTAATGCTTCTTCTGATACAAAATCTAATGTATCATTTTCTTTTACTTCAATAGTTCTATCCCATTTTTGATATATTGACATATAATCAACAATAAGTTTATGTTGAGGCAACATTATAACCACATCAGCATTTTTATCTTTAATTTTATGTTCATACCATTGTCCTGTTGGAGATAACCAAGATACATCTAAATTAAGTTTTTTGCATCTATTCATTAAATATCTCCAATCATATCCCCAAAAGTTCCAGCCTGTTATAAGTGGAGAAACTCTAACATAATTATAAAGAAAATCATAAAGCATATCTGCTTCATTTGCATGGTATTTATAAATAAAGCGATATTTTTTTCCAAATTTCTTAACATGATCATTTATATTTTTTTCAATTGTTTTACAATCTTCTCCACTTAATATCTTACTTCCGAAGACTGTTATATCAGGATATTGAGAAAAAGCTACTGTAGTTACTTTATTTTGTGCAGTTTCAGGATCTGCAAATCCTTCATCTGTTACCTCTACTTCAATATCTGCTACTGAAAGCTTAGGCATATTAGGTTCAAATAAATGTGATGTAAGTTCTTCACCAGCATCTATAAAGAATTCTTGAGTTCTATATCTATTAAGAAATTGTGTCGGAACTTTTCTTACTGGCTTAAAATCCCAAGATTGCAATCCTTGAACTGCTCCGCCTCTTTGAGCATACATATACATATACTGTTGATTAGCCGGAATGTTTAATTGTGTAAACCCAATCATTCCATCTTTTTTTACATATGATATGATAAATTTTTGAGGTCTCTGTTCTATATTTATAATCATTTCTTTTGTATTTTGTATTATATGTATTGACATAAAAAAAGTTTAATCGACTTGATTAAACTTTTGTTAATTGATTTAATTTTCAAAAGGATGTGTTTCTAAATATTGAATCATTTCTTCTATTGTATGAAATGTAAATACAGGAATTTTTAGATTTTTTGCGTGAATTTCTTCTTTATCAGCACCCATACTCGTTATTTCTTTTTCATTTTTAATTGGTTTAATTCTGATCATAACATCACAACAAGACAGAAATTCAAAATCAAGTGTTAACCAATCCTTTTCAGGACGGGGATGTCTCATATGTTGAAAATGAGTAAGTAATGGAGTATATGGAGCATATCCTCGAGTTATAAGTTCTTCTGCTATGTCCATCTGTAAATTTACATTTTCATCTTTGTCTCCATTTGTATATGGAGAAGCTATGTATACTTTTACCATGTAATTATGAATTTAATTGTTGAGGTTTTTCTTTTACTTTTTCATCAACTAATACGCCAAGACCGGTAAGAGTTTCATACGCTATTATATAATTGAGGGGTAAACTTTCTGGTTTATTGCCCGTGTTAGCTAAAATTATATCTAACATTGATTGAAGTGAATTCTGACATACTGGATTATCATAACGATATTCCTTTTCTACTTTTGCTAATTTTTTTAAATCTATTCTCATATTTTTTAATTTTTAATTTTTATCTGTTGAACCAAATCCATCTGCTCCACGAGTTGTTTCCATTTCATAAAATTCTTTTGGAGTTTTATTTTCATCAATATGTATAGTTGATGTATAAATAGGTAATTCTAAGAATTGTAATATTTTTTGTCCTGGAAGTATTTCACAAGATCCATGTCCAGTGTATATAAGACTTAAATGAATTTCTCCTTGATATTCATAGTCTACGACTTGAGCCCCAAATATTAATCCTAGTTTTGTTGCAACTCCTGATTTATTTGCAGCAACAAGTGCTCTATCAGGAGAAGCTAATTGGCAATGAATACCCGACGGTATTAATACTCTTTGTCCAGGTTCAAGAATTATACTAAATTTACTAATATTTACATCGGAATTTTTTTCTTTAAGAACATTGACAAATTCTGGCGTAAATTCTGGAACATAAAAATCTATTCCTGCATCATATTTATTTGCTCTACTTGGAGATTTAACTTCTCTAGTCTTTAAAAATTTAATTCTTTCTATCATATATTATCTTTTAAATATTATATTATAAGTCTTTAAAAAGTTTTTAATATTCGATAAGTATTTTCAAAATTATACTATTTGTATATTCAGCTATGTCATGTGTTAAATAGGTAATCCAGATTCACAAAAAATGATTATATTTGTTATAAATATTATAAATACTAACTAAAATTATTAAAAATTATGAAAAAATTTATCTTTATGGCATTACTTTTAGTAGCTATTAGTATTGCATCTTTTGCAAAGGACAAAGAATTTATTGCTGAAGGTAAAACATATTCAGCAGTTGGAGACTATAAGATTGAAATGGCTGATGCACCTGCCATTGTTAATGGAGAAGAACTTAAAGCATATGTTATAAGTTATCAAAATTCTCCTTTAGAAATCACTGTTGCTATTAAACAAGAAAAAAAATGTAAAAACTTTATTGTTCTTTCACAAAAATTATGTGTTAAATACGTTTGTAATAAAAAGTATTTTGGAGTAGAAAAACTTAATATGAAAGATGATGGATATGAAACTTCTGATAATTCTTTAAATAAAGAAGAATATTATCATCAAAGAATTATAACTTCTGGTGGAAACTCAGAATTAGACAATACAAGATTAATAGCAGCATATTTTCATGCTCTTATTAAAACTTAAAACTTAAATAAAGAATTTAGAGGGTGTATTAAATATGCACCCTTTTATTTGTTTTCTGTTTTTTCTTTTTCACTAAATGCTATTGCGAGAGCTTGTTTCTGGCCAGCCTTTGTTCTTGGAACTTTTTTCTTTGATTTACCTATATGTTGTTCACCTTCTTTCCAGTGATGCATTACTTTTTCAAATTTTTTGTCACCTTTAGTTTTCTTTTCTTTTTTAGCTTCATTAAGAAACTCGTCTAAATTTTGATTAACTAAATTTTTCATAGTGTTTTAATTTATTTATTTTCATTCATTTGTTGTGAAAACTCATCAAATGTAATAATTTCATGTTCAAACTTTTTTGTAGTTATAGCGTTTTGATTTCCCTTTTCTTTTTTCGTTTTAAACGGAGATGTTTTTCCACCTTTTAACATTTTACCTATTGTAGTATTATCATTGTGTGGATTAGTGTTCTCTTCTTCTATCTTTTTAGGACGTTTTTTAGCAACAGTTTTCCTTTTTTTCTTAGGATTTGGTGATTGTGTATATGGTTTCTTATTTATAGAATTACCCCAATTATCTCCAGAGCCTGTTGATGATGTACCTGTCATTTGAGCTCCAGTTGTAGCTGCCATAGAAGCTGGTGCTCCTGTACCCATTCCTGGTGTAGCTCCGGCTCCCATCATTTCACTTACTGTTCGTGCTTTCATATTTGAATTTTTATTTTCATTTTTTTGAACTATTACATTTCTTAAAAATCTTGATTGAAAAAGTTCATCTTTATCTCCTTTTCTAATCGTAATATATCTTCTATAATATCTATTTAATATTTGCCAATATTCTTCCTTTAAAATAGAACTCTTATCTTCCTTATCTGCTATAATTTCATTTAAATCATCTACTTTCAATATATGAGGAGCAACTTCATAAAGCCATTCAGCAAAATCCTCCCAAGTATCAAAAGTTCTTTTAGCATATACGCCTATTCCTAAATCTTTAATAGGATCTGAATGTTCTGTAAATTTTTCATTTACACTTGAGTTTTGTTTTTTCTTTAAGATTTTTAAAAATTCTTTAAAACTATTATAAGTATTAGGAGCTAATAGTTTTTCAGATATTATTTGTTTGCTAATTTGTTTTAAATCTAAGTCAATTCTATCTAATAAAAAGAATGCCTGATCAAAATATTTTTTCCAAATTAAATTTATAAAAAGATGTCTTCCTTGTTCTTCTTTATCAAATTGATTAGTAGACATAAAGTAATCTGCAAAATCATATCTATTATGAACTAAAAGATATCGTAATGTATAGTATCCTCCTGCATTTTCATCATTTTTTAACCCATGATATCCTCTATATTTGTCTAAAGCCCGTTTCATTCCAATACCCATATCATGAACAGGATCAGTATCTTCAACAAACTTTTCATTTATTTTAAGCTTTTGCATTTTCAATCAATCTTGTTTTTATGCCTCTTATAGATTGCGCTAGTCTAATATTAGCAGGATCATCATCAAAGAAAGTAATTTCATCGTATTTAGTCATAAGTTTACGAAGAATTTTACGCTTTTCTTCTGCAATGTTTATATCTCCTTTATCATCACCTATTGTAATAATATGTTCCAATTCAATCTCAATTCCGTGTTTCTTTAGAAATTCATAGATATAAGATTTAACTGCTTTACTTCTTGCTGTAAGTATGTAAATATCTGATGTGGTTCTATCTTCTCTAATTGCATTACTTATATTTCTTAATATAGGCCATGCATTATGTTTCTTAGCATTAAGTATTAAATCACCATTCACGAAATCAGAAAAATCTAATTTATCACCGGGTTTCTTAATATAAAAATTATATTCTTTAGGTGTTATAGAAGTGACAAATGCTCCCCTATTGTAAATATGAATTTTTGCATCTGTTTTGACAAGAGTCTCATCAAAATCAAAAATGTACGCTTTCTTATATATTGTCTGTGCTCTCATAATTAATAACGTAATAAAAATTGTTTTGTGTTAAATTGAATGACAGCTTCTATCGTTCCTATAAATTGTTTCATATTATCTTCAGATTTATATTCATCTTCATTATATTCATATTGAAATGTTCCTATTTTTCCAGCACTTGTATTATATAATTTAAATATACATATTTCTTCATGTGCTCCCGATGTTCTAAATTTGCTATTATGTATTAATCTTCCTTTTCTTATAACATTTCTAATTTCACTTATATTAGCAACTCTATTATTTTGTGTATCAGCAAGAAAATATACATGACCTAAAGGCAAGTTAAACGCTTTTAATACTCTTTGCACCCAATCATTATCCATGCCGCCCATTTTACCATTAAATAATTCTGCACTTTTTACCTGTTCTCTTAGTTTTTTTAATCCTATACCCATATCATGAACTGGATCTGATTCTTCTCTAAACTTTTCGTATATATATTGAGCTTTCATTCTTCTATAAAAATTTTTTCATCTCCTGTAGAAAAATATTCATTATCTTCTTCACTAATAAACGCAAAATTTGAAGAGGTTTCAATAGATTTATTTGTAGTATCATCTGTAAAATGAAATCTAACAGATTTTACAGGAAATGTATAATTTTTTTCTGGACTATTCCATCCACCTTTATGAAATTTTCCTGATACTTTTTTTCCTTTGAATTGTGATATCCAATCTCTCCATTCTACATAAGCAACTCCTAAAATATCATGGTGTACTTTTCTAGGACTTACTCCCCCAATTCCCATGTCATGAACAGGATCTGATTCTTCGTCAAATTTCTCAAATATACCATGTGCTCTCATTACATGTATTTTATTTTATATATTCAAAACAAAGGGAGCACTAAGGCTCCCTCGCTATCGTAATTAAGTTTGAAAATTATTCTTTTTCTTTCTTTTCGTCGTCTTCGTCTTCATCTTCTTCGTCATCTTCATCTTCAACTTTAGTATCATCATCTTCACCTATACCTGAAAAATCAATTTCACTATCATCTACTTCTATTGGAGCTGCTGATGTTGTTTCTTCTGGTCCTGCTTCACCTTCTTCTGGAACTTCTTCCATTTCAATTTCTCCACCAAACATTTCAGCTACATCTACGCCCTTTTCTTCTAACCAAGTTTTAAGAGTAGGCCATGATTCTGCAGAAACTTTTATCTTATTTTCTTCAAATTCAGTTGTTGCTTCTACGGGTTCTTCTCCTTCTGCAGGAACCTCTTCTGTAGGTTGATCTGTTAATTCTGGAGCTTCTTCTCCTTGATCACCTAAACTAAGATCATCACTTGCTCCTAAATCTTCTTCTGGTTGTTCATCATCTGCCTCATTCATCGATTCTTTAACATTTCCTTCTGGAGCGGCAGGAACTTCTGCACCTTCTACAGGTTCTTCTGCTGGAACTTCTTCTGGAGTTTCTTCTGGCATTTCCGGTTCTTCAACTTCTGCAGGAACTTCAGTTTCTGGAGCTTCTACTGGAACTCTTTCTGCTTGAACACCAAGTTCTGAAAGTTCATCAATTGCTGAATCAACATCGTCTACTGTAATAATAAATTCAGTTATTTCAACTTTTTCAACATTATCTTCTTCAGGATTTTCTTCTGGTACTTCACCTTCTGGTGTTTCTTCTTCACCTTCAACATTTTCAAGATCTTCATCTTTTAATTCATCTTCTTCATCAGCTTCTTTTTCAGCTTCAAATAAATCATATGAAGCAGTATTTTTAGCTTTAAGATTTTCAATTAATTTTTTCATTTTATCTTTAATAGCTAAAGATTCATTTGATTCATCATTAAGACCCGGGCGTCCTTTATCTTTAAAATCATATTTACGAGGATCTTCTTCTGGACGATTAGCATCATTATCTAAATCATCTTCATCTTCACTATATTCATTAAGTTCTTCTTCATCTTCATCGTCCATGTCTTCATCGTCCATGTCTTCATCGTCCATGTCTTCATCATCAAGATCTTCGTCATCAAGATCTTCATCATCTTCTGGATAATCTTCATCTTCTGGAAGATCTTCTCCTATATCTTCAATATCTTCATCATCTTCAAGTTCTTCATCTTCGAATTCTTCGTCTTCAAGTTCTTCATCTTCTCCTTGCGGAGTTTTCCAATATGTTAAAACGATTTTTTCGTCATCTTCTTCATATTCAAATTGATCTGTTTCAGCATGATCTCCTGCTTCTTCAGCACCATTGAATCGATTTTCATCAAATTCTACTTCATCTGCAGGACCTTCATCATCCATATCTTCATCATCAAGATCTTCATTTCCTTCATAATCGCTAGCTTCCATATCTTCATCTTCTACTTCGTCTAGATCATCATTATCTTTATCATCATCGTCCATAGATTCTTTAACAAATCTTCCTCTTAAACTTTCATTCTTCATTTTATTAGGAATATCTGCATATTCATCTTCTGAATATTCTTCTTCTACTTCTTCAGATTCAACATTAGCAGCTTTTCCTCTTTCTGCTTTGAATCTATTATCTTTTTTAGCTTCATTAACAACAGTATCATTTACAGATACAAATTTATTAACTAATCTTTGTCCGATATTAGATAGCTTAAAATACGTAACGCCATTTCTACTTTCAGTAACAAAGTATTTGGCGTTTCTTTTAATAAACATATTTGCAGCAGCTGGAGTTGAACCGCCTTCTTTAAGACCTACGATAAATCTTTTAAGATCTATTTTACTTACTGATGCGTTTTCAGCTACAAATGATAATACCTGATTACGTAAAGGAGCATTTGTGCCTGCTGTTATTGTAGGTCTCATGCCATATTTACGTTTCAACGTTATAGAATTTGATTCGCCTAAATACTCACTAAGTGTTTTGGGAACATACATTTTTTTCATATTATTAACATTAATTTTATTTTTATAGTTTATATATTCATATACAAAATAACACTTTGAACATTTTTTGTAACATCTATTTTAAATTAAAATATTTAAAATATTCATCTTTAATCTTCCAATAATATATAATATTATCTATTGTGTTTTTATACCCATACACCTTTTTAGTTAAACCCGGTTGAAAAATAAGATACTCTAATAATCCCATTTCTTTTAATATATCAGTTATATGTTGCAAAGCATCTTTATGCGGCATTTCTTTTCCAAACAAAATAAGATGTCGTTGTATATCAAACGCATATTGATATGATCCAAAATGATTTTTATTTACCTGCCATAATTTTCCTAATTTATTTTGTATAACATGTTCAATACCAATTCCCAAATCAGTAATTGGATCCGATTCTTCAGAAAATTTCTCTTGTAAATATGGCTTTTTGGGCTTAAATGGTTTTACTTCTATATAAAAAAATTTCTTTAGCGCATAAATAACTTTATCAAGTTCTATCTTATCGCCCCTTCTAATGATTAAATCATTTATTGTATCTTCAAATATTTTTTGTATATCTTCTTGATTATCAATATCTTTATTTACAATATGTTTTAAAACTTTAAAAACGGCAAATGCTTCATTTGTAAATTTTTCATTTCCATAATAATGTATAGCAGACTCAATTGAATTTATTCCACCTTCTCTTTTAAGTTCCTTTTCCCAGAATTTTTTTATGCCTATTCCTAAATCAGCGATTGGATCTGATTCTTCTTCGAATTTTTCGTATACTTTTCGTCTTTTTGGCTTAACAGGATTTATAATTATATGAAAATATTTATCTAAACACTCAGCTATTTTTTTAAGATCTATATATTCATCACTACTATATCTATAATATCTGTTTATAGCTTTTTCATATTGATATTGAAGATCTTTTGATTCAATAGAACCTTGTTGTATAACACCTTCTAATACTAAATATACTACATAAATTTCTTCGCCGTATTTATCTGTTCCATAATACTCTTTTGATAATGTTCCGACACCCTTTCTGCCCATATCATAATAGGCAGTTCTCCATGATTTTAATAGATATTCTTTTCCAATACCTAAATCATGGACAGGATCTGTCTCCTCAGAAAATTTTTCGTTTATATGTTCTTTAATTATCTTCATGAGTTTTTGCATAACGATCATGGCCAGCTTTCCATGCTTTATGCAATGGTGTTCCCACATTTATACTATGTGAAATCGTTTTTCCTGCTAATCCAGATAAAAACATTTTATTTATAGTTTTACTTTTATCCAATTTTTCTGGATCTACTTTAGCATAATAATTATATACTTTAGTTAACTGTGCCTCATTTTCATTAAGAAATTCATCAAGAGATTCTGCTATGAAATTTTCTTTTTTATTAACATTTTTTTCCATTTTCTTATATATTATTTTTATTACAATATTTCATTATTATTAATATAATCTTCAAACGTTGGTATTTTGTGTAAAGATTCTTTTACTTCTTCTTCAGGTTCTTCAACATGATCATTAAATTCTTCTTTATTTATTAATTCTGCTTCGTCATAATTTTCTCTTAAGAAAGCAACAATATCAAATTCATCCCAATCAGGATCGTAATTAAGCTTCTCAAATGTTCCTGATTCACCATCAGTTACTTTTGCTCTCCAATCTCCTTTATCAAATAGTTTGTATATTTTTCCTGTAAAATCTCCATCTGCATCTTTTATTTCAACATAAAATACTTTATCTTCTTTTATATCATCATGAACATCTGTAACATCTTCATCATTTTCATCCTCAATTTCTTCGTGTTCTTCTTCGTCTTCATCTTCTTCATCTGTGTAATCAAGAATATCATCAGTTTCAATATTTTTATCTGATGGTTCTAATCCCATATCTTCTAATCTATCTGCCCATTCAGGATCTAATTCATTTTTATTAATACCTAATGTATCTCCATCTTCATCTTCAACATAAGATAAATTCTCTGAGTCCATATAATTTTTAAGTTCTTGAACTTCTTCAGGATCTGCATTTTCAGTATTAAATGTTTCTTCGTTTATATTTTTAATTCTTAATATATCAGAATATGATTCGACTGTTGGTGGATTGCCTTGAGCATTTACAGGACGACCAGTTGTATCAACAGCTCCAGTATTTGCTGCAATTGTGTTGGGCTGTGGTTTAGCGCCAGTAGTCTGAGCCTGTGCTTTCTGCGTTTGTTGTTGTATCTTAGCACGTTGTTGATATTTAACAAGAGCATCATTTCTTTTTTTAGCTAATAGATTTTTTAGTTTCAAATCTTCTTGATTATACCATGTTTGTATACCTAAAAGTTCTTTTGCTAAAACATCATCACCTGTAGTAATTTCGTCTTCGTTAAGATGATATAAATTTTTCATTTTATATAATTTATTTAAGTTGTTACTTTTCCGCCTACGTTACATTTTTCACGCACCGTTTCTTCTGTAAATATTGTTTTATTATCTTGACATAAAAAATCTCCTGATACTTCTTTTGGACAATAATCTAAAGATTTTAATCTATTTCCGCTACAATCAAAATATCCTTTAACGATCTCAGGACATCCTCGTAATGTTGTCATTTTTGTTTCAGAACAATCAAATGATTTACTTTCTTTAAAATTAATATAATCTGGAAAGTTTCCATTCATTTTTACTCTTCCAAATTTTACATCGTCGTTTAATATTAATGTGTAATCTGAATTAATTTTAATATGTTTATTAAATGTAATTTCATCTACTTTAAATTTTGCAAACCACTTTTTAATTAATGTTGGTAATCCCACATTTAAATCCCATATAGGATCGCTTTCTTCTATAAATTTTTCATTAATATATTCTCTAACAATATTCATTAAAGACTTTATTTTATATATTTCTATTTTTTCCTCATATGTTTTTTTACATAGTCAAATGAGTGTTGATGTCCACCTGTTATTAGATATAAAATTATATCGTTATCTTTTTTACCATCAATCGCCATTTTTAACACGCCCTCTTCTATTTTAGCTTTTTTATCATCTATTAAATATTTAACAAGTTTAAAATTATTGGCAGAAACTGCCATCCATAAAAAAGTTTCGTCTGTAAGTGCACTTATTGCTTTATCTGATAAGTGAAATCGTTCTTTAGCTAATTTTATAAGTTGGTTTTTCATTCCTATATTCATATCTTCAATAGGATCTGATTCTTCTTTAAACTTTTCATTTATATGTTCCCTGACTAATTTCATATTCTCACTTTATATTTTACAAATAAATCGTAATATTGTTCAGGTATACTATAGTAACGATCTTCATCCATCATATCTTTAGGAATTGTCATCATATAAACTCCGGCTTCTGTAACTCCCCCATATTGCGCATTACATCTATGTTTCATCATAGTAATGCTTCCTAATTGTCCAACATCATATTTATCAAATTTTACAAGAGTTTCTGTATTGAATCCATCTTTATAGTATTTTTTACCACCAACTGTAACAGGAATTTTATCCATAAATCCTATAAAAACATAAATATTATTTTCACTTTCTTCTTTTATTTGTTTTCTTGTTCTTCCTAATTTTTTAATGTATATTTGTGCAGTAGATAAATCATGAGATCCTGTTTGATGGCAAGGATTATTCCAATTAATATCATCTAATCCATTTTAATAATTTCCAATATTTCATCTTTATCTACATTGTTAGCAACAGCTTCATCTATAATATCTTTTATATCTTTTTTTGTATAATGCACATCTTTTAAAACTTGTGCCTTTTCTTTAGGAAAATGTTTTATTTGAACATCAATAAAGTCTTCTTTAGATTTACTTTTCCATCCTTTTTTGAAGAATGTATAATCATCACGGAAATCAACATCTTCTTCAGTTAATCCTATTTTCTTAAGATCAGCAAGAATTTGATTCTTTTTTCCTATATTTAAATCTTGAATCGGATCCGATTCTTCTTTAAATTTTTCGTTTATATGTTCTCTTACTTTTTTCATTAATATGCGCTAAATCTTAATTTTCCTTTTATTTGACAATATTTTCTAACTGACGTACGAAAAGTGGGTTTACCGTGTGCTGCGTTATAAAAAATTACATAATCACCATCCACTATTTTTGGTCCATTTATTTTAATAGTTCTTAAATTATCAAAACAACAAGCAAATCTTCCACGTATATAATTAAATTTTATATAACTGGGAAGCCTACTTAAATCTTCATAAGATATATCTATATCGTCCTTTGAATCTAACGTTAAATCATTATTTATTATAAAATCTCCGCCTTCAACTACTTTTCGTTTTGTAAATTCTTTTATCCAATCATTAATTTGTCTTGGCAATCCTATACCCAAATCATAAATAGGATCTGATTCCTCAACAAATTTTTCAGCTAATATATTTTTTTCTTTTAATTTTCGTATACCCATCAAAAGATCATTACACGTTTCATCTAATCCTCTTTTTCTAAGTTCTTTAAGCGTCTGTTTAACATCAGCGCCATTGTCTATTAAAAATTTGCATCCTTTCCAATTATGATCGTATGCACAATTACCTAAAAAATATCCATAAGATTTAGAATGTGATGCGTTTATATCTACTAATTTAGAATCTAATAAAAATTTTGCAAAAATATATTCATTATTACTTAAGCATATTTCAAACATAGAATCGTAATGTTTACCATTTACTAACTCACGTCTGCCTTTTTTTATTATATAGTCTTCAATTTTAGCTAACATTCCTATACCAAGATCACGAATGGGATCTGATTCTTCAGCAAATTTTTCGTTTATATGTTCTTTTACAATCATTAGTCGTTAATTGCTTTTAATAATTGACCGCTCCAATATCTATACTCTGAAAAAATAGTATCATATAAATTATGAATAGAGCTGGGTGTAAGTTCCAAAAATAATGATGGATTATTATCTTCAATTGAGCGAAAAGCTGGAAGTCTATCTTCATTTTCAAGTTCACCAACATTGAATTTATCTTCAACATTTAATCTTCCACCCATGATTTCTTCTTCAAAGAACAGTTGAATAGTTATTTCAGATTTCTTACCTGCATCTGTAATAATCACAATGGGTTCAAAATCTGGACGACAATATTGAAATACTTCTGTTATATTCCAAGAATCAAGTAATCCAAATCCTGGAATAAGAGCATTATTATCATTCATTAGAGCTTGCATTTGCGCTTTTACAGTTTCATCTGAAGCATGAAAATCTTTTCCTTCTATTCTAAATTTATTACTTATACAAAATAAAATAACAGGAGCTTTCCACATTTGATTTATTCTGATAACATTTGTCATCTGAGCAACTGTAAAAGGCTCAAATGTTGTAATATAAACTGCACATGGTTTTTGACCTTTTGCAACATCTCGTATTTTAGGTTCAAATGCTTTCTGAATTGATGCTATAACTCTCATGTTATCTACATCAGTAGGGTTTCTTTTCTTAAATGCATCAACTACTATATTTTCTGAACGAGCTTCATTCAACATATAATAGCCTTCGCCTTCTTGAAATTTATTAGTGTAATTATTTATTAATGTAACATATGAATTGAATTTTTCAACAATCATTTCTGTTAATAATCCATAAGACTTTTTATACTTTCTAAATGAAGATAATATAACTTTAAATAGTGCTTCATATATTGGAGCTTTTTCAATCCATTTTAATGTTTCTTCATTAGTAATAAATTTTTTATTTAATTTTCCATTATGTCCAAACTGAGGAGGCATTAAATATTTTGAATCTATTGTTTCGTTTACAGTTTTAATATCACAATACTTATTAAATATATCACAAACAATATTTATATACCTTTCATCTTTAGAATCTGCTTCTAATATTGGAAAATTATATCCACTCATAAATGTATTTAAGTCTGTAATTATTATATCATATACATCTCGTGATTCATTTTCTTTTTCATATGCTTCATTAAGAAGTTCAAATTCATATGATATAATTTGAGCTAATTTATCTTTAGATTTAATGACGATTCCTTCTATGATATCTTCTCTTGAATATACATTATGAAGAGTTTTTTCAATCATTTTTGCAAATGTCATGGTTTCTCCTTCATATTGTTTTGTATCATATGCAATAAGAAGTTTCTTTTGTTCTTCATTCAATTTTCCTTCAAATAATACAGGAGGTCTTCCCATACACAATACAGAAGCCCATTCTTTAACTGTATTATAATCAAAAGATTCTGATACTTTATCACCATTTCTACGAGTTACATCTGTAAGAATATACTTTGGAAGTTTTGAATATGGAATTCTTAAAGGTCTTTCAACTGGAGTATAATATAAACCAAAGAATAATCCTTCAGGAATTTGTGCATCTTTAGTTATGATAGGAATTTCAAGCATAGCGCTCTCATAAATATCGGTGAGAGTTCTATCTATTAAAGTAATTGGACTATTATCTTTTTTATAAAAGAGAATTTCATCTCCCTTTTTTTCAAAGATTAAACGATAAGTGTCAATTTTTTCGGTAATAACGACATCTTCATTTAATAAAGAATCTACGTATTTTTGTCCTTTTCGTTCTAAGACTTTTGATAACGTGTTTAACATAATTTTAGATTTTAATTTATATTTTTTTAGTAATTGGGTGTTCTTTTTTTCTTTGGTGATCAATAATATATTGTCGTAAAGAATGGTACTGAGGAGAAGCTTTTTCTCTATTAATAGTTATATATTGTTCACAATATTCTTGTAACATTTTTGCATAATCAGTAGTAATAAAATGAGTAGAATCAGTAGATATTAATAACATTCTATTATCAACTTTACATACTATTGGAATAATATCATATAGCCATTTAACAAGATCCTCGATAGATTTAAAATCACGCACGTGAAAAACACCAATACCCATTGTTTGTATAGGATCGGGATCTTCTAAAAATTTCTCCCCTAAATATTCCCTAACTTTTTTCACGTATTATTACAATTTATTTTATATATTCAAAACAAAAGGAGCCGTTGAGCTCCTTGTTAGAATTTTAGAATTTAATATTATTTTTTAGTTTGTTTAGGTGGTTTAGTATCACGTTTAAATCCTAAAGCAAGTGCTATAAGTTTTATTGCTTCCCATCCAATAAGTCCTAACATAAAGAAAACAAATAGATATACGGGAATAAGCCCAGGTTTTTGAAAAATTTGTAGAAGTTGATCCATTTTATTTACTTTTTAACTTTAATAATATATTTCTTTTTAGGTTCAATACTTTCTCTTAGTTCTTTATTAATAGTTTCATTAAATTCATTAAGAGATTTTACAAAAGCTTCACTAATTATAGATGTGATCATATCAGGTGTTAAGATATCTCGTAAACTTGATGCATTAAGTTGTTTATACATTTCGTCTATAACATCATACAATTTATATTTAAGGTCTGATTGTCTTATAGTTTCGTTAATAACTGCATAAGATTTTTCTTTTAAGAAATTTTTCTTTTGAACTGCAGTAGAATTCTCATTTAAAGTCATTGAACGCTTAGTAAGGAATTTTTCTCCTTTTTCACTAATACCTTCTTCGTCATTCCAATAATAGTTGAGCTCTGTTAAGAAAGACATCTGAGACTCTTCATTAAGTTCGTGAACAGAATTAAGACCATAGTGCTCAAGCATTGCGCTATAAACTTTCTTAAAACCGTCTAATACCTTGTTTTCCTGAAGTATTTCAGCTTCATTAACTTTCTCTTTATATTTTTCAGAAAATTTCTTCATATGTCAATAATTTATTTTATATATTCATCTCTTTTTGTGCCATTGTGCAAAAATAAATGATAAGATATATTTTATTTATATATCTATATAACTTAAAAGTCTATTTAATTTAAAACATTAACAATAATTTAATTCTTGAGTGATAGTTTGGCATACTTTTAGATAGTAGACAGTATATAGAGTCTTTTATAAACTTAAATAAATATAATAAAAAATGAAAAAATTATTTATTGTTTTCGTAATGTTCTTTTTCTCAATTATTCTAATAGGACAAGATATGTCTGATTATGAAAGATATGTAATAGAAAAAGAAAAAGCAGAAATACGTGCAATGAAAGATACTGTAAGACCAGTAGAATCGGTACAGATTGTGCATGATACTGTATATGTAAAATCAGAAGAACAACCCATTGTTGTTAATTACTATGATGATGACCCCTTTTATTATAGTCATAATATAGGAATGTTTTATCATGGTGGATTTAATTATTATATGTATGCAGATCCTTATTATTGGTATATGAGTCCTTATGTAGGATTTGGGTGGGGATATGATAATTTCTATTTCGGTTTTGGATGGGGGTATCCTTATTATGGTTATGGCTATCCCTATTATGGTTATGGATATCCTTATTATCCATATTATGGCTATCCTTATTATGGCTATGATTATGGACATTATGGACATGCTAATCATGGTTCAGGTATGTTAGGATATCATAGTTATGGTAGTTATCCTGGACACTCTAGTAGTGGATCTACAAACTATAAAAATTATAGTAGTGGAAAAGTTTATTCGTCTGGAATGTCTAATAACACATTTTCAAGTAAATCTAGCACAAGAACTACACAGCAATCTACACAACAATCTACTAGAAGAGCTTCTAATTTTGCATTCAGTAAAAATAGTTACGCTAATAGATCAAGAACTGCTACACAGCCTGAAAATAAACCAGTGTATAATAAATCTAATAGATCATATACACCGAGTTACACACAACCTAGCACTCGTACACGTCCGCAATATAATAATAGTAGAGCAACTACTCAACAAAGAACTATGAAGAATTCTTATCCTACACAATCATCAAGATCATATTCAACGCCTAAAAGTTCATCGAGTTCTGGATCAAGAAATTTTTCAAATAGTAGAAGTTCAAATTATTCTGCACCGTCAAGAAGTTCATCACCTTCTTATTCAGCACCAAGAAGTTACAGTAGTGGATCGTCTTTTAGTGGAGGAGGAAGTTCATCATCAAGATCTTCAGGATCAAGTGGTGGAAGTCATGGAAAAAGATAAATTAAAAGGGGGTTAAATACTCCCTTTTTTATGTTTTAGAGGCTCCAGGCCTTGGTCTTGAACTTGGTCTAATTGTTGGTTTTCGAACTGGGGTCGGGCGGCGCGTTAGTGTAAACTTTTTTTTTCCGCCACAGTTACAGCCTTCATTTAATAAAGGTTTTATTAAATACTCTTCATTTAATGCATCTTCAATATGATATGCTAAAAATGTATTTTCTTTAATATAAGGCTGTATCTTTTTAAGTGTTTCAAAATCTCCTGCTTCTATAGCTTTATCAACTTCATCTCTAAGTTGATTTTTACCCATTTCTGCATAATTTTTTGGTTTAGGAACTTTTTGTAATTCTCTACTTTGTCTCATTGCTGCTGCAAGTTTAGGATCTTCTTCCATTTCTTGTTCTCCACCCAGTTTTTGATCACTTACAGCATTTCTATCTTCTACTTCAGGAATAGTTAATTCTATAATTGCATAAATTATATTATCTCTATTTTCTTCTAAGTATTCTTTTTCAATACCATGATATTTTCTTAATGCAGTGAAAAATTTATCTATATTCGCATCAAAGAAATCATGTAAAATATCAGCTTGTTCTTCAAAATCTAATCCTTCTTCTGAATCACCTTTAAGTTTTAATTCATTAACCACCTGTGAAAATTCACGTGTATTAATCCATACTTCTAAATTATTAAATGCAGCTTTAGCAATATCTTTTATTTCATATTTGCTATAACTTTCAAAAATTGAATTCATTTCATATAATTCGTCTTTCATATCAATATTTATATTTTGATTTTCACTAACACGATGAAATATTTCACGCATTACTTTATCTTTATTTTTTATAAAATACTCATATTCTTCACCAGATACTCTTTTTTCAAGAATTTCAGGCACATGTCTTAATCTTATACCCTGTTTTAACATATGTATAATTATGTGTATCAAATGAGTATAATGATCTTTCATATAAAAATATAATTTATTTTATATATTCTAAAACAAAAAGGAGAAGTTATCTTCTCCTAAAATGTTACTTTAAATCTTTTATATGGAAATCCTTTATCTTTATATATACGTTCACGCTCACGAGCGTGACGCATCAAGTAGTTTACTTTTTGAAATTTATGAGTTCCATATTCAAAATTGTCACAAAAATCTATGACAGTAATAATTTCTTTTCCTTCTAGTAATCGCATTCCTCGTCCAAGAATTTGTCTTACAATATATTCTGATTTATTTGATTCTACAATAAAAATATTATGAACATTATGTATAGATATTCCTTCTGAAAAAACTCCGATACTTGCAACTATTATAATATTTTCAGTTTCTTCCATTTGTTTTTTGAAATATTCTCTATTTTCTGCTTTGGTTCCACCGTCAATATAATAAACAATTTTATCTGTATTTTCCTTTAACCAATTAAATATATTTCTTCCGTATTCATTTTTAATATCGGAGAACAATACTAATGAATTTTTTGTTGTTTTAGAAATCGTATCACAAATGTATCTTAATCTTTTATGATTAGATCGTATTATATCCTTTTCAAGATTAAGAAGTTTTACTCCATCCTTTTCATCTGCAGCTACATTACGAAGATTATATAATTTCTTTTTCATTTCTTCTTCAAGGTAATCCATTTCAATACCTACTACTTTTACCGGTGTGGCAAAATTTGCAGCTATAAGGTCTGCTGATTTAACAAGATAAACACACGGTCCTAAATATGATTGAACTGTAAATGAATCAAGAGATCCTTCTTGAGGAAGTGTTCCTGTCATACCCACACAATATTTAGCATTAAATGATTTGACAAGAATTTCTTTAATTGAAGATGCACGTGCATGATGAGTTTCATCTATAAATACCACATCAAATTTAGAAAAGTATTCTAAGTCCTTCTTAGACAAAGATTGAAAAGTACCAAATACTATATTAGCATCGTCTTTGCTATCTTTCTTAGCTCCTCCAAATACACTCTGTGACTTCCAGATTGGCTTCTTACCACAATCTTCTTCGTATTCATAAAACTCTTCTTCTGTTTGAGTTACAAGACTTATATTAGGCACGACATATAACATTCGCTTAGCATAACCTTTATCAAATAGATAACGAAAGAGTAAAAATGCCATAAGAGTTTTGCCGCCTGATGTGGATATTTCTTCAGTACAGAATTTATATTTCAATACACGAGATACACCTTCAATTTGATAATCACGAGGTTGTTTTTCAGATTCTTCAAAATACGTATTAACCCATTCTACAAATAAAGATTCATCATAATCTTTATCATAAAGATGTTCTATGCCCTCTATTTCAAGATTAAAATAATACTGTTTAGCAAGTTTTTGAACTTCATTCCATAAACCAATAGGAATTCTTCCATATCTATCAACAAATTTTGTTTCAAAACTTTTAGGTTGATTAGATTTTGAACGTATCGCGCCCCAATTCATAACACGTTTTGTAAAGCTTGACTCAATTTGCTCATACTCTAATTGTGTACTATCAACTACTACTAAAAATTTATGTGAATCATCAACTTTAAGTCTCATGATTATGTTTTATTTTCTTTTTTCCAAAATTAGGATTATTTTTTCCCAATTTTGATAATCTTATATTTTCTTTATGTTGTTCAGAAAATTTCATTCCCTTACGTCCTTCTGATATATGTTGTTTATGTAATTCGCTTTTTTCTTTTCCTAACATAATATCACTTACATTTTTCTTTTGTTCAATTGTATGATTTTTATCTTTCCAATAATGTGAATGATTGTCTTTAATTTTCTTTTTTGTTTCTTCTGATTTAGGAGTAATGGACATTAGTTCTTTAGCAAATTTATAATCCCTTGAAGAAACAACATAACCATTTACTTTACTAAATGTCATTCTAAAAAATGCTTCAACTATTTTATCATTTTTAGGATAAATAAATGTTAATAATTTATGACATAAATAGTGTTCTTTAGCTGTCAACAATACTTTATTCATATCATTATCTGGCCCTCCTAAACATTTAGGCTTTATATGATGTGATTCATAATAAATTCCATTATGCTTAATTCTATTTTCGGATTTAGCCGTTTTAATTATATTATCGTATATTTTTTTATGATTCAATTTATTATTATGACTGGTTTATTTAATTTTTTAGCTTTACCTATAGTATCATTAGTTCCATTTGAGATATGTCCTGCTGGAATGAATGCTAATAATAAATTACATTCTTCAGCAATAAAACTATTACGTTGAAAAAATTGACTGACATGATAAGGTTGTCCATAAAACTCTTTAGGTTTTCCTGAGTATATATTCCACTCTGTATGAGCTGGATTATATTCTACATATTTCAATCCTTTTTCTAAAGCAACTATCTTTCCTAAGTAATCTGCACCCTTAGCACCACCACTTATGATACATATATCATTTCCATATTTTTCTATACATTTGTCAACAGCAGTTTCAACAGATAATTTATCTGTATATAATCTTGAACCAACTATTCCTATTGTTATCATTTACCACGAGCTATATTTTCAATTTCAACGCGTTTCGGGATGGCAAATATTATGTTATCTAACGTTGCAATAGTACGATCTATAAATTTTGAATGATTATCTAGCATTGCTCTTTTTTCTACTAAATCTGCTAAATCTACTTGTATTCTATTATGCTTTGTAGATTCTGTAGGATATCTTACTTGTGATTTATTTGTATAATAATCATGTTTTTCTGCATATGATTTATTATATGTTTTATTTATCCCTATCATTAAAGATACAAGATAATGATAATATTCAACTGCTCTTTGACGTTCTGTATAGAGTGTAGTCATAAGTTCAGGAATTTCAAAGATTTTTTTCATTTGTGCAGACATAGTTGCAATCTTCTCAGACCATTCTAAGCGTTCACTAGCAAATCTATCTTCTAAAGATTCTTCTGGCTTTATATTGGGGTTTATATTAAAAAAATCAGACATTTAAAATAATTTAGTTGATACGTCAGTAATTTTCTTTTTATGTTCTATTATCTTTATACTCTTAGGCTTCTTATTTGTTTTCAATTTCATATCAACATTGAATATAGGAATATCTTCCTGATCATCAAAAGTAAATGAAAGTTTTGTGGTTAATTTAGGTTTCATTTTTTTATATTGTAGGCGTTTAATGCGTCTTTGTAATAACTGTTTATAGATTTTAGAATATATCTAAACGTTTTGCTTGAAAAATGATATTTATATTTTTTTGCTACTTTTAATCCTTCTACCCACGCTTGATATTCAATAAGCATTTGATCATGATTTACCATTATTTCAAATGCATCAGAAATTAAAGTATGCCCAATTTCATGAAAAAATGCTGCTGTCTTTAATTCTTTATCTTCATATAATCCTAAAATAACATCTTCATCTCCAATAACATACGCATTATTCACTAAATCAGTTTTATTTATATCATATTTCTTAGAATATCTTATTATGTTATGCTCAGTTATATTTATCAAATTAAGATTATAGTCATTGGCTATTTGTTTTATCTTCATTGATAGATCGTTTTATTTATATATCGATCTTTTTTAATTTACATTTTTCTCCGTGCCATTTTTTATAATTACCCGGGTCAAATTCTTTTTTACAATATTCACATATTTTTTTCATATTTCGTATGGGTGCCCACCCATCTTTTTTATACATTCCATTTTTATTTCCGCTAATAGATTTTCCAATTTGTTTTTTTGTTTTTTCTGTATGAAATAATCCAATGTGCGAAAATTTCATCATATGAATAGTTTCATTAGTATAAACATTACATTTTCCTTTATTCCATGGAGAGTTTCCTTTCATATGTTCTTTCCATTCTTTAGAAAATTTTTTTCCTTTATTAATATTCTTATATTTTTTTCTTGTTTCTTCAGATATTGGCGTATTTTTTCGTAAATATACTGCATATTCATAATCTTTTGAAGAAACAAATTTTCCATCTTTTTTACTACATGCCATATAATGAAATGCACAAGCAATATTTCTATTTCCTTTATAAATATATGTTAATAATTTATGACACACAAAATGTTCTCTTGCTGTTAATAGAACAAGATTATCTTGTTCGTTTGATCCGCCTAAACACTTTGGAAGTATATGATGATTTTCATAATATACATAATTAGCATTATCTTTTTTTAATTTTTCTCTGTTTTCTGATTTTGCTTTTTGAATTATACTATTGTATGCTCTTTGATAATTCATATCATTAATATTAATTTTATTAAATATCTAACATATCTAATGGATCATTTGAAAAATAATTTTCAAAATTAGGAAGTTTAATATTATTTTGTTTTGACCATATTAATATATCATTAATATCCCATTTTTTTCTATAAGGGGCATTTATATCTCTAAGAAATTTTTCCCATAAAAATACTTCATCGCCATCATTAATATGTTCTATTGATCTATTAATACCTGTATCATCTTTATCATATAAATATTTTAATTGTATGTCTAACGGAAATGTTTTATTAGCACCAGTATTTGCTATTGAATTTGGAATTAAAAATGAGTCAAATGGTCCTTCTAAAAGTATTATCGATTTAGAATAATCTAATAAACATATATTAAATATAGAAGAAATCGTATCAATTTCTTCGGGTATCAAAGAAGAATTCATATTAAGCATTTCATATATTTTACTTAATTTATATGTTAAATATTTTGTGTTTCCATAAAATAATCTTTTTTGCATACCAAGTATTTTTCCAGATTGGGTCAAATTTAATATAAATAAATTGTTTTCTTGCATATTATATAAAAATTTTTCTTTATTAAATTGTAATCTATTGTTTAACCATCTTTGTATATTTGTGTTATCTATATTACTTAAATTTAATTGTTTACATAAATAATTTTTATCTATGGCGTATTTGTCTATTGCATCCATATCTAAAAAAAGTGACATGTCATACTTTATATTAGAATGGGAAGAAAAATCTTCAATACCTTTTGCTATATAGTTTATAACACTTAAATCTAAATTAATTTTATAATCAGTAAAAAACTGATCAATTCTTTTTGCTTCTCCACAATTGTGGCATTTAAAAAAATGAGCATATTTGCCCCTTAAGATAAAGTTGCCTCTTTTCTTATAATTACTTTTCATACTATCACCGCAAATTGGACACGCAAACGAAATACGATCAACATAAGGACGTATTTGTTGCTTACCAAAATTTCCCGGAAATCTTTGTTCTAAAATAGGTTTTAATAATGATATAAGATGCTGTCTATATTCTGATTCAGATACGACATCATCAATATTAGAAAGGGAAGAGTCGAAACTAATCCCTTTCGTTATATCAATGTTTGTTTGCATGTTAGATGCTGTTAAGTGCGTCGCTTAAATCTCCAAATCCCCCATCATCATTATTATTTAAATTTGGAAGATCGAGATTAGGAAGAGAATTAAGTCCACTTCCAAGGTTTAAATCATCAAGATTCAAATCTGATGCAGTTATTCCTGTTCCTGTTGGTGGAGTTTGTTTTCCAGGAGTACCTGCTGGTGCAGATTGTGAAGGATTATTTCTTATATCTGCATAAGCTGCTGATGGAATTTGTCCAGTTACTGCAAGAATAACTTGATTAACATAATCATGCATTTCTTGATCCCACTCTTTAAATGCATATTTTGTAAGATCTGGACTTTGTTCCTTTAAGAAATTGAATACAACCTCTCTTGAAGTTTTATCATTAATTGGAAGTAATTTTCCAGTTTTCTCATCAGGAAGTAAAAGAGGAATTTTCTTATCAAGAAATCTTGATTGATCATAGTTATTAAATCCTGCAGCTTTTGTTATAACGAGTGCAAAAGCTTTTCCATCTAAAAGATCAAATGGTTCATGTGGTTCACCTATTACAGGTTTCTTTTCAGCTTCAATTTTTTCAAAAATTTTCTTTCCAAATTTCCAAATCATAAGTTTTCCTTCAGCTTCTTTATTTTGATCGTCTTTAACGATCTGTACAACTGCTGTGTATAAATGCTTACGACTAAAAATTTCAGATTTCTTTTGTTCCTGAATTGATTCAGATTTACGAAGCTTGAAAAACATATCCTGAAGAACAGAAGGTTTTCCAACTGAAGATGGACAATCTACAAGTCTTCCTCTATTAGTTACTGGGTCTACCAACCAGCATACCCATTTGTCACTAATTGAGTGTTGTGGATCTTGCCACCATGTTACGAAACGAATAATTGATTTATAAATACCATTTTGGCCTTTTGCGGCATCGGGCTGATATTCGCCTGTGTTTTTTAGGTCTTTGCCCATCTCTACATTCGGATGAAAGAGAGAATTTAAGTCATACTTGTTTTCCATAGTTTTTAAGAATTTTAGTTAATTAGTAATTTTAGTAATGAGAATTTAAAGCGCTTTAGTACTCTTACTTGTATTATATATTAATGAAAATATATTAAGTTTTATTAGTTAATGTTAATAAATTGTTAATTTTTTGATGATACGGAGTATAATCGAGAGGATTTTATAGTTGTGCGATAATGCGTAACGCGTAATCCTTTTCTGAACCTTTTGGTGTATCTACTTCTCCTGATTTTACAGACACCATAGATCTAAATACACCCTTAACTCTATTAAGAGAACGAGGATTTTGAAGGTTATTTTTAATATCAGAAACAAGAGATTCAAAGGATTTATTAAAATAATAATCACTTAAAAGAGATTCTACTATACTCCATTTAGTTGTCTTCCAAATATCTACACTATCTAATGTCTTAAAATCTGGTGTTAAATCTACTCTACGAAGAGTTAACGCTGAGGAACTTAGATTAAATTCATATTCTTGATTCTTCGCAGGTTTAGGGAGATTTGGAAATTTATTCAAAACTCTTGGATTTTCTAATACTACAGTTTTTATTAAACCTAACATAAGTCCTTGTTTAATTGCCGGGAGATTTAAAAATTCTAATTTAAAATTAGTTTCATCTGAAGATAAAGAGATTATATTATCAATCTGAACAAATCCGTTTCCATTTTCTATAGGATATAATATCGTAATAATTTCTCCAGAACTTAAGAATTTTTTTCCATTATATTTAACACTCTTAAAAGGAACTATTAAATCATCAGGAAGAGATGATACAAATTCTCCAAAATCTTTTTTAACTCTAATCTTATCGTTAGATTTTAATTCAACTATTAAATCTATATCTCCAAAATCAGTTTTATTGGAAGTGTTATATGACCCAGATATCACTGAAGTTTTATAATTTCTATATTCAGATAACACATTATCTTGATAATGTTGAATTGTAGATTCTACATCTTCTCTTGAAATTCTATTTCCGCCGGCGCTCCCGCTCATTTTCTGAATTTATATAAGTTTGAATCTTCTGGTAAAAATTTACCTTGTAATCCTAATCTATCTTGATTTTTAATCCAATACTCCTGTAACATAGTTGGAATATCTGTTCTTGTCGAATCTAATATCTTTAAGTAAATATCGTAAATCTTATATAACTCAGATTGCGAAAGGTTTTTAACAAGAAACTCTCGAAGTTTATAAAAGTTATTAAGTGTTTCTCGAGTTAAAGTATCTCTAAAATTATATAACTTATTTAATAATTCTATTACTTCAGTAGGATTAGTCGCATCATATTCTGTAGTTTCTGAATTATATACTCCAGAACCATGACGGAAAGTTCTTTTCTTATTTGCGAATAGCGCTACTATTAACTGAGTTCTATGTAATCCTTTCACATTACCCTCATAAGATTCTGAGTGATAACTAAAAGTTAACCAATCCATGTTTCCAATATTCACATCTATCTGAACATCTTTACCAACTTTCTGTCCTTGTTCATTATATTGTGGAAAACAACAGAATATAGTTCCAGCGCCAGAGTTCTTAGGATCAGCGAGTAACCCTTTAGCGATTAGTTTATCTACAATTATTTTCACCATTGAACCTAACTTAAGTTGTTTTTCAGACGCTGAGCGAGCGCGTTTCTTCTTAAGTTCGTATACTTCTGTGAATTCTTCAGGACTTATTCCCCAATCATCTAATTTAACTTCGTTATTCTCAAATATAGTATCTTCACTAAGCGCTAAATCTATATCTCCTGAAATATCTTTCTTTCCCGCAGATCCGAGTAATTTAAATTCGAAATCAACGTTTGGAAAAATAAAATTAAGTTTCTTTGTGAATCTATCCATAGTTGGTGGAATATCTTCTCGTTTAATAGGTCCTGTACCATCAAAAATATTACCCCCTTCAAATAATCGAGGAGTAAAAGATTCTTTAATATTTTGTGTATTTTCTTTAATTGCGCGAGAAATTTTATTATATACGCATTTTTCATTTTCACAATAATACGCCCAATAACTACTATCTTCACGAATTTCATATTTAAATCTTCTAAATGATGAATCATCATATTCTCCTACTATATTTTCTATGTTATATTTTACTCCCTTTACTTTATAATAAGCGCTCTTTTTATGTATAGAAAATTCTTCCTTTTTTGGAATATAAATTTTACCTCCAAATTTTTGTTTAAGTTTATATAGAGCTGCGTGTAGAGGATTTCCTATACCTAAATCATGAATAGGATCTGATTCTTGTGTAAATTTCTCGTTTACTGATTCTGTAATAACGTTTTTAGTCATATCCCAAATAGTTTCTACTATCGATTCTCTTATTCCGGGATAATTGGTTTTAAAGTTTCCATAATCATCGTTTAAAATATCTTGACGTAATATAGTTCCAGATATTATTTCTCCTTCATTTTCATCTGTACGACCTTCATATCTAATTGGAGATATATCTATCGGAAGTTCTATAACTTTAACATCTGGGTGTTTTAGATGATAATATTTTCCGGTTTCAAGATGATCTTTAACGAATTTAGTAACTCTGCCATAATCAGTATCTTTTTCTGAACCACCCATCGCATAAACTCCCGGTTGCGCTGCTTCTATAAACTTATACGCTGCCAACACAGGAACTTTAACTTCTTCTACACTAACATTATGTAAATCTTCTAAAAGTAATAAAGCGATCTGTACAGCCTCTACTGGAGTTATTCCATTACGAACGCCTGAACCTATAAAAATTCTAACTTCTTTAACTTTCGGATTTTCTACATAGCGCCTAATCATATTTACATGACCTATGTGCATAGGTTTAAAACTTCCAGGTAATAACACGGTTATTCCTTCGTTTATATTTTCGTTTAACCAACTTATATATGATGAAAATTTCATTTAGTTATATAATATTTTTCGTATTTTTTTATAGTATGTTTAATTCCAATAGTATCTATCAAGATTACTTCTGTTCCCATTCCGTAACTAGCTGAATCTGCTATTTTAAATGTTAGAGATTTTTTACTTCCTTCAAAAACTCCAGTTATTGTTTTTCCCGGCAAACCTTTTATAAAATATAACCACTCTTCATAACCATCATCTGCATTTATAATACTTCTAATAGTGTTTTCAGAAAGTTCATAAAAATTTACAACATCTACTCCTATTCCCATACTACTAACAGGATCAAATTCTTCTTCAAATTTTTCGTTAACTTTTTTATATAATTTATCTTTAACAAGTTGTTTAAATTCATCAACCCATAATGTATCAACTCGCATACCTCGTATTGTTACATATTTGCGTATAAATGCCATTATTTGCACATAATAATCATGATTTATAACACATTCACCCGGATCTTTTAAAATATCTTCTATTTTTTCAAGATGTAATAATATTGCCGCATTTTTATATAACCATTTATGAAGATCTAGATAATTATTAAAATCTCTTTTCATATATAATCCTATGCCCATATCTCTTATAGGATCAGAATCTTCTACAAATTTCTCGTTAATATGTTCTCTAACTACTTTCATTAAAATTTTCTCTCATGTAATTTTGTATGATACGCCATTTGAATATCACCTAAATAATAAATATAATCACTGCGTGACGCTTCTGTTAGTGTAGCAATTTTTCCAAATTCTGTAATAAATCCTTTAAATAATTCTTTTTTATTATTATATAATTTTCTTATTTTTAATTGTTTTTTATTATTTACAGTAAATTGTTTTATTTCTTCTTTCATAAATCCTTCAAATTCACCTTCATCACCTATATAATACACATCTGATAAAGGAAGTTCAAAAAAATTATGTATTAATTTCTTTTCATGTGGACTTAAAACTAATGATCTGTTAACACCATGTTTTTCAATTTTTGGTGCGATACTGTATATTCCTATACCCATATCATGGATAGGATCAGATTCTTCTTTAAATACTTCGTTAATATATTCTCTTACTAATTTCATTTTTGTAGTGGAGCATTTAATTTCATTGATGTAATTACATCGCCTTTTACTTCACAACGGCTTCTAATCTCTTCTTCTGTAAATTCTACATCGTTACCAACTATTACATAATTTCCACCAATATATTTTGGCATTCCTTCTAAAGATTTCAAACGACATGTATAAACTGCAAAATTTCCACCAACGTGTCTAGGAAAACCTTTTAATGTTGTTATTTCTCCTAAAATTATTACGAATCCTAATTTTGTTTTATTAAATTGAATATAATCTGGAAAATCTTGAAAATTTTTGCCTATAGTATAAATTTCATCATAAAGGTCAATAGTTCCGTCTTGTCTTATTTTATATCTTTTTATCTCATGTTCTTTTAACCATTTCTTAATTTTAGGAATTACACCAATACCTAAGTCTTGTACAGGATCAGAATCTTCTATAAATTTTTCATTTACAGATTCTTTTAATTTGTCTATTTCTTCTGGTTTAGGAATCTCAAAATGTTCTAAAAACTTTTTTCCTGATAATGTTAAATATTCATCTCCGACAAACACAAAATCTGGGAACCTGAACCATTTTGGAAATTTCTCATATGTAACTAAATTTAATTTAATTTTTCCTTTAGGTGTAAAATTTATTTCTTTAATTACACAATAAGAATCAGGAGTAATATGAAAATTAGAAACAGGATATTGAGGAACTCTAGGTTTTATACTTTTTTTACATCTAATAATATCACCGCGCTTTAGTTTATGAAATATACCAATTCCTAAATCATAAATAGGATCGCTATCTTCAACAAATACTTCATTAATATATTCTCGTACTATATTCATGTAGTTCTTATCTTATCTTTTGCTATTTTACAATATTTCTGTACGTATTCTCTTGTAAATCTTTTTTTATTACCACCACACATAAATTTTTTGCCAATAATTTCTGGACAATATTCTAATGAAGTTAATTTATTAAATCTGCAATCAAAATCGCCAGTTACTATTTTAGGACATCCCCTAAGAGTTGTCATATTACAATTACATATTATAAATTCTCCATCTATTTTATTAAAATTTATATACTCTGGAAAATTTCCGCAATTATCTGGAAGCGCAGTAAATCCTTGGCAATCTATAGTGCCATCGTTATTTATAGTGTAATTTCTAATTCCATCACACTGATTATTATTAGATATTCTATTTATCATTCCTATCCATTTTTCAATTTTGTGTATTATTCCTATACCCATATCTTGTATAGGATCTGATTCTTCTGAAAATTTTTCGTTGATATGTTCTCGGACTATGTTCAAAGCGATTTTATTTTATATATTTAAGAAAAAAGGAGATAATTTATTTTATCTCCTTGTGTTATTATTATATAATTTGAATTTCTGGAAACATTACTATAATCTTTCCTTTATATCCATCGTTTCTTAATGATTCTATAATATAATCTTTAAAATTATGAGCCAATATCAAAATATAATCAGGAAATTTTGTTTTAAGAATATCTCTGCTAAAAACTTCTATTCCTGTTCCAGGCACGAATTTTCCTTGTTTTTCAAGAGTATCATCTATAATAAAATCAATTGTATTATAATCTAATTTACAGGTATTTAAAAATACACAGCCTTTAATTGCAGCACCAAATCCTGCAATTTTAACGTTTTGTTCTTTTAATCCTTCAAAGAATGATCTAAAATATTCTATTTTTAAATCAATGCTCATGCCCCAATTGATACAATATTCTTTATCTATAAACTTTTCAAGATTTAAAAATGATTCGATTGTATTATCAACAAGATCTTTATTTTTTGAAATTATTAATCTTAATGTTCCTGTATGTATATCATGATAAGAAACATTTATAACATAAAGGCCTTCTTGTTCAACTAATTTTTTTACTGCAGTTAAACAATAATAATATACATGCTCATGATATGCTTGATCATAGAAATTGTTAATAAAAGTAGACATAAGATAAGGAAATTCTAAGCACCATATTCCTTCTTCATCTAAATTATTATAAATTCCTTTTACAAAAGATCTTAAAGGGGGAGTATGCTGAAATACATTTGTAGAAGTTATTAACTTTGCAGTTTTTGGCAAAATTGTAGCTTCATTAAAATATTTGTTGATATATGTTATATTATTTTTTTGATTTATATCTACAAAACTTTTACTGCATTCTACATTAACATATTCTAAATCGGAATATTTTTTTCTAAATTGCAAAAGTAAACTACCATCATTACCTCCTATATCTGCTATTAACGATCCTCTTACAAGATTAACATAATCTGTAACAAAATCTGCCATTTTACTACAGTGTTCAAGATATGGTTTACTTATACTTGAGTGATATAGATAATTAAGATATATGTCATCAGAATTTACAGTTTCAGTAAGAGATACTAGTTTACTATCAGGAAAAAATTGAAGAACCATAGGATACTTTTTAATCTTTAATGATTCTTCGCGAGTTGAACTTAAATTTCCTTCAATGGGAATCATTCCCAAATCAAGAAACGCAAATTTATCGGCACTACTAGTTATAGGACATACTTCTATTTTCATAATTAATGTATTTAAATATTCTATGTTAAATTTTTGATAAAGTTTTTAACATATCTATTAATTCTGGTTGTGAGTGACAATCTGTCTTAGCGTTTGGGGGTCTATATGATACATGTGTCCATACTCCAGGTTCTCCTTTTAATGCTCTTGGAGATACATCCCACATATCTTCATTATATGTTAATGGAATATTATATATCATGTGCCAATACAATATTAATTCTCCCGCTGTTTGAATTTGAGCATTTGTATATTTTTCATAATATTTATATCCTCTAAATCCATCAGGATAATATTGTGTAGTAACATATACTTCATTTCCATAAAAAGTTTTAAACTTTCCATTATTTCCAGGTGTAAGCCAACCCCAATTATCAATTTCTATTCCTATTGAATGCCTATCTAAATTATGATTTCCTGCTGCTAAATGATATGCCCAATATTTAGATGAAAAAAGTTGCCAAGGAACTCCAGCTCTATCTATAATAATTGCAGTTGCAACTCGATCTTTCATTCCTTCCCACGTTGAAATATCTCCGTTAACGCCATCTCCAGAAACTGTATGATGTAATACAATTTGCTTTTTTTCAAAAGTTTCTTGAAAATAATGGCTTTCATCGAATTGTACAGTTTCTATTTTTCCAAGGTCAATTGGTTTTAAATTATTCCACATTTTAATAAATTATTTTATGATTTATATGCAACTTTAAGCGCTTTATACTTTAATTTTTGTTCTTCTTTAATTTTATATCTTTGCATTCCTATTTTAGTGCCTTCTTTTATTCTTTCTATTTGTTCTAGTGTGCGTTTTTTACCTCTGTGTGAATCGTTTAATTTTTTTTGATGTTCTTCACTTCGTTTTCTTCCTTTCATGTATTCACTATGTTTTTTATTTTGTTCTTCTGAATGAATTTTTCCTTTATGGGATTTTCTATTTTTTTCAACTGTTTCTAAAGAATGTTTTCTACCTAAATTAATTATACTTATTTTTTTTCTTGTTTCTTCTGACACTGGAATTAATGATTTTAATTCTCTAGCATATGCATAATCTTTTGATGATATATTATGTTTTCCAGATTTATCCCAAGTCATTCTACAAAATGCATTTGCTATTTTTCTATTTCTTTTATAAATATATGTTAACAATTTATGACATAGATAATGTTCTCTAGCAGTTAATAAAACTAAATTTTCTTCGTCATTACTTCCACCTAAACATTTAGGTAATATATGATGTTTTTCGTAATAAACATAATTTGCATTATCTTTTTTTAATTTAATTCTATTTTCAGATTTTGTTTTCTGAATTATAGAATCATAAACTTTTTGATGATTCATTTTTATTTATTATATAATATTTTAAGAGCCTTGTTAAATCTAGATGTAAACTCAAATCCTTCATCGCCTCTTACAATAAATCCCAATTTTAAATAAAGAGCTATCATAGTAGCAGAAGTTTCTTTAACTTCATCTATACAGTCTTTTATTTCTATATCACTTAATATAGGAGTTCCTCCTGTATCTATCTTTTTATTTATTCTTCCTTTAATACTGATATATAACAATTCTCTTGTCATTAACGGCAGAGTTAAATAAGTATCAAAATCCCCATTTTTAATTCTTTGTCCAATTTTATTTAAGAACACATCATTATTTACATTTTTCATAAGTTTATTTTTATTGTATTTATTTATATTTTGTATATATTATGACCGAATTAAATAATTTAACAATACATTAACAGAGATAAATAGAATATATGAAAATAGTACGAGAACATATAAATGAAAAATTTTCTGAAGAATCTGATCCTGTACATGATTTAGGCATAGGCATAATACATGCTATTGAAAAATTCTGTGATAAACACAGAAAAGTGATAATGCCTACTTATGAGTGTGATGAAAAAGATATTATGCTATTAATATGTGTTGATAGAAAAAAGCATGATTATGTAGAAGATTTATTAAAATTAGGAGCTAATGTACATACAAGCGCTGGAATACATCTGGGTAATGAAGATCTACCTGTTAGATACGCAATATGGAACAATGATTATGAAATGACAGAATTATTATTAAAATATGGAGCATCTATAGAAAACGCATTTGATGAGGATGTTCTTGAACTTATAGAAACTGGAGATTATATGGGTGGAAAAAAAAGTAAAGAATTAATAGACTTAGTAAAACAACATTTAGAAAAACCAGTAAATGAAAAATTTTCTGAAGAATCAGATCCTATATATGATTTAGGAATAGGAATAATTACAAAACTTAGAAAATTTTTAAAAGATCATCACTGCGATAATTTTGATTTACGTTATAAACCTGATCAAGATAAAGCTCTTTCTTTATGTGTTAAAACCAATACTCCAGATTTTATACAGTATTTAGTATCATTGGGAGCAGACCCTAATTTTAGTCCTGAAGATAAAGATTTTGGGTTATATTTAATGAATGCTGCATACGTAGAAGATTGGGAAGTTTGTAAAGCTTTAGTTAATAGCGGAGCAGATTTAGATAAAACTATAACATGTTCGATAGATAGACAGACTCCGATAACTTTAAAAAATCTTGAAAGATTTAAAGAAATGATAGAAAATCCTATAAATGAAAAATTTTCAGAAAAATCAGATCCTATTAAAGATATGGGTATAGGTTTATATACAATAAGAAATTTTGAAAATTTAAATGAAATAGCAGAATTTATCATATCTATAATGCCATATATTTTAAAAACACATAAAATTCCTGAAGATATTATACATTCTGAGGCTTTTATACTAAAACAAAAATATATTAAACCTCTTGATAATTATATTTATAAATATATTAGATTAAATAATGAAGAAATAACATCAGCAATAGATTATAAATTATTTGAAAATATGTTAAGTATTTTAGCAAAAAGAGGCTTTAAATATCCTAAAACTAAATTCATACATTAACAAAAAATTAACAAAATTAACAAAACCCTAACGCTGACATCCATATAACTGAAGACTAAAGCCCTCTAGGAATGCAGATACTCTAGACTAAACACTGAATTTCCTCTTTTTTCAATATAGTTTGTATTACCCAATACGCATCTACAAGATCATCTACATGTTCTATCCAATTCCTTCCTCCTTTTTTCATGAAAATTTCTCGTTTTTCAAACAATTTTAAACGAAACTTACAATGAGGTGGTCCTGAACGAATAAATTCGTCGATCATCTCAGATTTTCCCATTCCTTTTTTTGCACAACCAGCTATACTTTTAATTGTAATAGGAGAATAAGTATACATATGATCTAATGAAACATATTGGGAAAGTTCATTCATCAATATATATTTGTAACCACCTAATTGTATTCCAGAATCTCCTCCCGATCCATAAGATAACCCTTCAAATGCGAGATAGGTATCTCCATTAAAGTAACACTTAAGTGATTCAGTGATAAGATTTGAAAGGTATCTTGCGTTTTCTACTTCCCAACGCATTTTGGAAGTTAATCCTAATTCATGTTCTTTATTATCTATACGATCAATTATAGTTATACCAGATTCTCTAAAAGTTTTAATAGATTTGTCAGAAATTGAATATGGCCAACTCATAAAAGAATATTTGCCATTTGAAAAGATGCATGCCGCTGGTTTATTTATTGAAAAATCGAATCCAATTATATTCATTTATCTTTAAGTGTTAATGCGTGAAAATCATGATAGTCAGGATAATGATAAGTAAGTATGTTAACTAATCTTACTGCACATTTTTTACGTATATCTTCAAATGTAAAATCAGGAATAATATCAGTATAAATAGTTAAAGTTCCTCCTACATAATCAGGCAAATATTTTAATTGGTTTTTAGTTTTAAATACACAAGAAAATTGTCCTGTTATTTTTCCAAATTTAATATAAGACGGCAAGTTAGTATTTTCTAAAGAAGAAAAATTTACATATTCTGCATTTATCTTTAAATCTTTACTTATATTTTCGCCTTTAATAAAACCACGTTTTCTTAATTCTGTTACAAAGGAATCAATTTTTTGCCTAATGCCTATACCCATATCATGAATAGGATCAGAATCTTCTGTAAAGGCTTCATTTAATGGATCTACATTGATATAAAAATGTTCTTTAAGAACTTCTGCAACTATTTTTCTAGCTTTTAACATATCTTTTTTTGTGTCATTTATATGAGAAAATGCTCGGCATGAATTATTGAAAGCAATTTGAACTGGTATATTTCTAATAGCATCTGAAATAGTAAATGACGCTATAGCAGCATATTTATGTTTATAATAAAAAGAATATTTAGAAAAAAATTTTTCTACAAACTCTTCGGGATTTTTATTTATTTTTTCATTTTCAATTTTCCAAAAATTTATTAAACCTATTCCCAAATCTTTTATTGGATCGCTTTCTTCTGTGAAAATTTCGTTTATATGTTCTCTAACTAATCTCATGCGTATTTTCCCATATCATTTGCTAACATATCAACTAAATCACTTACGTATCTTGGGCTTTTATTATACTCATTTTTATATTTTCTTCTAAGATAATTTTTAATATCATCGTCGTATATCATACTTTCTGCTGAATCATGAATATAAGAATATGCATCATCATCGTCATCAATACTATGTTTTATATCAATGACAGCGCCCTTTATCATTTTTTCATATTCTCGTTTGGTCATTATCTTTTCTTTTTCTCGATAGCCTCTTTGTCTTTGTTTAGGAATTATCTTTCCATTTTGTTCTAACCAATCTGAAGCAACTAATTTCTTTTTTCCAGATTTATCAATAACTGTTACAAGATCGTATTTATAACTATGGTCTTCTACCTTAATTATATGGTAATGATTATCTTTTGTTTCCACATTCATTCCTTTTCGGAACTTACTTACTTCATTAGCTTCGTTTAAAGATTCTTTAAGAGCTCCTTTATCTTGAAATATTTTTTCTAATGCAAGATAATGAACAGATCCTTTAGGAACATATCCTTCATAACCAAAATCATCAGTTAAATCATTATTTTTACAATGAGCAAACCAAAATTCATCTTGACTTTTTATACATCCCCTTCCTGCATCAGGAATCCATACTACATTCTTTTTTATAGGATGTTTTTCTCCAAATTGTTCAAGTGCTTTTATTTTATCACGAAGATCAAACCAATAAGTTACACTTCGATAATCTTTTGCTTTTAATTTTTCGTTAAGTAATTTTGCTCTCATTAAAAATAATAATTTATTTTATATATTTAATAAAAAATATAGATATATAAAATATAGTAGTTAGATTAATGTTTCAGCATTAATCAACATTCGGATAGAATAAAATGCTGTCCTACTATAATCTATATATTTTAATTAAAATAAAGGATAGAAATAATGAAAGAATTTAGAAAAACAAAAGATGACCTTTTTATATGTGAAGAATGTGAACGAACATTTGCATCTTATCAAGGTTTACGAAATCATATTAGGCATTCACATAAACTAATATCTCAAAAAATATATTATGATATTTACAGAAAAGAAGAGAACGAAGATAAATGTAAAATTTGTAATAATGATGCGCCTTTTATATCATTATTTTATGGATACAAACCTGGGTGTTGTAAAAAACATATAAATTTATATTCCTATAAAAAGAAATCTCAAAAAATGAAAATTAAATATGGAATAGAAAATCAATTTCAAAGAGCTGATATAAAAGAAAAAATGAAAATAACAAATATTAAAAAATTAAATGTAGAATATCCTTCACAATCAAAAGAAGTAGTATTAAAAATCAAAAAAACAAAGAAAGAAAAATATAATGATGAAAATTATAATAATACTGAAAAACGAAATAAAACTACACAAAATAAGTATGGATATAGTACTGTATTAAAAGACAAACAAAAAATGAAAATTTCTATACTTAATAAATATAATGTAGAAAATGTTATGCAATGTCCTGAAATTTATAAAAAACAACAAATGTCTGGCTTTTTATCTAATAATTATAGAAATACTGATATTTATTATAGAGGGTCATATGAATTAGATTTCTTAGAAACATTTTATGATAAATATCCTGATATTATTAATGGGCCTGTAATTAAATATAAATTTAAAGGAAAAAATAGAATATACTTTCCAGATTTTTACATACCTTCTTTAAATCTTATAATTGAGATAAAAAGTTTGTATTATTATAATAAATATAAAGATAAGTGTTACGTAAAAGAACGCGCAGTAATTAATAACGGTTATAGCTATAGTTTAATTTTAAATAAAAATTATAAAAATTTTAACGAGCGAGAGCATAGCCCATTGCAGCAGTAACAAGACGACTTGTCATTAATTTTCCTAATACTCCTGTTTCTTCTATTCCAAGAACTTTACAAATAGCTTTTCCAATTGCTGGACCAGCAAGAGCGCCAACACCGGCTCCTAATAAACCTGTGAAAATTCCTTCGTCTATTTCTTCGCCCTTTTCAAGTTTATCTACAATAAGATTATAAGTTCTTTCAGCTTCTTGAATTTGAGTAGCAGTTAATCCTTTAATATCTTCAGATTCAAATATCTTTGAAGTTGTTGAATATTTTAAATCGTTATATGTCGGAAATTTTTCCATGATAATATATTTTTATTTATATATTCTTTATTTAGCGTCCATATAATTGTTTTTTTAATGCTATTTGTTTTTTTTAATTCTTTTTGTAATTGTTTTATTTTATCTGATAAATATCTTTCACTTCCATAACGTATTATGTCTAATTCTCTAATTATTGGTTTTAAATTATTTGGAAGAGAATAAAGTGGACCCGCAGTATCATCAGCCTGAGATATTACAAACCAACCTATTTCTGGTTTTAAATTAGTTAATGAATGTTCTGCTATTATGTCTTCTGCTGCTTCAACAGATTCTGCGAAATAAATATCTATGTCTTCAAAATCAGAATCCCAACAAGTTATATAGTAAATATCATTAGAATCTCCTGATGTCATAGATATTTTATCATAATCAAATTCTGTATCATATCTTTTATCAATTATATGTATAAATTGTTCTATAATTTCTTCGGGTTTAATACCAATGCCCATATCTTTGATAGGATCTGATTCTTCTTTAAATTTTTCAGTTATATATTGTGCTTTCATAGATCATTACTTGATATTCCTGCGGTACTCATCGAATTATCTAATCTTCGACTTATTTTATATCTATTGTATGTTAGATTTAATGTAAATGTATTAAAATCGGCAGCATTCGTTGCATAGCTTATATTAAATTGAGATAACGCGTTAGGAACTATTTTTTGAAATTCAAATGCAAGTAATTCAAATCCATGATGATCGAGAAAACTAATATACATTGATGGCCAGAAAGGATTTGTTTCATAATATTGTTGAAAATATTCTATTTGTTCAAATAACATCCAATATGTAATAAATCCTTCAGTTAATTTAAAAGTTACTGTAATATTTTTATCAAGTATAGGTTCAAGTTCTTTTCCTCCACGATATTTAATTTGAAACATTGTTTGTGGTTGTATAGCTCCACCTAAAATAACTTCAGGAAATGTAACAGCTTGAACAGATGCATTAAAAAAATCTTCAAGAGATTGATATTGTAATTTTAATCGTTTAACAACAGGAGTCCATCTTTCTCTTATTTCTGGATAAAAGAAATCTTTAGGAAACCATATACTAAATTGATTTAGCTTACTATTAAGTATTGACATTTTAAAACTTTTTTAATATATATCTATATAATACTATAATCTATATATTTATGAAGAATCCGATTAAAAATCAAAACAACGAATTTATATGTGAAGAATGTAATAAAACATATATCAAATTAGATGGATTATCCAAACATATTGGTGTTATTCATCAAAATAAAAAAGAATATTACGACAAATATCTAAAAGAAGAAAATGAAGATATTTGTCCCATATGTGGAAATAAAAATCCATATTTAAATAGATGGGACAGAGGATATAAGAAAACCTGTTCAATAAAATGTGCTAATATATTAAGACATCAATTACAAGCAAACACACTATTAAAAAAATTTGGTGTAGAAAATGTTATGCAAATAAAAGAAGTTAGAGAAAAATATGAAAATACATGTTTTGAAAAATATGGTGTTAAAAATGCTATAGAAAATAAAGATGTTAGAGAAAAATCAAAACAAACTTGTTTAAAACATTTTGGAGTTGAAAATCCATTGCAATCATTAGAAATACAGACACGAGGAAGAAAAACAATGAAAGAAAAATATGGAGCCGAATATACTTGGCAATCTGAATCCCTTATGAATAAAGTTAAAGAAATAAATATAAAAAAATATGGGGTTGAGTGCCCTTCTCAAAACGAAAAAATAAAAGAAAAAATTAAAAAAACAACAAAGGAAACCACAGGATATGAATATAATTTTCAAAATAAAGAATTAATGATAAATTCTATGTTAAATAAATATGGTGTTGAAAATATATCTCAATTAGAAGAAACACAAAATAAAATAATAAAAACAAATCTAGAAAAATATGGAGTTACTCACCATTTTCAAAACAAAGAGATTTTTTTAAATGCTCAGAAAAAAGCATTTAAAGTGTTTCAATTTAAAAATACAAATATTTGGTATCAAGGTTCTTATGAATTAGATTTTATTAATAAATATTATGATAAATTTCCAGATATACAAAGAGGCCCATCAATTCCATATAAATTAAATAATAAAAATAGAATATATCATGCTGATTTTTTTATTCCATCATTAAATTTAGTTATCGAATGTAAAAGTAGTTATTATTATAAAAGATTTAAAAAACAAGATATTGCAAAGAAAAAAGCCACTATTTCTAATGGCTTCAAATATATTATGATAACTAATAAAAAATATAATAAATTCATTAAATTATATTGCGCTTAATATATTCATGTTACATTTCTTTATTTATTTTATACAATTCTCTTCCGTGAGCTTTAAGTTTCTTTGCCAATTGTCTACTTGTAAACTCTTCAGCGCCATTATCTTTTAATAATTTAATCATATCTTCATCTTCATTACTTTTTGCAGTGTTTAGGATGCCATAGTGTATAGAAAGATGTAAATTTGCTCCTTTTTCTATTAGCCATTTTGCTAATTCTAAATTTTTATTAAGAACTACCCACTCTATAACTGATCCTCTATACGCATTTATATCTGCGCCGTTTTCAATTAAATATTTTACATAATCTTCTTTATTTTGTTTAGCACAGTATAATAAACAAGTATCAATATCAACATAATCTGATTTTGTAAGTTTTTTTACAAATTCTTTTATTTTATGCATCATTCCAATATCCATGTCTTTTATTGGATCCGATTCTTCTTTAAACTTTTCGTTTATATATTCTCTAACTAATTTCATTTGGTTTTTAATGCTGCATTTTCGCTTGTTAGCTGTGTAACTGTAGCTTCTAATTCAGCTATTTTAGTTTGTAAATCTGTAACTGTATATAGACTATTATAATTTGCTATTATTTGATCTTGATTAGAGATATCATAATAAACTCCTTCATAAAATGTGTATGAAGTTCCATTAGGATTTTTAATTATAATAGAATACTTGTTATTCGTTTGTTGTTTCAATTTAAATAATTCATCTTCAGTTAATTTAAATTCAATTTCTCCTATTGTTGTATTCATATTTGAAGAATATGTTGGAGGTCTTTCAAGTTTACTTCCATCGTCAAATTTAAATAATAATGCATAGTTATACGCACCAGATAAATCAACATTTATTTTGTTATTATTTGAGTCAAGTTTTTCAAATTTAAATTTATAATCTGAATCATATGATTTTAAGAATAATGGTCCTGTTCCTGCAGGAAATACTTCATTGAAAGCATTTAGTAATACTGTTGTAGTATCATAAAATACTTTAACATATTTAGTTTTTTCAAGGCCCGATCCCATATTTATATTCGGTTTTTCTGCTTCTATTCTATTAAATATTTTATAGGGTATTAAATTATCTACATTTAATCTAGTAAATCTTAATCCATATTTTTTAGGATTTGGCGAAGAAAATGATGCTTTTCTAATAATTTGAGTTCCATCCATTCTATTTGTTAATCTACATGTATATTGAATTGTATAAGATGCATCAATATCAGCATTTCTAAGAATAGGACGAAAATAATTTGCAATTGAAAAATCTGCATCTTGAGTAAAAGAATATTTTTGTGTTAATAATGATGTTCCTCCAGCGCCTGCTAATTGTTCATATACAGAAATTTCATGAATAATTATCCATTTACTTGTTCCCATTCCATATATGTCTACAAATGAATTATAATTATCATTTGGATTATTTGAAGTGTATAATTTTATTCTTCCACTTTCAATATCACCCATATAATTTCCTATTATTAAATTATTCCATGTAGCATAATACTCTATATAATCTCCAGCAGTTGATTCAGCAATAAAACAATTAAAATTATCTGCAACACTTGATACTGGAAGTTGAACATTTATTATTTCATCTACAGTAAATTGATTACTAACGATATCAAATATTGTACTATATGTAGCATATACATCACTTAAAGATGTAATTTGAAGTGCTTGTCCTAAATCTGTAGCTACATCTCCGCCTAATGCTTGAACGCAAGGAACTTTAAATTCTATATATTTATCATAAAATCTGTTTCCGAGGAACAATGTATTAGTTGCAAATTTTATAACATTAGTTCCAAATGTTTGCGATTGTTTTGCATATGTAAAGTTTGCTAAATCAACTAAAGCACCAGCTGTATCAAGTGCTCTCAATTGAAGAAGAAATCCACCTATATCATCAAAATTATATCCCGATACAATATGAATTTTAACAGTATCATAAGTATATGTTGTAGTAGTTGTAGGAGTAACAGAAGTAAAATAAGGAGGATATGTAGTTAAATACACAGAAGCATCAAAAAACCAAGTAGTTCGCTGAGAATTAGTAGGTACTGAATTTAAGGGTAAAATATTATTTGTTCCACCTAAAGCAGCATCTCCTTCATAAAAATATTTAGTTCCAAGTGTTGTTACAACAACACTGGCCGATGTTAATGATGTTTCAACAGCATCTTTATTGAATTCGTATTCAAGAAGAAGAAAATCATTTAATTGGATATATTTACTTATATTTGATGCCATTTTATATTTTTATTTTATTTATTACCAACTATATATGCTATATTGAAAACTAGGTCCTACAACCCAGCCAAATTTGCCACTTGTTATATCCCAGCCACTTGTTGTTCCAACTCCTATACTCCATCCATTAAACCAATGTTTCTTTTTAGTAAGTGTTTTTACCCAAGGATTAGAATTAGGGTCTATTAATACACCTTCCATTTGTTTTACACTAAATCCTGGATAATTACTTTGTATAAACACTCTTAACATTTTATCTTCAACTTTTTGTCCCCAAGTCAAATCTATTTGAGTTAATCTTTTTGTTAATTCTGTATCTATATGAGCTAATTCAAGAGTATCTTTTCTTAGTACACCTATGTAAGTTTTTCCTTCAAATATATCATAATTTGTTGAATCATATTTATATGTTAAAGACCAAGGAGCAACATAAGTGTTTTCATCAATTTTTAGTAGTTTTGCAATTTGTTTATCTTTTTCTACAAGATGTTTTCTTAAAGTTGCAGAATCTTGTTGTAATAGAACTATTGAATGATTAAGAGAAAGAATTCTTCCATCTTGTTCTTGAATTTTATCCCACAGTTTTCTATTAAGAGTTTTAAGTTCTTTTTCAGTTGCAATATACCCTGCAATTGAAACAATTATTTCGCCGTTTCTTTTTCTTTCAGTTTTCAGAGAATCTGTCATTGCGTGCATGTTTTGATCTGTTTTGCTAATATCTTGCTTAAGATTCATAATTCGATTACACGTAATTGCACCAAATATTATCAATAAAATTATAACTGAAATAGCGAAGAACGGACTATTTAAGAATTTCCAAATTTTTGTTAATGTTTCTTTAAAGGTTGCCATATTTTTATTATTTATTAAGCTGTATATAAATTAACGAATCCTAAAAATGATCCTCCTGCAGTAACAGTAAATGAACTAGAATATACATCGTTACCAGAACCTGCTACACCACTCCATGATTGATTACGAGGTCTTAATATTTGTGTTGAATTTGCTGGATCTATATAAACACTCATTGTATCTGGATACCCTTGATTATTTCCTAAATTAAATCTATATGTTCCTGGCACTGCTGGAACTGTAGTAAATATATATGTTCCATTTTGAAGAGGCGTTATAGACATAGCCGTACTATATGTAATCCACGTAATACCGCTTAATTGTTCTACAGTAACTCTTCCTTTATATCCATTGTAAGGTCCTGGTGTATCTGCCCAATATGCAGTTAATTCAATATTTCCAGTTGAAGGAGCAGTTCCGGGTTGTGAAACCCAGAACCCACGTGCTGTTCCTATAGTAGGAGTAAATCTAATTAAAATATCTCTATCAGATGTTCCACTATATGCACTAACTAAAATAGATACATCATGTGGAGCTGACCAATCAGATCTTAAACGAGCAGGTTGCGGGTTAGCTGGTGACCAAGTAAGCCAGCTAGTTCCATGACCATAATCAATTTTTGAAACACTATATGAATAATTAGATGATACTTCAACATTAAATCCCCATGCAGAAGATGGGCAACGTACTGTAAACCATGAAGGATTTATCTCTCCGCTAACATCAATCATAAATGTTGATATTACAGCATCAGTAAGTGCTATTCTTTTTGATTGTCTTTGCCACCCTCTTTCATATACGTCAAGATACGCATGATAAAGTTTATCTGTATCTAATCCTGTTATCAATACAGACCCACTTGATTCAATTTCTCTAAAAACTAAAGAAGATGGATTTTGTTGAATATCAAAAGCAAAAGATTTATTACTTATTGATGCATCTACATGAATATTTAAATCTGCTTTTATTACACCAGGATCATATCCATCTATTAATCTAGTTAAATCCCAATATATTGATACTTCAGCAGTTCCATTATTTGCATAATATAAGTATGAAGAAGTGTCTGTACTACTATATCCATCATCATAAGTAAAAACTGGATCAACTAAATGATTCATTTTCATTTCATAATTAGTTAATACAGTACCTTCTAATGTATTAGCATTAAAGAGATTATTTACATCTTTTGTAACTCTTAATGAACTAACATCAAATGTTATATTAACATTTCGTGTTAACCCATTTATATCAGCATTTCCTATTCTAAAAATATTATCATTAATATCTCTTACTATTGCGATAGCTCTTATATCATCACCATCTGCTGAAGAAAATAAACTAAATGCATTATATTGAAAATTTTGATCTATATTTGTAAATTCTATTCTTGTAAAATATTTAGGAATAATTCCATATATTTCAGATGGATAATTAGCATACGGTTGAGCTACAGTAGTCATTACATTATCTATAATATATCTAGGATTTGTATTGCTATATCTAGAAGCACCATTAATTGCAGTTTCTCCACTATCAGTGAAATATCCTGATATGTTTATAGACATAGTAGTTTCAACATACGTGTCTCCAATTATTTCATAAATTCTTCCTTCTGAAGATATAAAAAGATCCCCATCTTGATATGTTCTTCCGTTTGGTAAAGGCACATCAGCACCAGACCATATCATATAATTGCCTAATATTTTTCCTTCAATGACAGTTCTACTAGTATCTGGATCAATATCTGAAAAATACATAGATAATCCTGTACTACCTGCAGATCCATCTGCTCCTTGTGTTCCGTATCCTGGTAATCCAGGTGCATAATTAAATTTTGCCATGTTGGTTTATTTTATATATTTTATTTTTCAAAGAGTGTAAACTTAACATAATAAGAATAATTTAAATTCTTAGGAATTGTTATCAAATATTTCCAATCTTTATTTTCAAAAGATAATTTAGTTGTATAATTTATTTTTATATTTTCTGAAAATTGAGTATCATATGTATAATATAATAATGAAGTAGCATAACTTTTTGTATAAAGATTTAATTTAATTTTACTAATGCTTATGTTATAATATGAAATGATAGTGTCATTAATATAAGAATTTATAATTGCGTCTGTTGCTGCTAATCCTGCCCAGTTATTTAAAAATAGTTTGTTATCTTTAAATAAATTAGATATAATTTTAGTTAAATTATAACTTAAAATATAATTATTAGTATCAGTTATAACTGAAGCTACTGTTACATCAAAGGAATCTAAAACTAAATAATCTGGAAGTTTTATTAATTTTGATCCAAAAAATGATGGTAATTCTAAAGATGATTCATAACCATTAATTAATGTAGATTCTTGTAATGTATAATAATTTGCATCCCAAAGAGCATTAAATACATTAAATTCTTCTTTATAATCAATAGCATTGGCAGCGCTAACATCTGTTTCAGAAACTCTAGTAGTAACTTTATTGTACCATAATTGATCAATATTTTTATATGAACGTAAATTTGTATTACTTAATGTAAAATCAAGATTCAATATATCCATTAAATCTTTGTCTTCGTTAGATTTAAAATCTAATATAGAATCAAATTTAGGTGTATACCAGCCATTATATGTTGTTAAATTATTAAATTGTCGCGGAGTATTTAATGCAAAATAAAATGGACACGTTTTAAATGTAAGATTATCATATATTACATTTTCTCTAATAATATACGCCATAATGTAATCATTTTCATTATTAAGAAAACTAGTTAATGTATTTATATTACATGTATTATTTGCATATAAATTCCAGTTATTTTGATATAAATATCCGTAATTAACTATACTATCTCCATATGTATTTACACTTCTGCTATATGAATAATCAACAGTTTTAGAAAAAGTATTATAAGAATATGGTGCATATAATGTATCGGGATAATTTATTAATGTATTTAAATTTGTAAATGCATTAAATGTAGTATCGAAACTTTTTAGTCCATGACTTAATTGTGCATACGGTCTTATTAAACTTACATCGTATGAAATAAAATCTTTATATTCATACATGTTAACAAGAGGTTTATTTAAAACATCTGTTCTAACTATAAATGGAGTTTTTTCAAATGTCCAATTAGGACCATTTTTCAGTGATTTCCATTGTACACCAAGAGATACGTCATCCATTATTGATTTTCCGGTACCACCTCCATATGTAGGTGAACCATAAATGCCATTAGAATATCTTTTATTATAATTTAATACATCTGCACCCTGGTACCATATCATTAAAACAGTTTTTGTGTTTTCATTTATAATAATTTCTATGGGTTTATTACTGTGTGCATTTCTTGAAGAAGTTGATATAAATGAAAATTTATATCTATTATAATCTTTAATATTTATAGTATTTTTAGCAACATCTTTAATACTTATAGATATGCTTAATCCCATAAATAATATATCTATTGATTGTTTATAATCATTATAGTAACATAAAACAGAACGATTTATAGTATCATCAACTTCATTATTTGAAAATATTAATTTTGAAAAAATATCATTATAGGGTTTTTCAAATATTAAATTTTTAATAGTTTTTCTATAAGTTATACCATCTTCTACATATTCCATTACATCATTAAGATCATGAAAAATATAACTTTGCCATGCTCTGGTTCCAGGTGTTAAATATTTAAATACGGGATATGTTATTTCTTGAGTATAATTATTTCCACTAGGAATAAAATTAGTAGGAAGTACAGAATCAAATATATTAGAATTAAATATTAATCTAAATGGATTATTTCGACAATCTGTGCCCAATCCTACCCATTTAGAAACAGTAGGAACCGTTAAACCATATTTTAAACGTGTAGTAGAATTATAATAATCATAAATGTTTTCTTCTGAATATGCTGAACCAGTTTTATAAGATGTATAATTATATGAGCCGTCTAATAAATTATATGTAATAAGAGTATCTGTAGTAGCTGATATATATGCACTAGAATTAAATGTGTTAAATCCCAATGGAAACATACTTGTATATCCAGAATAATTTTGAGTTACATTACCTATAGTAATATATCCCGTGCCTGAAATAAGTTGATAAGAATCTTTAATTTCAATTACATTTGCGGTATTTGCTGGAACTGTTAAAAAATAAGTACTTATATCATCTTCTCTTTTATAAAAATATTCACTCGTAAAATTAAGAGTTGAAGAATCATACACGGTATAATCTATATCTTTTACTGGATTTACTCCCATTAAAGAAATATTATAAGTTTGAATATCATAAGAATTCCAAAATCCTGTTACTGTTTGTATTTCTTCTGCAGTTTGAATTAAATATCTATGTTCATGATAAGGATCTTGAATATATTGATATGAATCTATAAAATTAGAAGATATATCAAAGTTAATAATTAATTTATACCAATTATCTTTTCCTTGATATAAAGTATATTGACTTAAATTATCAGCTTCACTGGCATCGAAATTATATAATAAATTACTTCCTCTATTAAATAAATCTATAAATATTGTTCTTCTATCTCCATATAATTCAAAATTTATTGGGCCATATTGCGCATCATAAGCGATTGTTTCAAAATTAGCATCTTCTGGCGTGAATCGACCAAAAAATGTTATATCATCAGGACGTGCAGCACTATTAAATCCTGAACTGGCATTATTCCAATCATTCAAAGTTTGCGCTGTAATTCTTTGAAATTCCCAGCTTTCTGATGAATCTGCAACATCATTAAGAAGAATAGCTGTCCAATTGCTTGCACTTAATCCAGTTGTAAAATAATTATCATTATAGTCTTCAAATCTATGAAATGCTTCTTTTATTGAATCTATTTGATCTTCTATACTTCCTGTTACTAAAAAGTTTGTTTGATAAATAGTAGGATAACCTCCAGGTTCAGTATATGTAGATACATATTTTTGGCAATTTGATACATCGGCTATACCATATGCTTCCCATATTTTATTTTGAGTTCTATTTATTATACGAAGATGTTCTCCTTGATGTAAATGATTATTAATTCTTAATGTAATAAATGGAGTATATTCTTTTTTATTAACTACATTACTAAATATATTATTATTTGGATTACTTACATAATTATTTATATACCCTTCACTTCCATTTATTTGAGAAACAGATGTAATTCGTTTAAGAGTTTTTCCATCATTTATAACAAATAATCTATTTCTATATTCTGGCGAAATATCTCCCGCATTTGTAAATACAGATGAATTAATGAATGTGCTAAGATCTCTTCCATCAAGAGAAAGAATTCTTACATTTCCCGTTGAAAAATCATTATAATATGCTACTTTATATAAAATATTTTCAGTTAAATATAATCCAAAATAACGATTCATAGTATATGCACTAACATCATTATCATCAAAAATATATTCAATATTTAAAAGATTAGCGCTTAATAAATTATTTCTTTCAAACCCATTAGATACAAACGCATTTAATTCTGTAAAATTATTAATAGTTTTATTAAAATAATAAGGTGTTTCTGAACGTCCTGCTAATACACCTTTATCTACAGTAATTCCATACCATGTATTCGGATCTGCATCTGCGGTAGAAATACTTGGATCAGTTAAAGATAAAAATACTGGTGCAGGAAATTTAATTAAATCATTTCTATGAGTTTCTAAATATTTTCCTAATCCAGAATCATTTTTTAAACTCCATGTTTTAATAATGTCACTATTTTCAAAATATTTTGACGCTAAGTATGAAAGAGAATCATTATTATATGTTTCTACATTATAAATACCCGGCATTCTAAACACACAAAAATAATCGGGGAGTTTACTATTTATCCATATAGGAGCTAATAACGCATTATCTTCTGCATATAATTCATCTTCAAATAATCTTGCTCCATAATTATATGTCGTACGATACTGATCTTTATATTCTGTTTTAGGAATAGTTATATCTAAAGTATTTAAAGAATCTACTCTATAAAGTTCTCCTAAAGGAAGAGCGGTAAATACATTTCTAATATCGCTTGATAATACGCTTTCAGAAGAAACACTTTGTTTTCTATATTTTTTATTTGACAAAATATCAGATACTTTAAACGTATCTAAATATAAATTTTCACTTACATCAACTATAAGTTTTATGTTTCCTGTGAATTTAGGATTGGTTCTTAATACTAAATATGATGTTTCATTATCAACTAAAACTTCTTTGTTTTCATATGTATTAAATCCGCCAGCAATTATTGTAGGTCTATTGAGAATAGTAACATAATCATTATAAAGAAAACTTCCCGTTGAATCACTAATATTAAATGATATCGTTATATCAAATTCAGAGACACTTCTTGTATAAATATGAAATGCAGCGCGAGTAGCAATATCATTTATTTGTAATCCATATAAATATACATTTGTACAACAATCATAAAGATCAATTCCATTTGCATATAATACATTTCTTTCGGAAATAGAATTAACAGTTATATAGTAGTCAGAAGCATCATGAACATAAGTTAAAATGGCTTCTGGGTTTTGTGAAGATAAAATTACTGTATCGTTAAAATATTTAAACATATTTATATTTTATTAAGTTGTTATATCTAATACAAATTGATCATATATAGAAGGATCTGTATTAATAATAGCTTGTAATAATTGTTGTAAGGTTCCTGTAATTTGAGGATATGCTCCTGCTTGAGAAGAAAGGGGATTTGCTAAAACTTGTACATATGTATTTGCAGCTATTGTGTCTAATTGGCTTTGTAAATCAGTAGTATTAACAGTATTAATAACTCCGTATTTATCTTTTGTTTTAAGATCAAATGCAAGATTAACAGCTTGATGTTTAAAATATGTACCTGTTCCAGAATTTGGATTAGGAACGCTATCTGCTATATGTGTAGGAACACCCGCAGCAGATAAAGTTTGATCTAACTTAATTGTTTCTTCTTCAACAGCTGCGTCACTTAATATATTTGCAACTTGATTCGATCCTTCAAGATTTGAAGGAAATTCAATAATAATGGGATCAGACCAAGCTGATTTAAGTGGATTTAATGGCCAGCCAGCTTCAGATATTGATCTAATTTTAAGTTGTACTTTTTCTCCTTTTTGAATAGGAATATCTATTTGATTTATATTTACTACTTCTCCATCTGCTATATTTTCAACAACCCATGTATATGTATTTGTAGATGCATCAAAAACTTTTTGTTTAACAGCAGAAGCAACAATTGTCCAATCTGTATAAACACCTCTAACAACTTGTTGAGTACTTGGATCTGTATATTCAAATGTATTTAAAGAAATTCCAGTATTATCTAATTTTAAATAGCGATAAGCATATTCAAATTGAATAATTTGTTGAGGTGGATTTCCTTTTGGTGCAGGAATAGGAAAAAATCCTCTTACACGATATTTAGGATCTGCAACTACGGCTGAATTTTCATACGCTACAGTAGCTAAAGATCTAACTAAGGATTGATATTCAATAGTAGCTTTCGATAAACTGTTATTGTTACTATCAATTTTACTTTGAAGTGTTGCTCTATCTGCAACATTTATTAAAGATACTAATTCAGCTTTTTGCTGTGCAATAGTATCTTTTAAACTATTAATAATAGTTTTTGTTGATTCTATTTGCGTTTGTGTATTTTTAATAGCTTCAGTATCGAGAGCCGCATTTAACTGAGTATTTATTTGTACAACTTTAAAAAAATTGCTTGCCATAATTTTATTTTTTTATTTTTTATTTAACTTATCACTGGTGCATCTGGAGTTATTCCAAAATATGCTGGAATAAATTTTTCTTTTGCTTGTCCTTCCATTTGTAATCCAAAATCTGATACATATAAATTATAATAATCATCTAATGTAGTAGATCCACCATTAATTATCAAGTCATTAGAATAAAAATTTATAGAATCACTCCAATCATCTCCTATTATATTAAAATCATCATTAACACCCTTTAAAAACACAATATTACATTCGTCAAATCCTACAGGTATATCTAACATTTTTGTAGAAAATGGTGCATTATATATTTCAAATGAATGATTTATTGTGGGATGATCCATACCAACATTAGCAACAACATGTACTCTTTTTTCATTTAAATGTATATCATCAATTTTCCATATTGAATTTTCATAACGTAATGTATCGCCTACTGATAATTGAATATCATTGATTACGGGAGCATCTGAAGTTACACCATAATTAGTTGTATCAAGATAAAACCATTGTTTTCCTTCTATTGTTCTAATATCTGTAATTACAAAATATCCAGTATAAGGTTCTGTTGATAAAGGAAGACTTTGTATTTCTTCGTCTTCCCAATATTGTTTTCCTTGTTCATTAAGATATGTAATAGTGTCATAATATGTTCTAGTAGTTGGTATAATATGATCTAAAAACCATTGCGTTTCTCCATCATCATAATTATCAAAAATCACTCTTTTAACTACTACTCTATCGGATCTATCATCAATTTTTCCTTTAAGATCAAAAGAAACTACAAGTTGTGGAAACATAATAGATTCAAAAAACCAATTACTTCGTGTTTTAAATTTTGTGGGCGCTAAAACATTTGTAATTTTAGATGGAGATATAGCTACTGGTATTGTTGTAACTTCTCTATAAGTACCATCATTAAGTAAAATTTTTCCTTCTCCTTTAACAAATGTATCCATTGTTTGCCCCAGCGCATTAACTTTATTAATTACATTATTATATGAAGGTAATGAATAAGTAAATGTCGAAACATCTCCAGATATTGGGTCTGGTTGTTCAATTGTTAATGTTACACTATCAGATTGTGTAGTTATGCTATCATTAAGTTTTACAACTGATTCCAACGCAATATTAACTTGCTCAACTAATTGATTTACAGTTTCAGTAAATGAATTTACATTTCCCATTTTTTAATTATTATTTTTTTATTATATTATTAAATTCCAGCATATGCAACTATATTTGATCTAATTAACATATTACCAGAAGAATCAAGATACATTAATTTTAATCCAGTTGTAGCTGATCTAAATACTAAACCAGATGTACCAGATGGTTCTAATGTAAATGATCCAATTCTTACTCTGTTAACACTAATATCACCTTGAACAAATAAAGAACTATTAATTGTTAAATTACCTGTAAGAGTTCCTCCTGTAAGATTTAATTTAGTTGTAGATAAATTTGATATAGAAGTATCTCTAAATCCTAATGATCCATCAGTATACGCTTTAGTTACATCTGGTGATGCTATACTTGGTTCAAGAATTCCTGCTACCCATTTAAATTTACTTGTATTCAAAGATGCATTTGGAATGTAAGTGGCTCTTACTGTAGCCAATGAAGCATCAGTAGTATTAACTCTAATTGTTAATGTTGATGTTGATGTATCATTGGTGCTAATTTTTAATGATAATGTTGCAATAGAAACATCTCTTGTTAATAAAGAACTATCAACATAGGCTTTAGATACTCCTCCTGCAACTGTACTAACATCTACAATAACTTGATTTCCTACCCATGCAAATCCTGAGCCTAAAGAAGAGTTTGCAAGATAAGTAGCTTTTACTAAAACAATTGATGCATCAGATGATACGCTCTTTTTTGATAAATTTGATATAGAAGTATCTCTTATAGATAAAGAACTATCTACATATAACTTACGATGATATAAAATATCTGCATTAGTAGTATCATTTAATGATGCTTCAATTGCTGCTATACGAATATCTCTAACTAATAAAGAACCATCTACATATACTTTAGTAACATCTCCTGTTCCTCCACCTGCTCCAGCACTTGCATTTAAATATCCACCACTCCAATAAAAACCTGTTCCTAAAGAAGTGTTTGGAATATATATGCCTTTTATGTATATTATAGAAGCATCTGTAGAGTTAAGTTTAACCGTAAGTGTTCCTACTGAAACTTCTGTAGTATTATGTCTTAAAGTTAAAGTATATAATGAAGCATCAGCAGTATTTAATTTTGTTGTTAATGTTCCTATTGAAGAATCTTGTACTATACCTCTAGTATTTAAATAAGAAATTGATGTATCAAGTATAGATACTCTTGTTTGTACAAATTGATTAGTAGCAATTTGTGTACTTGCATCATAAGGATTTGCATTTGTTACAGATCTTGGCGTTCCAGTTAATTGTGGATCTAATAAATTAGCTTTAGTTGATGCTAATGATGCTATAGTTATATCTCTTACTAATAATGAAGCATCTACATAAAGTTTAACATTTGCTATAGACACGTCTCTTAATGATAACGAACCATCTACATATACTTTAGTTGTTCCGCTACCTGAAATACTTGGTTCAAGATAACCGCCGACCCATGTAAAATAACTAACATTTAAAGAAGCATTTGGAATATAAGTAGCCTTTATTAAAACAATTGAAGCATCTCGTATTGATAAACTTCCATCTGTATAAGGTTTCCAGTATTTAGTGCTTGCGTCAAGTTTATTTATTGAAACTTCTGATGCAGCAATAAGAGCATCTCTTGAAGCTAAAGATCCATCAACATATCCTATTGTAACTCCTCCTGCTGGTAAACTAACGTCTACATACCAAGTATTGTTTCCTGTATTCCATGAAAATCCTGCTCCTATTGAAGCACTGGGAACGTAAGTGGCTTTTATTAAAATAATTGATGCATCTGTATTATTAGCTCTTGCTGTAAGAGTTCCAACTGAAGTTTCTGTGATAACTCTTCGCGTATTTATGTATACCATAGATACATCTCTTACTAATAATGAACTATCAACGTAAGCTTTAGTTACGCCACCACTTAAACTACTTGGTTCAAGATAACCTCCAACCCATTTAAAATAACTAACATTTAAAGAAGCATTAGGAATGTAAGTAGCTTTTATCAAAGAAATAGAAGCATCTCGTATTAATAAACTTGCGTCAACATAAGAAAATGTAGCATAAGAACTTCCGCCACTTCCACCAGCACATGCATCTAAATATCCATTATTCCATAATAAACCTACACCTAATGAAGCACTAGGTATGTAAGCAGCTTTTATATAATTATCTTGTGCATCAACATATGCTTTAGATACATCACCGCCACTTCCAGCACCAGTATAGCCTGCATTAAATACAACAGGCACTTCAAATGAAATTGAACCATCTCCAATAGTTAAATATGGAGTAATTGATCCTGAATAAAATGTTATTCCTCTATCATTAGTTTTACTACCAAATTGTAAAGGAGAACCGTATTCTAAAAGAACATTTCCACTAGTGTCTCTTATTGCATTTTCAAGTATAAGATCTTTAATTTTAACACTTACATCAAATTGAGCAGGATATAAAGGATTATTTGTAAAAAATCCAAGATTTCCATATTTCATATAAATAGAACAGTCAACAAGCGTTTTTCCATTGTTAGAAAACATAGGAATAGCATTCGGTGTTCCAGATATTCCTAATGTACCGGTGTTTATTTGATATTGTAAATCAGATATTTGATTTTCAATTTCTGTTTGATTTGCTGTAATATCAAGATATTGTTCTGTAATATAACTAATTGTTCCTGTTTGTTGATTTAATATTACAAGAGTTTTATTTAAACTATCAAATACCTGAGAAAAATCTGTAAGTATTTCTTGTGATGATGTTGTATCAGTTACAATAGCCTGCGTATCATCTAACATATAATCAGACTTAATATTGAGTCTAAATGAATACGATGTTCCAAATCCTGAAGGTCCACTTTGAAGTTTTGTTATTGATGGAAGTGTAATTTCATTTAATGGATAATTTTGTGTATTTCCACTTGGCGGATCTAAAAATAAAACTCCTAATAAATTAGTTGCTAATACTGTATCTAATGCTTTATTATAAACTGAATAATAAATCATGATTGCGTTAAAATCAAACGCATCATCTTCAGAATAACCATTAGGTGCAGGCAAAGCTAAACTATCAAATGTTAATGCAGAATCTCCAAAAATAGTTTTTAAATTATCAAGATTATATTCAATAGAAAGACAATCAACTTTAGAACGTTTAAATTGAATTCCCGGCTCAACATATTGAAGATTTATATTATAAATTCCAGATGCAATATATTCTGAACTATCAGTATAATAATTATTATCATATGTTATTGGTAAATTTTCAAATGTCCACCACCAACCATTATTCCAGCTTCCTGTACTATTATCATATTGCATAGTATAGGTACTTACATAATTAGTTACTGATAAACTTGAATCAGCTAAATCATAATAGGCAGTTATATCTAATGCATCTGGATGAGGTTTAAGATAAGATTCTCTTCCTAAAATGTTTGTATTTCCATTGATTATTGATATGCCGTGTTTGTAATTATCATCTTCAACTTGTTTAAAATAAACTGGAGTTTGTCCAAAAGATGTAGGAACTAAAACATAAGTTTCGTTGTATGTTCCAAATGTATCAGTACGTACAGAACCGGCACTAATTTGACCAATGCATTTAACAACAGAATTATATCCTACTGAAGAATCCGTATCAGTTTCTTCTTTCCAATATTTTCCAGCAGAAGTATCTATAGATGTCCAACGAATTGCGCCAGTTTCTTTTAACCATTTCCAAAATACTCTTTCAGAAATAGTTGTTTGTAATGAAGCGTTATAACTATTTTGACCTAATAAATTTGTTTCAAGGTTTAAAGCATAATTTTGAAAGGATTCGGCAACAATAATTCTTCCATCTTTTATACTTGCACCAAACATTTCATACGCTCCCGGAATTGCAAGAACATTGAATCTATTTTGTTGCATATTATCAGGAGCATCAATAGACGGAATATTCAACAAAGCAAAATGAGACATTTTAACAATGTTATTACGTTCATTGATGTTTAATCCAATGTCTTCAAGCGCAGAACTAAAAGTATAAATAGTTCCTCCTTGAGTTCGCATTCTTTTAACAAATGGTGTTATAGTTGCCATATTATAATTCTTTTATTTTATATATTCGATATTTTGATATTATTCATTTATGTAATATTTAAATGTTGCGCCTGCAGTATTAAATATGGATACTAAACTAGTTAAATGAGTATTCATTGAAGAATCTGTGGGAATCGAATTAGTTCCTTTAGATAAATTCAAAGTTAGTGAATTATAACTTGCAGGATTATGTGCAGTAAACCAAGTGTCTAATTTAGTAAGTACATCATCTACAGTAAATAAGTCTAGCCCACAACCAGAAGCATCAATTGTATCAAATCTACCCGCAAATGCAGGAAATAATATTCTTGTAAGATTTGGATTATTATGAACATTCATATAATTATTTATATTTGTCAATCCTGAAATATCTAATGTTCCTGTTAAATTACAATCCCATGCATTAAAATATTCCATATCTTGCGCTGAAGAATGAAATAAAATTTCTGTGAGATTTGGATTATTTTGAACTTCAAAATCGAAGCCTAATCTTTTAATTGGACGAAGATCTAATGTGTCAGTTAAATTACAACTCCACGCATTAAAATAATCAAAAAGAGCATTTGTGCTTGCACAAATTATTTGTGTAAGTTTTGGATTATCATAAACTTCAAAATCTTCTAAAATAGAAAGAGTAGATACATCTAAAACTCCAACTAAATTATCAGCATCCATATATAAATATCGTATAGATGCTGGACCGCTAGTAGTACCATTATACACATTAACTATCTTATTTCCTGGCGATGAATATGAATGACTAAAACTATTTGCATTTTGTGTTGTCAAGTCTCCTAAATCCCAACTAAGAGTTCCAGAGGAAACTGTAACATTTGGATCAAATGCATTTGTAGAAGCTTCAGTTGTAAAACTTAAAAATCCAATAGGTGCTACACTTTCACAATTAACAATTATAGTTAACAGCCAACTAGCATTTGTAAATATAGATTGTAAATTAACTATATCCGAATTATACATACAATCAGTTGGTCCAGAACCTCTTCCACATGAAACATCAATATACAATTCACCTACAGGAGTATTTAAACTAAACCACGTATTAAGTTTAGCAAATATATCATCCATTGTGCTTGTATTTAATGAACAATTATGAACATCAAATGTATTAAAATGTTGATTTATTGTAGGCAATAATATAGATGTAAGATTTGGATTATTGTAAACTTCAAAATATCCACTTAAATTTGTAAGTCCTGAAACATCTAAAGTTCCAGTTAAATTACAATCATAAGCATAATATCCTGTAAATACTTGAGACGAAACAGGATTAAGTATCTTAGTAAGATTTGAGTTAGAATCAACATCAAATTCTCCGCCTAATCCTGTAAGTCCTGTTAAATCCAAAGTTCCATTAAGACTACAATCATGCGCATAATACCAATTAAATACTTCAGATGAAATTGGATTAAGTATAGAAGTAAGATTTGGATTAGTATCAACATCAAAATATCCACCTAATCCTGTAAGTCCTGATACATCTAGAGTTCCTATTAAATCAGACTGATATGCATAGTAAAAATTTGAAGCAAACGATTGAGATGAAACTGGATTAATTATTGTATTAAGACTAGGATTAATAGCAGCTCTAAATTGATTTAAATTAGTAAGATTTGAAAGATCTAAAGTTCCTACTACACCAGCATTTTCATTTAAATCAAATCCAGTGACATCGGTTGATCCTGCAGTTGTTCCTGGTAATAATCTAACATGTTTATCTCCAGGAAGAGAATAAATATATTCAAAATTATTAAAATTCATATAAGTTGTATCTCCCATATCTGTTTCAACTGTTCCGCTTGAAGTAGTATATGCAAACCAAATATCATATGTATGATATAAAGTACCATATGCATTAGTAGTAAATTCTACCATAGGTGCAAGATTAATATGAATTAAAAGACCTTGTCCCCAATTAGAAAATATAGTTTGTAAATTTACTATATTTGTATTAGACCATTCAGCTGTTGGAGGAGAATTAGTTCCTCTTTCTGCGTGAATTTCTAAACTTTGTGTAGGGCCATTAAGAGTATACCATGCGTCTAATTTTGCAAATATATCATCTATTGTAAATAAATCTAAAGCACAATTATGAACATCAAAAACTGAAAATTGCTGATTTATTGTAGGTAACAATATAGTTGTAAGATTTGGATTATCATAAACATGAAATTGTTCGCTTAAATTAATAAGATTAGATACATCTAATGTTCCATTAAGACTACAATTATATGCATAATAATTTGTAAATACTTGAGATGAATCTGGATTAAGTATCTGAGTAAGATTTGGATTACCACTAACAAGAAATTGTCCACCTAATCCTGTAAGTCCTGTTAAATTTAAAGTTCCAGTTAAATTACAATTAGTTGCCCAGTAATTTACAAACACCTGAGATGAAACAGGATTAAGTATCTGTGTAAGATTTGGGTTAGTATAAACAAGAAATTGTTCGCCCAATCCTGTAAGTCCTGAAACATCTAAAGTTCCAGTTAAATTACAATCATATGCATAATAAGCTACAAATACTTGAGATGATACGGGGTTAAGTATTTGTGTAAGATTTGGATTACCACTAACACGAAATTGTCCACCTAATCCTGTAAGTCCTAATACATCTAAAGTTCCATTAAGACTACAATCATACGCAGCATAATAGTCAAACGCTTGAGATGAATCTGGATTAATTATTTGAGTAAGATTTGGATTATTATTAACATCAAAATATCCGCCTAACCCTGTAAGTCCCGAAACATTTAAAGTTCCAGTTAAATTATTATTATTCGCATAATATGTACTAAATATTTGAGAAGATGTTGGATTAATTATTTTTGTAAGATCGTGATTTGTTACAATATTCACATATTGTAAATTAATCAAACATGAAATATCTAAAACACCTATGATACTATCTGTTCCTACTGTAACTTGCCAAACATCTTCTGGCCCATTAGCTGTTCCCGGCCACACATTAATTGTTTTATTTCCTGGATTAGCATAAATATGATTTATTACATTTGCATCTACTGAAGTAGAAGTATCACCTAAATCCCAATTAAGTGTTCCATAGACTGAAAAATTAGTACTAAATGCATTTGTTGAAGCATTAGTTCTAAATTGTAAAAATCCTACTGATGGTTCTGCACAATTTATATAACAAGTAAACGTTCTACCTGCTACTGTAAAGATAGATTGTAAATTATCTATATTTATATTATTCCAACAATCTGTAGGAGGCGAGTTAGTTCCACCAGCAACATTAATTTCTAAGTTTTGTGTTGGAGGATTAATACTATAATATGCATCCATTTTAGCAAATATATCATCAACAGTAAATAAATCTAATGCACAATTATCAGCATAAAAATTAATAAATTCTTGATTTATTGTTGGCAATAATATAGTTGTAAGATTTGGATTTTGGCTAGCTGCAAATTGACCACCTAATTCTGTAAGTCCTGATACATCTAATGTTCCTGTTAAATTACATTGATACACACTAAAATTTTCAAATATTTGAGATGAAACAGGATAAAATATTTGTGTAAGAAGAGGATTATTGTATGCCTGAAACGTTCCACCCAATCCTGTAAGTCCTGTAAGATCTAAAATTCCAGTTAAATCACAATTATATACAACATAATGTGTAAATATTTCTGATGAAATTGGATTAAGTATTTGATTAAGACTTGGATTATTATTAATAAAAAACGTGCCGCTTAATCTAGTAAGTCCCGAAACGTCTAATGTTCCTGTTAAATTACAATTATATGCCTGATACCCAGTAAATACTTGTGATGAATCTGGATTAAGTATATGAGTTAAATTTGGATTATTATAAACATAAAAATTTCCTCCCAATCCAGTAAGTCCTCGTAAATCTAAAGTATCTGTTATATTACAGCCCGTTGCACCGTAATATGTAAATATTTCAGATGAATTAGGATTAAGTATTGTATTAAGATTTGAATTACCACTAACCCAAAATCCGCCTCCTAATCCCGTTAGTCCTGAAACATCTAAAATTCCATTAAGACTACAATTATATGCATAATAATTTGTAAATATCTGTGATGAAACTGGATTAAGTATTTGTGTAAGATTTGGATTATTATTAATATAAAAATTTCCAGCTAATCCAGTAAGTCCTCTTAAATCTAAAGTTCCAGTTAAATTACAATTCTGCGCATAATAAGTTGTAAACACCTGAGATGAATCTGGATTAAGTATTTGTGTAAGATTTGGATTATTATAAACCCAAAAATCTGTACCTAATCCTGTAAGTCCAGAAACATCTAGAGTTTCAGTTAAATTACAATCATACGCATAATAAGTAGTAAATATTTGAGATGAAACGGGATTAAATATATGAGTTAAATTTGCATTACTACCTACATCAAAATATCCACCTAATCCCGTGAGTCCTGAAACATCTAAAGTTTCAGTTAAATCGCAGCCAGATGCAGAATAACTAGTAAATACTGTAGATGAAACAGGATTAATTATTTTAGTAAGACTTGGATTACCATCAACTCGAAGTTGCCATAAGTTATTAAGTGAAGAAACATCTAAAATCCCAGTTAAATAATCAAACCATAATACTATAACTCTTAATCCACTACTTCCATCAGTTGTTCCCGGATAGACATTAATAGTTTTGTTTCCAGAATTAGTATATGTATGAGTAAAATTATTTGAATTTACATTATTTGATGCATCACCTAAATTAGAATTAAGAATTCCTGACCAAACACCAAACTGTAATGCAATTTCATATGCGGGAGGAGCATTAGTTGTAAAACGTAAAAATCCTACTGATGGCTCTGGATTACAATTTATATAATATGTAAATGTTTGTCCTGCTCCAGTAAATATAGATTCTAGATGAACTATATTAGCATTCATTGAACAATCTGTAGGTGCTGCATTAGTTCCACCTGCTAGATTAACATATAACCCGTTAGAAGGAGAGTTACTAGTAAACCACGTATCTAATTTTGTAAATATATCATCTACAGTAAATAAATCTAAAGCACAGTTATTTCCATTTATATAAGTAAATGGCATATTAAGAGTAGGTAATAATAATGTATTAAGATTTATATTATCGCTAAATAATAAATAATCGCTTAAATTTATAAATCCAGATACATCTAATATTCCAGTTATATTACAATTATCTATTAAATATGAAGTAACAATTTCTGAAGAAGTTGGATTAAGTACACTAGTTAAATTTGAATTATAATTAAGATAAATGTCTCCGCCTAATCTAGTTAATCCTCTTAAATCTAAAGTATCAGTTAAATTACAATTACCTACATCATACATTGTAAATACTTGAGATGAATTAGGATTAAGTACTGATGTAAGATGTAAATTATTATAAACTTCAAAATCTCCACCTAATCCTGTAAGGCCTGATACATCTAGAATTCCAGTTAAATCACAATTATATGCATAATAATTTGTAAAAATTTGAGAAGAAGTTGGATTAAGTATCTGTGTAAGATTAGGATTAGTATGAACTTCAAAATCTCCACCTAATCCTGTAAGTCCTGTTAAATCTAAAGTTCCAGTTAGATTACATAGTTGTGCCCAATATCCTTGATCAAAGACTTGAGATGAATTCGGATTAAGTATATGCGTAAGATTAGGATTATCATCAGCATCAAATCCCGAACCTAATCCAGTAAGTCCCGTTAAATCTAACGTATCAGTAAGATCACAACTATATACCCAATATCCTTGATCAAAGACTTGAGACGAATTCGGATTAAGTATATGTGTAAGAAGCGGGTTACTGTCAGCATCAAAATATCCTCCTAATCCTGTAAGTCCAGAAACATCCAATGTTCCAGTAATATTAGAATTGTATACATCATACGTTGTAAATATTTGTGATGAAACTGGATTAAGTACTCGTGTAAGATTAGAATTATTACCTACTTCAAATGTTCCTCCTAAGCCTGTAAGTCCTGAAACATCTAAAGTTCCAGTTAAATCGCAATTAACAGCTCGATATCTTGTATATGCTTGTGATGAAACAGGATTGATTATTTTATTAAGACTTGGATCATTAGCAGTATAAAAATCAGTTAAATTGGTGAGACAAGAAATATCTAAAGTTCCGACTATACCACTATAATCATATAATTGCATAGCTGTAATATCAGCACTTCCATTTGTTGTTCCTTTACTTAATATAACAGTTTTATCTCCAGCAAGAGAATAAGTATAATCAAAATTATTAGAATCTCTTGTATTACTATCACCTAAATCCCAATGAAGTGTTCCCGAGGAAACTGTAAAATTAAAGTAAACATCAAATGGATAATAAACAGTTCCATATGCATTTGTAACAAATCTTAAAATTTCACCAGCATCACAATTTATATAATATATAAAGGTTCTTCCTGCACTATTAAATAATGATGTTAAATGAACTATATTAGTATTTAATTCGCAATCTGTTGGCGACGTGTTAGTACCATCTGCAACATTAATTTCTAAATTTTGAGTAGGCGGATTACTACTATAATAAGTATCAAATTTTGCAAATATATCATCTACAGTAAATAAATCTAAAGCACAATTATTTGCGTTAAAAAATGTAAATTCATTATTTATTGTAGGTAATAATATAGTTGTAAGATTTACATTATTTTCAACTCTAATTCTATTGCTTAATCCTGTAAGTCCAGATACATCTAGTATGCCAGTTAAATTATTATCATTTACATCATATTCTGTGAATACTTGTGATGAAACTGGATTAAGTATTTGAGTGAGAAGCGGATTTACTGTAATTTCTAAATCTCCTCCTAATCCTGTAAGTCCTCTTAAATCTAAAGTATCTGTTAAATTACAATAATTAGCTAAATAATATGAAAAAGGCTGCGATGAATCGGGATTAAGTATATGTGTAAGATTTGGATTACGAGTAACACTAAATTGAAAAGCTAAACCTGTAAGTCCAGAAATATCTAACGTTCCTGTTAAATTATTCCATGGACAATAATATCCTGAACTAATTACATTAGAAGTAATTGGATTAATTATTTGATTTAAGCTTGGGCAATAAGCAACTTGAATATAATCATTTATACCTATAAGATTAGATAAATTTAAAGTTCCAACTATATTATTTTCATAAAAATCAACTGCACTTATTGCACTGTATCCGCTAGTAGTTCCGTTATATACTTTAACAGTTTTATCTCCTGTTGATGCGTAAGTATGAGAAAATGTATTTGCATTTACATTATTAGATGCATCACCTAAATCCCAGTTAAGAATACCTGAATATGTGGATAAACTTGGCTGAAATGTATGAGTTGAAGAGTTAGTTATAAATTCAAATATAAGATCGCAATTTATATAATATGTGAATGTATGGCCTGCACTATTGAATACTGATGTTAAATGAACTATATTAGCATTCATTGAACAATCAGTAGGAGGAGAATTGGTTCCTCCTGCAACATCAATAGTTAAATTTTGTGTAGGAGTATTACTACTATACCAAGTATCCATTTTTGCAAATATATCATCAACTGTAAATAAATCTAAAGCACAATTGTTAGCAAGTAAAACAACATATTCTCTATTTACAGTAGGAAAAAGTACAGTTGTAAGATTTGGATTATCATTAATATTAACCCATCCGCCTAATCCTGTAAGTCCTGATAGATCTAAAGTTCCAGTTAAATTACAATAAGATACTATATATTCTATAAATACCTGAGATGAAACAGGATTAAGTATTTCAGTAAGATTATAATTACTATCAACTCGAAAATCTCCGCCTAAACCAGTAAGTCCTCTTAGATCTAATGTTCCTGTTAAATTATTATTATCTAGCCAATAAAGTGTAAATACTTGAGATGAATTTGGATTAAGTATTTTAGTAAGGTTATAATTATTATCAATTTGAAAATATCCGCCTAATCCCGTAAGCCCTGATACATCTAAAGTATCAGTTAAATTACAACCTTGTGCCATATAGTTTGTAAATATAGTAGATGAAACCGGATTAAGCACATGTGTAAGATTTGAATTAAAATTAACATTAAAATAACTTAAATTAACGAAACTTGAAATATCTAATGTGTTTATTACACCATCTGTATCTATAAAAACTCCACTAACGTCTATTGCGCCACTAGTTGTTCCTGGATATACCTTTACAGTTTTATTACCAAAATTAACATATGTATGATTAATACTATTTGCATTTACATTATTAGATGCATCGCCCAAATCCCAATTAAGTGTTCCAGAAGGACCTGTAAAATTAGCTGAAAGAGGCCCTGAATAAGCATAAGTTGTAAAAGTTAAAAATGGTTCTTGGGCTGGTGAAGTGCAATTTATAGCATATGTAAATGTTTGTCCATATAATAAGAATTGTGCTTCAAGACTAACAATATTCGCATTTAAAGAACAGTCTGTTGGTCCAGCATTTTTTGTTCCTGACATATTAACATTTAATGGTCCTGTAGGAGGATTACTTAAATAATATGCATCTAATTTTGCAAATATACTGTCTGCAGTAGCCGTATTTATAGAACAATCTTGAACGTTGAATTGATCAAATGGCTGTGAAAATACTGTTGGAAAAATTATAACATTAAGATTAGGATTATTTGCAAGTGAAAAATATCCACCTAATCCGGAAAGGCCAGAAAGATCTAATGTTCCAGTTAAATCACAATTATACGCTTCATATTGAGAAAATACCTGAGATGAAACTGGATTAAGTATTTGAGTAAGACCATAATTACCGCTAGCCCAAAATGATCCTCCTAATCCTGTAAGTCCCGAGACATCTAAAATTCCAGTTAAATTATTATCATTTACGTGATAATAGTTAAATACTTGTGAAGAAACAGGATTAAGTATTTCAGGAAGACTAAAATTATACGCAATATCAACATAATTACCTAATCCAGTAAGTCCTCTTAAATCTAAAGTATTAGTTAATCCTGACATTATTATTTGATAATATGAAAATACTTGAGATGAATTAGGATTAAGTATTTCAGTAAGATTATAGTTATTATCACACTGAAATCCTCCACCTAATCCAGTGAGACCTGTTAAATCTAAAGTTCCAATTAAATTACAATTACTTACAGAATAAGTTGTAAATATTTCAGACGAAACTGGATTAAGTATAGATGTAAGATTTGCATTGTCATCAACTATAAAATTTCCACCTAATCCAGTAAGTCCTGAAATATCTAAAATATCAGTTAAATTACAACCAGATACAGCATATTGTGTAAATATCTGAGATGAAACTGGATTAATTATCTGTGTAAGATACGGATTACTATAAATATTAAATATTCCACCTAAATTACTAAGACTTGATATGTCTAAAGTTCCAGTTAAATTATCATTATTCATATCAATTTGAATAATACTTGTATTTCCTGATGTTGTTCCTGCATATACATTAACAGTTTTATTTCCTGCACTTGTATATGTATGTTCAAAACTATTTGAATTTAATATTGATCCATCACCTAAATCCCAATTAAGAATTCCCGAAGAAGTTGTGAATGTTGGATCAAATGCATCCGTTGAAGCATTAGTAGTAAATTCAAGTATTTTAACAGGTGGCGTGCAATCACTATTTATGTAATAAGTAAATGTTTGTCCTGCTCCAGTAAATATAGATTCAAGATGAACTATATTAGCATTCATAGAGCAATCTGTAGGTGCTGCATTAGTACCTCCAGCAGTATTAATAGTTAAATCTTGTGTAGGTGTATTACTGCTATACCATGTATCTAATTTTGCAAATATATCATCAACTGTAAATAAATTTAATGAACAATTATTAGCACGAAAATGTATAAATTCTTGATTTATTGTAGGTAATAATATAGTTGTAAGATTAAGATTATTATTAATATACATCCGCCCTCCTAAACCAGTAAGTCCAGATACATCTAATGTTCCAGTTAAATTACAGCTTTCAGCAGTATAATATGTAAATACTTGAGATGAATCTGGATTAAGTATCTGAATTAAATTTTGATTACCATCAACATTGAAATCTCCACCTAATCCTGTAAGTCCTCTTAAATCTAAAGTTCCATTAAGACTGCAATCATATGCATAATAAAATGTAAATATTTGAGATGAAATTGGATTAAGTATATGTGTAAGATTTGGATTATTATTAACAATAAATTCTCCACCCAATCCAGTAAGTGACGATATATCTAAAGTTCCAATTAAATTACAATTATTTGCATAATAAGCTACAAATACTTGAGATGAAATTGGGTTAAGTATTGAAGTAAGATTTGGGTTAGTAGTGACTTCAAAATCTCCACCTAATCCCGTAAGTCCTCTTAAGTCTAAAGTATCTGTTAAATCACAATTATATGCATAATAAGTATTAAATATTTGAGATGAAATCGGATTAAGTATTGATGTAAGATTAGGATTACTATCAACATCAAAATAATTTAAATTTATAAGACTCGAAATATCTAATGTTCCTACTAAATTATCAGTATTTATATCAATTTCAGTAATTCCTGTACTTCCTGATGTTGTTCCACTATACACATTTACAGTTTTATTTCCAACGCTTGTATATGTGTGTGTAAAATTATTTGAATTTAATGTTGAGCCATCTCCTAAGTTCCAGTTGAGTGTCCCGGATGAAGTAGTAAATGTTGGATCAAATGCCAATGTTGAAGCATTAGTAGTAAACTGAAGTACTTTTGCTCCAACAGGAACACTACCACAACTAGCATTAATATAAATATTTAAAGTTCTTCCGGCACTAGTAAATATAGATCGTAAATTAACTATGTCTGTATTATCCCAACAATTTGTCGGTGCTGCATTAGTTCCGCCAATAGTATTTATTGTTAGATTACCAGTAGGAGTATTACTGCTATAATAAGTATTAAATTTTGTAAATATATTATCTACTGTAAATTGATCTAATGCACATACACTTACATCAAATGATGTAAATTGTCTATTAATTGTAGGTAAAAGTATTCTTGATAAATTTGTATTATTTCCAGCTCTAAATACACCGCCCAAATTAATTAATCCTGAAACATCTAAAGTTCCATTTAAGCTACAATTATTTACATAATAATTTGTAAATACTTGTGTTGAATTAGGATTAAGTATTTGTGTAAGATTTGGATTATATCGAGCTAAAAATTGTCCACCTAAACCTGTAAGTCCTCTTAAATCTAATGTTCCAGTTAAATTACAATCACGTACAGTATATAGTGTAAATAGTCGTGATGAAACTGGATTAAGTATTTGTGTAAGATTTGACTGAGCAGAAGTTGCAAATGATCCACCTAATCCCGTAAGTCCCGAAACATCTAAAGTTCCATTAAGACTACAATTTTGTACACTATATGCTATAAAATTTTGAGATGAAACAGGATTAAGTATCGATGTAAGATTTGGATTATTATCAACAGTAAAAACTCCTCCTAATCCTGTAAGTCCTTTTAAATCTAATGTTCCTGTTAAATTACAATCATTTACTTGATAAACCGAAAATGTTCGTGATGTAGTAGGATTAAGTACATTAGTAAGATTTGGATTACTATAAACTATAAGTTGTCCACCAAAGTTTGTAAGTCCTGAAATATCTAATACTCCATTAAGACTGCAATTATATGCATAATAATTTGTAAATATTTGAGAAGAAACCGGATTAAGTATTTTAGTAAGTTTACTATTATTATATACCAAAAATTGTCCTCCTAATCCTGTAAGTCCTGAAACATCTAAAGTTCCAGTTAAACTACAATCATATGCATGATAAGTAGTAAATGCTTGTGATGAAACAGGATTAACTATTTGTGTAAGAAGTGAATTACCATAAACAGAAAAAGCTCCACCTAAATTGCTAAGACTTGATATATCTAAAATTCCAACTAGATTATCATTATACATCTGTATAGTAGTTATTCCTGTACTTCCTGATGTTGTTCCACTATATACATTTACAGTTTTATTTCCAACACTTGTATATGTATGTACAAAATTATTTGCATTTAATATTGAACCATCTCCTAAATCCCAATTTAAAATTCCAGAAGAAACTGCAATTGATGGGTCAAATGCCAATATTGAAGCATTAGTTGTAAATTGAAGTACTTTTGATCCAACAATATCACAATTTATAAAATATATAAATGTAAATTCTGATTCTGCAAATATAGATTCAAGATGAGCTATATTAGCATTCATAGAACAATCTGTAGGCGGTGAGTTAGTTCCGTTTGCTACGTTGACTGTTAAATTTTGATTAGGTGAATTACTACTATAATATGTATCTAATTTTGCAAATATATCATCAACTGTAAATAAATCTAAATCACAATTATCCGCATCAAAATCAATAATTTGTTGATTTATTGTAGGTAATAATATAGTTGTAAGATTTGGATTGTTATAAGCATAGAAATATCCGCCTAATCCTGTAAGCCCTGTTAAATCTAATGTATTACTTAAATTACATTCATATGCCCAATAATATGTAAATACTTGAGATGAATCTGGATTAAGTATCTGTGTAAGATTTGAATTACTATAAACATAAAAACTTCCACCTAATCCTGTTAATCCTGAAACATTTAAAGTTCCTGTTAAATCACAACTATATGCACTATAATTTTCAAATATTTGTGTTGAAACTGGATTAAGTATTGATGTAAGATTTGGATTAACATCAACACTAAAACTTCCACCTAATCCTGTAAGTCCTGAAACATCTAAAGTTTCTGTAAGATTACATTCATCTATATAATATGAATGGAATATCTCAGATGAAACAGGATTAAGTACATGTGTAAGAAGAGGATTATAACTAAGTGAAAATACTCCACCCAATCCAGTTAATCCTCTTAAATCTAACGTATCAGTTAAATTACAATTATATACTTGATATGAAGAAAATGCCTGAGATGAAACTGGATTAAGTATATGTGTAAGAAGTGGATTATAACTAAGATCAAATCCTCCACCCAATCCAGTAAGTCCTGAAACATCTAAAGTTCCAGTAATATTAGATAATTCTACATGATAAGTATTAAATACCTGAGATGAAACTGGATTAAATATTTGTGTAAGTGTAGAATTACTATAAACACTAAGTGATTGTAAATTTATAAGACTTGAAATATCTAAAAGTCCTACTAAATTATCTCCATTCATATTAATGCTAGTTATTCCAGTACTTCCTGATGTTGTTCCAGTGTATACACTAACAGTCTTGTTTCCTACACTTGTATATGTATGAGTAAAACTATTTGAATTTACATAAGATGACCCATCTCCTAAATCCCAATTTAAAACTCCTGAAGAAACTGTAAATGCTGGATCAAACGATAATGTTGAGGCATTAGTTGTAAATCTAAGTACCTGTGATCTAACGATATCGCAATTTATATAATACGTAAATATTTGTCCAGCTGAATCAAATATAGATTCAAGATGAACTATATTCGTATTTAATGAACAATCGGTTGGCGGAGTATTAGTACCACCAGCAACATCAACAGTCAAACTTTGATTCGGGGAATTAGAAGAATACCAAGTATCAAATTTAGAAAATATCCCATCTACTGTTAGTAAATTTAATGAACAATTATTAGCATTAAATATGTTGAATTCTCCTGATAATGTAGTGGGTAAAAGTATTGATGAAAGATTAGGATTATTATAGACTTCAAATCCTGATGTTAAATTTATAAGCCCCGATACATCTAATGTGCCTGTTAAATTACAATCATTAGCAGCATAATAATCAATAATTTGAGTTGAAGAAGGATTAAGTATTGTTGTTAAATTTGTATTATTTCCTGCATAAAAAATACCTCCTAGATTTGTAAGTCCTTGTAAATCTAAAGTTCCAGTTAAATCGCAATCATTTACATAATAACCAGTAAATACTTGAGATGAAACCGGATTTAATATAGTATTTAAATGTGGATTATAATTAACCCAAAACATTCCACCTAATCCGTCAAGTCCTGAAACATCTAATATTCCTGTAAGATTACAATTACCCGCACTATATGTATTAAATGAACGCGAAGAATCTGGGTTAAGTATTTTAGTAAGATTTAAATTATAATCAGCAGAAAAATTACCGCCTAATCCTGTAAGTCCTGAAACATCTAATATTCCTGTTAAATTACAGTTATCAACTTCATAATGACTAAACGCTTGAGAAGAAACTGGATTACGTATTGATGTAAGATTTACGTTATTCTTAACATCAAAAACTCCTCCTAATTCAGTAAGTCCTCTTAAATCTAATGTATCTGTTAAATTACACTCAAATGCAAGATACGCGTTAAAAGGATGTGTTGAAACTGGATTAAGTATATGTGTAAGATTTGGATTTTTAGAAACTTCAAACCATCCACTTAATCCTGTAAGTCCTGATACATCTAAAGTATCAGTTAAATCACACGTTTGCACATTATATTGTGTAAATACTTGAGATGAAATTGGATTAAGTATATGTGTAAGATTAACATTTCCTATTGCTGTAAAATTGCCACCTAAATTTGTTAATCCACTAATATCTAATGTACCTGTTAAATTACAATAATTTGCATTATATAAATTAAATATTTGCGATGAGACGGGATTAATTATTCTATTAATTCCATAATTCTCATTAACAGTTAATTGTGTTAAAGAAATAAGAGAAGATATATCTAATACTCCTACTATATTATCATTACCCATATCTATTTGAGTAATACCTGTGCTTCCTGAAGCAGTACCTTTATACACTTCAACTGTTTTGTTTCCTACTAATGTATATGTATGTGAAATACTATTTGCATTTACATTACTTGATATATCACCCAAATTCCAACTAAGAATACCCGATGTAACATTGATTGCTGGATCAAATATTAAAGTGGACGCATTAGTTATAAATCTAAATATAGGCATTCCGGGATGCCTATATTGAGATACTATTCCATGAGTGAGTATAGGGTTATTCATATCTTAAGTTAAATCTCCAAATAATGTCCAGTTTGTTCCAGAAATTGTATATGCACTTGCTGCACCGTACAAATCTACTATTGAAGTAAAAGAATCTCTTGAACGAATAGTTACACCGCTGCCAGGCACTATAGTTAAAACGCCAGTACCTGTATTTACAATAGTTATTTGTGCATTTGTTACAGAAGAAGGTAATATACAACTCTTGGCACTACTTGAACTAAATTCTATTATTCTATTATTATCACTTTGAAGTACAGTATATGATGCGCCAGTTTGTAAATTAACAGAAGCTTCTAATACTTGAGCAGTTCCTTGAATTCCTTGAGCACCTTGAACGCCTTGAACTCCTTGTGATCCAAGTATTCCTTGAATACCTTGTGCTCCATCTGAAGGACCTTGTGTTCCTTGAGTTCCTTGAACACCTTGCAATCCTCCCTGAGGACCTTGAGGGCCTTGAATACTTTGAATACCTTGAATACCTTGTGGTCCAAGTATTCCTTGTATACCTTGAATTCCAATTATTCCTTGAATTCCTTGAGCACCATCTATTCCTTGAATTCCTTGAGCACTTTGAATTCCTTGAGCACCTTGAGCTCCAAGTATTCCTTGAGAACCAGTTACTCCTTGAATTCCTTGAGAACCTTGAACTCCTTGAGTTCCTTGAGAACCTTGAATTCCTTGTACTCCATTTATACCTTGTATACCAGCAATACCTTGTATTCCTTGTGTACCTTGTATTCCTTGTGTACCCTGAGTACCTTGTGTGCCTTGAGTACCTTGTATTCCTTGAGTTCCTTGTATTCCTTGACGTCCTTGAGATCCTTGAGCACCTAATGTACCTTGAATTCCTTGACTGCCTTCAATTCCTTGAGAACCTGTTATACCTTGACGTCCCTGTGTTCCTTGTGTACCTTGAACTCCTTGAGTTCCTTGAACTCCTTGAATTCCTTGAGTACCTTCTAATCCTTGTGTTCCTTGACGACCTTGAATTCCTTGAGCTCCTTGAGAACCTTGAAGTCCTTGAGAACCTTGAAGTCCTTGAGAACCTTGAATTCCTTGTGTTCCTTGTGTTCCTTGACGACCTTGAATTCCTTGAGCTCCTTGAAGTCCTTGTGTTCCTTCTAATCCTTGTATACCTTGAGTACCTTGAGTACCTTGAATTCCTTGACGTCCTTGAGCTCCTTGACTACCTTGAATTCCTTGACTACCTTGAACTCCTTGAACTCCTTGAATTCCAGTTGTTCCTTGCGTTCCTGTTATTCCCTGACGTCCTTGAATTCCTTGAGTACCTTGAGTTCCTTGTATTCCTTGTGTGCCAGTTAATCCTTGAATACCCTGAGAACCTTCTATACCTTGAATACCTTGAGAACCTTCAGTTCCTTGAATACCTTGAATTCCTTCTCCTTGAATTCCTTGAATTCCTTGAGAACCTTGAATTCCTTGAGAACCTTGAATTCCTTGTGTGCCTTGAGAACCTGTTACTCCTTGAATTCCTTGTGTTCCTTGAAGTCCTTGAGCACCATCTATACCTTGAATACCTTGAACACCAGTTATTCCTTGACGTCCTTGAGATCCTTGAGCACCTTGTATTCCTTGAGAACCACCAATTCCTTGAATTCCTTGAGCACCTTGAGCACCACTAGTTCCTTGAGATCCTTCAGGACCTTGAGCACCATCAGCACCTTGTACTCCTTGCATTCCTTCTCCTTGAATTCCTTGTACACCTTGTGTTCCTTGTATTGCTATTCCTTGTATACCTTGAACTCCTACTCCTTGAGGACCTTGAATACCTTGTGCTCCATCTGAAGGGCCTTGCGTTCCTTGAGCACCTTGAACACCTTGCAATCCTCCTTGAGGACCTTGTGGCCCCTGTACACTTTGAATTCCTTGAATTCCTTGAACACCATCTATACCTTGAACTCCACTTATACCTTGAATACCTTGTAATCCTGTTATTCCTTGTATTCCTTGAGTTCCTTGAGCTCCTTCTATTCCTTGAGCACCCTCTATTCCTTGAATTCCTTGAACACCATCTAAACCTTGAATACCTTGAATACCATTAATTCCTTGAATACCTTGAGCTCCTTCTATTCCTTGAGCACCATCTATTCCTTGTATTCCTTGTATACCATCTATTCCTTGAATTCCTTGAGTTCCTTGTGTTCCTTGAATACCGTATATACCTTGAATTCCTTGTACTCCTTGAGTTCCTTGAGTTCCTTGAGTTCCCTGTGTTCCTTGTATTCCTTGAAGACCATCAGTTCCTTGAATTCCTTGAATACCATCAATACCTTGTGTTCCTTGAGTTCCCTGTGTTCCTTGAGTACCATCTATACCTTGTATTCCTTGAGTACCAGTTATACCTTGCGAACCTTGAATTCCTTGAGTACCTTGAGTTCCTTGTGTTCCTTGACTACCTTGAATACCCTGAGTACCTGTTATTCCTTGACGTCCTTGTATTCCTTGAGCACCTTGTAATCCTTGAGCTCCATCTATTCCTTGTATTCCTTGAGCTCCATCTATTCCTTGAGTTCCTTGAGTTCCAATTGTTCCTTGAGCTCCATCTATACCTTGAATTCCTTGAGTACCCGTTATTCCTTGAGTACCTTGTGTTCCTTGTGTTCCTTGAGAACCTTGAATTCCTTGTGTTCCTTGAGTTCCTTGAGCACCTTGAATTCCTTGACGTCCTTGTATTCCTTGAGCACCTTGTAATCCTTGAGCTCCATCTATTCCTTGTATTCCTTGAGTACCTGTTATTCCTTGTGAACCTTGAATTCCTTGAGCACCTTGTGTTCCTTGAAAACCCGTTATACCTTGTATTCCTTGAGTACCTTGTGTTCCTTGTGCTCCTTGAGCACCTTGAATTCCTTGAGTACCTTGAATTCCTTGAGTTCCTTGAGAACCTTGAATTCCTTGACGTCCTTGTATTCCTTGTGTACCTTGTGATCCCTGAGCTCCATCTATACCCTGAATTCCTTGAGTACCAATTATTCCTTGTGAACCTTGAGTTCCTTGAATTCCTTGAGTTCCCAGCGTACCTTGAATTCCTTGTGTTCCTTGTAAACCCGTTATTCCTTGCGAACCTTGAATTCCTTGAGTACCATCAGTTCCCTGAATACCTTGAATACCTTGTACACTAACCCCTTGTATTCCCTGAACTCCTACTCCTTGAGGACCTTGAATACCTTGCGCTCCATCTGAAGGGCCCTGCGTTCCTTGAGCACCTTGAACACCTTGTAATCCTCCCTGAGGACCCTGAGGACCTTGTATACTTTGAATTCCCTGTATTCCTTGAACTCCATCTATACCCTGAACTCCACTTATTCCCTGAATTCCTTGAATTCCTTGAGCACCAGTTCCGGTTATTCCTTGTATTCCTTGAGCACCTATTATTCCTTGAGAACCTATTATTCCTTGAATTCCTTGACCACCTTGAATTCCCTGACTTCCTTGAGAACCTGTTATTCCTTGACGGCCTTGAGTTCCTTGAATTCCTTGGCCTCCTTGAGAACCAGTTATTCCTTGATCACCTTGAATTCCCTGACTTCCTTGAGAACCTGTTAATCCTTGTGTTCCTTGAGTACCATCTATTCCTTGAGTTCCTTGAGAACCAGTTATTCCTTGAGCACCTTGAGTTCCTTGAATTCCTTGAGCACCTTGAGAACCAGTTATACCTTGAGTTCCTTGAGAACCAATTATTCCTTGAGCACCCTGTGTTCCTTGAATTCCTTGACTTCCTTGATCGCCTTGAATTCCTTGACTTCCTTGATCACCTTGAATTCCTTGAGTTCCTTGAGAACCATCTATTCCTTGTGTTCCTTGAGAACCTGTTATACCTTGTGTTCCTTGAGAACCTGTTATTCCTTGAGCACCCTGTGTTCCTTGAATTCCTTGAGAACCTGTTATGCCTTGTGTTCCTTGAGAACCTGTTATACCTTGACGACCTTGAGTTCCTTGAATTCCCTGACTTCCTTGATCACCTTGAATTCCTTGACTTCCTTGATCACCTTGAATTCCTTGACTTCCTTGATCACCTTGTATTCCTTGACTTCCTTGAGAACCCGTTATGCCTTGAGTTCCTTGAGAACCTGTTATTCCTTGAGGACCTTGAGAACCTTGAATTCCTTGAGAACCTTGAATTCCCTGAGTTCCTTGAGAACCTGTTATTCCTTGACGACCCTGAGTTCCTTGAATTCCTTGAAGTCCTTGATCACCTTGAATTCCCTGACTTCCTTGAGAACCTGTTATTCCTTGAGGACCTTGAGATCCTTGAATTCCTTGAGAACCTTGAATTCCTTGAATTCCCTGATTTCCTTGAACACCTTGAACACCTTGACGACCCTGAATTCCTTGAACTCCTTGAGTTCCTTGAACTCCTTGAACTCCAGAAGAACCAATTGATCCTATTGTTCCTTGAATTCCTTGAACACCTTGTGTTCCTTGTATTCCTTGACGTCCCTGTACACCTTGTACACCTTGAATTCCTTGTGCACCAATTGATCCTTGAGTACCTTGACGACCTTGAGCACCTTGTGTTCCTTGAGCACCCTGAATTCCTTGACGTCCTTGAACTCCTTGAGTTCCTTGAGGACCACTTGGACCTTGTGCACCTGATATTCCACTGCCACCTCCACCGCCGCTTTCATTTAATCCATATTTATATGTTATCCATGAAGAACCCCATGAAGGATCATATTCAATTGCTATAAATTCAACATATGCAAATCCTGCTTCACTTGTATCAACTACAAACGTTGATCCAGTAGAAATATCTAATAAAATTGTAAAAGGATTAGTACCAACTAAAGAACTATCAAAATAAATACCTACAACCTGAGATAAATTATCATTTTTTAATTGAATAGGAGAAGCATTAGTAATTCTGTAATATGCTTTATTAACATCTATCTGTTTATATGATGGATTTTCATATGGCCAATTATCTCCTGCTGTACATGCATCTCTGCCAATTGTTATATCATCGATATACATTCTATAATAATTATAATCAGCAATATTACTATTATCATATAAATTAGTATATTGATTTTTTACAACTAAATTATCAACGATTGCTGTTACAAATTCTCCAGTAGCTCCTTTTACTCGTCCCGTTGTATTAATAGGAACAACAACTACTCCAGAAGATTCATTGTAAATAAGATCCAAATAACGTTTAAATGCCTGATTATTATAATTATAGATAGCAGGAAACTCAGGTATGAACGTAGACAGATATACATTTTTTAAATCCATGATAGATAAAGTATTTTTTATTTATTTATTTTATATATCTCTAAAATTTGAAACAATATACTTGTCGTGAAAAAATTGTAAATATATGTTTTTTTCACCAAATATATAGAATATAATTTAACCTTTTAAACTAAAATAAATATGAGTGAAAAATCAATAGGCGACTTCAATTGGGATATATTTGAAGACGGGTATAATGGAAGTACTAAATTAGTTCCAAATCGATCAATCAACGGTAATAACGAAAAAAATAAATGTTTCTCTCGAGAGCCTTACGCTCAACAACTCTTCGATATCTATACTGAACAAAATTCTGAAATCATCAAAAAAGATCTAAAACCTGGCGACGTTGTACGGGTAATAGATATTTTCAATATTAAAGATTCATTTATAGATATTGAACTTGCGGGAGGATTAACAATTACAATCGATTTACTAAGAGAGAAAAAATTCATACAAGTTTTTGGATACACAAGTGCTAAACAATTTACTGACTCATTAAGAGAATATGGTGCTATACGTAATTTTCTTAATAAAGGTTTAAACGCTTATATACTTGAAGCTAGTCCTTCAGTTAAAGTTTCATTATGGCAAGGACATCTTAAATCTGTAAGAGATGAATTCATGCAAGAAATTAATAATCCAACACAAGCATATACTGCAAAAATAGTTGAAGCAAATAAAGGAGGATTTTTTGTTGAGGTTCAAGGAATTGATGCATTTATGCCAGGTTCACTTGCTGCTCCTAATAAAATAATAGACTTTCAATCTTACATAGGAAAAGAAGTTGTAGTTATGATAGAGGATTTCTTAAAAGAAATGAATTCATTTATAGTATCTCATAAAAAATATTTGGCTCATATACTTCCAATTAAAATTCAAGAATTAAATACAAGTAAAAAATATATCGGCAATGTAACTGGATGTTCTAAATATGGTATATTTATTGAATGGGAAATATTTACAGGTTTATTACACACCTCAAAAATGGATGCAGAAACAAAAGTTCAATTTAATGCTCGTAATATTAAGCCGGGTGATCCTATTGAATTTTTTATATCTGAAATTACAAAGGATCTTCGCATAATTCTTACGAAAGAAAGTCCAGAAGATAAGTTAAATAAAATTCAAAATTTCATAGTTAGTTCAAAAGATAAGATTGTAGAATCTTCAGTTGCAGCAGTTATGAATTTTGGAGTCATAGTTAACATAGGAGATATTAACGGATTGATTCCTATTAAGGAATTTAAGAAAAATAAAATCATGGCAAATAACTTCGTTTCAGGAGATAAAATAAATGTAATGTTCGATGAGTTTAAAGACGAGCGTATTGTGTTCAAATTACCATTTAAAGAATAAAAGTAAAGGAGCCTTAGAGCTCCTTTCGCGTTGAATATATAAAATAAATGTGTAAATAATGCAAGCACACTATATCAGCGAAAAATTTACAGAAGAATCAACAGATCCAATTAGTGATCTTGGTATAGGTATAATAAATGTGAGGAAAGAGTTTAAAACAGAAGAAGAATTTCTTCCTTATCTTTATAAAATTTCACCAATGATAATAAATATCAAAGATCCTATAGAAATAATATACGAAGGTGATAAAGACTGGATTTTAAAGCCAAGATTCTTTAATAAAATAGAAAAATATTGTGCAAAATATATTACAATAAATGGTGAAAGAGGTGATTTTGGATTTAATCCAGGGAATTTTAAAAGATATATCTTAAAGAAAGCAAGAAAAAAAATACATGAAGCATTTCGAGAAGAATCTGATCCTACAGAAGATTTAGGAATTGGAAAAGTTCGTTGGTTTAACAAAGTAAAAGATTTTTATATAAATCAAGTTTTTGGATATGAAGAAGATGCGGAGCTTTTCATGGAAATCGCTGATGATGAATTAGAAGAAATGTTTCAAAATCAAATAGAGCCCGATGATGCAGCAGACGAATGTTATAGTGATATTAATTTATATAACAAATGGCGTGAAATGTCGGGTATTGATGAATCTTTAAACGAAAAATTTACAGATGAATCCGATCCTATACGTGATATGGGAATAGGCGGAGTTTTTCGTAAAAAAGATTTTCAAACTAAAGAAGAAATATTAGATTTTCTTCTATTATATATACCTAGTATTTTTAAAACAGAAGAAATTCCAGATGATATTGTATATCCTAAAGAAGCGCATCAAGGCGCATTTAAATATAAATATTGGTACGCTTTAACAGATTATTGTAAAAAATATATTACTTTAAGAAAAAAAGAAGTAATATTTGATAATCTTCTTTGTATAGATTTATGGATAAAGTTAATAAAAATGGGATATCCTAAAGTAGAACAAACTGAAAAAAATCATGATTATGGGCGAGAAATAATAATAGAATCGTTAAACGAAAAGTTTAAAGAACAATCAGATCCTATACATGATATGGGTATTGGGTGGGATGAAAATACTATTGAAGGGTATCTTAAACTACACGGATATTCTAAAATAAATATTGATCGTAGAAAACGAGGACATATACCCGCTATTAACGTAGAATTTTCTAAAAATGATGTGAATTTTGAATTTGAGATTGTGTTAGACGATGATTGGGCGTCTTGGAGACATCAATTAGATTGGTGGGATGACAATGATAAAAATTATGATTGTCAAACAGAGAGATGGACATTGGGAGATAAAAACGGAGAAATAGACGACGAGAAATTTATAGTGTCTATATTAAAACGAAGATTAAATAAATATAATAAACAACATGCGCAAACCTAAGTCATATTCAGTTTTAGAAGTATTAAATTACGCAGATATCGGACTTACTTTTGAGTTCTATTCTACTAAAGAATCGAATTTCATAGTGAACGATCTCTCTAATCGTACTTCTAAAAACGTGTTATTAACTAATGAAACTAAATATTATCCTACGTATTCAGATGCGATATTATTGAAAGAATACGAAGCTAAAAGATCTCGCTATAAATTTTTATTAGCTCCTCAGAATTATCATTCGATTCTCCCAATTATTGATAGTGTTACTCAATGGATATCAGAAAGCGCTGAGACTGCCCATGATACAGTATTAAAGATATCTCTATCCTTTAATCATCACCAATTAGAAACACTTTCTACAATTTCAAACATGAGTCCTACGAAGTTAATGCTAAAATTTGATGAAAGCTTTGTGTATTCAAGATTTCCAGAACAAAAACATTCACCGTACGCGCTATCTATAAAAACATTAACACCCGTATCCACTTATGTTAATGAAACTGAAATTGCTCAAAATATAGACTATATTTTAACTTTACCTTCTGCAACTTATTATGGAATAGATTTTTCTAATTATACAAGAGGAATTCTTGAATGTAATTATATTGGTGGAAAAAATTATGCAAATAAGCCTAAAGAAATAAAAGATTTGTTAGAATATTTCATTCTTAAAACTTATCAAAGCTTAAATGAAGAAGAATATACTTTATTTGAAATTGAAGAAATGAAAAGGTTAACTGAAGATTTTGTAAAAATTCAAATGAGTTATTATGATCCTGAAATATTCTTGAAAGAATTTCAAAATATAAAAGTATATGTTGATTTAAAAATGGCAAATCAAACTCTTAAAACGTATTGGAATTTAATAAGAAAGCCTTTATTTGAAATGATATTGAATGGACATTTAAGAGAAGGACAATTTAATTATGATACTGAGGTTGGAAGATTTCAATTGAGAAAAGGTTATATAGGAGGAACATTATTAAAGAATTTAGATTTTGTTAAATGTGAAATTACAGGAGTTATGGAAAATTGCACATTCACAGATTGTAATGTAGTTAATTCTAGAGTATATAATTCAAAATTTGTTCAAGGAAATAAAGCTATAAATTCATATCTTGAAGGTGTAAGTATCAATAAACAAAACGAAGTTATTAAATCTTATATAATTAATAATGAAGAAATTGTGAATTGCGCTATTAAAGAAAGTGTAATTAAATTTGCAACACCTGGTAAAAATATTACCCTTGATGAAGATAGCACAATGGTTACTAAAAAAGAAAGACTTCCTGAAAAAACAGAAGCTGTTCAAGTAGAAGAAATCCGGGACTATAGTTGGATAAAAAAGATGAATAAGAAATCGGATGATATAGGTTATGGAAATCTTTATGATAGAACAAAATATCTAAAAAAAGAAGAATAAATGACTAAACAAGAAGTTGTACAATATGTTAATGGAGAAATCACAGCATCGTGCTCTATTCCATTTTCTGTACCAGAAGCTGAAATATTAAGATTAATAGATTTAGAATCTAAATGGCTTTACCGTGAATATCGAGACGCAGTACAAGATGGTTATTATGTGTTAGATAAAAAGTATTATCAAACATCTGAATGGAGGTCAACAAGAACATTTCAATTACCTGATTGCGTTATGGCAATTAAATATATTTACGAAATGACTTCAGGCCAAAGAGTTTTTGGTATTCATGACCCAGATATGAATTTTGATAGATTAATGGCAGCTGATTTATATTTGACTCCTCTTTCTTCAGATCAAATAACATACAGAACAATTCAATGGAGTTTTTGGGATTTGGCAAAGCAATTTAACTTAAGAGATATTAATCATCATTTTAGTATAAATACAAAAAGATTAATAATTACAGGTAGAGATCCAGTAGAATCTCTTTGGCTTACAACATTAAATGCAATTCCAAATGAAGATCTTTATGATGATCCTGTTTTTATACGTTGGATAATAGCAAAAGCAAAAGTACAATTAGCAAGAATTATTGGAACATTTAACTATACACTTATTGGAGGCATTCAAATAAATTATAATGATATAAGAATAGAAGGACAAGAAGAATTAAAAGAATTAAAAGATAAAATTAAGAGCGATTCACCAGCTGATTGGTTCATGATGTTTTCATAATGAACCACTTATGAATATGAAATTAATTAGAGAAAATATAATAAACGAAAAATTTAGAGAAGAATCTGATCCTATTAAAGATATGGGTATAGGAATGAAACGTATATATTATTCTTTTGCACCTCAAGAAACTCAATATATTTTATTACTTCGTTGTGAAAAAATGTCTGAAAAATTAGAAGATTTTTTCATACGTCATTCTTTTTTTTGGTATAATAAGAATAATGCATGGGAATCATCTTGGGCATATCCAAAAGATAGATGTATAAGAGAAGCTTCAAAAATATTTAAACAAATAGAAAAACTTAAAACTTACAAAGTTGTATTAGACAGAGACGAAGAAGTCTTTTTTACAGTTCCTGGCTATAATGTAAATGAAGGTGTAGCAGATAAATATACGAGACAAGATCCACATTTATCTCGTGTTCCTGTAGAACATGAAGATTTTGAAAGAGGATATGAGGAAAAAGAAGCTGAAGGAAAACAAAAAGAAGATAGAGATAAAATTGTATATAAGGTTAGTAATCATGTATACGTAATGAAAAATCCCACTTCTTTAGAAAAATTCTCTCCCGATTCACGTGCAATTGTAAATAAAAATGGAGATTTATATGTTACTACATATAATGTTATGACTCATGATGAAATGGCTCGAAGATTGGAAAAATTAGGAGAATTAAAATATCAAGATAAATGGTGGCAAAAATCTCCAACAGAATTTATCACTATTCAAAGAATGTATAAAGAAAATAAATTTGTATTAGGAGAATCTAATGAAGCTATTATGTATTATGTAGATGCTAGTAGAAGAGCGATATATAATATGCCTGATACTGTTGAATCTGCTAAAAAAGCATTTATACCTTTTCTTGAAAAAGCGAAAAAAGTAAATCCTCAATATCAATTTATTGATAAATCTTTAGATGATTTACTTTATTATGCTCCACATCCTGTTAAAGAAAGTTTAATTAATGAGCCTAAATCAATTACACAAGCAGAAAAACAGTTAGCAAAAGATAGAGAAATGCCCGGACTTAATAAAAGAATATTAAAAACTATTAAAGATAGAGGTGGTGATATCGTCAAAATTTATGCTGTTAATGCAGATTATGTAAGAGATAAAAAACCAGGATTAAATTTCGATGGATTCACAGATGGAGGACATCATTATGTAACAAGCTTACCCGGATATAAAAAATGGATACCGGAAAATGAAATTTGGATAGATGATGTATTTATGATGAAACCGAATGATTTACGAGCAATACTACAACATGAATTTACAGAAAGAAATCTAATGAAGTATAAACATTGGTCTTATGATAAGGCTCACGATTATGCAAATAAAAAAGAATCAGAATACAGAGAAAGAGTTAAAAAATAAGGGAGAATTTTTCTCCCTTTCGTTTTATAGAAGATATATAAAATAAAAAGTATTTAATGATAAAGGATATTTATATACGCTCTGTAGACGATCCCAATTTTCAATACGGTGTTTTAGAACATTCAGATGCAATAGAATCAATTATCGCAAAAATAAAAATGTTATTTGGAACTCGTCCTGGACAAGTAATGGGTGATATCGCATTTGGATTAGGTATAGAAGATTTAATTTTTGAAACACGCGTAAATAAAATTCAATTAGAAGAAAAAATAAAATCCCAATTTGATATTTATATATCAGAAACAAAAGATTTTAAAATAACGCCTACAGTTTCATTTGGACGTGCTGATGGATATGATTATGCTATTATAGATGTTTTTGTAGATGATCAAAGATTGATAGGAATATTAGTTAAATAATGAAAGCAAAAAGAGTATTTGAAAAATTTGAAGAAGGAACTGATCCTATTGATGATATGAACATAGGAAAGGTAGTATGTCCTTATTGTAAAGGCCATGGATATACAGATGAACACGATCCTCTTTGTTATGATCCAAGAACAGGAGAACATGATTGTTATGGATGTCCTATACAAGTTCCATATGATTATTGCAATGGAACTGGAGAAATATTAAAAAAGGATATTGCTAGACATCAAGCAGAAGAACAAAATTGGGACGATTTGCCCTTTTAAAAATAAAATATAAAAAATGGAATATTTTGTATATATAACAACCAATTTAATTAACGGAAAACAATATGTTGGAGAACATTCAACTGATAACTTAAAAAAAGATAAGTATTTAGGAAGCGGTAATTTTACAAACGCAAAAAAGAAATATGGAATACATAATTTTGAAAGAAAAATTCTTGAGTTTTTTCCAACAAAACAAGAAGCATTTGCTGCTCAAGCAAAATATATAATTGAATTTAATACATTAGTTCCTAATGGATATAATATAAGCCCAACTGGTGGATGGGGAGCTAGTGGGTGTATTTCAAAGGAAGGAAGATTAAGAATAAGTAAAGCTAATAAAGGTCATAAAAGATGGTTAGGAAAAACTCATACTGAAGAATCAAAAAAGAGAATGAGTAAATCACACGAAGGAATATTACACACAAAAGAAGCTAAACAAAAAATAAGTAATTCTACCTCAGGAGAAAAAAATGGAATGTATGGAAAACATCATAATGAAGAAACAAAACAAAAAATAAGAAAAAAGGCTGAAGGACAAATATGGCCAGAGGAAAGAAAAAAAAGAGTAAGTGAAAAAAATAAAGGAAGAAAATATATAGGTGAATTATATGAAATGAGATATAAAAAAATAGAATGTCTATACTGTAAAACATTAGTAGATAAAGCTAATTATTCAAGATGGCATGGAGAAAATTGTAAAAAGAAAATAAAAATATAATATGGAATTATTTCAGACTACTCGCGTGAGAATGTCAGAGCTTTATCAAGATGCTCTTACATTTATCACAAATACCTATGGAGACCTTGGACAATATTTCACAATGGCTTCTCCTATGGGACAATTACTTCAAGTAATTCTTCATTATGGAAGAATGATTTTATTTTATGTTGAAGATTCTGTAACTGAATTAAACATTAAAACTGCATCAAGACCACAAAGTATAAAAGGTCTTGCAAGTTTAACTGGTCATAATCCTTCAAGAGCTATGGCAGCAAGAGGAACATTAACATTATCATATAATGGTTCTAAACTTCCTACATATGCAAATGTAATTTCTATTCTTAATTATACTCAACTTACAAATAGTCAAAATGGCTTAACATATACTATTATTCTTCCGGGACAAGAAACACGATTAGATTTAACAAATATTACAAATTATATTGAAGTTAATATCGTTCAAGGAAAAATAGAATTTCAACAAGCAACTGGAACAGGAGATGCATTACAATCATTTAATTTTCAAAATAAAAAGGGTGCATTTATTGATAATTATTACGTAAATGTTTATGTTGATGGAGTTAAATGGGCTATTGTAGATTCTATTTTAGACATGACTATACAACAACCTGCAGTTATGGTTAAAACAGGACAAACAGGAGGAATAGACATTTTCTTTGGAAATGGTTATAACGGTGCTGCTCCAAGAATGGGTTCAACTATATTAGTTGAACATCTTATTACTGATGGAGAAACTGGAAATATAAACAGTATGACTACTCCTACTACAAATATATGGAAATTTATAACTAAAGGATATGCACTTAATGGAGAAGAAATTGATATTAATAAATATGTTTCAATTGCAATAAAAAATGATATAATGTTTGGTGCTCAAGAAGAACCGCTTTATCTAACAAGATTATTAGCTCCAAATATGTCAAGGAGTTTTGTTCTTGCAAACACAAACAATTATATTTATTTTCTTAGAAGATTAAATATGTTTACTGTTATAGATGCTATTCCTGGGTTTGCAACATTTGAAGATCAATATACGCTGGACAAATATAATCAAGCTCAAACAACATATGAAAAAATAAGTACAGAATATAGAAATTTAACTGCAACATACGGAGTAACTTCAACACAAGCAACTGCTAAAAAAGTTGAATTAGATAATGCTCAACAACAATTATATACTTATCAAGCAGCACTTGAAAAACAAAAACAAGATGATAATACAGTTTACTTATTTTTAGTTCCTGATATAAATAAAAGAATACAACCCGGAGAAAATTATTATAATTGTAATATGGCTGCATTTTCATTATCAGATGGAGAAAAATTAGCAATATTAGATTTAATAGAACAAAGTGGTCAAAGAATTTTAACAGTTGATAATGTAATATTAGATTTACAATTTCCAAGATTCACTTTAAATATGTCTCTTATATTATGGGAAGGAGCTTCTTTTGATACCGTAAGACAAAATATTATTTCAGCAACTTCTGATTATTTTTTACAAAATACAAGAAGAGACAGAATTCCTGTTTCTGATTTAGTAAGAATTATTGAAGGATTAGATGGAGTGGATTCTGTAAATGTATGGTTTGATGCAGCAAAAGAAAATTTTGATAAAGTATATAAAAATCATTATGGAATTGATGATTATGGTGATATTATTCTTGAAAGATATGTTAAAGATGCATTTGGAAATGAAGTGTCTATAAAAGATGTATATCCTATTATTAGAGGAGGGTTTGAAAATGTATCTGGCGTATTTTACGAAGATAGTTTAACAAAAAATAAATTATCATCATTAAATATTCAAGTTAGAGGCTATACAGCCAAAAACTTAAATTCAGAACATAATATAGCAATTGTTAATAATCTATGAAACTAGTTAGAGAACATATAAACGAAAAATTTACAGAAAATACTGATTCTATTTGGGATATGGAAATAGGCTTGCCTAAGACAATGAATAATATTATAGAAAAGATATTAGACTTAGATATGCAAGAAAAATTAATTGAAAGTGGTACTACTAATAAAGGAAATATAAATCATATTATTGTAAGTAAAGGCAATCTTATAATTAGATATTATAGTAATCCATTTAAAAAAGGAGAAACACTAAAACAAAAAATACGAATAAGAAAACAATATTATATAGATCTTATAAAAAGAGCTGGTATTAGTGACATGGTAGAGAAGGGCATAGATACTCCTTTAAGATATAGAATAACTTTTAAGATAAAACAACCTTATATTAGATTTTTTCCAGAAGGATATGACTATGATGAACTAGATTATGACTACTTTAAAAATGGCAATATAAGAACATATAAAAGTAAATATACAGGAGAATAGTAATTATGGCAGAAAGAAGAAAATTATATACGATAAGACCATCTTATTTATATCAAGCAAAACATCATAGTGATGTATTTTTAAATCTTGGTTATAAATACAGGGGTAACATTCTTAAAAATGGAACCTCTCCGGAATTGTATGCCAACCCTTTACAAGTGGGCATGTTAAGTACAATTGAGGGATTTCTTAATTTTTTAGTTGAACAAGCAAAATATGTTAAAAAATGGTTTTCGATCGCGCATGACAAAAACACGACAAATATAAATTAAATCGATGAATTTATCACAGTGGAAAATATATGATAAGGCTGGTGACTACATCAATTGGACGCCTGCTTCTAATATAAAATTAAGTTTTAACTCAGCTACAGGCATAGGTGCAGAGGGGTACCTAGTTACCGATCCTAGCGGATTTGCTATATATGCAAAAATAACTGATGGTGGATATTTGTATGATGATGTTATAACAGCTTATTATACATACGCGTTTAGCACTGGCGGAGAAATATTATTAACGCCTACAGATGCATCTATATTAACCACAGATGTTTCGATATTTAGTCCTGATGGAATGAATACTAAAAGTATTAGTGGTCTTGCATTGGATCTAGATGCTAGTTTTTCTTATCCCTCTGTTACTTATGCTGCAGCTATTTTCTTAAAACCCATTTCAGTAGGATTAGTCGAAACAGAAACTCTTTATATTTTCCAAGAAATTGCAACTGATACATATATACGCCCATATGATGCAAGCAACTCCACTATATTATTTAGATTCGAAGGAGATGATGTAGAAATTCAATTTTTTACAGTAGATGAAGATACAACAGAAATAACTTGGACACGTCAATTACAATTTGATTTATCATTATACACTTTAGATACTCCTATAACTCTTAATATAGGATTTAGAGCAGAAACTGAAGGAGTATTTGAAAGAATATTAAGAGCATATCATAAAGTTGGAGATGAATATTTTATTTTAGCTGATATTCTTGTTAATGCCGAATCAGTTGGAGAAGATGAAAGATTTAGAACACTTATAACAAACTTTGGTCTTCCAGATCCAAAAGATATTCCACAAATTTTTAAGGAAACAGATATTAACGAAGATTTGCCCGATTGGGATGTTCTTAATTATAAATCAAAACATCTTATACTTGAGTATGATCAAATAATGCCATATATAGGAACCTATAAAGCGTTAATAAATGCAATTAAATGGCTGGGCTATGATGATATTTATGTGCGTGAATGGTTTAAAAACGTTAAAGATAATACTAAATTATCTGTAATTGTTTCTTATGATGCTAAAGATAGAACACAAACAATGTTAAGATTTGATGCTAATCAAAGAAAAACACTTAAAAAATTAAATCAATTATCTTTAGTTTATTGTTTAACACGCGAAACAGGAGAAATAGATGATTGGGGAACACCATTAACTGAAAATTGTTATTCTTATAACATTAAAGAGGTGTTTATAAAATTAATGGCATTAAAACAATGGCTAGAAAGAAATATTATAGGAATAAATTGTAGAATAGTAGATCTTACCGGTGAAGGCGTTTATTTTGAAAGAATACAAAATCTTATTTATACAACTGATAATATTGGATTTGAATATAATGTTTCACAAACATTAACTCCATATGGACCAGATCATGATAGTGAATTAGTAACTGGAGATGCCAGTGTAAGATTAACATTTTTAGAATTAACTAATACAGCTGTACAGGATCTTAAATATCGATTTATAGATATGGCAGAAACTGCTTGGAATCCAAATGATCCAAATATATATTATTCTTTAGATGATCCATCATATCTAGCAGATCCAAGTAGCTTTTTAATTATGGGAGCAACTTTTGATTATCCCTTTGTTAACATTGCTGATATTATGTATAAATTATCAGTTCAAAAGGAATTAGGCGGTGTTATAGGAGAAACTCTTGTTACAAATCCATTATTTGTTTATGAAAATGAAATTAGATTTTATAATACATACGACACATCTTCTATATTTTATGATGTTTCAACTGATTTAACAATTTTACTTGAAAAAGCATATTTAAGAGATCCAAGTATTGATGAATGGGTTAATTCAATTGCATATACTATTTATCACGAACCTTCTAATTATTATGATTATGTTTTAGAAACATCAGCAGGTTTTAAAACATATACTAGTGGATATGTTACATTTACTCCTGATACATCAGCAAAATTACAATATGCAGTAGATTCTAATTATAAAGTTCCTTTATTAACTTTTCAATATTTTAGTTATACAGATGCTAGTGGATATAATCAAAATTTTGGAGATAAAGAATATATTCTTGATATTGTAGATGGAAAAATTTATATGAATTCAGGAATAACAGATAGTTCTGATAATTTAGAAATGTATATCAATTTTAATTATGATACAAGTTTAATAGAACAACAAATTACTGTTAATGCTGTTTATCAATCTCCTCGAATGAGACTTTTTCAAGTAGACCCGAGTATATATTATTGGGCAGATCCTTCAGGATTATCAGGAGGAAACGACCCGAGTATTTATATTATTGATAATAGTATTTATACATTTAATATTCATCATATTGGAGATTATAATATTGATATGTATGCGTGGGATTCATATAATACAATGATGTATAATCCTGCAAGAGAACCGTATCCAGTATGGGTTAAATATCCTACAATATATTTCTTAGTAGATAATTCAAGTTATATGGGATATGATGTTAGTAAATATATGTCCTATTGGGAAGTAAGTACATTAATATCTAATCATCCATTTCCTATTTATGATAGAGATATTCCATTACAAGGATTACAATTTTTAATTGATGCGAGTGGAAATCCATATATAGAAGTTCCTTCTATCACATATTTTCAAGATGTGCCAGAACCTAATTCATATAATAGATTTTTTAATTTAACTGAAAGAGTTGTATCGATATCAGGAACTTCTCTTGTGATAGATGATGATTTTCAAAAATTTTATACAGGTGATAACATTGCAATCGTTAAATTTGATAAAGGAAAATATGCATTAATATCTGAAGTAAGTTCTAATATACTTACATCAAGTTATTTACCAACATCTAATCCAACATTAATTACAGTTGATAATATACCCGCTGATTTTATAATAGATCCTTCAACAGATATTTACATTCTAAACGATACATATAGATATGTAACAAATTCAAGTAATAATAATAATAATTTTATAACAGATGTAAGCGGCTATATATTTCAAGTAAATCAAGCAGTAGGAGTAATTGTATCTGATGGAATTACTGGTTATTCTTGGGGATCTACATATAGAGTTATTGATGTTAGTGGAGTTACTCATAGATTTAAAGATACTATTCCTGATTTTTTCCTTGATGATCCTAGTAGATATACTATTACTGTTAAACATGCTTTTTCAACATATTCAGAATTTACTGCTCCTACATATTTTGCATCAGAATCAGATAACAAATTTAGCGTTTATTTAAAAACTTCATATTGTCAAGAATATTATGTAGACAACACATTTGTTTATATGAATAATATTTTTGATCATGATCATATAAATTTTCAGTGGTATGATCCTTCTTTAGATTTAGTAAACAGCGAATTTTATTATTATAAAAAACCTATTTGGGTTGATACTGGTACACTAGTTATTTTAAGAGCTGAATATGATCCAAGTAATTATATGTTAGATCAAAAAAATATTTGGACAGCCAGATTCAATGATAATGATGCAGTATATTTTAAAGTTTATAATGAAAGTGTGCCTATATTATTTGGATTTACTACACACTTTAAGATAAATGTTGAAAGTTATGATAAATATGGAAATATAAGTAAGACAGAATAATATGATAATAGAAGTAATAGAAGGAAGCATATATAGATCAGCGTCTAAGACGCCTCCAATAGTATTGTTTATTCCTGCGCCAATTGCTTTAGCAGCAACAAATATTGGGCTTCATCAATTTGATGCCAATTGGGTATTTGATTCATCTATAGAAGGATATTATCTTGATGTTGCTGATAATAGTACATTTTCTTCTTTTGTATATAATAATTTAAATGTAGGAGACGTAAGTACTTATACTGTACTTGGTTTAAATTCTTCAACTAATTATTATTATAGACTTCGTGCTTATGTTGGTTTTATAAGTAGTCCTAATTCTAATATTATAGATACATCAACACTTACATTAGCTGCTCCTGTTGCAACTGCAGCTACAGATGTATCAACAAATTCATTTGTATCTAATTGGAATGATGTTTCAGAAGCTAATGGTTATTATCTTTATGTTTCTGATAATAGTACATTTAGCTCATATGTTACAGGTTTTAATGGATTAAACGTAGCAAATGTATCAACATATTTAGTAACTGGAATTAGTGCTAATACAACTTATTATTATCGTTTAAAAGCTTATGATAATGCTAGAACCAGTGATTATTCAAATATAATAAATACTAGTACAAATATAATGATGTACACGGCGTGTGCTACTTATTCTCCATATTTTGTTTCAGTATCATCTTCTAGTGGATTCTTAAGTGTAGGCGCTTTAAATTCTAGTGTTGGAACAATAGGTAATTATGTAATAGAATGGAGATTAAATTCAAGTACGGGTTCTACAGTATTTGTTTCTGGATACGGAGTTGATCCTTCAATTCAATCACAACATCCTGTTGTAAATGAAGTAGTATTTGCAGGAACTCTTTATCCTATAATAAAATATACATATATAAATTCAGTAAAATATACTCTTGATTTTACTCCAGGCGCACGTTATAGTCCTGATTTTATAAATTGCTTAAATCCAGTAGTAATTACTCCTATAGATTGCTGTACAGCTTTAGGAGTTGATCCAATATATCCTTATTATCTTTCATATAATAATGCTGCAGATTTTGGTGTAAATAAATCTAGAAGTCTTAAATATGATATATGTCCTAGCGTAGCATACTTAGCTTGGGAATTTGATGCTTTTACAGTTCCAGAACAAATAAGATTCTATTATTGTACATCAACAAACTTTACTGGTATTTTATTAGATAATTTTATTCATGGCGCATTTCCTTTAACAACTAATTTATATCCTGCGAATTATCCTGATGGAAGTGCAAGAACATATCAGAGACAATATAGAGGTGTTTATGGAATAAAATATATTACAGATCTTACAGATGTATCTCATAACACTGGTGATTATGTAAGAATAGACATTACTGGTAGCGTATATGATCCAAGTAATAATAATACAAACTGGGATCTAAAAGTAAAATCGTTATATTCTATTGATCCTAGTTTTTATGATAGCAGTATTTCTAAAATTGCTTCTATAGATCCTTCATTATATTATTATGCAGATCCCGCATGTAGATATGATGTAAGTTATAATACATTAGAAATTTCACCATCATTCTCTAAAACTTCTCCAGCATCGCCGTTTATATGGAAATATATGGATGTATACACATATGTATTAAATCAAACAGGAAATAGTTTCATTAATCCTATAAATGATTCACTTAGATGGCAAAATATTACTAATTCAGCTTGGTTGTGGTATGGTGCTGGTGTAACTACAAATATGAATTTAAGTTCTGGACAAACAATAACAGCAACAAAAGATTCAAGCTATATGACATTTACATTTACAGATATAGCTGATTATAATAAATTTGCTTCTAATATCGCATCTATAAAAGCAGAACCAAATTACACTATTTGGCAAGGATTATCAAATACAAATGTACGATATTATGCATATTATCAAGTTCAATGTCCTAGTGCAGCAAGTGTAGGAGATAATTTACAAGATTATGCATTTCAGTTTCATTTATCAGCTGATATTTCATATAATGTTATTAATAAAACTATAGGTTTTCAATTTGTATCTCTTGTTAATAATATAACAGATTCTTCATGTGATAATTCATACGAACAAGCAGTATCAAGTATCAGTTCTATAAATAATATGAAAATTACGCCATGGCTTCCTATAACAACACACGTAAGAAAAGTCGATCCTGTAACTGCTTTATGGTATAATACTACACTTACACATGAGATGACTAGAGAATCATTTACAGAATTTGATATACCAGGACCAATGACAAACAATTTAGTAGATTTAGCTGCTTTAGGATTTGTTTGGAATCCTATAGGATGGTCAAATTTCACAAATAAATGGACATTATTTAGAAACTGGGATAGAGTTAATTTTACTGGTAATGCATCTACTCATGATTATAGAATGAAACACTGGAATTTACAAAGAAAAATGTTCTTAAGAACTGATGTTAGCGCAGATACTGCATGGGAAGTTGTATATGATACGAGCATTGCATAATGAAAACAAACAAATTAATACAAATTAATTCAGAATCCCTCGACAAATCTAGTGTATTTGTCGAGGTAAATTCTTTTAGATGGAGATCTTCATATCAATTATCTTTAGAAGAATTGTTAAAAGGAACTTCTGGAAATTATGATATATCTCAAGATATTGATAATACTACTTTAATAATAGATGAAAATACGTTAAAGGTTAAAGTAAATCCTGTACATTTTAGTGCACCGAGTGTCTTCGCTGAGAAATTTATTGATCAAAATATATCATATTATTCGCCGCCTAAAGATTCATCCACGTTATCGGGGATGCACATGATGACTGACAGCAACTATTTATATATATGGGTAGGAAATAGATGGAAGAGAACTCCGCTTTCAGAATGGTAATTAAATATATTTATGAAGAGTTGCAGATCTGTTATCAATTATCTTTGAGCCCTGAATTAAAATTTTATTATCATTAATATATTCACGAATATATTTATCTGACATACCAGTGTCAAAGCATATAAAATCCCCCCATATTTCTTGAGGCATATATTCTAAAGACGTCAATTCTTTATTATGAGATATATTAAAATTATCTTTTATTATTCTTGGACAATTTTTTAAAGATAATAGCTTATTTTCAAAAAGCATTATAGATAATCCTATTTCTTTTGGTATACCTTCTAATGACGTAAGTTGATTTTTTCCAATATACAAATTAAAATCTACTTTTTTTGGAAATCCTTTAAAATTTTTTAATCCGCTTTCATACATTGATATTGTGCCGTGAATCTCATTAAATTTAATAAATTCAGGAAATTCTCCATTTGGTAAAGGTATGGCATGAAAATTTATACCTCTTGCATTAATAGTAAAATCATCATTTATAGTAGGCTCATATACATTTTTCTCATATTTTTCTAGCCATTCTTTAATTAACTTGCGAGATCCTATACCCATATCTCTTATAGGATCAGAATCTTCTCTAAATTTCTCATTTATGTGTTCTCTTACTATTTTCATTGTATTAAATATCTTTCATTCATATCTACACGATAAACAACATAACTATTATCATAAAAATTTACCCTTTCACCGCCATTATAACTTTCAAAACTATCTATAATACAAGAACGTTTTTTACCTCCAATAAATACACCTGTTATTTTTTTACCTTTTAAAGAATTTAAAAAATCCAACCACGAAGATAACCAAAAATTATTACCGCTTACATAATATTTAGAACGTTCTTCTTCAAAATTAATACCTCCTATTCCCAGATCATGTATAGGATCTGATTCTTCTTTGAATAATTCATTTATATGTTCTCTTACTATCACTAATTCCAATTTATTTTTATAGTATATTTAAATCTACGATATCCATTTGGATAACTTTTTATAAATTCTTTAGAATGTTCTATACTTTTTATTGAATTAAAAACATTTAAATATTCAGTTTTTGGTGCGAACGCCCAACGAGATGAAAAGAGGCCAGAAGATATTTTATAACGTTGTTCTGATAAATACTCCATCATTCCAGATTCTTTTAACCAATAATCTACATTATTTTTAAACGCAACATTATATGGAGGATATTCCACAGCAATTTGAAGATTACTTCCATCTATCTCATATTTATATAAATTTATAAAATGGTGGTCTGTCATTAAATCTGTAAACTTCTGCAGTGAATCTTCAATAGCTTTTCGTATTCCTATTCCTAAATCATATACTGGGTCAGATTCTTCTGAGAATTTTTCATTTAGATTGCGATTCCATGTCTTATACCCCATTTTTTCTAATTTATTGAAAAGTTTTGTTATTACAAATGATGTAGTTTGGTCAAATCCTTTCATAGAAGGTATTTTAATATATTTACTAACATATTTACATAAATCTTCATATTTATCGTTATCTAAATGGTCTTGTGCTGTAAATTCTTTAAAAGACTTTGTATATATTTTTAGAATATTATCTGGAATTTTATTAGTTTTATAAATAATAGGAATTACTTTTAATAAAAAATCTGCAGCGCCTTCTAACGTATCAAACGATCTTTCTACATAAATACCAATTCCTAAATCACGAATAGGATCTGATTCTTCTATAAATTTCTCATTTATATGTTCTCTTACTATTTTCATCTTTCAAATCCCATCTTTTTAAATCTCTCCATTAATAGCTCTGGCCAATAATATACTCTACATGCCTGCTCTCCTGTAGAAATTCCTTCAAACGAAATATATTCTGTTAAAAATTTTTGTATAATTAAAAAATATGTATGATTTATAGCTCCACCATATCTTAAAATATCATCAGGAATTTTTGATGTTTTTAAAAGTTGCGGAATAATAGTTATTAAATAATCTAAAAATTTGTCTACATTTACAAAATCTCGATGCGCATATAATCCAATATTCATATCTCTTATGGGATCCGATTCTTCTTTGAATGCTTCATATATATGTTCTCTAACTAATTTCATGCCGAATGTTCTCCCATTATGATAGTAAAATATTCAATTACACTGGGTTTTATTTTAAAAATTACTTCTGAACAATTAAATTCAGTAGGAGGTGCACTAGACGAATTTGATTTAATATCTACCTCGTCTTCCATAAAATACAAAATGCCAGCATGTTTTAAAAGATTTTTAGAATACTCAATTTTATTTAAAGGTTTTCCATCAAGAGTTTTAAATAAATTAGAATATGTAAGAACTCTTAATTGTTCGTTGGCTAAATCTATAATTAAACCTCTTATATTTTTTTATCACTTATATGCCAATTATTATTCATAGTAGATAGATATTCAAATTTGAAAGTGGTATCATATTTTATTATATCTTCAGGAGATTTTTCTATATTTTTTACAATGCCAATGCCTAAATCATGAACAGGATCTGATTCTTCTCTGAATTTCTCGTTAATATGTTCTCGTACTATTTTCATATAGTTTATATATTTAGATTTTTATAAACCCTAATGATAAAGAAAATTTAACAAAATTTTAACACCAAAATTAAAAACTATGTTTCTATTAATGAATATATAATTATGAATTTGATCTGACGACAAATTTAAATTAAACTAAAATAACTATCTTAGGAGGTTAAAACTATGACAAACTTAGTAAAATTTTTAGACCACAACGAAATGGAACCTTGGGACGTACTATTTCGTGATTTTTTTAATAGAGATTCTTTCTTTATGCCTGCATTAAATTCTACAATCAAATATCCAGTAGATATTCATGAAGATGATAAATCTTTAAACATTGAAATTGCGTGTGCAGGAATAGATAAAAAAGATATTCAAATTGAAGAACAAGATGGAATTCTTCGTGTATCTTATGAAAAACAAGAAGAAGAAAATAATGAAGGAAAACATTACATTCAGAGATCAATTGCGAAAAGATCTTTTAATCATGGATGGAAAATTTCTGATAAATTTGATCCTAAACAAATTGAAGCTTCTATGGATAAAGGAATTTTAAAAATTTCAATTCCACGATCAGAAGAAAAACAAATAATCAAAAACACAATTAAAATTAAGTAAAAAAACAATCAAACGTCAGATCATATAAAAGGGAGCAAAATAGCTCCCTTTGCTTTTTGCGCATTATATGGTAGTTAACTAGGTAATCAGTATGAATATATAAAATAAAATGAATCATCAAAAAATTTATGAAGCTATAATAACTAAAGCAAAACTAGAAAATAGAAAAAAACTTATAAAAAATAATTTAAATTATATATATTATGAAAATCATCATATAATTCCTCGATGCTTAGACGGAACAAATGATGAATATAATTTAGTTTTATTAACTGCTAAAGAACACTATATATGTCATAAATTATTAACTTATATTTATAAAGGAAACAGAAAAATTGCGTGTGCATTTTATCGAATGGCCTTTAATAAAAAAGAAAAATACAAAATTTCATCAAGAGACTATGCATATGCAAGAGAACTAATTAGTAATACTCCTGTATCAGAAGAAACAAGAAAAAAAATAAGTAAAAAAAGCAAAGAACATAAAACATTTTTAGGAAAAAAACATACAGAAGAATCTAAGAAAAAAATAGGATTAGCACAAAAAAATAAAATTGTTTCAGCGAAAACTAAACAAAAACAAAGAGAAGCTAATTTAGGAGAAAAAAATCCGATGTATAAAAAATGCAGTCATTTTAAAGGAACCCATTTATCTGAAGAAAAAAAGAACCACTTAAGGAATTTATATTTAGGAAAAACCCTTGAAGAATTATATGGAAAAGAACGTGCAAAAGAAATAAAACAAAAAAATAGTAAAAATAATAAAGGAAAAAATTTAGGAAAAATAAAATCAAAACAAGAGCGAAAAATTATATCAGATTCTGTTAAAGAATATTATAAGTCTTCTAAAGCTAAAATAAAAACTAGTGAAACTACAAAATTAGCAATGCAAAGACCAGAGGTTAAAGAGAAACAAAAATTAGCATGGATAAAACGAAAAGAAAACAAACAATTATAAAGATGGTAAAGGCCACTGACCTGGAAAACCATATGTTTTCGCACCAGTTGGCACAAAATCTTTATATAAAAATTTTAACCAAGCAATATTAGTAGGCCTAAGTAATTGATAACTTGGAAAAGGATCGTTTGTAGTAATCAATGACATCGATGCTATTAGAGTATTTTTATATGCTTTATAATCAAGAACAGTGCCTTTCAATTTAGTTTCATAGTTAGAAGATAAAAGATCTGCGTTTTTTAGTTTAAATTTATCTGTTATATTATTTAATACATTATAATTTATATTATCATCCAAATCACCTGCAATATTTATTACTGGTTTAGGATTTTTTGCAGTTAATCCAAAATTTGCTGTGTCTGGGCTTATCGCTATAGGTAATGCAGCAATACTTTTATTAACATTATCAGCCATAGAATTTAAAGTATTCATTTGATTGTTAATAGATTTTTCTGTTGAATCTAAAGAACTTGTAATACCTTTTACTGATTTGCCTCCTGAATATGCATCTCGTAAAATAGCATATTCAGTTTGATATTTCCATAATTTTCCACTTTCGGTTGCTATTGCTTCATAATATATTGCAACGCCTTCAACCCAATTTCCATACGCTTTCGCATATTCTAAAGACGTTGTTGTATATTTTGTAGGTTTATTAGCTTTAAGATTTTTAAGTTCACTTTTTAATCTTTTAACAGTTTCTTTAGATTTATCTACATTTTCTTTAGCTTTATCCATAAGGGGTTTTATGCTAATTTTTTTCAAATTTGCTATCTGATCCGATATTTCTTTTTTGAGTGCTTGTATTTCATTTTTTAATGCAATCGTAGGATCTCCAAACGGCGTTACAAAATTTGTATTAAGATTTACAAATAAACTCCAAGGAAATAAATAAATTCCGCATATAGTTAATCCCAATAATATAACTCCATAAGACGTACTTATGGGTTTTATTGGAACATACACAACTGGAAAAGGAATGGGGGTTGGAAATATCCAGCCTGTTGACCAACCCATTGCAGGATTTGTTACACTTGCTAATGTAGCATATGAACAATATTTTAACCAATATTGAATATCACCATATCCATATTTTGATTTAGGATTCATATAAGGATCAATTTCTTCTGATTCACAGGTTCTTGGTTCTGCAATTGAATATAATCTTGCTTGTTTTCCGTTATATTCTGTAATAGAATATGTAGTAAACATGGAAATACTATCAATAAGTTTTTGCAATTCTTCTATTTCTACAGGCAATTTTAAATATTCTTTCCATAGAGCTTCAACAAACGTAAAAAGATAATTTCCTTCTTTAACAGTTTCTGTTCGTTGTGTAGTTTCTTTTTTAATTAAATTATATTTTTTAACTATCGTATCAGCATTTAAATATAATTCGAATAAAAACATAACTCTATTAACAGCAATTAATTTATCATTTCCTTCCAATTTTCTATTATCATTTGCCAATCCCATTAACCAAGATTTAAGATCAGATAATTTTTTATTTTGTGAATAAACAGCCATCGCTTTTTTAAACCAATCACCCAATGATAATCCTTTTTCAATTTCTTTTATTCCTTCATTTATTTTTTGTGCAAGTTTATCTTTATTGTATCCATCAAGAACATATCTTTTTCTTATAAATTCATTTATTTTATCTCGTATTTCTATTTCTAATTTAGTTGGATTTTCTATACCATTAAATACTGGACCTAAATTTAATGAATAATATTCAAATAAATCATATTCATTTGATTTAGCTTTTGTTAACTTAGCAGCATTTTGTGCCATATCTCTTAAGAGATTTAAATGTTTATAAAATTTTTCGTCTTCTGTTTCTATTTGTTTTTTTATTTCATTTAATGTTTCATTTTTTGCATGTTTTTCAACATTATCTTGTCCAGCTATTTGTTTAATTTTATTATCGTGTTCTTCATTAATTAAATTATATGTTAATAATAATCCTGCATATTGTTTGTTAATTCCTGTATATTGATCATGAGTAGATGCATCATCTACAATAGAAATTGACAACATTATAGGATATAGTGTTTTAATATAATAATATTTTAAAAATACTTTTGCACTGTTTAAAGTTGCATATTTTTCATTCAAAGAATTAATTAATGATGTTAAGTAATCTTCAGGAGGCTCCGATATATCTCTAAGAACTATTTTATTGGTAGTTATTTCATCTATGTATCCTGGAATAGGAGAAAAAATAGATTGTGTTCCTAAATTAGCAATTTTAGTCTTTTGATCTACAAAAGAATCTTTAGGAAGAAATGAAATTAATGCATCAGTTTTTCTATTATTTTGTATAATAGCCATAGTAACTAAATCCTCATTAACTGTAGCTTCAACTGTAGTTTCTTCGTTTTGAATAATTTCACATGATGTATTTTTTAATCTTTCTTCCAATGGTCTGTGTGGCACGATGACATCATCGATGACGACTGGACAATTAAAAGTCGATGTAAAAGGAATCTTATTAATAGAAACATTAAATGGCTCAAAATCACTCTGACATATAGCATCTGTAGCTATCACTTTTAAAGTTTGAGAAGAGTGTTTATGTAATTTTTTTCTATTAATTAAATATAATGAAGTTATTACTGTAATTGCTATTAAAATATCATCAATATTTTTAAAAGAATTCATTAAATCTTCAAATTGTTTTTTAGTTGAAGATAATCTTTTATCTGTTGAATCTTTTATTTCTTCGTATTCACTTTTTATTAATGCATATGTATTACGAATTAATTTTTGAATATATTTGGTTCTATATTTTGAGGGATGAACAGTTTTAGTTAATAAATCTTTAGTCATATCAACATTATGTTGAAGTAAATATTTATATGTTTGTAGTTTTTCTTGAAATTGATTTGTTTGTAGTTTCAATGCTTCTTTCTCAGCATTTATTCCTTCTTTAATATTTATGTCTTTAATAAAATTGTATGTTAAATATGCTCCAGCAGCAATAACTAATGCTGAATTAATTTGTAATTTTAATTGTTGCACTTTATTTTTATTAATTTCTTTTTCTATATTATTTAAACTGCTTATCGTATTTAAGATTTCTGGCGCAGTTAAATTATCATTTAGAATAGGAATATTATCTATTGATGCTTCATTATGACATGCTAATAATATTTGTGATAAATTTGAATTGTCGATTTCTTTAGCTGTAAACTTTAATATTGTTTTTGCTCTTATATCAGTTCTTAAAAATTTTGCAGTATCTTCTTTACTATATCCACCTTTTAAAATCTTACTAAGTATTAATGCTAAAGCTGCCATGGCAGCTATTTTTAATAAATCTATTTTCTTAGGAATACTCGCAAATAATTTTTCTAATTCCAAATTAATTTTAAATTTGGCATCAGCTTTAGCCATTTCTGTTTTTTTCTTGACTAATAATTTTGCTTTATTTAATAATCCCATTACAATTTAACTTTTATCTCTTGTCTTTGTTTTCCTTTATTATATGTATAAACTACAGTATCAAATTTAACTTTAAAGGGCTTAATTTTTTTTGTGTATTTTTTTCCTGTTTTTGGAAGAACATAAGCAAGAGTCATATGAGGATGATAGTCTGGAAAAGATTGAGTATTTGGAAATCTTCTTTCAAGCAAATCATGATACATTTGAAGTTCTTCAGATATAGGAACATCATATTTTACAACATCATAATCATCACATTTAAATATGGAAATTTCTTTAATAGTAGATTCAACAGGTTCAAAAGTTTTCATAAATTCTTTAACATCATTTGGATCGACTTCATTTAGATGAAGTCCAAATAATAAAGTGCAATGAGGTTTATGTTCTAAACCAAAATCTTTAAATTCATCATCATAAATATCATCTTTTTCAATAATAGATAAGTGCTCATTCCAGTTTGGAACATCTGCATATAACATAACACAACCATAATCTAATTTTTTAGATTGCGTTTTTTCTTCTGATAGCCAATTTTTAAAAGTTATAAATTTATGCATCTTCCCAGTATTTTTTTAATATTTTTTCATGCTGCTTTTTTCCTAAATCTGGCAAATCTTCAAACTTTTTAATACCTTGCCGTTTAAATTTTTTAAATTGATATGTATATGCAACTCTTTCTGTATTATTAGTAGGATATTCTTTACCATCATCTTTAGAACCTTTTTTATATAAAAGATAATGAATTAATTCATGTTTCATCCAATTAAGAGGGTCTTTTTTATAATCATAGTCACTTCTAATTCTTACTACATTATCATCAGAATCAAATTCAGTAGGATCATTTTTTCCTTCTGGCCAATCTTCCTTTTTAACTATAACAATAGGTAAATCATAATTATCTACTTTAATAAGTCGTGATTCATTTAACCAATTTTTATAACTTTTAAATTTCATTATATTTTTTATTTTATACACTTATAAGAACATTAGTTGATAAAATAGTTTGTTTAGTTGCTTCAACAAGCCCTACGTTTACTCCAGGTGTTGCCGGAAATTTTTGATCTAAACTTGCAGCCATTGTTGATAATAACGCAATTAAAGGTTCTCCTCCAACTGCTGTTTGATATGGGCCTGGACCAATTTTAGTTTTTTGACTTCCATTAACTATAACTTCATCAGCAGTAACTTCTGCTAATGCTGCTGCAGCTATATGAACTTCATTTTTCGTAGTTACATTAATAACATCACCATCCATTTGAATAATTGAATCATTATTAGGAGTTGATAAAGTTATTAACGTATCTGGTGTTATTTGAATATATGATTCTTTAAAATAAATTTGAAATCCACTTTTAACTTGAAATATAACAGTAAGTTCTTGTTCAGGATCATATAGAAGAACATGAGTTCCTTGATAATCATCTTTAATTTTTTTAATAAGTTCAGTGTCAATATTTTGAATAGTTGTATATTCTGGCGCATACATATCACCATTATTAAATTGAATTCTTACAAATTGGCCAACTTTAGGAACAGAAAGAGATCCAGCGCCATCACCGGCAAATATTGTAGAATTTATAGGAACAGCCCATGGTAAATATTTATCTTCTATTCCATCAAATAAACCCAATACTTTAACTTGACATCTTCCTGAAAATGTAGTATCTTTAGTGTTAACTACAATTCCAATCCAGTCATTATCGTGATAATCATGTTGAATAAAATCTATATCAGATGTATATGGCATATTAATGTATTAGTTTATATTTTTGTAATAATTTTATTATTCGTATTCTTCTATTTTTTACTTTCCAATAAAGAAGATTACGAGATAAATTAGAATTCACTGTTGCTCCAAGTTTTATAATAAATTCAGCAGTTTTAATTTTTCCATTATAACAAGCTGTTGCTAAAGAATTACTTAATACTTCAGGAGTTAATTGTATTCCATTGTCTATTAATAATTGAAGTATATGAACATGATCAGTTTTAGCTGTCATATAAAATGCTCTTGAATTTTCTAAGTTTACGTCTGCTCCATGATCTATCATAAATTTAACCATTAAGGAATTACCTTTAGTACAAGCTTGCACAAGAAATTTTCCATTAGACATATTTAAATCAACGCCTTCTTCAACTAATATTTTAAGTATTTCTAAATTATTATATACAATTGTGTATCTTAAATAATCACTATCTTGATAATTACTACGTGTAATAGATTTTTTTGCTTGTCTATATAAATAAGAAACAAATTCAGGTTTATTAGATGATATGCATGCTAATAATTTAGAATGAGCAGAAGAACTTGCATTTGGATAACTACGGCCGCTTTTTTCAAACCAAGTATTAATAGCGTGTTCCATTCCAATTCCCATATCTTGTATAGGATCGGATTCTTCTGAAAATTTTTCATTTATCCATTTTCTATATGCTGAAAATTTTGTCATCGTTAAAATAATTCATATTTTTTTAATAAGTCATAAACTCTTATTCTTCTACGTTGTTGAGACCATTTTTTCAATAACATTTTTAAAAGACTATTTACTTTTGCGCCTTTTTCTACTAAAAATTCTATCATTTTCAAATCTCCTCTGTCACAAGCACTAGTTAATGCAGCATCTAAAATTTCTTTATCTATATCTATATTATCTAACAGATATTGTATAACATTTTTATGTCCAGCATTAACTGCTACTAAAAATAAATCTCTATTATATCCAATGCCAGTATTTGCGCCATTGTTAATTAAATATTCTAACATAGGTATATTGTCATATACCGTTGTATTTCTAAGTATACAAGGATTTGCATTTACATTTGCTCCTGCTTCAACTAACATTTTAACTATTTCAAAGTTATTATAATTTACTGCTGTTTCTAAATAATCACCATAATTATAATTTAAATTAGGAACTTTTGGTATAAGATATTTAACGAATTCTATTTTATTATCTACAATACTTTGTCTTAATCTTGAGCGAATATCATTAAAATATAAAGGATATAATTTATCTCTAAAATAATCATCCATTATTCTTTCAATTCCAATACCCATATCATGAACTGGATCTGATTCTTCTTTAAATTTTTCATTTACTGACGTATTTGGCGAAATGTTTGTATGATATTTACTATTTAATAATTTAATAACTTGTTCAACCATATCTATTACTTTAATATTTTCCCATTCATGACTATATGCGTTTTCAGTATGTTCGAATGCATTTTTAAATGCTATATTATCATTTGCGTTAATTGTCAGTTCTTTTAAAGTAAAATAAAGAAGCATAACACATATAGTTTTTTCAGCATCTGTTTTCTTTTTATCTCGAAAATTTTTATTATAGAACGTTGTTGTACTTATAGGCCCCATTCTTTTTATTTCCTCTTTCCATAAATTTTGTAAATAAGGACGGCCTATACCCAAATCTTTTATTGGATCAGATTGATCAGAAAACTTTTCATTTAACCATTTTCTATATGCGTAGAATTTCATTGTTCTAATTTACTATTAGTTGCTTGACTTACTTTAGGTTGTTTTAAAAGATCGCCTTCTATTTTATTATTTAATATAGTTGATGGTGTTGCTTCTATTATTCTAGTTGTAGGTATTGTTTTTGTTCTAACATTTGGTGTTTCCATTTTAATTGCTGCGCCATCTGCAATTTCATTAGACAAACCTGTTGATGATTTTTGTAATTTCATTCCGCCATCTACATTTTCTGATAAATGATCAGATGCTTTTCCTCTAGTAACACCTGATCCTTCTGTAGTTGAAGATAAACGTTCAGACGCTTTTCCTTCATTTAAAGCAGAACCTTCTGTATTTGAATCTAAACGTTCTGATGATGTTCCACGATTAATATCAGATACTAATGATTGATCATTTAGATTACTTGATGCAGTTCCTCTTAACATTGTTGGTTCTTCATTTAAATTTCCTGATACTGCATTAGGAGCTACATGAGGTATACCCGCATTATTATCTAATGGTCTATTAGTAGATGATAATAAAGATTGCTCGATTACTGCAGCTCTATATTGAGCAGCGCCTTCAACACTTTTAAGTATATTGATTTCACCTTGTCCAGTTAAATTTGTAGCCATAGAATAATCTTTTATTTTTTCCCAAACTCCTTTTTCATTTAATACAATATTTGCAGCTTCTATTAATGCTATTGTATTTTCATCTGTTGCATCTGATTTAGAAATTTTAGAAAGTTCAGTTATAAATTGTCTCATTATCATATCTGTTTGAATGGGCTGTTCAAGACGAGAAGACGGCGCATTATTATATTCATTCGCTACTTCATTTATTCCTTTTCTAATTAAACCTAATGCAGAAACTATGTTTTTTGATTGAAGAGCTGTTGTAATTTCTGTTAAAGAAACTCCTAAATTTGGAATCGTTGTTATTTTTGCTTTATCAATAATTTTCTTTACAAAATTTGTTCCTAATGCTTTTCCTATATCAATTGCGTTACCCACCCATGTTTCTGGTCTTACAGCATCTTGATTTTCTGGAATTCTATCATTATATGCATTACTTTGAGTATATCTTGTATCGCCTGTAGTATTTTGATTTATTCTTTCATTATATGGTCTCCCAGATTTATGTTGAGTTAAAGGACTTCCAGGATCTCTATCTTGTGCTAATTGTAGAGCTACGGGATATTGATACGCATTTATAGGATTTTCACTTAGTGTTGAAATTTCATCCTTTGATCTATTAACACCATTTAATTTTCTATCACTTAAAAACATATGTTTAAATACAGGATATGTTTGTAATTCTTTAATGTTACCAATTTTAACTCCAAATTTTATAGCACCGGGTGTTGGATCGCCTGCAATTGTTAAACCATTTAAATGTTCATATGTTACATCTGTAATATCAAACTCGCACATTTCACACGTAATTTCCCATGTAGGTAATATATCATCAAGTATAGTTAAAAATAAAGGTGAATCTGATGCAGCACTTTTTAAATTATCTCCGTATCCAGAAGCTGTTGCACTTTCTGATAATTTAGCTAAATGAAAAGTTCTAAATTCACTAAGATAAATTTTTAATGTAAAATATCTCATCATATCAGGAAGAACCCATCTTTGATAAACATCATCCCAAGCAATTTTTTTATAAAGATTCATTAAATAACTCATTCTTCCATCTAATCCTTCAAGACATGTGATATTTATTCTTTTATCATTAAGAATTCTTTGGCCTTTAGTAGGATCAACTTTTAACAATTCGTTAACACCATCAATTGATTGAAAATAATAAGGAAAATCATATTGTAAATTTTCAAATTTTAATATAAATTCTCTTAACATTTCAGCACGTGTTGGTTCATTAGCATTTTCTAAATACGAAACAGCAGAATAAGAATTTTCAGGAGTAAAAGAGCTATAAACAGAATTTCCAGTAAATCCACCAATAGTTTTAAGTGTATCTGCAATAAAAAATAAAGGATGTGGCATTACATCATATAATGCACTGTTAGATGCACTATTATAATTTACATCTGATTGAGATCCGAATATTAATTTAAAAGAATAGTATGTTGGTTCATCAAAACGTTTTGATAAAGTATATTTTTCAGCTATCTTTGGAGATGCGCCTCTAAATTGATTATACATAGTTTTCATATCTTCTTCTAAATTTTTGTTTTATTAACTGCTTGCACGGGTAAAGGTGGTGGCCATTCTCTTCTTGTTAAAATAAATTCTTGTGTAAAATTACTAAAACTAATTTCATCACTTTTGCTAGTACTACTCCATGATAAAACAAAACCTTTAACAATGTACCATCCACTATAAAATCTATCTAACATATCATTAAACTCTGCGTCAGGATTTATTTTCATATTTTCAATAGAATCTACTTTAATTATAGCCATAGGTAATTTATCTCCTCGTATTATATTAAAATTATTTCCATTAACTTCTACATGTACATTTAATTTATCAAGTTCTTTGTTATTAATTAAATTTTGAACTTTAGCAAGCTGATAACTCTTATGATGATTTCCTGTCCATTGTAAATTATCATTATCAGGATTACTAATAGTATATTGTACTCCTAACCAAGGATATTTTTCATAAATATCTGTATAACTATAATTAGCACGTTTTAAATCTTTAGTATTAGTAGAAGCATCAAATTTAGCGCGGCCTCTTAATAAAATCATTTTATTTGATTTATCTTCATCATATGTAGGTTCTACTGTTATTGCCCAATAATTTTTATTTTTTTCCGTTTTTGGATTTTCATATACATCTTTATTATGTTCAAACATCTCACATGTCATTTTTGTTCCAATTTGAAATGTTATATTTGATGATTTATTTATTGGTCTCCAAGTTATAATATAAAAGGGCGTAGTTCTAAAACTTAAATAATTTGAAAAAACTTTTACCATTGGCCTAGTTTTTTCTTCTTCTGTATTAGCACCATAATTCCAGTTTTTATCAAAATTTGAAATTAACGCCGCAACATCTACTTCTGATTCTGCTGACATTAATTGTTTATTAAGATTAATAAAATTTAGATTATAATACACGTCTATCCAACATGCGTAAAAAGATTTATTATCTCTCCATGCTCTTTCAATTAAATTATTAATAAAAATATCTCCTGCTATATTAGCTTTGAGCCAAATTTGTTTATCATTAGTATCATCTTCATTAGATGAAAATCCTAATTTATATCTTTTTGCAAAATCTTTAGCTGCTTCAAGTGTAGTTCCTTCAAAATGATAGTCATTTTTTTGACTTTTAAGTCCTGGAATAAATAATTCTCCATAAAAAGACATTCTAATTAGTTCTTTTCTTTCAGTTGAAGTTGGTAATACATGTACTCCAGTAATAACATAATCATTGCGAATAATTTTTAATGTATCTGTTTTATTACGTATAGCAACTGAAATTATATCTCCATCTTTTGGCATTTCTTTTGCTAAAAATAATTGACTTATAAATGCACAATCTAATGAAATTTTGGGTAAAAATTCTGTACAATCAATTGAAAAATTTAATATCTCTTCTCTATTGAAAATATAATCATTAATTTTTATAAGAGGAAATTCCATAGATATAACATCCTCTACTTTTTGTGTTTTTATATTTTTTTCTCCGGGCAATGATAATTCATCTAATTCAATTGTTTTAGGAAATACTGTTATAATTCTATTTAACACTGTTGTTTGTTGTTCTTGAAGTTGCGTAGTTGTAGTAGATGTATTATTAACAGGCGGTATTATTACTCGTTGTACAGGAATATCCTTTGACGCGTTTGATTTAGTTACTGAATTAACAGCACTTGTAGGAACAGATGGTATACTCTGTATTATTTCAGCCATTACGTATTTTTACTTTTTATTGCATTAATTAAAAATTCACTAGTTGTCATTCCATTTTGTAAACATGTATCTGTGCCTGCTCCAAAATGTACTCTACCGTTTCTATATGTTATTTGAGTTTCTCCTTCTTCTGCAATATTTGGTGGCAATGCGCCCTCAGGAGCACCACTTACAATTTGTCTATCTTGAAAATCATTATTTTGTTTTGGTATTTTTGTAGGATCTATATATTTATAACTATCTCTTATAAGTTTAGCTCCATCAACTCCGGTACCTTGTTGAGAAGATATCATAGTCTTTACAGAATCTAAATTAGGAATTAAAATTAAATCATTTTCTGCTATAGAAAAAGGGTTTGAAATTCCGTTATATTTTAAAATAACTTCTGCATATAAAGTATTATTATAAACTGCTGCTGAAATTAAATCTGGTCTCATTGCAAATTGTTTTGGAACTTTATAAATATTATACGCTACATAATTTTGAGATTTAAGATCAAACATAGATGCAGTTAAATCTTTAATTTCTATTCCATCGGGTCTAGTAAATTTCGGTTTTGTGTCAAGACTATTTAAAAACATAATTATATTTTATTATTTTATGAATGAGCTTTCTTAGCAATCCATTTAGAAGTTCGATAAGAACTTTTAAATAATTCATTTTGACTAAGAGTAGCATTAGAATTTTCTGATATACCTATTCTAAAAGCTTCTCTATTCCATACACTTACACTTCCTGCTAATACATTTGGGCGTGCTTCTAATTGACTTTTAGGAATATTACGGCTATCCATTCCTTGTTGATATAAAACACCCATTCTTCCTTTTGGCATACTTCCTATGTATCGTAATTCTCCTTTATCCTTTCCTGTAGCTGCATCAACTACTGTTTCATAATCAGAAGAACCTAATGAATCAGGAAGATTATATATTCTACCCATACCACGATTAAACATAGATTCAATAGCATCTTTATCTCTAGCCATAGCATGTTTTAGACTAACTATTATTTTAATTTCTGTTGGAAAATCATCTGGCCCAAGTTCATCATTGAATTCAACTGTAACACCGTCACAAACTAAATTTCCTATCATTGCTATAGGATTTAAAGGATTACCAATAGTAATGTGCCATTCTCCTACAGGCTCTCCTGTTAAAATTGCTTTAAGACCACTTAAATAAGGAACTTGACCAGCAGTTCTATGTGCAAATGCATTTTTTATTAAATTTTCTCCAGCACCGGTAAATAATGAAGTAAATGCGCCGAATCCACTTCCTTTTTCTCCACTAAACAATTGACTAAAAACCATTTTAGCAGTTTTCCAAATACTATCAAATGCTGCATTAGCTGTACCACTACCTCCATCTCCTGTAAATTTTTGAATAACACTTTTTGAGTATCCTAAAACATCACCTTTATAAAGCATATTTGATGATCCTATTAATGGGTGAGCTGCGGGAGCTGCCATAAATCTATGAGCTCCCCCAAAGAATACAGCACTTGCAGATCCTATTACTAAGAAATTGGATAAAATATCAAGCAAAACAGCTTTAGGATTAATTCCACCTACAGGTCTTGCAACGTATTCAAACGTAAGATTTAAAGTATCCATTTCAAATTTCATACCAGGTTTACGTTTTGTTACTGCATCAATTCTATTTATAGGACCTTGTATTCTATTTTCAAATGGGCCATCTTTATATGGATCTGGCGGTAATTGTCCATCATTTTGTGCTACTGTTGGATCAAAATTTCCAGTAGCTACATCTAATAATTTAGCCATATTAGCCATTGCTGGAAAAATTTTACCCAATCCATCTGTACTACTAGGTACAGAATCAGCAGTAACTTCCCATATAGCTGCTTGAACAGGTTCCCATAAAACTCCCGTTGTAAATTTTAATAAATTATTTAAACTGTTTCCTGTATCGCCTCCTAAATAAGTTATTGCAGAAGCCATTGGTGCAAATTCTGTAGTTTCATCTGATGAAGTTCCTCTGTCTTCATTTATATCTGAACTAGTAGATCCATAATTTGCGCCGCCTTTCATTCCTGGAAATTTTAAATTATCTAATATCGGCGCAGGATATCTTCTAAGAGTAATTAATCTATTATTTGCAATTTTATTCCAATATTTTGCAAAAACAAAATCTGTAAAATGATAAGGAGTTCTCCCATAAGGATCTCCATTTCCCCAATCTATTAATGCTGATGTAGTTGGTGTACTTGCATAATTATATGCTTGTTGAGGAGAAGTATCAACTTCATACCATCTTCTTTCATTTTTTTGATTTATTAATTTTGATCCAGCGTTAGATCCATATAATCTTATAAGCGCATAAGTGTTTTGTAAAGCTGGAACACCGTAATAAAAATCATCTGCTTTAAGCTTATTATATAATGTGTCTCTTACTGTTAATAATTTATTTTTTGTAGCTTCATCAGGAAGAGTACGAATAGTTTCATTGCTCATAAGATATCCTGAACTTGTAACTTCTTTAAATTCTGAAGAAAATGGAGTATATAATTTAGCATGTAATCCATCATTAGCCATTTGTTCTTCTATTCTATCTAATCTTCTATCAAAAGGACTAGGACCTACGTTATTTGTATAATTTATATCTGTATCATGAGAAGTTTCGATATTATCTAATCCTGGTTTAGCCGCTTCAATTCCTGCGCATCTCATTAATATTTGAGTATGTAAGCCTTCTACCCATACATAATTAGCAGCATCATACATATGAGCATTTTCTGTTTTCTGAAAATTTTTATATACATATTGCCCGTGAATATTAAGATCTCCTGCTTTATCTAATGCAGTTTTATCTGCTACATAAGTAGCTGCCACCGCATCTCTTATGCATGCATTATTTTGTGCTAAATCTAACCATCCCATCCATGCTTCGGCTTTTGCTCTCCATCTTTCGAATATTTCTGCTGCAGTTTCCTTTGCCATATTAATTCTTTTTAATTTATATATTCAAACAAAAAACCTGATCGCATTGATCAGGTTTAAGATATAAAATTAAAAACAAATTATTATGTTTTAATTTCTTTATTTATTTTTTCTATAGTATTTATTATAGATCTACACTCAATGAGTCTAATTTTTTTAATTGATGGGAAAAATACAATTTCATCAAAAACTGGATACAAATATTCTAATTTAGGAATATTATAATCATCTAATAAAACAACTTCATTTATAGTATCTATTTCTGCAATAGTTTCAAATAAATTATTTATAATATTTTCGTTTATTTCCGGATTTGAATATATTATGCCTCTTATTCGTTTAGATTTAGCATGCATTCGTATCAAATTAGTTATATGATTACTTATAATAAACGACCCATAATTATCAATCATAGAATATGTATATCCAAATTGTTCTAATACTTCAGGAATATAAATTACTGAAAACAATTTTAAATTAAGGAATGATCGTTTAAGTTTTGTAGTTCCTTCTATAGTTACGTAAAATTTCAATCTTTTTTAATTTAAGTTTAACTTTGAAGATATTCTTTTCTTGCTTCTTCTAATGCATCCATTATTGGAATTTTTTTTCTTTTTGCAATATCTTCTGCTAATGAATGAATAATACTAGATTCTTTTTCTTCTAAAAATGCATTAGTTTGTTTTCTAATTTCTTCAGCAACTTCTTTTTCACGTTGTTTGCCTTGTATTATATTTTCTCGTATTAAATCAAATTTCTTTTCTCTTGGAAGTTTTTGTTGATATTGAATAATACCTAAATTGTGTGACATTTGACGTCTTTCTCTTCTATTCATAATTTTAATTTTTAATAAATATTATTTTGAATATGTTTTATTTTCCAAACTATTAATATAGAAATAATTAAATAATCTTAAGTAACCTGCAAGTAACAATGTATCATCAGATGTTATAACGTAACTAGAATCAATCATTTTAAATTGCGCCTTATTTTTTGTAGTTTCTATTTCTTCTGTTTCTTTTATACCTTTTGCAGTTAAATCTACACAATATAAATCTATAGGAGAATCTGAAGTTAAATTATTATAAAGACTGCCTAAATACATCCAATCATCTGCATTTGTAAGATTCATTCCTATAACTTCAAATAATACTCTATTTGCTGCAACTAAATTAGTGCCATCATCTTGAGAAATATATCCATTTATAAGAGTATAATCATAGTCTTCAAAAATATAATTATAATCTTTAACTACTCCTACTTTATCAAGTAAACCTTTAGAATCAATAGTATAAGGTAATACTGCAGCACGATGTTTCTTTGAGATTAAAAAGAAGTGTTCGTCTATAGAGACTACATCTTCAAATTTACCCTCAAGTACAGTTTTACGTTCTATTTTTTTGTTTTCCATCATAACTAATTATTTTTATACTTGTAGTATATTGCCATTTATACTATTAGATTGAGTTTCATACATATCTGTTATAGCTGTTTTTAATGCATCTTTTATTTCTTTAACAGTTATATTTTGTATTATATATTCCACAAATTTTTTGTCGCCATCATCAAAGGATTCTTTAGCAATATTGTATAAATTTTTAGGTGGTAATGAAATAGTCAAATTCATAAAAATTTCGCTATCAACTTTTTTACTTTTTGACATTAAAATGTATATTGGATCTGAAGTATCTGCTGAGCTAGAGTTTTCAATTGTACGAAATTCAGGAGGAATAGGCGGAGGCGATATTGGATTTGATATATTTCCAAAATTAGAAGCTCGTGGTGCAGATTTTTTAGGAGGAGTTAATCTTATAATTTTTTTACCTGGAACAAATGGTTGAACACAAACTTTTTCTCCATCGGCATTAGTTTCCCATACTTCTTCTTCTCTTCCAACCCATTCTTCTTTAAACTGCCAACAGTTATTAGGATGATCTATTTCTGCCATTAATTTTCCAGTAAGATCAGTTTTGTTTAATTCTGCAACAAAAGATTCATTTATTCTTGAGCTATCCTTAAAAACTATATACACATTTTCTTCATCTTGTTCAACTCTATCAAATATTTGTATTTGACCTTTTTGATCTCCTGCAATCCATTGAAAATAACGTTTATCGTTGTTCATTTTCTTTATTTTTAATTGTTACATTTTTTATGCGTTTTATTTGCATATCATACAATGATGAATCTTGAGTATTGTTCTTGATATTCTCTAGACCAATCAGTAATGAATCCTTCGTCTTTCCACGAAATATAATCTTCCCGAAAATTTTCCAACACATATTCAAAAAATTTTTTATAGTCACCTGAACTTAAATAATCTATTCTAGATACGGGAATTGTGAATGTATGTAAAGTTCCTCTAACTCTCCAATAATAATGTAATATATCAGTTAAAGGATTTTTATCAAATATTCCATATTCTACATACAGCGGAGTTACCCATCCTTCGGGATTAATTTCAATAGTTTTTATGTTTATAAGTTCTGAAAAATCAAAATTATGTGGCATAAATATTATCCTTTAGGTTTTTCATCTGGTTTTTCATTTGGTTTTTTTGAACCTACTATAACAACATCTGTGCTATTATCATCTGGTTGAGGTTCTGGATCTACTACAACACTATCTTTAGAACCCACAAATTTTCTTAATCCTAATAAAGCACTTGCAAGAGATAAAAGTATTATTATTTTACCCATTACCTCTATAACATCTGGTTTTTCTATGAACCATCCTACCATTGCTGCAATAAATGATGCTGCACCCACCAATACAAGTATTATTCCAGCAAATCCACTTCCTGAAGTTTTTCCAGTAGTATTATTAAATGTTTCTGAAAAAACAAATTTAGATTTATTATAACTTCCCATTCCCATTATAAATAATTTTAAATTAAACAATAAAATTGTTTTATTTTATTTTATATATTATTGAGAATTTAAGAGTTTCACGGTAAGGATAATATCAAAAAATCATAACGATAACATCACTTATGTTATTATTAATAAGTGATGTTATTTTATTCATGGTTAATTACTTAATTATATCTGCAATATTTGTAGTATTAATTCCTACAATTTCATAATCTTCAACTCCTAAATGTTTAGCAATTTTTGCTTCAACATCAGTAGGAGACATTGCAAATACAATATAAGAATCTTTCCTATATTTCAAGTTTCCTTTTTTGTCTTCAAAAGACATTTTTACTGTTGCTTTGTAATATTGGTTCATGTTTTTAATTATTTAAGTTATTTTTAAATTACTAGTTGGTGGCATTCTTTTTTCATTTGGTTCTTGAAGTTTAAATTCTTCTTGTTTTTCAGCCAATACTGATTCTGGTAATACTCCTTGTGGATTTAATTCATTAGGAACTTTTCCACATTTTTGACAAATTATAACTTCTAAAGGATATAATTCTTCGTTTCCAGATGGAGCAATAAGAGCAGATACTTTTTTAAATACTATGCCCGGTTTAAATAATTGTCCCCCACAATCACAGGTCAGAGTTTTAAAAGCTTTCATCATATCAGGCGTAAGTTTAATCTGAGCTGATGGGGGTTTTTGATTTGATGTGTCCATTTTTATAATTTAATTTTAATTTTCTTGAACAGGATAAGAATTTCTATTTTCCATTTCTTTAATTACTTTTACGTATGATTTTTCTTCAGTATCAGGAGTATATAATTTAACAAGTTTAACGGGTTTTGACATCGCAAATGCCATACCTAAATCGAAGTGAGATCCTTTACTATTTACATCCCAGAAAATATCAACTCTATCAGCTTGTTGCATAAATTCCATATGTTTTCTACAAATAAAATAGCCAGTTGGATCAGTTTGATCGACAGCGTATTTGGGATTATGAACAGTATGGCCTTCTCCTTTTAATAATTCAACATAAGTATCTATTTCTTGTTGTTGATCATCTGTTACACCTCTTACGGGACAAATTAAATGTATTTTCATAAGTTTTGTTTTTTAAGTTTCCAATATTTTTTTAATCCTTCTGTTATTTTTAATCTTGATTCTAATGATACTGTTTTATTTTTATTTCCTATACTTATTTTTTGTCTAGTTTCTATTGAAGAACTTTTCCCTTTATACCCTGAATTTTTTCCTTTTCTTTTTTTACTCATTTTTTCTTTTGTTTCAATAGATGCTATTTTACCAATATGTGATTTACTATTTTTAATTTTGTGTTCTTCTGTATGAGGTTTTTGCATTTTTTCTATTACTTCTATTCTTTTCATTGCTAATTTTGTTTTTTCGCTTATATTTTTTCGTTGTTCTTCAGTCATGGGTATACTTTTAATTTTTTCAATAGCATATTCATAATCTTTTGCTGATATATTATATTTCAGTTTTTTACTAGATGCCATTCTAAGAAAGGCGTATGCAATTTTTCGATTTTCATTATAAATATATGTTAATAATTTATGACAAATAAAGTGTTCTTTAGCTGTTAATAAAACTTTATTTTCTTCATTATCATTACCCCCTAAACATTTTGGTAATATATGATGATTTTCATAATATACACTTGTTTCTTTTAATCTATTTTCTGATTTTGAATTTTGAATTATAGATTTATATATTTTTTGATAATTCATTCTTTTTCTTTAATATTTTTATCTCTGTAAATTGATGCAAAAGTTCCAAGTTTTCCATCTATTTCTAAATAAGATACATACCATTTATTTAAATCGTGTTCAAATTTAGATACACTTCCATCATCATTTATTTTAATATAATAATTTTTAGTAATATACATATTCCAATTAACAGAAAGTATTTCTTCTCTAGTAACTTTATATGCATCTTTAAGAAAATATGATTTTAATCTTTCTTCAAAAATTACATCTTTAACAAATAACGGATGTTCTACTGGTGTAATTGAAAATTCGCTAATAGTTATAACATATAGTCTATTTAATTTACGTATATCTGTGATTTTTATACCTGTGTGTGTCCAATCTAGATTGTCTTTTGTCATAATATTATTGTTTTGGCGTATCTTTAATTTTATTAAGTTCTTTATCTAAATCATCTTCTGATAAAGAAAAATTATCCATTGAAGTATTACTACTAAAACCTCTTGAATTTGATGAATAATATGCAGCTGCTTTGAACATTTTTCCAGTATCTTTTACTGTATAATTTACATTATTAGATACACCCATTCCTCCACCTGCCGCCCAAGCATCTTGATCAGCTCCCATAAATACAACATCCCATTTGTATACATCTTGTTGATGTTTCATTTTTCTTTTAACATCTTCGATTTTATATTCACGAGATGAATTTTCTTCACCATCAGTCATAATAACCATTATAACTTTTTCTGGTTTTTCTTCTTCGGGAGTAGCATCAAGTCTTTTTCCAACTGCATCAATTGTTTTTCCAACTGCGTCAAGAAGAGCAGTCATACCGCTTGGAGAATAAGTTTTTGAATTTAAAGGAGGTGTTTTTTGAATATCAAGACCGTTATGAACTATATCATATTTAGTATCAAATTTAACAAGTGTGAGCTTTGCTTCACCTGGCATTTTTTGATGTGTTTCAAGAAAAGTATTAAATCCTCCAATAGTATCGTTTCTAACTGATCCCATTGAACCTGATTCATCAATAACAACAATAAGTTCGCATAAATCTTTTTTCATATTCTTTTTTATTTTATATTAGTAATTTATTTATCAGTTTTAAATTTGCAATTTATAAAATGATATCTTATCATATTTGGGCCTCTACCTATTAAATTACAATATGGGCATATTAGTGTTTTAAAATTTTTAGGTTTTCCTTTTCTTTTTAAAGACATTTCATCTTTAATTTTTTTAGCTCGTTCTATTCCAAATATTTCTTCATATGTTTTACCAGTATTTTCTTTTGCACGTTTAACAATTCCATACGATTGATAATTTTTACCATACATTCCATTTTTTTCTCCTTTTATATCATTAGAATGCTTAATTTTTCTTTCTTCGGTATAATTAGATTTTAATGTTTCAGACATTTTAATTAACGTTTCATTTGAATGTTTTTTTCCAAACATGCCATTATCTTCTCCAAAAAACGCACCGCCTACTGCATCATTTTTTAAATTATAATATAATGGATTATTTTTGGCATCTACTTCTTTTAATGTTTTATCTTCTATTTCTCTAAATTTATTTCCTATATAAAGTATTTTTCTTTCAAAATTATCAACTCCGTATTTTTTAATAGCATTTATAAACACAGTTCCTGATCCTATATAATTATCTTGAACATCTCCAAGATGTGATCCTATATATTTTTTTCCATTTATATTATTTGTCCATTCGTAGACAAACCCACAATCATCATTAATCATTAGCTATTATACATTATATTTTAAAAAATCTTTTCGAGTTATACAGGCATTACCAGTTTCTATATAATGTTCAAGTAAATAAAATTGTTTTTCATATAAATGTAAACTTCCACTATTCCATATAATTGCTCTTTTATTTATATGTAAATCATCACCCAATTTGTCTAAGATATATTTATGCCATGCGTAATCATTTCTATAGCCTGCCCATGCATCATTAGATCTCATTAACACATAAGAATATAAAATATTATTTCTAATCAAAAATTGAACAGCATAAGTACACATAAAATCATTTTTATTATTTTTATTATAATCTTCCCACATAGTAGGACGATTATAAATCATTACACCTCGTCTTGAACTTTTTTGTTGTGTTAATTCTGTTAAACAATTTTTATATTGATAACCATTTTCTTTTGAAAAAACACACCAACCATAATTAGAATTTATAAATCCGCTTGGGTCTGCGACGTTTTTCCATATTGTAGGCGTATTTTTTATATCATTAACATTCAAAGATTGAGATAAATACCAATCAAGTTCATTTTTTACATATTCTTCATTAGTTTTTCCAAATATATATGATTCATCTGCTATAAATTGTGCACATATAAGATCAATAACTTTTCCACCAAATTTATCAGTTTCAAATTTTTGTTCTTTATATTTTTTAACGAATTGATTTCTGATATCTTTTACTTTCATAGTTTTTATTTATTTTTTATATCTTTTATCTTTTAATAGTTTCACTGCATATGAAGATAGTTTTTCTAATTGAGATAAATTCATCTCATAGATAAACTCTTGAAGCATTTCAATTTCAAGAGACATTAAATATTCATTATCTTCTTTATCCTTTGGTTTCATTTTCTTTGTATATTTCCCAATCAAATCCAGAAAGATATTCTTCATATGTTTCTTCATCTAAAACATAATCCCAATAATAATATGCATTTTTGCAATTCGGGCAATCTCCTGAATCGTAATCTTCAACTTCAAATATATAATTACAAATGGGACAAGTTAATTCATTCATTTTTTTATTCATCATGATAAACTATCCATGCAATATCATCACTATCAATTTTAAATGATCCGTCATCTTTTTCTCCATCAACTTCTGGAACTTCAGGAAGTTCTATTGGATAATCAAAACTAACTTTAGGATGAAAAGATCCATCTCCATCAGCATAAAATGCACAAAATCTTGAAGCTCCTGCATTTCCAAGGCGTTCCATATATTTAAACATTTTCTTTAATGCTATTGCATCAGCAGGTCTAATATTATCAATAGTGATAACTAACTTATGTTCTTTTCTTTCTAGTGCCATATTTTATTTGTGTAAATATTTTTTAACATTCATTTCATGAGCTACATTTCTTTCTACATCATAATCACTATGAATTACAATTGTATATGTTAACGCCCATATAAACCAATATAAAGTATAAGTTCTTGTAAGCCACCATCCTTGAACATTTTTCATGTAATCAAATTTTGGAAGCCATTTATTCCACTCAAAAGTGGGATAATCTTTAAATCCTATTGGCGCATACCAATATCTATAAAATTTCAACTTTCTTCTCATTTTCTAAAGTATTATTTGTTTCATCTTGTTTTACAGATGGCGAGCAATTAAGATACTCAAAAGCAAACATTTTACGAGTAAATTTTTTACTCCATCCAAAGTGTTTTGCTAATAAATTTACAGCCCATTCATACCATTCATCATGTTGAGCTTGAGTTACTTCATATTTTTTATAAAATGCTCGAAAATCTTTTTCACCCACCCATTCTTTTTCTACTTGAGCTATTGTTGTGTTATGATAAGGAACTAACCAACCATCTATTAAATCATCAAGAGTTGGCTCCTTTTTTCTTGTTCTCATTTTACAAATTGTATTACTTCTTTTAATATTTGTTTTTTAGATCTAAACGCAGTTTCTTCCATAACAACTACTTCATCTACTTTTAACATAAGTTTATTTTTTATTTTTGAAAAATCATGTGCTTCTTTAAACAATTCAAGTTCTTTAGTTTTTTGTTCTAAATTTTGTGAAAAAGAATCGCCATCTTCTTTAAGTAAAAAGAAATAAGGATCTGCTGTTAAAGTAATAAGATATATGTCAAATTTATTGTCAACATAAGGTAATTCAGTAATTTCCCAGTTCATTAATTTATTTTTCAAAAAATTACCATCTACGTTTCTAAACATTTGACCATATACATATTCTCCTAAGTGTGATCTATTCCATATAATTATGTCTTCATAATAATTATATCTAGAATAGCAAAAAACATTTTTAATTTTATGAACTAATTGAATTTCATTATCAAAACATTTAAATTGATAATCTAAAGTTTCTTCAACAGTCATGCCTTTAGGAGGTTTTCCAAAATGTCTTATTGTAATATTATTATAATCAAACTTTTTACAAATACCTTCAATAAGAGTAGATTTACCAAGTCTATCTCCCCCCTCGATCACAATGAGTTTCATATTTAATAAATTTTTTATTATATCTTTCTGTAAATATTAATTTTTTATCTTCTATTAAATTTTTTATTTCTTCAAAAGATACTTGTTTTACACATTCAGTTAATTTATATTTAAAATTTTGTTGTTTACAAAATACCTCAGCGGCTTCTTTTTTTCTTGCAACTGTATCGCTATTCCATAATTTTTTAGGCTTAATTTCTATTAAAAATTTATCTTCAATTAAAAAATCTGGATAATACGTTCTTTTGTTTCCGTTATAGTCAATATATTCAATTTTATATTTCTTTTTTTCAGCTCCTTCCCATTTTAAATTAAATCTTTCAATAACATATATCATATATGATAATTCTTTTAGAGATCTAAAAAACCACCCTTTATACCAACCACTCCAACCATTACCTGAACCCTGAGGAGAAGGCTTACCATACATATTATTTTTATCGCCTTTACGAGATTCACTATAATGTTGTCGTAATCGTTTACCTGTTTCTTCACCCCAGATTTGTTCAATGGTTTTTCCATTTTGATCTAATGAGGCCCATCCATGCGAATATTTACCACCAAAATTTGCATTATTTTTTCCACTATTTGCTGTAGAATTTTTTTCTTTAGCAATAATAGCACCATCAATTCCTAAAATTTCTTCTAATGTTTTATTTTTTAAACTTTTATTATATTGAATTAATTTATTAGAATTTCGAATGCCTTCTTTATATTGCTGTTTATTCTTACAGCTTCTGCATAAATCTTTATAATATTTCTGAAATCCTAGTTGTTGATTTAATAAAGAAGAATCCCATATATTATCACATTCATCACATTGAATTATTATTCGTTGTTTATTAGTTATTGTAGAATTTTTTAATTTAATTACTTCACTTAAAATCATGTTTTATTCTATATATTCATAATTTTTATTCAACTCTATCTCCATCTTCAATAATTATTAATTTCATTTTTTCTCTTTAAGTAATTTTTCTAATTCTTTTTGTTGAGAATAATTAAGTGTATGTTTAGACTTTAAGTATAATAACCATGAAAATCTATCTTTTAATCCAGTGTCTCTTGCAAAAGATGCAGATTTAAGTATAGCCATTATAATGAATTTTTAAGTATTTCAATTAATTCATTTTTATCAATATATGTTCTTATATCTTGGGTATTCCAATATGCTTGTCCCTTATCTATTAATTCAGTACGCATTCCATTTATTAGATTTATAACTTCATCAAGTGTAAAAGTTTTTCACTTGATATAGTTAACGGTTCATTAACTGTTTCTTCTGAATTTATTGTAGGCGGGTGAGTCATATATATTCCATATTTATCAACTAATTTAAGAAAAGCATCTTCAATACAGTTTGAATCTAATGTTCCATTTTTTAAATTAACTAAAGTAGAATATGTACTACTATCTAAATTAGTATATCCTTGTTGACTAAATGACGCATGAGTTCCTGGCATTCCAGGAGGACCTTGAATTCCTGTCATTCCCGGTTGACCCACAGGTCCTACACTTCCTGAAATTCCTTCAGTTAATAAACTTGCTCTTACGTAATTTTTCATCCATTGTTCTTTTTTATCATCAATTGCATTAGTTTTTAATCTCGGTTCAATACTTGTATATCCCATTAGAATAAAGATTTTGATTTATTATTTAATTCTTTTGTATTATCCTGCATATAAACAGATTGAGTAGATAATGTACGATTACCTTTTATTATTTCAACTATTTCTCGAGTTACATCCTCACATGTGCAAACTGGAACATTTTGAGTTATTTTAGGATATTCCTTTATACTTTCAAGTTCATAATCATGAGGTAATCCCATCAGGTGCATATATTCTCTTATATTAATAAGTCTATCCTCTGAAGGATGAAGTGTTCTATTCATCATCTCAGATATCACCGCGTACACATAATCTCTATCTAATCCAAGAACACGATATCCAAGTCTAAAATTTTTACCCATCTCAGTCTTTTTAATAACATGAGCAGTATTCTTTTTAACTATATTAGACGCGTTCGGTAAAGTTTCAAGAAAATCTTTAAAATCATATAATAATCCCTGTCGTTTAAGATAATCGTATGAAGTTAAATGAGTTTTATATGTTTTATAAATTTCATTTTTCCAATCAGTTCCATATATTTTTTTAAAGAATTTTGTTATTTCATATTCATTTACATCTGAATCTTCATTCATATATTTATCTTGATAACTTGCTCTTTTAGGTATATCTTTTAAATATTTAGAAATATTTGGCATCGGTCTATTATATGAATGTAATATAGGAGCGTATTTACCTTTTAGAAATATTGCAAATGTACGAGGACGAAATTGGGGAATTCCGTGCTTTATCGTATTTGTTTTATAAAATGTAACTGCATAATCATTTGCTTCAGCAATTTTAATAAGATTATTTCTTACATCTTCTCCACTGCCTGTATAAAGGCCCGGAGCATTTTCAAATGCATAAATAGTTGGACTTAAAAAATCTAAGATAAAGACTGCTGATTTATACATCCATTCATTTGGTTCTGCAGTTCCTCTTGAACCCTTAGGACGTTGTGCAGCTTGAGATAATCCAGAACAAGGTGGAACTGCTGTGACAAAATCAAGATTTTTAGAAAATTCTTGTAGTTTATGAACTTCGTTATCATTCATATTATCTAATTGAATATAAGGCACATCGTGTCCTTTTTTCAAAAGATATCTTCTCAATAAATCGTCATTAGCTTTAAAAGGAGTATAGGATGTAATTGCCAGAGGAGGGCTTCCTATTATATTCATATTTCCAAGAGCAAAACCTCCAGCAAGAGGTATATGTGCTATGTAACGCATGTTAAAATATTTAATATAGTTTAATTATTATACCTTTAAAGAGATTAAAAGTTTTAATTTATTAAAAAAAGAGACGCCCCTCGTAAGGAGCGTCAGGCCAAAGATTCTATCTTTGGGGATGCAACTATTTTTTACTTTTTACAAATATTAAAGAATCTATTTCTTTATGTTGTTCTTTAAGAACTTCTTCAGTTTTTTCTAATTGTTTATAGTTTATTGCTCTTTGAGTTTTTCTTAATGTATCAATTTCCACGGGTTCAATTTTCTTTTGAGTTGTTATTTTTTTAGCTTCTTGTTGTACATCTTCTGTATCTAAAGATTTATCTTCATATGTAGTTTCATCGGGTGTTGTTATTACTAACATAGTAATAGTATCTTCTGAAATATTTAATACTGGCATAGTAGAATCAACACTATATTCATCTATACTATACATTTCTTTAGGCGGATTTGATCTTGACATACAAGCTCCACATGATACAAAAATCATGTATAATAAAAATAATAATCCTATTGTAATTAGTTTTCTTTTCATTTCATTTGCATATATTGTATAATCTTGCCATTCAATAATTGTTGTTCAGTTAAAACACTATTAACCTTTTCAAGTTGATCGGTATTTTCATTAACTGCTTTTGTTAAAGTTTCTACTTGAACTTGTAACTTAGTATTTTTAACAGTTTCAGAACGTATCCAACCTATAACTGATGCTAAAAATAAAACGATATATACTACATCTTTAACATTTGATATAAGCTTGCTCCACGGGGAAAGTTTTTTTTCTATTTTTTCCGGATTTATTGGCATTTCTAAAAATAATTTTAACCTCCTAAATTCATACCTCCTAAATCTGGGCCTTTTTCTGCTGCAGGTTCTGCTGGTACTGCAGCAGGTTCAGGCGATTTTTTCGCAGATTTAGGTTTTTCTGGTTCTTCTTTATCAATAAAATATTTTTTATATAAATTTATAGCAGCAGGCTCTTCAAAAATACCCTTTTTCATTCCTTCACTATAATATTTTTCATTCTCAGACAAATGTTGAAGAACAATTGTTTCAACTACTGATAAATCAGAAGAGTGTTCTTTTTCAACTTCCATTCCTACAAGAAATTCTCTTGAATCAACATCTTCAACAGTTAAACCGACTTTCTTTTGTCCTTTAAATATATCTTTATCGTTTGCTACTGATGATATAAATTCATTAAGACTTTCGTATACTAATTTTTTCATATTATAGTTTATTTTATATATTCATAATTAGGTTATAGATATAACTACTCCCCTGTCAGTAAATCTTCTTAATGCTTCAGTAACGTTTTCAATAGTAGCAGCGGGGTCATTCACTGTAATTGTTGCTTCGCTTTCTCTTGGATCTGGTCTATTACGTGGATCTGATCTATCAAATGGTTTATCAACTTGTGTAACATTTTGAAATTGTCTTTCTAGGGTGTGCGTAATTACATGAATCATTCCACGAGGGCCTTTAACTTCTACTTTAATTTCCATAATTTTAATTTATTTTAGTTTATTTTAATATATATTCATTAAATTTCATCTTCTGGTAAAATCTCTAAATCTTCTCCTTCAAGAAATGAATAAACATATTCATCTATAAATTGTTTTTGATATTCCGCAGGAGTATTATCAAGAATTGTATTTACAAGGTTATTTACGCCTTCTCTATTATAAAGTTCTTGTATTAAATAAGCAAATCCTTCATAATAAGTATCAACTTCTATATTATATCTTTTTAATTTTTCTGTAAGATATCTATTTCTATTAAAACCTATTTTCATATCTTTAATAGGATCTGAATGTTCTTCAAATTTTTCATATAAAGATTCTTTAATAAGTTTTTTCATATTAATATTTATTTTTGATCATCACCTTCCATAGCTCTAATTTCACGTCTATATTTCTTTTCATGTTCATATTCATACTCATGATAATCTGTAAAATACGGAGGTTTAGAAAGCTGTCTTCTATAATTTGCGCGGGGTACTATGTCTTTAAATGTAGGCGTTATAGTAAATCTTACTATTCGTGGTAATGTTACATCATCTTTTTTAAAATAATGTCTAATTAATCGCGGTTTAATTAAAATGGAAGAAAATCCCAAGTTATTAATAATATCTTTAACATATTTACCTAACTTATCAATTTCATTTTTCGGTAAGTTTTTAATTTTAGGATTATTAAACCAGAAATCTATATATCCATTACGTACATATACTGTAAAAATATAATGATTCTTATCAGCGTTTCCAAATAATTTAACTAAATCTTTGTATCTTGATTTTAATCCTATGCCCATATCATATATCGCATCATCACTTTCAATAAATTTTTCATCTATATGTTTTTGGGGTTTTATACGTTTTCCTGTATCTGGGTGTCTTTTAGGATATCCTAATTTTAATAATTTATTTCTTACACCCATATAAATATATGCAAAAGGATTACCAGTATGTCTGTTTTCCATTTTAGTATAATTCTTAGCGTATTCATCTAATATATTATAATATTTCCAATTAAATGCAGTATTTTCATCTTCAGGAAAAATGATATCATCAGGGATTTTATCTGTACCTAAAATAACAGTTAAATATTTAAAAAACCAATCTGCAGCGTCATCTTCATCTTTAAATCTACGTTTCGCATAAATTCCTATTCCTAAGTCATGAATGGGATCCGACTCTTCTATAAATTTTTCGTTAATATATTGTGCTCGCATTAAAGAGACTTTTATTTATATATTTAATCTTCATAATATATAAATTCACGTCCTTCATAGTTTTTTAATTTTACACAATTTCCTTCACGTCCAACGTAATAATCTGGTAACATAGGTATTTTACCACCCGGAGTATCAATAATAAACTGAGGAACAAACCTAAATTTTTTCATGAATATATAAAATAAAAAATGAAAGAATTCAAAAAAGAAAAGAATTTATTTATATGTGAAGAATGCCAACGCACATTTGTTAAAATCGATGGGTTAAGTAAACATATAAGACTTAATCACTATTCTCAAAAAACATATTATGATAAATGGCTAAAAGAAAATGATGAAAATACTTGTAAAATTTGTAAAAAAGAAACAACATTTATAGGATTAGGAAAAGGTTATAAAAATTGTTGTTCATCTGACTGCACTAAAAAATTTAGAACACATAAAATTCAAGCAACTTTATTACTTAGATATGGTGTAAATTCTCCTACTAAAGATAAAACTATTAGAGAAAAAGTAAATAAAACGATGATAAAAAAATATGGGCATAAATGCCCTATGAAAAATGAAAAAATACAAAAAGAAATAAAACAAAATAATTTAAAAAAATTGGAAGTAGAATATCCATTTCAGTCTTTAAAAATTCAAGAAAAAATAATTATATCTAATTTAGAAAATTTCGGAGTAAAAAATACGTTTCAACGAATAGATGTAAAAAATAAAATAAAAGAAACTTGTATGCAAAGATATGGAGTTGAAAATCCAAATAATAATAAAAAAGTTAGAGATAAAATAGAAAAAACTTGTATAGATAAATATGGAGTTAAAAATCCATCACAGAATAAAGAAGTGCATGATAAACAACAAAAAAACGCGTGTTATTCAAAAAAATATAAAAATACTATTATAAACTATAGAGCATCTTATGAATATGATTTTTTAGAAAAATTTTACCCAGTATATTCTGATATAGTTAATGGCCCAACAATAAAATATCAATATAAAAATGAATCCAGATTATATTTTCCAGATTTTTACATTCCATCTTTAAATCTTATCGTTGAAATAAAAAATTCTTATCTTTTAAAAAAAGATAAAGAAAAAATAGAAGCAAAGAAAAAATATACTATTCTTAATGGGTATAATTATTTAATAATTACTAATAAAGATTATTCTACATTTTCTTCATATCTTAAAATTTCTCCAGTATAACTTTTAAATTCATATACATGATCTTTATGCGATATAATGTTATCACAGACTTCAATTTTTCCTAAATGAGAATCTACAATAAATGTTGGACACGCGTAACCACTCGTCCAGCCTCTCAATGCTGAGATAATCTGAAGTCCTTTATTAATAGTAGTTCTAAAATGACTTGTACCTGCAACAAGATCGCATGCATATATATAATATGGTCTAACTCTAATTGTAAGAAGACTATTCATAAGCTTTTTCATAATTTGTGGGTCATCGTTAACGCCTTTGAGTAATACTGTTTGAGAACCTAAAGGAATTCCTGCATTCGCAAGCTTTTCACACGCTTGTTTAACTTCTGAAGTTATTTCATCGGGATGAGAGAAATGAATACTTATGAATAAAGGATGATATTTCTTTAAGATATTAGTTAACTCTGGCGTAATTCTTTGAGGTAACACAACAGGAACTTTAGTTCCAATTCTTAAGAACTCAACGTGTTTTATTTCTTTAATTTCTTTAAGAAGATATTCTATACTATCGTCATTCATAGTTAAAGGATCTCCTCCAGATAATAACACATCTCGTATCTCAGTATGTTCTCTAATATACTGAAGCGCCTTTTCCCACGCTTTCTTAGGAATTCGTTCTCTATTTATGAGTCTACTTCTTGTACAGTATCGACAATTTGAAGAACAAAAGTCCGTGGTTAGAAATAATACACGATCTGGATATCTATGAACTATACATTCCACAGGACTTTGATGTTCTTCGTTCAGCGAGTCGTTTTTCTCATTTTCAGTTACGTGAAGTTCGTTATTGGTTGGAATAACGCACTTTCCGATTCCTTCTGAAAGAGAAGTGATTGTACTTGCATAATATGGAGTAATTCTTAATGGTAAATTTATATTCTTGGATAATTCATAATTTGAATCTCCAAATATACGACTCAATTCTTCATATGTAGTTATACTGTTACGTATCTGCCAATGCCAATCATTCCAATTAGTATCAGATACATCTGAATAAAATCTATTTTTAAAAGATTGAGTTTTTTCGGAGATGATAAGAGGGGGTTCTTCAGTATCAACGATAATCTCCTGAGCTGGTTGATACTGGTTTTTAGACGAATCTATTTGTTGTTCCATTTTGTAGTAAAAAATTTTACTTTTATATTCGTATTTTTAGTTTAGTTTTGTTCTATATATCAAAATTTTTGGGATAAAAAGATGGCGTGAACCTGGATCCCACCCTGTACCTACGAAGATGATTTTCGTTGTTCTGACATTAAACTACACGCCATCCGGATTATGGTTAAATTTAGGGCCCAGCTAACCATCTTATTCTGGTAAGGTCATTTTAAAAAACTCGAAAATGGGATTAACATTTTGTTTAGAATGCATCGAAATGTCATCTAAGGTCCGTAGAGATATCGCGTTCTCTAAAGTAATAGAACCATATTCTATCCAAAGACCTATAGAATCTACTTCATCTGGTGCACTGGTTAAAAGATCATCGAAAATACTCGTGACAATTTGTTCAGTCAATGCTTCGTTTAGTATATAGTTTTCAGGAATTTCAAATTTAGCAGATATTTTTTTAAGGTATTCTGCTTTGCCTTCTTCTATATCAGTATCTCTTTTCATCAAAGAGATTGATATACTTTTAATTAAGTTTAAATCCATAAACTAATTTTTTTATTATATATTTATGTTTGTCTAATTCTAAATCCTCTTCGTTGTAACATTTTTTGTAACATCTCAGAATCAAACCAGGGGTTTTCTCCTTTTATTTTACAATATTCATTAATAAACATTTGTATATCATGATGATATTTTTCATTTATATAATAAGTATTAGATTTAATTATATCGTTAGGTATTGTAGGAGTTTTTAAAATTTGAGGTAATATTTTTATTATATATTGAAACATTCGTACATCATCAGGAAAATTTTTCTTGGTGTGAGTTATTCCAATACCCATATCATAAATGGGATCAGATTCTTCTACAAATTTTTCAAATACATATTGCGCTTTCAAATTTAATTTATTTTATTTATATATTCAAAACTCTACATTAATATATAATAAAAGAGGTGAGGCTCTGACAAGCCAATTGGTAGTTTGGATAACCAACTGTCCCCCTTTAATTATATATTAGTCTAAAATAAAGTTTGGAAATCATGAATCATCAAAAAGTCTATGAATCTATAATTCAGAGAGCAAAATCTGAAAATAGAATTAAACTTAATAGAAATAATGAAAATTATATTTATTATGAAAATCATCATATTTTGCCCAAATGCTTAGGTGGAAATAATGATAAAGATAATTTGGTTTTATTAACAGCAAAGGAACATTATGTCTGTCATAAATTACTTACATATATTTATAAAGAAAACGCAAAAATATACGGTGCTTTTTTCTATATGTCATTTAATAAAAAATATGACAAATTTTTATCAGCTCGAGATTATGCTTACGCAATAGAATTAAATACTATCGCACATATTAATAAAAAACAATCGTTAGAAACAAAAGAAAAAAGAAGAAAATCAATGTTAGGTAAAAACAAAGGAAAAAAAATGAAAAAAGAATTTGGCGAAAACATTTCTAAACGTTTAAAAGGAAACATTCCTTGGAATAAAGGAAAACCCGGGTGTTTTTCAAATGATACTATTAATAAAATGTCAATAGCTGCAATAGGAGTAAAAAATTCATTAGAATCAAATGAAAAAAATAGGCAATCTCATATAGGAAAAACTACATGGAATAAAGGATTAACAAAAGAAATTGATGAACGGGTTTTAAAATGTTCACTTAAAATTTCTAAAACTCTTAAAAATAAAAATTTATTAAATTAAGACTGGCCCGGACCCTTTATAGCAATTCCGCTAATTGCAGGGTTGGATCTATCATTAGGTTGCGAAAATTGTTTTACCCTATTCGCATCAGTTATATCGGCAGCATTTTGCTGAAGACCTATACTCTCTTCAACTTCTCCTTTGGCTGCTACTGCTTTACCATCTGTAACTTTATTAAGTTCTTCTGGAGCCATTGTTCCAAATCCTGAACGTTCTTCCCAATAATCTTTTCCATAATCAATTGTAAGTTGTTCTCCAGCTTTTATAGTTCTTGCTGCGATAAAATACATTTGACGATTATCTTTATTATAAGCAAATGTGATATTTGGTTGAGGTGAATGCCCATATAAACTGCCATATCCAAGCACAATACCGTATTGCATTTTATTTTTATCGATTTCAAAAATATAATCTTTTAATCTTGGAACTGCTTTTGCTTCAAGACCCACAAAAATAATAGGCGCAATTTCAACTATTTCTCCTTTAGCATATTGTGTTTTAGCTAACACAAGATATCCTCCATTCTTTTTCTTAGAATATTCTACACGATTAACATTGAACACTTCTTTACGCGCTGTCAAGAAACCCCCTTTATCAGCAATATGTGAAGGTTTTACTACGATATCTGTTTTTTCAAACGGATTGTAAAATTCTTCATCTAGTTTAGCAAATTGATCAAATGTTTTAATTTTATATTTCATGATTGAATTAATTTTTTATATTTATTCATCTGATATATTTCTTTCTTTCAACTTATGATAATATTGAGCAAATTTATGAGCTAATATTTTTTTAACTTTAGGAGTTAAAAAAGTATTCCATAGTTCATAATGTACACCGAATATCTTTTTAAATTCATTATATAGATTATTGATGTTTTTAATATGCCCATTTTCATCAAAAAAATCTAATTTACTAATGGTTTCTAAGAAAAAAGAATGTATTTCTTCAGTACTATTATAATAACGACGATTAAACTGATCTCCTGAAAGTCCAGGCGCTTGATACGATTTTTTTAAGGGCATATTAGAATTTTTTCCTTTACTACGATACCAATTATATGCATGACTTAATTCATGTAGTATTCTTTCATATTTATTTCCATGAATTATTATTAAGCCCTTTGAAAATTGTAATTCATTTAAAAGTCCATATTTTTTTAATTGAGCATTAGTTCTATTAAAAGCAGTGGGCGGTAAAAAGCTACCAGAAAATTCAAAATTAGGAAAATATAATCTAATTGCTACATCTTGTATCATTTTATACGTATCACTTTTTTCTATGTCTACTAAATCTTTTATAAAATATGTTTCATTTGATTTAATTTCTTTATTTTCAGTTTTACGTAAAATTATTTGCGCTAATTTTTTTAAGTCAATATAACTATCATATGTTTCATTTAAAACAGAATATTTTTTATATAAATCGTAAGAGATAAAATTGTTCATATCTATTTTTATATGAATTATGGCTTATATTGTATTGGCTTTGATTTATTAGTATCATCTTTATAATCTGAAAATGATTGAAATGTTTGTGATTTATATTTTGGCATCTTTCCTTTATTTGTTACAAAGATTTTTTTGAATTCATTAAAACTCATTGTTCCTACTGCCATGCGTTTAATTTGATTTATAAATTGAGAAATATGATTAGGATGAAGCAACATTGCTGTAAACTTTTTACTTAATTCATTTTCCGTACCTGCATATCTTTTATATTCATATTCAGGAAGAGCCATTTTTCTAATGTATGTTCTTACTCCATTCAATAAAGATTCATAGTATTTTTTTGCTAATAAGTATTTTTCAATATAATCAGCAGCTTCGTAATAAAAATCAATATTATGTTCAACTTTATCAATTTCAGACTTAGGATAATTTCCTTCTAATTCACGAATGTTAATTTTATTTAACAAACTATTTAAACGATCAATATCGTCTAATGTTCTGCTTATAATAGTATCTTTTTGAATTTCAGAAACTTGATTTGATTCAAATTGATCAAATACATCAGAAATACTTTTATATAAATATTTTGATTGTTTATAAAATTCTACTGTACTCTTTAAACTCATTATTAAAATTATTTTATTATGCTAATTTACCTGTTTGTTCACCTTCTACTTTAGTTTCATCTGTGAGAGGCCCTTCAAATGATTTAGCATATTTAATATCGCATTGATTGTTTTCTTTTTCTCCAACTATCTTATATGTTATTAATTTATCATCAACACTAACTATTACTACTTCTTTTTCTCCTATGCCTTTAATATTAATTTTATATTTTTTTCCAACTTCAAGTTTAGGAGTTTGTTTTTCTGTTTGTGCTTCTTCTTGATCTTTTTGTATTTTAGCCTTTTGTTCTTCTGTTTGTGTAGTAGTTTCTTGAATTTTCTCATCGTTGTATCTATTAGCATAAGAACTTTCATCATAAAGTTTGTAGGCTTCTTCATTAGTCAATACTTTTCTTGCATCAGCTTCAATAGTTTTTGAAATGTATGAATATGCATTCATTTGAATTTGTGTATGTAATAATTGCCAATAATTTTTTAATTTAAGAGCAGCAGCATCTTTTCCACCTTTAAAAAATGCAGCTGTTGCATCTAATATTCCTGTTATAGTTGATGATGTTTCTGCATTACTAATTTTTTTATCAAAAGCAGCATCTGCATTAGATAAAAATTTATCTACTGCGCCATAAATAGCATCTAATTGTCTTTTTTGTAAATTCGATGTCGTTTTAATTTTATTATTTAAAATTTTCTTTAATTCTTCGCCTTTTTTATTTTCTTTAATAGCTTCTGCTAAAGCAGTAGTTACACTTCTTTCTAATTTTAATACATTAGGAAGATATTTATTTATTATTTTTTCTGTTACTTGGTCTTGAGTTCTTTTTGCAGTTTTATTTAAAGTTCTTTTAATTCTACCCCATTTTGTAAAAAGGTTTCCTTTTTCTGTTTCGACATCTTCAGGTTTTCCTGCAATTGTTTCATTGGCTTCATTTAAACCCAATTCTTTAAATAAACTATTTCCATTTATATCAACAACTTCAGAAAGTTGTAAGTATTCACTATATTTCATAATCTTCTTACTTTTATTTTTATATATATTCTAGTACAAAAAGCTTTGAATATATAAAATAAAATATTACTACTATGAAACATGTATATGAATCTTTAAAAGAATTTAATGATTATAAATTCTTCAAACTTTTAGAAGAAAAAGAAGAACCTGGTACTGATAAGCAAAATCTACAATCTAAAGAAAAAGATGGTTTAGCTATTATAGATAAGGTCATAAAGAATTTTGATGACTTTAAAAAAGATGCTAAAGGTGAAATTCTTAAGTATAAAGAATTCTGGGAAGAAAATCAGCAAACTAAAAAGGCATTTTCTAATGGAGATGTCTATAAAATGTATGATGGTAATTACGTTGTAGGTGTTCTTGAATTACCAGTAGAAACATTATCTGATGGTAGTATAGAAGGTGGATTAGGAGCAACAGATGAACCAGTAGAAGAGATTATTGAAGGCAAAGAATTAATGGAAGCTACAAAAGAAGAAGACGATTTAGGTCTTGATCTTGGTTTAACAGATGAACCCATAACAGAACCTAATACTAGTCCTGCTCCAAATGAAGTTCCAGCAGATCCTAATACACAAGAATTAGAAGAGCCTGCTCCTGATCAATCGGGAAATTCAGGATTAACTGATCAATCTCCAGTAGAAGAACCTCCAATGGATCAAGCACCAGTTGAAGAACCTTCGCCAGATCTTACAGCGCCCCAAACATATTTAGTAGTATATGACATGTCAGGTGATGATAAAGAAGAAATTTTTAGATGTGGTTCTAATAATGTAGTTCAAGGATTTCAAGCATTCTATAATGACACTTTTAAAGGATCAATGAAAAATGCTATATTACAATATAAGAAACAAAAAGAACAAGAAAAAGCTGAAGCTGAAAAAACAGAGAAGAAAAAAGTTCAAGCTGAAAAACAAACTAAAGTTCAAAAATTCTTAGGTGAAGCTCTTGAAGAAGATATGCCAGAAGATGATGAAATGCAGTCTTGGCTTGATGAAGTAAGAGATTATCTTATATCTGAATATGAAATTGAAGAAGATGTAGTAGATGATTTCTTAGAATTAGCTTCTGAACAATTAGCTGATTTATTTGATGGAGGATCAAGTGCATTTGATGCAGCTGGAACAGTTGCTACAGATGAAGATATTTTATCAGAACTTGATAAAGATGATGAAGACGAAGATGATATTGACATAGAAGATGAAGATGAATTAGATGATGAAGATCTTGAGGATCTTGGTGAAGAAGAAGATGAAGAAGAATATCCTGAAGATGAAGATGATGAAGAAGATGATGACGATACACATGAAGAAGAATTAGGAAAAATAATTGGAAGAGATACAATGAGACGTCCATTACGTTTATCAGATGAAGATTAATAAAATATAAAATTTAAAACAAAGGGAACTTCGGTTCCCTTTGTTATTTAACAAAACTTTAACAAGATATCAGCGTATAATATAAAATATTTGTTTATATTTACAATAAAATTTTATGAGCAAACACTTTGACGAAATTATCATAATTGGTCTTGAGAGGTGTCAAAACAGAATTGACATGGTTGAATCTCAACTTAAAAATTTTAATCTTCCCTATCGTATCTTTCCCGCATTTGATGGACAGCAAATAGCAAATCCGTCAATGAAAACAATGACACGTGCTCCTCTTAAAGCATTTTCTAATTTTAATCCCAGTAGACCTAAATATCTTCCGGGTATGTTATGTTGTGGGTTATCTCATATAGCAGCAATGAAACATGCTCAGATGATGAATCTTAAAGGAATACTTTTACTTGAAGATGATGTCATATTATCTCCTGATTTTGCAGATAGATTAAAATTGATTGAAGAAGTTCCAGACGATGCAGATTTAATTTATATTGGAGCTATTGTGACAAGCGATCATTTAAGTAAGAAATATAAAATATCTGAACATGTATGGGATGCTCAGAAAATGAGTCTTTACGCAACTCATTCCTTTATAGTCACGCGTAAAGGATATACACCAGTTATTAAAAAAATGATGGAATGCGAAGATACATGCGATTCATTATTAGTTGAAGGTGTTCAAAAACAGGAAATTAAAGCATATGCAGTAATTCCATTTTGTACATATCAAATAGAAGGAACATCAGAAATTGATGGTAAAAAGAAATCATTAAATCATACAAAAACTTTATATTCTCCGGATGAAAATTTTAGTAACATGGGAGGCTATGATCGTAAAACTAAAATGAATGTTAATGATATAACAAGTGAATATAGCTACGAAAAAAGTGCAAAACCTAAATCTTTATTCTAATGAACGAAAACAAATGTCCAAAACATGAATTAGTCTTCGTAAGAAATATCTACGAAGACAAAAAAAGTGAATGGAAATGTTCTAAATGTGGAAAAACAAAATATAAAAAATATCTTAATAAAAGAGAAAAATGAATGCACAAGAATATATCGATTATCTTAAAGATTTTGCTGAAAAAATAGATGATGAAACTCTTAAATCAGTAGGAATTAAATCTATTGCAATTATACAAGAAGTTCTTGCAAAAGATCCAATGAAACCAAAATTATTGGTAAAAAAATTAGATGAAACACAATATAGTGTATATGGTAGAGATGAAATTTTAACAGAATTGAACAGAATATTTAGAGACGTATGAAAATAGCTTTAGTAATGGGAAGAGGCGCAGAAGGCGCCGGAATTCAACGATATGTTATTGAATTATCGACATTTTTATCTAAAAAACAAATTGAACATATTATCTATATCATGGATGATAAAAAATGGGGACGTGGAGGATTTCAAACATTTCCTCAAAAACCATCTATGATTACAAAAGATAACATTGATAATTTTTCAGATGTATTGAATAAATTTGATTATGTGTTTATCAATAGTGTTCCAAGTATTAAACATTCAGAATGGGCTATTGATGGATTTCTTAAAATGGTCAAGGGTATAAAAACCAAAAAGATTATATTTCAAAATGATCATAAAATAGCTTCTATTCATAGAAATGCTAATTTTATTGAGATGTGTGGTCTTTGTGATGGTATAGTATCTCATAGTATTACATCTCCTTTCTATAATAAACTTGTAGATGTATATGGAGGCGCTGTTAGATCTAAATTTATTCAACTTCAAGTAGGATTTAATTTCTCTCAGTTAGCAAAATATCGTAAAGAAGATCATGTTAAAAAAATTACATATCTTGGTAGATATGCTACATTTAAACAACCTGACAGATTATTTGCTTTTCTTCCTTATGCTAAAGATAATGATATATTACTTGAAATGAAAGGTGTTGAAAGATCACTTGGCGCTTTGAATATCTTTTATGATGATATCGAAAATAAAATTCCCAAACATGATATCATTCAGGTTGATAAAAATTTCTTTAAAACTGGAATGTCAGCTTTAGATGCTGATAGAAGTTATGAACATGTTTATATATATGGTCCTTATGATTATGTAGATGGAATGGAAACATTAAGCAAATCATTAGTAGGCGCAGATTTTTATCATCTTAATGCAGATGCATATGGAGATAATTTTGAATATGCTCAATGTGAAATAATTGGAGTAGGAACAGTTCCTATGTTTGATTATCATTGGGCAGAAAATTGTTACATATATGAAAATGGTAAGAAAACTGATAAAAGATTTGTAGAACTTGATACTTATGGACTTTTTGTTAAAAAAGATTTAACAAATGTAAAGGAAATAGTAGAAAAAATTAACAATATATATTCTGATAAGAAACTTCATAAACAATATTTAGATTGTAGTTTTGAAGTTACACGAAATCATTGTGATAGTGAATTTATATTTCAAAATCTTATAGATGGTATTTCAGGATTAGAAAAAGCAAAACAAATAAAAACTAAACCCTTATTTTAAAATGGCACGACCTAAAAAAGTAAAAGTAGAAGAACCTGCTAAAATAGCAGTAGAAGAAAAAGAAACTCTAAATGATATTATAATTGAAAAAAGTAACATTTATCCATTAGGAGAAATACAGATTGTAGATAATCCGGTGTTTGAAGTTCCATATTTGGAATTTAATTATAATAAAGAGTCTGACACCATTTCTCTAGAAAAACAAAAACAAACAATACAAGTTAGCACTTCTAGAGTAGGCACGCATATAACTTCAGAACAAGCTAAAGAATTTAAAGATAAATTTAATTTAGACTTAAACGAAGTTGTTAAAAAAGCATTGATAAATGAAGCTTCTCAACAATTAACAAAACATTATATATCAAAAATTGGAGAAGCTGCTACAGAAAATTATATTAAAGAATATACCCGTTGGGATAAGTTTAAAGTATGGGCATATAAACTTGTTAAAAAACAATATAGAAAAAAAATAAAAATTCAAACTTCTAAAGAGTTAAATTATAGAATTTTAAAAGAAGCCAATAATATTGCAGCAAATAGTAGATGGGGAAGTGGAAATTTTGTTATATGTAGTTTAAAAACTGCTATGCTTTTACAGAGTTCATCTAATTTTGTATATGCTACTTTAAATAAACCTGTATCTACAAATGGCAGTATTTATCCAATTGGAACTATTGCAGGCGTGACTATTTATGTAGATCCTTATATGTTATATCAAGATACTAATGTATACATAGGAAGAAGAAATAATACAAATCAGCCTGGCATAAAACTATTTTTTAAAGAATCTTATAGTTATATGCAAACGGAAGGTCTTGGTGCTCCAAAGGTTATATTAGAAATGAGATACGCAATCGCAGGCGTTGGTAAAAATTATAAAGACCAATATAGAAAATTTGAATACATTGATAAAATCATAAACAAATGAAAAAGAAATTAATAATTTTAGTATGTTATTTAAGTGTAAATGATGAATTATCTTATCAAGAAATTCAAGAACATTTATCAGATTTTAAAAGAATTTTAGATGAATCATTTGATAATGAATTACAGGAAAATACAAATACTATAATTAAAAGTATAGTTTTACCTGTACATTATCAGCCTACATCTATAGAATGTATTTTCCCAACAGAGCCTGATTTACCAGAAGAAGTAATTGAAAGACTTGAACAAATTGAATTAACACAGAAAAATTATGACGAACACAGATCTAAGGATTAAATATAAATTTGACACAGGATTATATCCAACTAAAATGGATTATCGTGGAAACCTAACTCAAGAATATGCTAAATGGCTTGAAGAATATGGCGGTGATTATCCACCATTGTATTTAACTACTTGGCAACGTGAGTATTTCAAAAAAGAAACTGGAAATTACGCCACGTTTTATAAAAAAGGAAGAATACATTATAAACGAGACTATAGATTTTGGTTAGAAGATTTTGTGCGTAAAATATTATCATTAGAACAATAATCATAAGATATAAATTATGAGTTTAATAGACGAACGATATGATAAACGAGTTTGTATTTGTCTTAAAGAAAGAGATGACAAGTATAAATATATGTTGGCACAATTTATTAAAAATAATATAGACGCTGAATTTTATAGGCCTGTAATTCAAGGACATGCACATCATTTTGTAAAACCTTATGCACAAATCTATAACAGAAGGGATATAAATTATGTAAGATTTAATGAAGAATTTCCTAATGAATTTGGATGTTTCTTAAGTCATTATAATGTTATTAAATCTGCTTTATTAGATGGTGCTGAAAGTATTTTTGTATTTGAAGATGATTGCGCATTTCATAAAGATTTTACTACATTACTTCCTAAATATTTAGATACTATTCCTGAAGGAACAGATGGAATTTTGCTTTATTCTTTTATGTATCAATTTGAACCTCAAAATGTTAGATTAAAACCGAGATGGACAAAAGGATTTGCAAGTTGGTCTTTTTTAGCATATGGATTAAATAGAAGGGCAATGGAAGGATATATTAAACTTCAAGATGAAACACCAATGATTGCAGATAGAGGATCTTGGACTATGATGACACAAATGAATTATAATTTTGTTATCGCAAGCCCTCCGTTAGTAGTTCCTTCAAAAATACTTACATCAAGTATTCGAGGAGAAAATAAAAATTATGAAAAAAACAAGAGTGTATTTTTATTAGGAATAAATGAAACAGATTATGAGTAAATATAGAAAACTGCCAGTAATAATAGAAGCAGAATCTGTGACAGAACTTATATATAACGCAAAAAATAATTGGAGTGCACTTCCTAATTGGATAAAAGAAAATTATGAAAAAGGAAAAATTTTCTTTCTTAATAATAGTATAGAAATTATGACAGATGAAGGAAGAATGCGTGGCGAAAAAAATGATTATATTATTAAAGGAATTCATAATGAAATTTATCCATGTAAACCTGATATATTTAATTTAACGTATGAAAAACTTGATTAAAGAAGAACATAATGAAGCTAAAATTATAATTGAAGATGCTTCTGTAATATTAGAAGGCGAATTTACAGAATTCGCTGATATTGATCCTTCAGGAAGATATTGGTTATATAGATGGGATCATAATAAAAAAGAATGGATAAAAACAAAATGGTGAATAAATAAAATAAAAAATGACAACATTACTTAAAAGAACACTAAAACCAAACAAATGGATTGGTGGTGTTTGTGGCGGTCTCGGCAAATTTTTTGGAGTAGATCCACTTATTTGGAGACTGATTTTTATATTTGGAAGTATGTTTACAATATTTCCGTTTATAGTAACTTATGTAGTTATGTGGATTATAGTTCCAAAAGAAACTCCAACCGTTTAATACCTTTACTTTATGACATTTGCAACGTATGTAATGACATTCGATCAAGAAAAATGGATCATGCGAAATCTTGAGAATGCCTATCCTCATGTAGATAATATCTATGTAATGTATAGTAAATTACCATGGGGATATAATCCACAAGCAAGAGAAACTTATACAAATTCATTTGATTTGAATATCATTAAAAATTCTCCTTATATGGACAAAATAACCATTATTGAAGGAGATTGGATGAGTGATACTGATCAAAGAAATGCTTGTCTTCAACGTGCTAAAAAAGATGGATATGATTTTTTAATGGTTCATGATGCAGATGAATTTTATTTTCATAATGATTTTGATAAAATAATTGATTATGTTCATACATATGAAAATTATGATGTATTTGATATAAATCTTTATGCATTTTGGAAATCATTTAAATATGTTTTAATAGATCCATCAAAACCGCATAGAATAGGCGGCACAAATCAAACAGTTGTTAATTTACGCAGAGTTGATAAATATGATTACATTAGAGATACTCATACAAAAAATCGTGTAACAATTCCTGATATAATATGCTATCACGGATCTTATGTATTAACAAATGAAGAAGTATATAAAAAAATAAAAACTTGGAGTCATAATAATGATTTTAACGTAGATGATTGGTATAATAAGGTGTGGCTACCTTGGACTATAGAATCTAAAAATTTACATCCTATTTGGCCTTGGTGTTGGGATCATTGTGAAGTATTTGAAAATATGTTGCCTGAAGCAATAGAAGATTTTGATTTTGTAAACTAAAATATAAATAATTATGGCAAAAGAACCCTTTGTAGATGTAATAGAGAAGTCAACTCTATATTTATCGTTATCAGAAAATCTTTTAATTAAATTAGATCGTTTTTTATGTAATACAAATTTAACAAAAAAAGAACAAGAAAATATAATAAAAATTATAGAAGAAATTTATAGTGAAGCATATGTTAATAGTTTAACAGATTAAGTGGAAAAGATTAAAGTTTATACATATCACGGATTTGGCGATCAGTGTATCTGTTATGGAATTCTTAAAGAATTTGCAAAAAGATATAATGAAGTAAAAGTGTATTCTGATGTAATGAATAAAAATACATTTAATTCAATTACTCGTTTATATTCTAGCCTGAAAAATGTAGAATTAATAGATGAAGTCTATAAAGAAGAAATTCACGCTGCTGATCATAAAATAGCTCATACTAAATACTGGTTTGATAAAGTTCTTCCATGGTATCAAGATCCATCATTACCTCCACCAGAATGGTTTAAAGATGATTGGTGGTTTGATAGACAATGGTATTTAAATGCTAGTTTGCCATTTAATTTAAAATGGGATAATTTTTATTTTGAAAGAGATTTAAATAAAGAAAAAGAAGTTTTTTATGATATCTTGGGCTTAAAAGATAATCAAGAATTTTTATTTTTTCATGAAGATCCTGTAAGAAATTATAATATTAATAAAAAACATCTAAATGCAAATATTAAATGGATAGATTTTTTTAATTATCAAGATATTAGCATATTAGATATTTTATATACTATTGAACATGCTAAAGAAGTGCATACTTTTAATACAAGTACATTAACATTTATTGATTTAATGAATATTCAGCACCCTGCTTTATATTATCATATGTATGTAAGACCATCAATATTTGATAGTATAAATTTAAGATTACCTTGGAATTTAATAACATAAAATATGAAAGTATATACACATACGCAATTTGGAGATCATGTTGTAACATTTGGAATTATTAAAGAATATTCAAAACAATATGATGAAGTAATATTAACTATTAGTGATAACGCACAAGGAACTTTAGTAAGTTCTTCTCATAATGATAATATTAAAAGATTATTTTCAAGTATTCCTAATGTAGTTTTAACAACTGAACGATTTGCAGATAATGAATATGATAAAATTATTAGTAGCGGTTGGTGGTATGAACAAGTTAAGCCATGGTTTGAAAATCAAGATTTACCATATACATTAGGAGATAATATGATAGGAGATAGATTTTGGTATATTCTTGGTGGTGTTCCATTTTATTTAAAATGGGATAATTTTTACTTTGAAAGAGATCCCAAAAAAGAAAAAGAAGCATATTATGATATATTTGGATTAAAAGAAAATCAACAATATTTATTTTTACATGAAGATCCAAAAAGAAATAATGGAATATGTATAAATAGGAAGTATGTTAGTGATATGTATAGAGTAATTGAATTAGCAAAATATCCTGAAGTAAGCGTGTTAGATATTTTATACACTATTGAAAAAGCTAAAGAAGTGCATATTATTAATACTGGATTAAGATCTTTTATAGATTTAATGAATATAAATCATAACAATTTAATTTATCATAAATACACAAGACCTAATCCAGTAGAACAAGCAGCAATGAGATTAAATTGGAAAGTAATAGATAAATTTTAAATATGGAAGGTAGCAGAACAGATATAATAAATTCTATTTTTGATAATTTTGATTTTGAATCTTATCTTGAAATAGGAGTGTATTATCCAGAAAATAATTTTAATAAAATTAATGCAAAATTAAAGCATTCAGTTGATAATCTTCTTGGAGCTTCCACTTGGTATACATATTATGTGGATAGCGATTGTTTTTTTGAAAAACATGTAGGAAATCAAAAATATGATGTTATTTTTATAGATGCATTACATGAAGAACATCAATGCTATAGAGATGTTAAAAATGCATTAAAACATCTTAATAAAAATGGATTTATTGTAATGCATGATTGTAATCCATTAGAAGAAAAAAATACAATACCATATAAAGATTTTCTTAACGGTGTAGATTCTGGAGGAAGATGGAATGGAACAGTTTATCGTGCATATGTACGATTAAAAAATGAATTAAGAGATTATTCATGTTTTACAGTTGATGAAGATTGTGGAGGATGTGGAATTTTAACACAACAAAAATTATTACCAAATAATCCATTGCCATTTAATGTTGATAATTTTGGTTGGAAAGAATTTGATGAAAATCGAAAAAAAACATTACAATTAATTTCTTATGATGAATATCTTCATATACTAAACACTGCGAGATGAATTATTATAGCCAAACAGGAGAAGATAAAATAATAGAAGAATATTTTGAAAAAAATTATATTGGTGGTTGTATAGAAGTTGGCGCAATGGATGGCGTAGGTAATAGCAATACTAATTATTTTGAAAAAAGTGGATGGTATAGTTTATGTGTTGAACCAAATCCTCATTATTTTAAACAATTAATTAATAATAGATTACATAGCATTAATTACGCTATATCAAATGTTAATGATGATTTAATTTTTAATATAGTAGATATTAAAGACTCGTATATTCATCAAGATGCTATAAGTTCTTTAAAAATAGATGATAGACTATTTAATCAACACAAAGATTTAGGATATAATATGTCAATAATACCTATAATCGTTAAGGCTATAACATTAGACTATTGTATTGAACATTTTTATAAATATGATACACTAGATTTTATAAGTATTGATACAGAAGGAACAGAATTAGATGTACTAAAAGGATTTTCTATTGAAAAATGGATTCCTAAATTATTAATAATTGAAAATAATTATAATGACCCAGATATAGAAATTTATTTAGATATGTTTGGATATAAAAAAGATAGAAGATTAGCAGTAAATGATTTTTATATTAAAAAATGAAATTTATTCAATTATCTAACATAGAATTTTTAAAATCTTCTATAGAAAAATTTTTTATAGATAATAAATACGCGTATGCATTTTTTAGTCCGCATGAATATTCTTATGATGCATTATTAAAAGAAATAGCTTCTAAACCAAAAGATTATTTTGTATTTTTAATGGATGATAATAATATTGCTGGATATGGTTTACTTAGAGGATGGAGCGAAGGATATGATATTCCAAGCTTAGGAATAATGATAGATATTAATTATCAAGGAAAAAAATTATCAGAAACATTGATGAATCACCTACATCAAATTTGTGTTGATAGAAATGCTAAAAAAATAAGACTAAGAGTTTATAGAAAAAACTATAAAGCAATTTCTCTTTATAATAAATTAGGATATGTATTATCTGATTTTGATGAAAATACATTTATAGGATTTAAAACATTATAATATGGCAGATACAGTAGGATCACTTATAGATAAATTAACTACAGTTGATTTAAAATTATGGAATAGTCAAGAAATTTTATATGAAATAAGAAGAATGACTTTTGAAGAATATAAAGAAAAATATTTTAAATCAGAAGAAGGTGCAAAAGAAATGTGGGAAATGCTCAAAAAAACCACAGATCTTAATTATCAAAGAAGTTCATTGATACATGAAATTGATGAAAAATTAATTGATATGATTAATACAGGATTAAGCGGAGACGATTTTTTAAAATATACACAAAACCCTCATAAAACTTATTAAAATGATACCATCATACAGACCTTATTTACCAAAGAGAGTTCTAAAATATGCGCATGAAGCTCTTGATTCAACATGGATTTCATGTTACGGAAAATACATACAAATGGTTGAAGAAAAATTAAGTGAAATTTCTCAATGTAAATATGTATTAACAACCGATCATGGCACTTCTGCAGTACATTTGGTTGCAAAGGCTCTTGAGTTTAAATATCCTGAAATTAAAAAACTTATTGTTCCTTCAAATGTTTTTGTAGCAGCTTGGAATATGTTTATCACTAATCCTATTTATGAATTAATTCCAGTAGAAGCAGATATTAATACGTGGAATATTAATTATGAGTATTTAATAAAAGCTCATAAGGAACATCCAGATGCTGCATTTTTAGCAGTTCATAATATGGGCAATATCATAAATATTCCCTATATAAAATTTCATTGTCCTAATATGATTATTGTTGAAGATAATTGTGAAGGGTTTTTAGGTAGTTATGGAAACTATAAAGCGGGTTCACAGGCATTAGCATCTGCTATATCTTTTTTTGGAGGTAAAACTATTACAACAGGAGAAGGCGGCGCATTTTGCACAAATGATGAAGAAATTGCTAATGAAATTAAAAGAGTAAAATCACAAGGAGTTACATCAAGAAATTTTGTTTTTTCTGGCTTAGGATATAATTATAGAATGACTAACGTTGAAGCTGGTCTTTTATATGGTCAACTTGAAATATTAGATGAAATACTTGAATTAAAAAATAATGTTTTTAATTTATATAAAGAAGAATTGGAAAATGTGGAAGAAATTGAATTTCAAGAATCATCAGAAGTTTGTAAACATTCTCATTGGATGTTTGGAATAAGAATGAAAACTTTCAATAAAGAAAAAACAGATGCACTAAAATATTTTCTTTATACAGGTAATGTAGAAACAAGACCTATGTTTCCTCCAATGAATTATCATAGTCATTTTAGTCATTTTCCTGATTTTTCAGTTTCAAAACAATTATTTGAAACTGCCTTTATTCTTCCATCCTTTCCTGATTTAACTAAAAAAGAAATAAAATACATATGTAAAACGCTTAAAGATTATTTACATAAAAATGGGAATTAAATGAAAATTTTAATACTTGGTGATGGTAAATTAGCAACAGAACTAATTAAACAAACGGGATGGGATTATATTAGTCGTAAAAAAGATGATATAGATTTTACTTATCCATTTACATATTTAGAAAAACTTAGATCATATGATGTTGTTATAAATTGTATAGGATATACAAAAACATATGAAAATGAAAGAAAAAAGAACTGGAATATTAATTATGTTGGTGTTATTCATTTAATGAATTATTGTAATAGTTTTCATAAAAAATTGGTTCAAATTAGTACTGATTATGTTTATGCTAATTCAAATAATTCTCATTCTGAAGATGATATTCCAGTTCATTTTGAAAGTTGGTATACATATACAAAACTTTTAGCTGATGGATATATTCAAGCAGTAGGAAAGAATTATTTATTATTAAGAACTACATTTAAACCTCGCCCATTTCCATGGAAAAAAGCATGGGATGATATAAAAACGAATTCTGATTATGTTGATGTTATTGCAAATTTAATAATAGAATTGATAAAAAAAGAAGCTACTGGAGTTTATAATGTAGGAACTAATCCAAAAACATATTTTAAATTAGCTATTAAAACTAATCCCGGCTGTCAACTTGATAATAGTAATGAATTTAATCATCCTAAAAATGTTACTATGAATTTAGATAAATTACATAACATACTATGATAACTACTCCATTTTATGAATTTAAAAATTCTTTAACAACAGAAAATAAATTTCAAAGTCTAATTTCTTTTATGAATTCTTATCAATATATAAGAGAGAACAATTATTTTAAGGTTCATGAAATTGATTTAAAAGAAATAAAAAAATGGAATATAAATAATAAAGAAATAGTTCATGAATCTGGAAAATTTTTCAAAATTGAGGGAATAAAAGTTCATACAAATTATGGAAATAAACATGATTGGGATCAGCCTATTATCAATCAACATGAAATAGGAATATTGGGTATAATTACTAAAGTACGTAATGGCGTGCGTTATTTTTTAATGCAACTTAAAATGGAACCAGGCAATATAAATCTTTTACAATTATCTCCAACTGTGCAGGCAACAAAAAGTAATTTTTTACAAGTTCATAAGGGAAAATCTACATTATATTTAGAGTATTTTGCCGAAAATAAAAAATCAAAAATATTAATTGACCAATTACAATCAGAACAAGGTGGAAGATTTCTTAGAAAAAGAAATCGTAATATGATTGTAGAAATATATGATGAATTTGTAATTCCAGAAAATTTCTTTTGGTTAACATTAGGAGAAATAAAAAACCTTTTGCATTTAGAAAATTTTGTAAACATGGATGCAAGATCTGTGTTGTCTACTATTCCTCTTGATTATGATTTTGGCATGCCATTATATGCTGATCAAGAAGTAATACGTTGGTTTATTGATCAAAAAATGAAATATGAATTACAAATAGAAAAGGTATCATTATCACAATTAAAAGATTGGCATATAGCTAAAAATAGAATTTATAATTTTTATAGAGCTGATAAGTTTTTTACAGTAATAGGAATAAAAGTTGAAACAAAAAACAGAGAAATATTTTCTTGGTGCCAGCCTATGTTTAAAGATGAAAACGAAGGATTAATAGGACTTATAATGAAAAAATTTAAAGGCGATAATCATTATTTATTTCAAGTAAAAGTATTACCAGGTAATATAGATATTATTGATTTATCGCCAACTGTATCATATTCAAATTATAAACAATATATAGGATATGAAGATCAACTTGAATTTTTTGATAGATTCATATATCCAAAAAATTCACAAATTTTATATGATGTAAAACAGTCAGAAGAAGGGGGAAGATTTTATCATTTACAAACTAGAAATATGCTAATTGAGATAGATGATGAAATAGATATTCCTGATAATTATATTTGGCTTAATAAAGATCAAATAAACAAATTTTTACCTTACGGAATGTTTAATGTAGAATCAAGAAGTTTAATTTCAATAATATAAATAATATAAATTATGAATGTAGCATTAATTGGAACAGGATATTGGGGTAAAAAATATGTACATACTTTAATGAGTATAGAAGATATAAATTTATCCTGGGTATGTGCAAAAACTGATACAGAAAAATTTGCACCAACAAATACAAAATTCACTAACAACTATAAAGATATTCTGCATGATAAAGATGTAGAATGCATTATAATTGCAACACCACTTGAAACACACTATGAAATAGCAAAAGACTGCCTAATAGCAAGAAAGCATGTATTATTAGAAAAACCATTTACAAGAACTTCTGAAGAAGCTTCAAAATTATTTCATATAGCAATAGAAGAAGAACTTATATTAATGCCCGGACATATTTATTTACATCATGACGGTATAGTACAATTAAAAAAATTAATAGATAACAAAAAAATAGGTAAAGTTGAATCTTTTTTTTCAAAAAGATTAAGTACAAGTTATAAATATTTAAATGCGTTATGGGAAGCTGGCGCGCACGATATATACATATTAGATTATTTTTTTGGTGATAAGTATAGTTATGAAATGAAAAATATAATGGGGGATATTACTCATTGCGTATTTAATTTAGAATATAATAATAAAAATAAATTAAATTCACCATATATTTATAATGATCCTAATTTACATATAATAAATGTGTATATTGAAGTTTGTAATAAATATCCAAATAAAGTAAGAGAAATAATTATAAATGGGTCTAAAAAACAAGCAATATTTGATGACAAGTCAATAGTTTTAATAGATAATATAACTAGAGAAATCGATATTGTACAGTATAATAATACTATATCACCATTAGAAAAACAATGTAGACATTTCTTTGAGTGTATAAGAAATAATAATATTAAACCTATATCTAACGCTTTTGATGGATTTAAGAATATACAAGTACTAGAAAGAATTAATAGTTTATTAAATCTTTAAATATAAAATAATATGGACAAATTAAAAGTAGCCTTTTTAGATTTTTGGCCAGAAATAACAGATGAAAATATATTTTTACCGATTCTTCAAAATCATTTTGATGTAGAAATAACAAAAAATAATCCTGATGTAATTATACATTCTATATTTGGTGGTATGCGAGAAACTCCTAATTATAAGTGTAAAAAAATTCTTTATCTTGGTGAAAATTATAGACCAACAAATTTTAAATCTGATTATTCTATATCTTTTGATCCTCAAACTGAAACAAATTATAGATTACCTTTATGGCAATTATATATGATTCTAAGTCCTGTTCAAAAAGAAGCATTATTTGGACCAAGAATTAACTATGAACATTTTGATAGAGGTGGTTCTTTTGTTGTATCAAATCCTGGTAATTTCTTTAGAAACGGATTTTATGATAGTTTTAGTTTTGTATCTTGGCTGCAATGGTTTTCATATGGAAGATATAAGACAAATAGTTATGATTTAATAAAAGCTTCACAAGGAAAATATTGGAGACAAGCAAAATATGAATTTTTTCAACAATATAAACATAAATATGCTATAGTATTTGAAAATAATTCATATCCTTATTATTGTACTGAAAAGCTAATGGATGCATTTCTAGCAGGCAGTTTACCTTTATATTGGGGCGATCCTAAAGTAAACGAAGACTGGAATAAAGAAGCATTTATAAATGTAGGAAAACTTGGACAACAAGCAGCGCATGAATTAGTTCATTCTATGGAAAGAGATCCTATTTTATTTCGAGATATGTATTCAAAGCCAGTATTTACAGATGAACAGCGTCAAAAACATTTAAATAATATTGATGGTTTTAAAGATTGGCTAATAAATATAATAAAAAAATAATATTAATGAAAAAATTAGAAATTACAACAATCGTTGGATGCAGCAATATGTGTTCGTATTGTCCGCAAGAGTTACTCATAAAAGCATATACAGACAAAAAGAAAAAAATGAGTTTTGAAGATTTTAAAAAGATAATGGCCAATGTTCCCAAAAATGTTGGCATTGATTTTTCAGGTTTTTCAGAAGCATTTTTAAATAAAGAATCATCTTTGATGATGAAATATTCTATTGAAAATGGATATAACACTGTTTTATATACTACTCTTACAGGTTTTACAGAAAATGATGTTGAAGTTTTAAAAGGACTATATTTTGATAGTGTAGTTTTTCATCAATACGATGGTAAATCATTTAATTCAGAAAAATTTAATGTAAAAAGAACATTATTTGAAAGTTCAATACGATCTAAACAAAAATTTGGATTAGCATTTATTGAATCTCCAGATAAATCTAAAAAAGGACTTACTCTTTGGTCAAGAGGCGGCAATCTATTTGAAATGACACCAGTAAAAGGACCTGTATTTTGTTCATCTGCGCCTGAAGATTTTAATCATAATTTAGTTATGCCTAATGGCGATGTTTATATATGTTGTATGGATTATGGATTAAAACATAAATTAGGAAATTTAAACGAAACTAATTACAATAACTTAGATAGAACTATTATAACACAGCTCTCTAATAAGAGTATGTCTGATTTGTTATGTAGAACATGTGAACTTTGTAAACAAAGATATGAAATATTAATAGGGGGAATGCCTCATAAATTTTAAATTATGAATATAGTTGTAATCAGTCTCGAAAGAGCTGTAAATAGAAGAGAACGTATAAAAGCTCAATTAGAAGAAAGAAAGATTGATGCAATAATAATGGATGCTGTTGATGGAAAAAACCTTTCTGAACAAGAACTTAATAAAAGAATATCTTTACAGGGAGGGTATCGTTTTGGTGAAAAATTTAAGCCAGGAGAAATAGCATGTACTATGTCTCATATAAATGCACTTAAAATTGCACAAGAAAAAGATTGGCCATATTTAATTGTATTAGAAGATGATATAATCATGGCTGATGATTTTGAAAAAAGAATAAATTTTTTAATTAGAATTCTTCCTGCATTTTGGGAACACGTATATCTTTCAGGAATTCCACGTTTAGGATTTGCGCCTAAACCTTTATTAGATCTACCTAATATTGTTCTTTCTATTTTTACAGAGTGCACACATTCAATGATGATAAAAAATACAGCATATCAAAAATTAATTGATCATTTATCGCAATTTGAAACTACAACAGATGATATGTATAATAGCATTATAAGTAATAAGAAACTTGCATCTTTTACATATTATCCCTTTGTTACTTACCCATCAGATGATTATACATATATATGGGATCTTAAATTAGAAAGAGAACATAAAGCAAAACAATACTTCAGAAACACTATATAAAATATATGGAAAATTCAATATACATTTACCATCATCTTGGGTTAGGCGATCATTTTCTTTGCAATGGAATAGTAAGAACCTATGCAGAAAGATACGATAAAGTATTTTTATTTGCAAAACCACGAAATAATACTAATGTTGTACGTTTGTATAAAGATCTAACAAAATTAAAAGTGCTACCATTAGATGATCCAGATGTAAGATTTTTTATGCAAATAAATCCTAATAATAATTATAAAATTATAGGAATAACTCCAGAATGGTTTAGAAAATTAGATGTAGAAAAGGCATTCTTATCATTTGATCACGGATTCTATGTAGCAGCTGATGTTCCATTTGAAGATAAATGGAATAAATTTTACTTTGAAAGAGATATTGAATCTGAGAAAAATGCATATTATAATAGACTTAATTTAAAAGATGAAGAAGAATATTTATTTGTTCATGACGATAGAGAAAGAGGAAGATATTTTAAACCTGAAACTATAGAAAAAGGAATTAAAATTATTAGAGCAACTGATTATAAAGATGTGGGAATATTTGATTTTATATACACAATAGAACATGCTAAAGAAGTTCATGTAATGAATAGTTCTTTTTCCTGTTTAATAGATACTATGCAAATAAAAAATGATCATTTATTTTATCATCATTATGCAAGAACAGATATGGGAGAAAATCCTAATCATCAATTTAAATTAAATTGGACAATTTTAAAATAATTTAATAATCTATAAAATGGAAATACTTGTACCTGTATCATTAGGAGAATTATATGATAAAATATCGATTTTGCTTATTAAAAAAGAAAATGTTAAAGATACAATTAAATTAGAAAATATTCAAAAAGAATTAGATATTCTTCAAGATATTGCTGAAAATTTTGATATTGATGGAATATATCATACAGAATTATACAATATAAACAGTCACATATGGAATATAGAAGATAAAATACGAATAAAAGAAAAAAATAAAGATTTCCATAATGATGAATTTATTGAATTGGCTCGATCAGTTTATTTTTGGAATGATAAACGATCAGAAGTAAAAAGACAAATCAATCTTCAATATAACTCAAGTATAATAGAAGAAAAACAATATGAAAAATACAAATTGTAGAATAACAAATTCTCCCCTTATAGAATTATTTTCGTTAGGAGATCTTTATATATCAGATTTTATTAAAACAGAAGGAGACTATAGAGGAACAAAAAAATGGGATTTAACATTGATGTTATCTCCAGATACTCAGTGCCTTCAGTTAAAAGAAAATGCAGATAAAGATTTTATGTATGGCAAATATTGGTATCGTTCGGGTACTAATACTACTATGAAAATGGAACTTTTTGATATTGCTAATTCTTGTATGAATTTATCTAAAATAAAGGCAAAAAATGATGTAGATGATCCTTATGATAAATTAGTATTTTTAGACATAGCATCAAATGATGGAACATTATTATCATTTGTCAATAATAAGAAATATGAACGGATAGGAATAGATCCAGCAGAAGGAAGTTTTCAAATTGAAGCAAAAAATAATTGTGATATTGCAGTTAAAGATTTTTTCTCAAAAGATGTTTATGAAAAATGGGAACCAATAATATCTGGAGAATTAACTAAAGCTTCTATTGTTACATGTATTGCTATGTTTTATGATCTTGAAGATCCTCTTTTATTTCTTAAAGATGTTTACGATATTATGGAAGATGATGGTTTATTTGTTATTCAACAAAGTTATATGCCATTAATGATTAAACAACTTGCATTTGATAATATTTGTCATGAACATGTATTTTATCATTCTTTATATTCAATGGAATATATGTTAAGGCAGATTGGATTTAAAGTAGTCGATGTTATATTAAATGATGTTAATGGCGGAAGCTTTAGAACATATATTCAAAAACAAAAAGCAAAGCCAGAATCTTTTGGATCTTCACCATATAGAGATGTAGCTCAAATGCGTCTACAATCACTCAGGGAATATGAGAAGACATTAAATCTTAAAGATAAGGAATCCTATATAAACTTTTGGAATGATATTCAAGAGTTAAAAAAACAGACTTGCGAATTTGTTATGAAAGCACATGAATCAGGAAAAAGTATATGGGTTTATGGCGCATCAACTAAAGGTAATACACTTCTTCAGTGGTTTGGATTAGATAATTTGTGGATAGATGGCGCTGCAGAAAGAAGCCCTTATAAATTTGGACTAAAAACAATAGGTACAAATATACCTATTCATTCTGAAGAAACCATGAGAAATATTCATCCAGATTATTTACTCGTTTTACCTTGGCATTTTATAGATGAATTTAAAGAAAGAGAAAAATCATATTTAGAAAAGGGTGGGCATTTTATTATACCATGTCCTAAATTTGAAATAATATAATTAAAAATGAAAATATATGTAGATAAAGATGTAAATATATTTGAAGGAGAAGCTGCTGAAAAATTATTAAAAGAACATAATGACAAACAATATTTTATAAAAAATGTAGGTGTTCCTAAAGTAGATATTGAACGTTGGAATGAAGCGCAATCATATGAACGAAAAACTTGGTGTGATTCTGCAGCTAAAAACATGGAAACTGATCATAATGAAGAGCATGAAAAACACTTTGGTGGATATGAAGAATTAAATTTTATGCTTCCTAACACATATCTTAATATAATTGAATTAGGATGTGGGCCATTTACTAATTTACGATTAATAGTTCCAAAAATATATCATCTGCCTATTAAAAATATTGATTTATTAGATCCGCTTATAAACGAATATATCAATCATTCTCCATCCTGTGCATATAAAAACGGTTATTTAAATATGTTAAAAGTTAATTTATATAATTGTGCTATAGAAAATTATATAACAACAAAAGAATATCAATTAGTTGTAATGATAAATGTAATAGAACATTGTTTTGATGTTGATGAAATATTTAAAAAAATATCTAATATATTATGTGATAATGGTATTTTTATTTTTCATGATAAATTTATTAAAGAAAAAAATATTGATGAATTTTATGAAAGAATTTATGATTCTGGACATCCTTTAAAATTAACGTATAAATATATTGAAGATATAATAGAAACAAATTTTAAAACTTTATATACAAAATCATATATAGATCAATATGATAATGAATGTATATATAAAATACTTAAAAAATAATTTTAATGAATAAAAAAATAGCGCTTATCACCGGGATAACTGGCCCACATTAAATATCAATTATGTCAGTAATTAAAATAATATATACAATAAACGATTTTATATATTATGGGAAGAAAAAAACAAGAAATTATATTTGAAAAAAGACTCTGCGAAGAATGCAGTAATGAATTTATAATAAATAAAAAATCAAAAAAGAGGTTTTGTTGTTCTATTTGTGCAAAAAGAAATAATGGAAAAAGAAATAAAGGAAAAAAACATTTTGATGAAATAAACAAAAAGAAAGGATTAATTGGAGAAAAAAATCCAATGTTTGGAAGATCATATTATGATATTTGGATAAATAAATTTGGAAAAGAGATAGCAGACGAAAAATTAAATCAAATTAAAGAAAATAAAAAAGGTAAAAAACATACTAAAGAACATAATAAAAAAATAAGTGAATCATTACGTGGTTTAAAAAATCCTTTCTTTGGAAAAAAACATAAACCCGAGTCATTAGCAAAAATAAGTGAAAACCATAGAGATTGTAAAGATAAAAATAATCCTATGTTTGGGCAGGGCGATAAAATTAGAAGAGAAAAAAATGGTTCATGGTTTGGAGGAATAAGTAATGAGCCTTATGATACACTATTTAATGAAGAACTTAAAACTAAAGTAAGAATTAGAGATAATTATAAATGTGTTATTTGTGGAAAATCTGGGTATGTTGTGCATCATATAGATTATAATAAACATAATAGTATAGAAGAAAACTTAGTAACTTTGTGTAAAAGTGATCATATGAAAACAAATTCTCATAGAGATAGTTGGATAGAATTTTTTAAATCGATAATAAATATGTTGTATGAGTATAAAATTAAGCAATAAAAAAATTGCCCTGGTGACTGGTATCAACGGGCAAGATGGTTCCTATTTGGCTGAACTACTTTTATCAAAGGGATATATTGTGCATGGCATAATAAGAAGAGCATCTTCTTTTAATACACAACGCATTGATCATATTTTTTCAAATTCAAATTTAACATTACATTTTGGTGATGTAACTGATGCATTAGCAATTGATGATCTTATAAAAAATCTTCAGCCTACTGAAATTTATCATTTAGCAGCGCAATCACATGTTAAAGTTTCTTTTGATCTTCCAAGATATACAGCAGAAGTAGATGCAATTGGAACATTAAATATTCTTGAATCTATAAGAAAACATTCTCCAAAAACAAAATTATATAATGCATGTACATCAGAATTATTTGGAAAAGCCTCAGAAATTCCTCAAAAAGAAACTACAAGATTTCACCCAAGAAGTCCATATGGAGTAGCAAAATTATATTCATATTGGATTCTTGAAAATTATGTAGAATCTTATGGAATATTTGCAATTAATGGCATACTTTTTAATCATGAAAGTGAAAGACGAGGCGAAACATTTGTTACAAGAAAAATAACAATCGGATTATCTAAATTCTCAAATAGTTATCAGGTTGTTCAAAATTATAAACAAATTGTTCCGCCATTGTCTATGGGAAATCTTTATTCTAAAAGAGATTGGGGATATGCACCAGATTATGTTGAGGCTATGTGGATGATGCTTCAACAAGAAAATCCAGAAACCTTTGTTATTGCAACAGGAGAAACTCACACGATAAAAGAATTTATTGATGAAGCTATTAAATATACTCCATTTAGTGGAAAAGTTAAATGGATAGGAGAAGGCGTAGATGAAAAACTTATGTATAATAATATAATACTTATAGAAATTGATCCTAAATATTATAGGCCTGCTGAAGTAGAACATCTTGTAGGAGATTATTATAAAGCAAAAACTAAACTTAAGTGGAAACCAACAACAACATTTCATGAATTAGTTAGAAAAATGATGATTTGCGATTTAGAACAATTTAGTAAATAAAAAAATATGCTAACTATTCTTTATAGAGCCTGTGATAAAGAATTAATATATCCTTTAACACGTAAAGAAAGGCCATCTTGGTTTAATAAAATAAATTGTTTTAATTCATTATATAAAAGTATTTTGAGTAGTAAATATAAAAACGATATAAATGTTATTGTTTTTATGGATGGTGATAAATGTATTTTATCAGATTTTATAGAAGAATGTGGATATACTATTATTTATAATAAATTAAATTCAGGACCTAATTCATTAAAATATCAACTTGATTTTTCTGATGATATAGATACTGACATATATTTTGTCGAAGATGATTATTTGCATATTACAGAAGCGATTGATCATTTATATATGGGTGTAAAAAAATTTGGTTTAATAACAGGATATGATTGTATAGACAGATATGTTAGAACTGACGACATTACTAAAGACAAAGAATCTATTTATTTTTATAATGGAAGACATTGGAGAACTGCTGAAAGTACTACTTTAACGTGGGCTGTATCAAAAGAATTAAAATCTATTATAATATCAAATTTTAAAACTTATGGATGGCGTGATAGAGTATTTTTTAGAAACATGTTTGAAAAAGGAATAAGATTATATCAACCAATACCTGGCGTATCTACTCATGTACATGAACCATTTTTATCTCCCGGTATTAATTGGGAAGAAATAAATAATATGAATTCTAAAAAAATATAAAATGAAACTTTTAATTTTAATATTAGGGGCAAATGACCAAACCAGCACAAATTTAATAGAAAATGGTATACTACCCACGTGGGGGCAAGATGTTTCTAATGATATTCAAATAATGTATTATTATGGAGATAAACCTAAAAATGAAATTGTAGGAAATAATATATTTTTAACCACATCTGATGCATATGGAATTCCGATGTTTAAAAAAACTTGTGATGCATTTCAACTAGTTTTTGATAATATTGATTTTGATATAATGTTTAGAACTAATGTTAGTACATATGTAAGAACAAAATATCTTCATAAAATTTTATCTGAGCAAAAACCCATCGATTTATTTGGATCTGCTATTCCTAGTAATGTAGTTCCAGGAACATTTACAGGAATAACTGCGGTTTTTTCAAAAGATGTTATTGGAAAAATATTAGAAAATAGAAATGCGACAAACCCCGTTAAAGAACCCGAAGATATGGCAATAGAATATCTTTTAAAAAATAAAATTTTTAAAGATTCATATACATATCTTTTTAAAAATTTTAAAAGATTTGATATCTTAGAAAATTCTATTCTACGATTACAAGATCCGTTATTTTTTTTAAAACATAATGATGAATATACATTTAGATGTAAAACTGTTAATGGAAATAGAAACATGGATGTTGAAAAAATGAAACAATTATATAAAATATTTAATAGTAATATATAAATAAAACTTATGTATTGGGAAAAAATTTATGGTTGGTTTACATTTCAAACATTATATGATGAAATGGTTAAAAAATATGATAATGCTATCTTTGTTGAAATTGGCACATTTAAAGGGAAGTCTATTGTATACTTAGCTGAAGAAGTAAAAAAAGCAAATAAAAATATTAAAATCTATGGAATTGATTTATTTATCGTTGATGGGCAAATGATATTTAATAGCCCTGATCTTAAAACTCCAAAGGGATATAATTTTTATGAAGAATTTATACGAAATATTGAGCCAGTAAAAGAATACATTACTCCTATACAAATGAGTAGTTTAGATGCTTATAAAGAATTTGAAGATGAAAGCGTAGATTTTTTATTTATTGATGGAGAACATCTATATGAAATAGTCATTGAAGAATTAAATTTGTGGTATCCCAAAATTAAAAAGGGTGGTATTATCGGCGGTCATGATTATTGGTGGGGCGATGGAGGCGTAAAAAAAGCAGTAGGAGAATTTTTTCCAATGGGTGAAATTAAAATTGAATCAGATGATTCAACTTGGACAGTTTATAAATCATAAAAAAATAAAAATATGGACAGACCTGGGCAATTAAATAGAGAAACGGTAATAGGAAAAAAAATATATGAATTAACAACACTTCCTGAAATTTCTACAGTAGTTGATATTGGAACATGGAATGGTAATGGAAGTACTCGATGTATTTATGAAGGAATATTAGAGAGTAGAAAAAAAGATTATAAAGTTTTATCGTTTGAAATTGATAGAAATTTTTATAAACAAGCAAAATTTAATTTATTTCCTCCTTTAAACAATTTTGATTTAGTTTATGGATCTTTAGTATCTTATGAAGAACTAATAAAGCAACGAGAAATTTATGGCAATCATAAATGGTTAGAAGAAGATTTAGTAAATTTATCAAAGGCTCCTTATGTATTTAATATGGTGCCCGAGAAAATTAATTTATGTGTAATGGATGGAGGAGAATTTTCAGGATATATAGAATTTACTAAATTATGGAAAAGATGTGATTACATTGTATTAGATGATACTCTTACATATAAACACACGGAAAGTAGAAAATTTATACTCGATAATTTAGATGATTTTACTGTAATTTATGATAATATTAATGAAAGAAATGGTTGTATGATAGTTAATGTTAAACAGAAATAAAATGAAAGTACTTTTAGTAACACTTGCGATAGGAGAAGCTTATTTAAAACAATATGAATTATTATTTAAACAAAGTCAAGAAAACTACGCCAAAAGATATAAATATGATTTTAAAGTAATTACAGATTTTTTAGATAAAGATAAAAATAATCAACTTAAATCTACTATTACTTTTAATAAGATATTAGTATGTAGTCAAGAATGGTCAAAAGACTATGATTTAATAATATTTGTTGATGCAGATATTTTAATTAGTGTTTGGGCTCCACCGTTGCATAATTATATGGATTATGAGAATCTTATTGGAATGGTTGATGAATTTTCTCAACCAACAAAAGCTAAAAGATTAGAACTACATAAGAGACAGAAATGGGAAGCAAATGCTGTTGAATTTTATAAATTATGTGATTTAGATATTGAAACAGATATGGTTTTTAATACAGGCGTAATGGTAATGCAACCAAAAATACATGCAGATTTTTTAGAAGGCATATATAAAAAATATATAGAAAAATCAAAAACACATAAAAGAGGCTACATTTTTGAAGAAACTTGTATAAGTTATGAAATGCAAAAAAATAATTTATATAAAATTTTACCTAATAAATTTAATGCTCTTTGGGCATTAATAGCTTGGGATAATATAGATAATATACTTCTAGAAGATTTTTTTAGAGATAACTATTTTACACATTTCGCAGGACAAGCAGAACTTGCTAAAGTACCTGCATTACATAAACAATATAATACTCTTTTTTAAAATGTTTGATTTTATAAATGGAAATAAATTTTGCGATTTTGCAACGTATTCTATATTCCCTTGGGATAATTTGCATTGGACAAATGATATATTACGAAAAAATGCTATTATATATGTTAAAACAGATTTTATTCAAGATGTATTTAATCAATTAAAATTTTCATCTAATAAATATGTTTTAATAACGCATATGTCCGATTATGCGATAACAGAAAATATATTTAAAAGTCGTCCTTCTTGTATTAAAAAATGGTTTGCTCAAAATGCTGTATATGATCACCCCGATCTTATTCCAATTCCAATTGGTATAGAAAATCATAAAGGAAATCAAAAAGGAAAATCAACAGATCATCAGTGGTTATCAGAAAACTTAGAAATATTACGTGCTAATCCTAAAAATGAAAAAATACTTTATTGTAACTGGTATACTCCAAATAATCCTGTTGCTCGTACTGGAATACTACAAAAATTACGAAATAATAATGTTCAATATATCTGGGATAGACAAGGAGGAGAAGAAGATAATAAAGAAAATGATAATAAAATAGCTAAACTTACATATTATCAATATTGTGATCACGTATCACGTTATAAATTTATGGTGTGTCCTCCAGGACATGGCGTTTCTATTCATCAACCATTTGAAGCTATGTATTTTGGATGTGTTCCTATAGTTATACGACACAGAATTTATAATAATTGTGAAGATATGCCAATGATTCAGGTAAATGATTGGACAGAAGTAAACTATAACTTACTTGAAGCATATAATAATAAAATAGTTAATAATGAAAAAATTTATATGCCTTATTGGGAAAACTTAATTACAACTGAATTTAATAAATTATGAGAGTAATAGTCATTGGTGCAGGTATTCATGGATTAAGTACAGCAATTACATTAGCTAATAACGGATTTGATGTTACAGTATTAGAACAAAATAATGCTATAATGTCAGGCACATCTAATGCTACACATAATCGTGCTCATTTAGGATTTCATTATCCACGATCATATGAAACCGCATTAGAATGTATGAATGGATTAGACTTATTTAAACAAAAGTATAACGATGTTCTAGTTTATCCTAAAAAAAATTATTATCTTATTTCAGATATTTCAAATGTAACATTTGAAGAATATGAGAATTTTTGTAATCATATTAATGTACCATATAAAATAGAAATGCCTACGGGATATGTTTATGAAGAACATATTACTGGTGCTATATTAGTAAATGAACCTATATTTGATATAAAAAAATTAAAAACACTACTCTTTTCTGAATTATTAAACAATGGAATTTCTATACATGTTAACGCTAAAGTAACTGGATTTTATCCATTTTCGACAAATTCAGATTATACTGTTATTACAACAAATGGTACTTTTAAAACTGATTTAATAATAAATGCAACCTATGCTTTTTCAAATAATACTCTTAAAATTTTAGGATTAGAAGAAGATATGACAGAATATTATTTACAAGATACTGAAGTAGTAGTTGTAAAAAGTCCAGTTTCTTTACCATCATTAACAATTATGGATGGAAAGTTTTTTTCTATAATGGAATATGCTAATGAAATTACAAATTTATATTTATTATATGATGTTGTCAATTCCATTTTATCAAAAGAAGAAGGCTATTATTACACTCCAAAAAAATATGAAACAAATTTTAAAAAGATTATAGAACACGGCTCAGAATATTTTCCATTTTTTAAAGATCTTGAATATGTTGAATCTTGGTATGGATCACGACCAATACCAGTTAAAATTACTACTGATGCAAGAACTACAAGAATTGTTTCACATAAAAAATATAAAGGAATTTATTCAATTTTAGAAGGTAAATTTATATCAGCTCCTTTAATTGCTAATAAAGTTGTCTCATTAATACAAACAGAATTATATGAAAAAAATAATTAGTTTTTCACTTTGGGGCGATAATCCAAAATATTTGCAAGGAGCTATTGAAAATATTAAATTACAAAAACAATTATTTCCAGATTGGATTTGTAGATTTTATTATCATGAATCAATAAATCATAGATATATTTCAGAATTATATCACGATGGTGCTGAAATAATTATAAAACATGAAAATCCTGTAATTAAACATATGGACGCTCCAGGAATGTTTTGGAGATTTGAAGTTCTTAAGGATAGTGATGTAGAAAGATTTATAGTTAGAGATTGTGATGGAAGATTATCTCAACGAGAAGTAAATTGTGTAAAAGATTGGGAATTTTCTGAAAAGGAATTTCATATTATAAGAGATCATATTCATCATAATACTAAAATTATGGGCGGTGTGTGGGGAGCAACAAAAGAATTTATAAATAGAATAGATTATGATGATCTGTTAAAACAATTTAACACATTACAATATAATAATATATATGCTTCTGATCAAGAATTTCTTGCAAGAATGATATATCCTTTAATTAAAGAATCTGCATGTATTCATGATGATTGGGATAGATATCGTGAAAACGCAAAAAAAATACCTCACATGAGAGAAGAAAATCATTTTATAGGAGAACCAATAGAATTATGAAAAAAGTACACATATCATTCGGAAATGAAGATTATTATAAAAGTTTAGATGTATTAGAAGAATCATCTTTAGTAGTAGGAAAAATAGATCAATTTATTAGATATACTCAAAATGAATTAAAAATTGAAGAATTTTGGAGAAAAAATTCTTTCATATTATCTCAACATAGAGGTGCAGGATTTTGGATATGGAAACCTTATCTTATCTTAAAGACATTTGAAACGCTCGAGAATGGTGATACAGTCCTCTACAGTGATGCAGGACTTAAAGTAATAGATAACCTTAGTCCTTTATTTGATATCGCTAAAAGCAATATTAATAAGGGTAAAATTATTTTTAAAGTACCCTGGGTTGGCGCAAATCATATTGCTAAAATATGGACTAAAAGAGATTGTTTTATATTAACAGATGCTGATGAAGAAAAGTACTGGAATGCTCCTATGACTAATGGTGCAGTTTCATTATGGGTAAAAAATGAAGATAATATAAATTTCTTAAAAGAATGGTTAAGATATTTAAGAGATACAAGAATTGTAACTGATGATCCTAATATGTGCGGAAAAGCAAATTTTATAGAATTTAAAGATCATAGACATGATCAGTCTGTTTTAACTATTTTATCTGTAAGAAATAATTTTGAGTTGTTTAGAGATCCTACTCAATGGGGAAACGAAGAAAAGGGCAAATTCTTAAATTCACCCTATTCTCAATTATTTCATCATCACCGAAATTTTAAACATTAATTTTAAACTGCTGAAACTATAAGACCATCTACTATATTAAACACCGAAGCATCTCCAAAATTTATTGATCCAGTAAGACCCGCAGGTGCTGTCCCTTGAACGCCTTGAATACCTTGTATTCCTTGTGCACCTTGATCACCAGTTATGCCCTGAATTGCTTGAATTCCTTGTACTCCTTGAGCACCCGTTATTCCTTGAATACCTTGAATACCTTGAGCTCCAGTTATGCCCTGAATTGCTTGAATTCCTTGTACTCCTTGAGCACCTGTTATTCCTTGAATACCTTGAATACCTTGAGCTCCTTGTGAACCTGTTATTCCTTGTAATCCCTGAGTACCTTGAATACCAGTTATTCCTTGTGCGCCTTGAGCCATTACATATCCATCTAATAGTGTGCTAACATCTCTAGTTAAATCAGCATTAGTTTTTTCACGTATCATGTTTTATAGTTTATTTTATTTTTTTATATTTTATATATTCATAAAAAAAAGAGGCAATGTGCCTCTTTTTTCGTTTATCTAAAGTTTAGTTATTAAATAACTGAACCACTATTAGTTTCAAACCAAAGTGTAATATATTGAGTTTCTGGGTGGAAACCTGCGTCAACTAAAGCGTATCTAGTTTTGATGATAACTTTAGGAGCACCTGTACCTTCAGTAATAAGCTTAACGCTTTCAGCCATAAGGTATGGGCAGAATACTGTTCCTGGTTCATCAATAGCACCTTTTCTTCCTACAAGTACTCTGGTATCAGAATAAAGCATGTTAGGATCTACATAAAGAGTCATTCCAGCGATTGTTCCGAGAGGATACAATGAACCGTTAGATTGAGTAAATGTATTGGTTATAGGTGAGAATGTGTAACCAGCATTTGTTTGAAGAGCTGTAGCAATTTTAAGGTTAGTAACAATAAAGTTAGCAGGACCTCTTCTTCCTCTTTGCATGATAACGTTACCAGCTGCAAGAATATTAGCCATAACTCTTTTGATAATTGTGTCTTGGTTTTCAAATGTTGCACCAACTACTGATGTATATTTTGCGAATCCTGGAACAGTCATTGCTCCTGTAGTAACAGAACCAGCATCATTATATGCAAATGCAGTTGAATTAAGAGAACCTGTAGATGTACAGTTCATGTTAAGGTTAATACCTTCAACAGCGTTAGCTTTGATATGGTTTTTCCAACCGTGACCGAACAATCTTGAAAGAATGTGTTTGTTAATAGCTTGGCTAATTTCGTTGATTCCAGCATTTTCTACCATTGCGATAACATCAATACCCCATTGTTTATTAAGATCTTGAATTTGTTCCTGAGTAACAGAAACTGATACTTGGAATGTGCCTACTTGTACAAATTTAGTAAATACCTGAAGACCAAGAGCTCTTGGATATTCCATTTCACCAACGCCTCTTTCCATAGGTTCATAAAGAGTAGTGCCTGAGACGAATGTTCCTCCCCAGTCAGCATTATCTGTTTGACCTGCACCGGTAAATCCTTGTACTTGATCTTCCAATGTGGAAATAAGTGTAGGATAAGTAGTAACATTATAAAGTAATGATTGATTTAATAGAGGAGCGACGTTTCCTGTACCATTGAAAATATCAGCCAAATTATCACCTGCTGTTCCAAATGTTCCAGTTTTAAACATTGGGAAACCATCAATTCTTGATTTTCCAATATAAGTAGCTGTTAATGTAGAAGCACCTGTAGATACGTTTGTTGCTGAGTTAAATATTAAAGATGTTCCATTAGTAATTGTTCCTGCTGTAATAAGAGCTTGAACAGATGCATCAAGTTGAATTTTGAATGCATGAGGAGCATCGTATTGACCATAAGCAGCAGAACCTTGGAAAGTAGCAGGATTTGCTGTTGCAGGACTAACTGCTGGTTGTGCGCCAAATGGTTGTTTTCCTCCAGCGTATACATAATCTAAATAGGATACAACTCCTGTTGGACCTGGCATAGGAACCACGTTAACAAGGTCAAAACCTATTGTTCTAGCGGCTACTTGAAGAGCCATAGGAAGAAGTGCAGGCCATTTGTCACCTGAACCTTTAACAGTTGTACCTGTAAATTGAGCTCCTGTAGTAGCTGCAACTGATGCAGGAACTGCAGTACCAACACCTGGTACGTTGTAAAGAGTTGCATAAGGAACGGATACACCACCCATAGCAGCTTCATTTAATGCATGAAAATGTGCGTATTTAGAAATCCAACTCAATCTGTTTTTATCTTTAAGACCAGTTACAGTTTCAATCATTGGAGACCATTTTTGCACAATTTGTTGTTCGTTTAATTGTTTCATTTTTATTTCGTTATTTTATTTTTTAAATTTGTTTTATTTATTTTTATATAAACTGTTGTTTTTTATACTTAGTGCACTAAAATTAGTTATTATAACGATTTTTCATATAATCACCAATGGACGCAACATAAGTATCTAATTTTTGTTCACTTTCTTCTGGAGTTTTTGCGATGACAGACTCATTAAGAGTAAGATTAGGTTTAGTAATTAATCCGCTAGTTTCCCAGAAATTTTCGATCTGATACTGTGTATTCAATGTAAAGTATTCAGCTTTTGCATTAATCGTTTCTCTAATTACTTCTGAAGAGTTATAAAGATCTTTATAAGCTTTAGGAGCTAATGCTAACCATAAAGGTTCATTAGTTTGATTTTTTGCAACTGCATTTTCCCATAATTGCATAATTACTTTAGAATCAGTTGTTGGAACTTTTGAAATTTCGTTTGCTACTTTTTCTTTATCAGTTGCGTCTAGACCAGCAAATCTTTTTCTATCAGTTTCACTTAAAAGCTGAGTGAATGGATATTGCTCTTTTACACTTTCATCTAATCCTTTTTCTTTTTCTAAAGATTGAATAATTGCTTCAAGTTTACTATCAAGATTTGTTTTTCTAGCTTGAATATCAGAAGTTTGATTTAAGCTTTCGTTTGTTAATCCTTTTCCGCCAGGTTTAACATTTAATTTAAGATTTTGTGCACTAGTATAGTTCTTTTTAGGACCATCACCAGATACACTTTCTTTTCCTTTTCCTATAGTTTTAACAACTTTAAGATCAGTTTTAAGATCTTTTGGATCATTGCAACAACCCCCATCTTTTGGAAGTGATGCACCTGCTTTAGAAGGATTCATTTGTAATTTATCGTTTCCAACAGGCATTTTTTCTTTACCAACTTTAACGTTTCTTAATTTTGCTGTAATAATTTTACCATCAAATTCTACGCTAGTGTTTTTCTGATGTGCGGTATCAACTTTCACATTGCCAGCTTTCTTAAGAGTATCTGCTGTAATAACTGATATTCCTTTAAGATTTGCTTCGTTAAGTGGTTTTGCTGTAATTGAATGTGTTTTTAGCATTTCGTCGATTTTTGATTTTAGTTCTGGACTTTTCTTTGATTCTGAAACTAATTCAACGTATTCAATAAGTTTCATGGCATCTTCTTTACTTATAGCTCTGCCAAACATATCTTCTGTCCAGTTTACAGAATGATTAAGATTTTTAGCAATGGATGAAGTCCATTCATGCATGCCGTTAATAGCTTGGGCTTTTTCTGTACCCCATTCGTTAAGTGCATTAACACCTTTTGCGATTTGAGTTGTCCACTCATTAAGACCATCAAGCATTTCTGCGTTATGATCTACAGTTTCTCCAATTGCATTTGTGACCTTTGCTACTTCTGCAGTCCAGTCTTGGGTTGCATTTAGAGTTTTAGCATTATGATCTACAGTATCTGCAATCTTCTTAGTTAGTTTATAGTGATTATTGCTCTTTTCTGCTAATGTATCAGCATAAGTAGCGAGTTCATTTACAGCTTTAGCGATTTCGGATTGCCAATTTAATGAATCTTCTTGGATTTTACGTATTTTTTCAACATATTTTTCCAATTTTCCTGATTTATCAGGAGAGTCATTTGAATTTTCTAGTTTTTCCTTAATGGCGCCAAGCTCTTGATTGAATAATTCGGTCCATTTCTGGATAGCTTCTTCATTCATCATTGGTTTTGTTTCTGCCATTTGATTTTCGTGATTATTTTTAATTAATTGTTTTGCTTCTTCACGTAGTGGAACTGATGGATATTTATCAGTAACATCAATAATAGAGATGTCTTCATTTAAAATACCGAGCTTAGAATTGATACTATGATCTTTACGTGTTGAAGAGGATTCGTTAAGTTGTTTTACTAATTCATTAATATAGGCTTGTTTTGGATTGGCACCTTCATTAACTTTGTGAAGCTGTGCAGACTCGAAACCTGGTTTGGCAACCAAGTCATATGTGTAAATCTGCTGTATAGCTACTGTTTTGTCTTCGTTAACCGTACCAGCGGCTCTTGAAGAGATTGAAAGTGGAACTCCTGCTTCTAATAATGATTTAGCAATTTGCCCCTTCGGTGTTTCGAGTACTTCAATACGACCTAAAACTTGACGTTTTTGTTGATCATACCACAACTCAGATATTCTATGAGATACACCACCTAATGCAACTTCAAATCTTTCAGGATGATCTAATTCACCAAGAAGGTTACCATTAGTAATGTCTTTCTTCAAATATTCTAAGTGGGGTAAATACTCTTTTTCTTCGTAAATACGACCATTTCTATTTTCAACTCCAAACTCAGCAAAAACACCTTCTAACATAGTCTTACCGTTTTTGGTAATTTTCTGTAGGTTTTGAGATGATCTTTCAAGGATCAAAAGTGATTTTTCTGCCATAATTTTCTTTATTTTATGTTAGTTTGAATTTTATACAATATTCTATTTATATATACAGATCTTAAGTGATTAAAAATAAGGTTAATGCATATACTTTTAAGACATTGTTAAATTCTTAAAAATATGGAGCATTAATATATTAGAAACAAACAAATTAAAGATACGTGTGATGTTAATGATATGTTAAAAAGAACTTAAAATTTCTATATCTCAATAATTTTTATTATATTTGTATATAAAATATATAAAAATGCAAACATTTCTTCCGTATGATAATTTAGAAAAATCGGTAAAAGCTTTAGATAATAAAAGACTTGGAAAACAACGCGTCGAATGTTATCAGCTTATAAGCGTGATATCAGGCAGACCGAGAAAAGATGGAAAACCTTATAAAGGTTGGACTAATCACCCTATAACAGTGATGTGGAGAAATCACCTAAATGCATTAAAATTATACTATAATCTATGTATTGATGAATGGATAAAACGAGGATTTAAAAATACTATGGAAAAAGAAAAAATAGAAGGGCCTATAGTTTATCCTGAATGGTTTGGTTATATACCTTTTCACGCATCACATCGTTCTAATTTACTTAGAAAAGATAAAAGTTATTATTCTAAACTTGGATGGAGCGATTCGGCTGATTGGGCGTATTTATGGTTTGATAACGAAAGAGGCTGGCATTCTACTTAATCTGTCTGTATTTCTCCGTTTACAGCACAAACCTTTTTAACATCTCTCCTTGAAAAATTTTTATAATTACCATGACAATAAAAACTTGCGCCTACATATTTAGGAGCAAATTCAAGAGATTTTAGTCTATTATTACTACAAGAAAATAATCCTGTTACAAATACAGGACATCCTCTTAAAGAAGTGAGATGATTATTTTGTAAAGTAAACATCCCTTGTATTTTATTAAATTGTATGTAAGAAGGAAATTCTGTAAGACCTTTCCATTTTAATATTACATTTTCATTAACATCAATGGTTAAATCATCATTTATAGTATAATGTTTAATTTCATACTCATCTAACCATTTTTTTATTTTGATTTTAAATCCTATACCCATATCATAAATAGGATCTGATTCTTCTGTAAAAGCCTCTGATATAGTATTTTTATTAAGTTCGCTTTCTTTAAAAACTTTAAAATATTTTTTCCAACGTGAAATTGACGCAGTATTTGTTGCTTGAGAATATGTTCTTTCTTTTCCATTTAATATATTCTTTCTTATATCTAAAAATATTGGATTAATAGTGTATCCATAAGGAACAAGATTTAATTGTAATTCATTTTTTGATAAATGTTTTATGTGATATACTATGTATAAACCAGTAGCGGGAAATGGCGTCTTATCATTAAATGCAAAATATTTACTTTCTTTAAGACATCTAAGAACATCTCCTACTTCAAGATTTTCAAAACCCTTATAACCTATTCCCATATCTTTAATAGGATCAAACTCTTCAGTAAATTTTTCGTTAATATGTTCTCTAATCAATTTCATTAATCTTTAATGATGTATTTTTCTGTTGGAATTATATGATATGTAAGAGTAGTTATTCCTTTTCCTTTTACATTTATTAATCCGTCTCTATTCATAATTATTTCATCGACAAGAACTTCACAATGTTTTCGTGTAGAGGAGTATTTTCCAGCTTCATATAGATCCATTATTCCAGATATTCGTTTTCCATGAAATTGATATACAAATTTTACCCATTTTTGCCATACTAGATTTTCAAAATCTTTGTATATAGAAAAATATTTATCTTCAAATACTATATATCCTATACCTAAATCATGTATTGGATCTGACTCTTCAGTAAATTTTTCGTATAATTTCTCCTTTAATTTTTTCACTCGAGATATTATTATTTGTTTTATATATTCCTATATAAACGACAAAAGAGAGACTGAGGGAGTCTCTCTTAAATCGACAAGAGGGTTGTTATAAATTTATCAACATACTAGCAACTCTTTTATTTCCCCTGTCATCAATACAGGCAATAAAATCGCCGCCAAAAAAATCTAATCGAGGAGTAACCTGAGGAGTATGTCCAAACACCTGATTTATTCCGTTATAAGGATCGTCAAGAACTTCCATGTAATCTGCCCAAAGTGGACCCGGAGTTCCTCTTCCGCCTCTCATTCTTCCAACTTTCCATATTAATTCTTGTCTATCATGAATTCTATTTAATGTGTCATGAATTAATTCGCCTTCTTTCATTTCAGGTTTAATAAAAAATTCATCATAATTTGTAGTGTATCCCGCGTGAGTAGCAAGAGTATATTTTTTAGTTGTATCATTAGTATATCCCCAAGCCATTTGAAACAAATCTGCATTATCATCAAAAATCTTTTTATATTCCCATGCAAATTCGTATTGTTTTCCGGTTATACCATCTATGCCGTGCATATATGCATAATCATGATTTCCGATAAGAAGCGTAACTTGATCTTTATTTTTACGAGCAAAGTTACAAATATTATTAAGATTATATAACTGTATACTACGTTTAACAAAGAAACTATCTACATAATCGCCAAGAAACACGATTTTATAGAAATTTTTCATTCCTTCTTTAGCGAGTTCTTCCCACTCTATTAATCCATGTATATCCCCTATAAATAGTACTTTCATTTTGTTTGTTTTTTAATTATATGTAAATATAAACAAAATACTTGACAGAAAAAAATTATTTACATATTAATTTGATAATTCCATCTTTACATGTGCAACAATTTCAGATATTTCTTCTATTTTATTTTGAATTATATCCATTTCTGATAAATATACGCTTAAATTTGTGCAAATTTCTTGAAGATATTCTTCATTAATTGGCTGTTTATCTAATTCATCTGTTAGTTCATTGAATTGATTTTGAACTTTAGTGTAATTTTCCTTAAGTACATTTAATCTATCTTTGAACTCACCAAGCAGATAAACTTTTGCGGTGTGTTCAAAACTTTGAGTTGTCATTTTATGAAGTATTTAACATTTTATTTTTTTTCGACATTTTTTTCTATATTTTCTATTATGCTAAGATTACAAGGAAATGAATATATAACTTGTTTTCCTTTATCATAAAATCTATATACACCATCTTGTACTGAAAAAGAATAAGCATATATATTATAATTAAGATTAGCGCCGCCTGGATTTATTACCAGAATTTTATATAAGTTCATTGTATTAAAATCTAAACATTCCCATGGATTTTAAAATTTGTGCTTTATATTCTGGAGAATTTTGTATCTTCAGAATTTGTTTATACAAATCAGATTGTTTTAAGAAATATTCAGGTATGAATATTGGGCAAATCAACCATATTAAACAAGATCTAACAAACCAAAATGGATAGTAATAAATTTTACCCAATTTAGTAATAAATCTCCAATCTTCTTTTATATATTCTTTATATACATAAAGAGTAAAAAGGATACAAAAATCTATAAATTTTTTCATTTTTCGTTTATTTGTTTTCGTATTCATCTTCTAAAATTATTTCATCATCAGATTGATCGTTATCATTATCTTTTATTAAATAACGAGCTTTTGGTTTTTCTTCTTTTTTCTTTAAACCAAATTTCTTTTCGTCTTCATCATAACCGTTATACATCTTCTTTATCTCTAGTAAAATACAAATAAATCGGGCAGAATATACAAAGTCCTATAGCAGACCATGTTACTGCGGCAGGTGTAAATGGTACAAATAAAAACGAAATTGCCGCGCCTGTTATCCATCCTATTGTAATTGTTAACGCTCTGTAAAATGTTTTCATGATTATAGTTTTTAATTATAGAGTAAATATAATCAATATTCTTGACAGAAAAAAATATTTAATGGATTATTTCTTATTTGCCCATCCACGTCCATCAAATCTAACTCCACGAAGATTTATAGGCATTAATCTTGGTTCAGAATAATAATCAAAATGTCGAATCCATCCAACTTTACACATTTCATTAGCCATTCTTTTTAACAATTTCTTAACAAGTTCTGCAGTAGGCTTAGATACTATTTCATATGTTATCCATGTAGTTGATGTATCAGAATAACTAATTCGTGTTGGAGTAGCAGTACTATCAGCAGTGCTTACAGTATAATAACTAGGAGTAGTTAAAGTTGTTTCATTTCTATAATCTGGCGCCATAATTAAAAATTTGTGAAGATATCAGGACTCGAACCCGAACCAAGAGAGTCGAAATCTCGTATGCTATCCATTACACTATATCTCCATTTTATTATATATCAATACCAACTTTGTTCTAACACTTTATTACCATAATTAAGTTGGCATACTTTATATTTAACAGTTTCTTCTAGATTTTCAACCATATAAACCCATGATGACCAAGCTGTAGTAGTCTGATATTCTCTTCTTATATAAAGCCTTTCACCTTGAACAAAACGACATTCTTTGGCATAAAGTAATATTAAACCATTTGTATCTGTTAAAGTAGTTGTAATGTATATTAACGAAGGGTCTCCTCTACGTTGTTTTTGTATATTATTATAATAAAGAAAATTTCCAGCATATTTTTTAGTAATAAATAGTTCATCTTCTACATATACACTACTTTTTTTAGATACAACACAAGACATTAAAAAAATTAATATAATGCTTATTGCTTTTTTCATAAATCTAGATTTCCTTTTTGTTGATGAACGTTAGTATTCCTTTCCCTTTTAATTTTTCCCCAGCTTTTAGTTTTATTAAATACATATTGAAAATTTCCTTTCACTGCAAAGAATGCAACCATGAAATAAAGGAAAGACTCGATTATAGAAACAAGTATTAAATTAAATACATCAACTTTTCTTCTATATTTATGAAATGTTAACTCTTCATAAAGAACTGCCCAAGTTGACAAGAATATAGAAAAGGAGTAAATAAATCCTGTTAATATCAAGAAAAATGGCCAATTAATTGCTGAAGTTGCAATAAGATATACAGTAAATAACATTCCTATTAAAGCAAGTAAAGGAGCAATAAATTCAAATATAAGCCAAAAAGGATATCCTATTAAACCAAGTTTACCATATTTTGGATTAAATAACATTTTACGATAATTTATTAAACAATCCATTAATCCTCTTGACCAACGAGATCTTTGATTACCAAGAGATTTAATATCTGATGGAACTTGAGTCCAACAAAGAGGATCAGGAATATAAGTGACAGTATATTTGTGTTTATGTTCAGCCATGTAAGCTCTCATTTTAAGAACCATATCCATATCTTCACCCACAGATTTAACATCAAATCCACCACAGGCAACCATAGTCTTTCTATCAAACATACCCATAGCTCCTGATATAAGCATTAATCCATCAAGTTCGCTCCAAGCCATACGACCAAGAAGAAAGGCACGGGTATATTCTAATACTTGTAATTTAGGAAGTAATTTATTAGGAAGATTTATTTTTACAACACGTCCTTTTTCTACTTCACAAGAATTTAAGATACGAATAACTCCTCCTGTTCCAATTACTTTACTATCTTTTTCTTCAAGGAAAGGTTTCACAAGTTTTACAATAGAGTCGGGTTCTATAATAGAGTCAGCATCTATAGTAATAACTAAATCATTTTTACACACGTTTAATGCTGCATTAAGAGCATCAGATTTACTTCCAGCATTTTCTTTATCAATAACCATTATACGTTTATATTCAGGTAATGCTGATTTGTATATTCCTCGTATTCTTCCACAAGGAATAAGATAATCAAAATAATACTCAACTTTTTCAAGTTCAAATGTATTTTTCATAAGTTCAAATGTTTTATCACTTGAACCATCATTAACTATAATTGCGTCAAAATTAACGTAATGTAATCCTATAAGAGTTTTAACATTATCTACAATTGTTTTTTCTTCATTATACGCTGGTATTATTATAGATACAGGCGGAGATAACGGAGAAGTTGCAACATCACCATAATCTACATAACTATTCTTTCTTGTATATCTTCGTAAAGAAGTTGAAGAATATATTCCAAGAAAAATATAGGCTATGAAGATAACTAAAGTAAAAAAGAAAATAAAATTTACTAAGAATATCATGATTTTTATTTTAAATTATTCTATGATCTAATACATGTTTTACAATAATGTTATAGTCTTTATAATCAGAGACTAACATCTTTTTAAGAGCGGCTTCACCTGCATCTCCACAATTATGAATTGCTTTGGCAGCTTCAATTTGTAAATCTGCAGAATCTTCTTTATCAAGAGCAATTTGTAAAAATCTAATAAATTTAGGTTCTCCTGATTTACCAATAGATCTAAGTATTTCTAGTTGATTTTCTGGAGTTTCGGCGTGATATCGTGTTTTTACATGTTTAAGACTATCTACAAGTTTTAGATCACCTATAACCTGAATAGTTAATTTTCTTACTGCTTCATCTGAATGATATAAAAGATTTTCAAGTTTCTTAAAATTCCAAACCTGTTTGTATTCTCTTATCATACGTAAACAAAACATACATACAGAAGTATTTTCTAATAAAACCCATTTTCCAAAATCAGGAGGTTTAACATCTCTTTCAACCATAACTTGATGAAGAGTTATTTGTTCCCATAAAGAAAATTGAGTTTTTAGTTTTCCTAAAAACTCAAATGGATTTGCATTTTTATCTTCTTTTGATAAATCAACTAATGCAATTTGTGCTTCTATTCGAACTAGATCATTTTTAGAATTAATACATCTATAAAGGTGTTTATTCTCTGATGTAATATTCATTGCATATAATTCCTTAAATCCTTTTATTTTTTTATGCCAATGTCTACTATGAATTTTTCTAATTGTATTTTTATGAAGATTTAATTCACGATAAAGTCTTTGTAATCTTTCATTATTTAATAAAGTAAGACTAAGATTAAGATCACAAAACATATCAATTAATAATTGACGTTTATATCTACTCTTAGCATTTTCTTTAAAATAATCTACATATATTTTAAGTGTATAAAAATCATCTAATTTGCTACTCATATTAATAAGATAGTCCATAAGTTTCTTTTGATACAAAGGAAGCATCTTATCTCGTATTTTTTGACGTCTTTCAAGTTTTTTTCTATTTCCAAATATAAAAATAGAAAGAAACATCATTATTGATAACGTAACAATAATAGATCCTACAAGAAAATCTACTATTCTAATCGAATGATTAAAAATATTAATCTGGTACACCCATAGATTATAACTTTGGTTGGTTGCAGCTGCTTGAAATCCAAATCCCAAAATTAATAATACTATTAATAATACAAAAACTCCAATAATTTTTTTCATCTTAAATAATAAGTTAATGAGATTGCGCCAGTATATCGATTTCTCCACATATCTGTATAATATTCTTCATATGAATATCCAACGCCAGCTCTTAGTTGTAATGTATTTAATTTATTGATATATGTAGTTACGTTTACACGTATTGTATGAGCAGTTAATACTGAGGTGTTAATCCAGGGTTCATCCTGTGCTGCACCAGTCATTAAAGATAATTGGACATAGTTAACATCCTTCCAAAAATATCTTCCATTTAATTGATACGCGAGTCGAGCATCGGGATCTTTTAAATATACATAAGTTTCTCCTTCAACCCAAAATCTGCCCGTATATTTTTCCAATCCACCTGTAATTGTAAATAAATTTTTATCATAATAGTAATATCGTAAGCCTCCAGATGCAAGAAATCCTTTTCCTAATTGTTGCCATACTCTACCTATAGCTCTATGTTCTGGAAAATTAGGACCAGTTGAATATGCATAATTTAACCAAAGATTTGTAGTTTTAGTTAATTTATGATAAAAATCAAACTCGAATTGAATTTGAATTGGAATAGGAGTCATATCTCTCGTTATAGAATCAGGAACATATAACTGACCTATATTAAAAGACTGAAAATACGCGCCATTAAATCCTTTATATCCACCGCCTATAGTGTAAATATTAAAGGCTCTTTCATCAGGTTGATAAAATATGTCTGTATTAAATCCACTAATTAAAGCGCCTGCACCTTCATTTTGTGCAAAAGTTTTAATAGATATAAACAATAAAATTAAAAAACATAATTTTTTCATGTTCTGTGTATTTGTTAATAAAGAGCAAATATAATAAAAAAATTTGACAAATAAAAATATATTGTCATTTATTTACAACTTCTCCGCATTTTGGACATATCTTTGTATCTTGTTTATTAACAAAGAAAATTACTTCTCCACATGTTGGACATATTTTTGTATCTTTATCCATGTTCAATATTCCATTTATGATTTCTTTCTACACTATAAAAAATACAATTAGATATAATTACATTTTTACAGCCTTCTTCTAAATGTATACCTGAATCTCCATAATATTTAAATTCACATTTTTCTATAGAAACATTAGAATTTGATACATGATGTTTTCTATAGAATATAAATGTCTTGTTTAATATTTGTGGAGTATCAGAATTTACTAATACATCAAATAAATCATCGTCAGTCATTATTAAAAAATATTCATTGATACACTACTTATTTCTAAATCAAAATCTTTAAAATCTCTAAATTTTTCAGCATCAATTTTAGATCTTTCTATTATTTTTTTATCATTCCATCCTCTTTTTTCCATTCGAGGTATTCTTACTTTATATAAGGGTGTATTGACAAAAATAATTAAACATTCTGGACGATGTATAGGAAGTATTTTACTTATTCCATCTGTTTCCATAATAAAGATATCAGCATTTTCCCACTCAAATAAACCTGTTCCATAGTAATTATCACCATACTGAACCCATTCATAAAATAAATTATCTGTTATTCTTACTTTAAATTCATCTTTAGATATAAAATTATAATCAACTCCATCTGCTTCGCCTTCTCTTGGAGATCTTGATGTATACGATACATCTCCCTTAAATCCTTTGTCTACAAATTTTTGACGAATATAATTTTTTCCTGCTGCACTTGGGCCAACTAAAATAATTCTTTTATGTTTATTCATATATGTTTAATTATTATATAAATGTAATATGTAATTGTTTTATTATTTACCTTAAAAATGTAACATCGCCAACTTTTTCGAAGTAATCACCATTTATGTATCTTCCTGAGGCTCTCCATACATAAACTCCTTGAGGCGCAAGATTTCCATCTTCAAAATATCCATCCCAGCCTTTCATTAAATCTCTACTTTCATAGATAAGAACTCCCCATCTATTAAATATTTGAAGATAATATTCTATGACATTTTCAAAATGAGGTCTAAAAACATAATCCATTTCTGAATATACTCCTTCTTGCCATTGTCCACCAGTTGGTCCTGAACCATTCCATTTAAAAGCATTTGGAAATTTTATAGTTCCTCCTGACCATTTAACAGTTATGGGTAAATTACTTAATACATTATCACTGCATCCGTAATCATTTTTTGCATATAATGTAACCCAGTAAGAACCTTCATTCTCATATTTATGCCAAGGATTTATATCATAACTTAATTCGGTTCCATCTCCAAAATCCCATGCATAATAATCTGCGTACTGAGAATAATTATAAAATGTAACTATTTGAGTATTACTATAAATATCTTTAGGATAATAATCAAATGATGCAATAGGACTTTGAAATACAGTAACCATTCCTTGGTGAAAAGAAGATCCTGCAATATTATATACAGTTAATCTTACAATATAAGAACCTGGAAGATTATAAGTATGTACAGGATTAAATTCATTAGAATAAGATCTATCTCCAAAATCCCATAAATATGATTCTCCATATACACTTAAATTTCTAAATGTAACTACCATTGGATTACATCCTACAGTATCTGGAGCAAAATAAGCTAAAGGAACAGGAGGCAATACAACTTGAATATGAATAGTATCAAATGTCGTGCATCCCCATTGATCAGGAGGAATAGTATATGTAACTACATGTTCTCCTATATCTGCAATTTTTGGATCAAAGGTGGAGCCCACAACTCCTATTCCACTCCAAATTCCGCCTTCAGGTGTTGCATGTAATACTACAGATGGTCTATTAAGAAAAATAGTTCCGACTTGTTGTATTTCTATATTAGGAATAGGCATTACAGTTACAATAGTGCTATCTACATCTTGGCAATCTGTATTTACAATATTATAGACTATTAAATGATCTCCAGGACCTGTAATTTCTGGATGAAATACATTTCCAATCATTCCTAATCCTGTCCAAATTCCACCTAAATCATGTGTATTTACTGTAATAGGCGTACTATTCACACATAAAGTATCTACAGGAGTTATCGTTGCATTCGGAGTTGCTACAGTTATAGTTGTTGTATCACTATTACTACATCCACTTACATTTATACTATAAATAATTCTATGATTTCCCGATCCCGCCAAAATAGGATCAAATACATTTCCTACAACTCCTGCTCCTATCCATGTGCCTCCTGGATCATGTGCTACTAAAGTAACAGGCGCATCAGAAGAACATACTATACTTGGTGCAGATATCGTTGGATCAGGAATTGGCGATACTCTTATATATGTTGTATCACTATCACTGCATCCTTCTCCACTTGTTATTGTATGTATAATTCTATGATTTCCTGGGCCTGCAACTGTAGGATTAAAAATATTTCCCGAAACTCCGGGTCCTGACCATTCTCCATTTGGAGACACACTTGTTAAAGTTACAGGATTTGCATTTGAACACATCGAATCAACAGGATTGATTGCTGCATCGGGATAAGGAACTATTAATATAATAGCAGTTGTAACCACTGGAGGAAAATCTCCATTTACTTTATCTCTTGGTTGTCCGGGAATACTTGGGTCATCATAAGGATTACAATAATTCCAGTTTCGTAATGTTACTTGAAAATATTGTCCAACTAATTTATCATTAGCTACATTCATTACATCTGAATAAACACCCGATCCTGTAACAGGACCAGGAAGAGTAATTATGCGAGCTGTATCTGGATACATTGTAGAATGTCCATCTATTGTAACAGGAATTCCTGTCATAGTTATATCAGTTCCATAAATCCATTGTATCCATCTTGTATTAATATTTGGATTATCTCTTTCTTGAGGTGGAACACAATTAAATAAAGTTAAATCTTGAAATCTAACATCTGCTCCATTTCCAAAGCATATTGGATAAACAGTAGGATCAATATGCATACGTCCACCATTATGATTATCATCATCCCATACAGTTACTATTTGTTCTTGTGCTGAAGAAGTGCAAAGAACACCATTAACTCTAAGCATCGCTTGAGGATGATAATTACAAACATCTCCAGCTGACGTATAGGTATTAGTTGCCGTTGCTTGAAAAATACCAGGACCTACCATAACTGCTGGAACATCTACAACAGTACCATTATTCCAATCAAATTGAATACTTACAGGCGTACCAGCATCATTAACTCCAGTATAACTTACATTCCAAACTGCTATAACAGGAGAACATAATTTATCTGGAGTAATATTATTAGCTTTAGAAAATATTGTACAAGTTTGCCCAAAAATATTAAGCGAAAGAAATGATAAAATTAAATATAGAAACCATTTTTTCATTAAATTTCTTTAAACTTTGTCATTTGAATAGGCTTAAGACCATCAAAGCGAATTGTATATTCATACCATGCTGGATGCATTCCACGAATTCTATCAGTAAGTTCTTCAGCTTTATATGCTTTTTTCCAAACTTCACTATCATTAATATGAGAATTCATTTGTTTATCAAATGTGGGGCTAATTACCTTTTCGTCTGTCATGTTTCTATTGTTTTAAATGAATGATATTTTCTATTTTTTGTTTTAGAGTTATTTCGTGTCTATCTTTTCTTATGTAATTATTCCAAATGTATATTGATATTGTGAATACAAATACTGTCACAATAAATACTTTAATAAGATACGGAACAATGCTAATAAGTTTCTTAAATTTTTGAGTAAGTTTTAAAAAGAAATGATCACTATGATAAATACTTGGATCACATTTATTAAATTTATATTTATTATCTTTAATAAAAGTTTCAATATTTTCTTCTGTCCATTCCATAATCAATCTTTATAGTACAAATATAATTAAAATATATGAATAAATCATTAAAATGTTGTTAAAAAATTGTTAATGACTATTATATTATATTTATTCATCCTGTAATTCCAAAGGCTTTAAGAAAATATAAAACACCGGCAATAATTAGTATAATTACTATTATGCCAAATAATTTAAAGCATCCGCCTAAACAAGAACATCCACTTTCCATATAATATAGTTTTAATTTGAGGCCACAATCGGGATCGAACCGACTTCTCTGCGTTACGAAGGCAGAATCCTATGCCATCTAGACGATGCGGCCATTTTTCGGACGGGGCCCGCCTCCCATTTAGGTGCCACGATTTTCGTGTCTTTAATAACCTGCCCCGTATCGGCGCGGAGAGCAGAGTACTCGAAACTCAGTCCTTGTAGACCCACTCGCTTTCCAGACGGTGGCAGACCCTATCTGCGTTACTCTCCATAATCTCTCAGTGTATACATCGTTTCAGTAATACACTCATCAATATTGTTCCAATTGATGTTGAGAGAAGTTTGCGGAGAGAGCGGGTAACGATCCCGCTTGAGTATTGCCCCAGCCTCAGTTTAGCAAACTGGCCTATTACCTTCCTAGCCTCTCTCCAATTTTATCTTAGAAGATTCTTAATTATCATTGTTTTTGAATCTTCTAAAACTTTTTTAGTAAGTTTTATTACTTCATCAGCTTCTCCTTGTGATTCTTTAAGAAGTTGTTTATATTTTTCTACAGATTCATTTAAAAAAGTAATGTAATTATTTTTAACTTTATCAAGTTCATCCATAGCTTTTATTTTATCTCTAAGAGCTTCAATCAATTCATCTTTTCTTTTGAATTCTGCCAAAAGGCTTTGTGTTAAATCATTGTTTGTCGAACTCATTGTATCATATATTAAATGTTTGCGGAGTATAAAGGAATCGAACCCTCGGCGAACTACTGAACGCCGGCCTAGTTTTCGAGACTAGTTGTGCACCCATTGCACTCTACACTCCTAAATTTTCTTTAAAGGAAAATGAATTAAAATTTTATCTTCATCCACTTCATTTAAAGATTTTTCATCTTTATCTTCCTCATCGATTACATATGCATTGCTATAAGCAAATTTTATGTATTCCATAGAGTTTTCATATGTTTTTCCTTTCTTCTCTAAAAAGTCAAACATATCGGATATCATTGCTTCACTACTTTTGTAACTTACAATTTCAAGAGTAACTCTACCCACTAAATTTTTTTCATCTACAAATATTCTCATATTCTTATATTAAAAAAGTTTTGGCGGATGAGGTGGGGTTCGAACCCACGGACCACTTACGCGATCATTAGTTTTCAAGACTAACGCCATAGACCACTCGGCCACCCATCCAATTTGAGCCGAAAAAGGGTTTCGAACCCCCAACCTATAGTTTACAAAACTATTGCTCTACCATTGAGCTACTTCGGCGTTTTTGAGCCCCCATGAGAATTCGAATCCCAGTCTTCGGTGTACAAAACCGACATAATTACCATCTATACGATGGAGGCATTTTTTGAGCCCTTACGCAGCTTCGAACTGCGAGTTCTACGATACCAACGTAGTGTTTTTCCTATTGAACTATAAGGGCATTAAAAATCGTTCCGAAGGAGGGGGTCGAACCCTCATGTAACCAATTACCCTTTCAACAGTGTATAAGACAGGGGGGATACTCCGGAGTGGAGCGTGTTCCTGGATTTGAACCAAGACTTCCGCAATTACGAGTGCGGTGTTCTACAAAGGATTTTCTCGTGAGAAATGGTACCAATTTCCTTTCCTTCCTTAAACTACACACGCATTAAAAAATTAACTATGAGCATAGCCGCCATTCTGTTCTATTCCACCATTTGTCTATGCCTCAACCTTGTTATTATAGACCAGCTCACCGTCTAAACTATTTTGAGTTGCATCCTCGGCGGTTCAATCGATTATTAGTCTCCCTCCTTAAGCTGTGATGTGGCGAACTTCCTCACCTTTCGGCGCGATGGATCCTCGGTAGTTAATTATATTCAAAGAACACATTCTATTACAACATATAAAAGTCCGCAACATAAAACTGCTCCAATTGAAGCAAATACTAACGCTTCTTTCCATGATGCTTTATTGATATATCTATAGGTAATTAAATTACCTGTAAACAATCCTAAAGTAAAAACTAGTATGTCTAATATGTCCATGACTTTAATTTTTTTATAATGTAAATATAAACATTATTTCTGAATTAAAAAAATATTTTGCCAATTATTTTCAAAGAACTTGTAAATAAAAAAGGGAGCTAAAAAGCTCCCTTAATTTATGATACACGAGAGCATATTTATTCCGTACCTGTTGTTGAACTGGTTATTGATATCGATATGTTATTAATTGCTTTCATTGTATATTATATATCATACTATATTTAAAGTTTTCGATTACTTAATGCTAAATATAAGGTGTTGGTGTTATTTTCATTTTTCCAAATTTCTCTTCATATTTTGCTAATTTAGCTTGGCCATCTCCGTTTAATAAATAGGCTCCTGTTTTTTTATCTATATGTATTTTTGGATGAACTATATCTTTAATACCATCTCCCCAATATCCTACATTTGTTAATGGATGATAACTTCCTTTTCCATAAGTTAATTCATACAAAAATTTAGAAAGTTCTTTATCACTGGTTACTGTATTTTCATTTATGTATTTTAAGACTCTATAAATTTTATATCCATGAGGATATGATTGTCCCTGTTGTGATTTTTGAACTCCTAAAAATAATTTAATTTTATCAAGTTTTTTCTGATCTCTTGGATGAACTAATTCTGGTAATTCATCTATATGATCTCTTAAATATTGTATAATTTTGTCATGTTGTGCAACTTTTGAAAATAATCTAAAATTATAATCTGTTTGAAAAAGTGCATTAATCATTCCAATTTTTAACTTATCTCCTCTTTCAATACATTTCTTAAATAAAGAAAAATTACCAGCTTTGCATGCTACCGTTAATTCTTCTTCAGGTGAAAGTGTTGCAAGAGTTCCTTCTAAATTTAAAACATAATAAGCTTTTTGAGATAAATCTTCAAATTTTGCGCCCCTTTGTATTAAAGTATCTACAAATTCATGCATTTCATAAGAAAAAGAATTTTGTAATGCTCTTTGAACGTTATAATCAGAATGATGATTTATTATATATGAAATAAAATCTTTTTTTCTTTTATAAAAACATTGATCTAAAGCATCATTTATTTGATTTTTTATATCAATTCTTCTCCAAAGTTCTAAAGTATCTAACCAATTCTGTATTTTATGATCCATGCCTATTCCCATATCATAAATAGGATCGGACTCTTCAGTAAATTTTTCGAATATACGCCAAGCTTTCATATAAGATATATTTATTTTATATATCTTCTGTGGAAATAGTCTTTATTCTTTCAGCTATTTGTTGATTTTTAATTGTGAATACATTTCTTGTAGCTATCCAAGCATCTGCGGGATTAACTTCTGAAGTTAAAAATGTAGTATACATTGGATAATAGAAATCAGTTAATTCTTGTTTTTCTTCTTCTAATAAAGGTAAATGACCAAATAAAATAAGAAAATCTTCTAATGGCATTATTTCATCAACATTTATTTCGTCCCAGCTTTTCATTTTTATGTAATTTGTATTTTTTGTAAAATCTTGTATTTGAATAATCATACATATCAGGATTATAATCAAACCAGTTTATTCCATCATAAAAACAAATAATTATCATATTAAATAATGCAACTGTTGTAATTAATATTGAAATTGCTAACCAAATTACTGCTATTATGATAATTATTTTATCCATGTCATTCTACTTTTGGTTTTCCACCTAATCTGCGAGTTATTCTTCCTTTTGTTAAATCATAAGGACTCATTTCAATTAGAACCTTATCTCCGGGAAGTATCTGTATCGAATTCATACGAATTTTTCCAGATAAGTGAGTTACTATTATATGTCCATTTGTTAATTGAGATCTAAAAATAGAATTTCCAAGTGCTTCTGTTATTACACCTTCTATTTCTACGTTTTGTTGCTTTGACATATGTTATTGTTTTGAATAAAGTTTTACCCACTCAGGTTTTCCGTGATGCCATAATCCACATACTTTACATTGATAAACAGTATAATCACTGTGCACAATACCTTGTCCTATAAGAAAATCAAGAGAATCTTGTGCGTATTTCTGTGAGCTAAATGATATTCTACGAACTTGATTAGGAATTTCTCCTGCTACGCATAAACCTTTTTCGCCTTTCATAATTAATCTTTTTTATCTATGTTTGGTACTGAGTTTCCGCCTTTAATTAAAATTCCCATTATCCATGTTAAACATACTGATGTCCACCAAGGAAGTTTAGCAAGAATTATTCCAGATGCTACTGCTTTAGGAAAAAGAACAGGAAATGTATAGGGCCAAATCCAATATACAATTGTTCCACCAAGAAATGCTGCTATAGCAATTAAAGCTGCCGCAAAAACTATTGCTCCAATTGCTACAAATAATTTTAAAAATCCTTCCATGTTTAATTTTTTAGTAAGTAAATATAATACTAATTTCTGATATAAAAAAATATTTTAGTATTTTTTTTCAACGTATTCAATTAATTTTTTAATATTTTTATCTGCAGATGTTCCAAATAAGCCTATACATTTATTTAAAAATTCTATTCGTTTTTCTTTATATACTTTATCAGAAGCATACGAATTTTCTTTTCTTATTAATTTTTCATTTTTTAATAAGCCTTCATATCCTTTTTTAAATTTAGAATTATCAGCTTCCCAAAAAATTCGTTCTAATGTTAACGTAGGTCTTTTACGATGTTTTGTAGTTTCTATTAAATCACAAACAACTTTTTTCATTTTAAGATCTTTTCCTATATAAGAATCTAAGAAAAATTGTATAGATTGATCTTCATTATCAGTTTTCTTTGGGTCATATATTGCATCATGAAAAAATGCAGCAAGTAAAAGTGCTTGTTTTTCATAAACGTTTAATCTTCGAAATTCTGGAGTTTCTCCTATATCTTCAATAATATCTCGAAGATGTATTTCATTATGATAAAATCTATCTGGCTTAGTCCAAAAGAATTTTAGAAGTTTAATAGATTGCTGTGATACATATAGATTTAATGTATCATTAAATGTGATAAATGGGTTCATTATGTTATTTAATTAACTAGTATCTTTTTCACATTGACAATTTAAAAAGAGAGCGCATGATCAGAATCGAACTGACGTCGAAAGCTTGGAAGGCTCCCGCACTACCACTGTGCTACACGCGCTTGGTAATATAATATCTAATTCTCCAGAATGCTCTTTTATACCAGGGAATAGATTTCCATTTATTATGATATTCAAACCATGTTTTTACTTGATCAAAAGAAAGAGTTTCAGCAGGTAAAGTATCAATACTTATTGGACCCCCTTCAGGTGTGGGAAATATAATTATTTCGCCTGTTTTTCTATCTTGTATTTCTAACATAGTTTACTATATTTGAGCGCCACAGGGTAATCGAAACCCCATGTTCAGACTGGCAATCTGACGTAATACCTTTATACCAATGGCGCATTTTACCAAAAAATAATTTCATATATAATTAAAGGAAATTTTTCTTTAAATGCTATTTCTTTTAACTTTGTTTCATTTAATGTAACATTCCAAGAATTTTTTATTTCTACGACTTTATTATCATTTATTAAAAAATCTGGTTGGTATGTTCTATTATTTCCCTTTTCGTCTTTATATTTAATTTTAAAATTTTCAGGTTCGTACGTAAATTTTAAAATTTCATTGTTTTTATTTATATCATCAATATATATTTTTTCATATGAAGATCTAACATTAAATTGTTTTTTACCTGTATGTTTTTCTGAATAAACCTTAATAAGTTTTGTATTTTTAGGACTTTTTCCATACATTCCATTTTTTTCTCCTGAATTTTTTCCTAACATTTTTTTACTTATTGCTTTTCGTGCTTCAAGACTTATATTTTTTGAAGAACATGATCGTGAACAATATTTTTGATGTCTTTTATTCCAACGAATTTTAAATTTTTTTCCACATTTTTTACATATATTAACTACATCTGAATGTGAATTTAATTTTCTTTTTTTACGTATTTTATCATTTATCAAAGAACGTTTTTCTTTTGTACTGAAACTTTTTGCGCATTTAGAAGAACAAAATCTTCCAGAACCATATAATCCATTGTGCTCTTTTTTACAAGTTTCACAAATATACTTCATTGTTTTATTTTATATATTCATGAAATAATTTGAACTTGTGTCTTTAACCTTGAGCTTAATATTTAGTACCACCTATCATTCCTCCGCCATATCGACGAAATTTATATGGGTGGTATGTAATATTCTTTTTATATTTTCTGTATGCTTTTCTCTTTGTCTTTTTGTTATGTTTAGAATGAAATTCTTTATTTCTTCCTAACTCTGTGTTTTCTAATAACATTAAGTTCTTTCTTTCATTATTAGAACAATGTTTAGTTGAAGAACACCCTACTAGTAATAATATAAAGATAAGTATAAAAAGTTTTCGCACTATATAGATTTTATTTTAGTTGTTCTAGTATTTTTTCTATTTGTTTTTGTACATCATCAATTTCTTTTGATATACGTTCTAATTCAATTTGTTCTTCTGGCTCTGTTCTCCAACCATATAAATCTGCAAGTCTATTAGTTTCAAATATAAAGTTTTCTAATAACTTAGCTTTTAATTTAAGAAATCTCGCTAATGTTTCGTAATTAATAATCTTATCTTCCATATATTTTTTATATATTCAAATCTTCCATTTTGTCTTTCGATTATGTTTCCACGTTCTATACATCCTTACTTGATGTTGCCAAATCAATTTAGATTTCCAATATCCTCTATACCCTCTGTTGTGTTTTTGATATTCTCCATATAATTCTGGATAAGGATCATCGTCTACTACTCTCAATATATGATATATTCGACGATTAGCTGTTGTTTTCATTAATTTATCTCTTTTCATGGTACCATTGTTTTTTTCTTTTACTTTGGTCTTTCCATGAAGTAGAAAAATGTCTTCCCATCCATCTGTTACAACCTTCGTGAAGTCCACAGAGATGACAAGAAGTTAATCTAAGAATTTGTATACGAGAAAGTCTATATACTCTTCTATTAGTTGTTGTTCTAAAATTGTCATTCATAATCTTTAGGTTATTTTACCTAAAGACCATCATATGTTTTTTTCATATTGTTTATTTAATTGTGTAAATATAATAAAAATTTCTGATATATTAAAATCTTTATCTATATATTTTTTGTAACTCCACTGAGATTCGAACTCAGATCAAGAATTTAGGAAATTCTTATTCTAATCCATTGAAATATGGAGTCATTAAAATTCAGGACATGGAAGAGCTCTCATTCGTTGTTTTCCATTTCTTTCAAAAAATCTATTAAATTCATAGATAAATGAAATTTCATGAGCTCCAACTGTTGCTCTATTGAGACTAGAAATTGTAAAATCGTAACTATAGCCAACAAATATATTTTTTGTTTTTAATCCTGCTAAACCTATAACTGCATCTCCTGGTTGATTTGATAATCCTGGAATGCCTCTATACCAAAGTCCTAAAATAAGTGGAGGTCTTGCATAATAAACTCCTACATCTGCTTGATAAAACTTTCCTTGGGTTTGTAAATTAACTGCTAAAGAAACAACATCTTGTCGTTCTATTTTAAGTCTTTGTTTCTTTATTATTTGTATTCCTCCATATAAGTTTACCTTTACTGGAACTCTTGATTCATCTCCATAAAAAGAAATTTTAGGAGTTAACATATGATCTACTGTTACTCCACTCCATATTCTATCATTATACGCTATTATCGATGAAGCAAAGTCTATACTTGCTGAATTATCAAAAGTTGGTGGAATAACTGGAGGAGTATTGTTTATATTACTATTAAATATAAGTTTGTTAATATCTAATCCTAAATATTGAAATTTGAAATTAACACCAGGCCTTACATGCCATGTATTATTAATTTTAATATCATAAGAATATAAAGCTCCTATTGTTGTATTACTTAAATCTCCTGATCCTGCTACATCGTATGATGCAATTATTCCTATTCCTGAATTATATTGAGGTAACGCTTTATCAAATGAAACACTATAAGTGTTATAGATATTTGATATTCCAGGCCACTGATTTCTATAATTCATTGTTAATCTATAATCTTCTGTAGCACCTGCAAAAGATGGCGCTAACCATAACTTGTTGGCATAAAATTGTGAATACGTTGGATCTTGTGCAAAAGTATTTGAATAGATTACAAATAACAGAATAAATGAACATATGTATTTTACAATACGCATTTTATTATATTTAATATATTATCGTTATATACTTCTAAATAATGTAATTCTATAATTTTCCATCCCTCGTTTTCAATTAAATTATGTCTATTTTGATAATAGGGTTTTAATGTTTTATTTTTATAATAATGTTGATTGCCATTAACTTCTATTCCTAATTTTAATTCAGGAAACGCTATATCTATTGAAAAATATCTATTTGGAAATAATGGTTGATATTCTTCTTCGAATGTTATCTTATTTTTCTTTAATATATCTTTTAAGTATTCACATGGTATCGAAATAAACTTTGTATTTTTTCTCCAGGGATGTTTTTCGGGGTTTTCTAATAAATACTGTTTTCTTTTATTAGACATTTGAATTTTTGTTTTTTCACTGTGGGTTTTTCCTTTATATGAAGGAGAATGTACTTTAATTCTTTTTTCTTTATATGATTTTGATAAAGTGTTTGCTTGTTTTTTTCTCTGCTCCGGTGTTATAGTAGATCTTACATAATTAAGGCCATTCACGTATATATTATATTTAGGATTTAATTTACACCATCTACTATGATTAGCTTTTTGAGATATTGTTAAATTTTCAAATTTTTTATTACAGTATTTACAAGATGTCATAGTTTATTATATATATTCATGGATAAAATATGAGATTTATATATTTAGAGCCCTGGAAGGGATTCGAACCCTCATCGTTCCGTTACATTACTACAGCTTAGAAGACTGCTATGATACCAGGGCAAATTTTGTATCATATGTGATACTTTGGAGTGAAAAACTACCATTAGTGTATCATATATAATTCATTAGTATCATAAAAGATACTTTTTGTACGTCCCAAGGGATTCGAACCCTTAATCTCAAGTTTCGTAGACTTGTGCATTTATCCAGTTGTGCTAGGGACGTATTAATAATGTGAAAGTTTACAGTGATTTTTTATATCCTGATAAATTCCAGATATAAAAAAATACATGAATAATGTTGGTGGTATAGTTATTCCTACAACGAAAATAAGAAACCAGAAAACTATTATTATCATCAGAATTGCGAGTAATACGTTTATCATGGCAGTGTTTGTTTAATTATATATTTATTTTTTTATTATCTTTAAAACTTGAATTATATTTCCTTTACTATAATCAGTTATAAGTAATATGTATAAACCGGATTTATAATTTAACATATCTATTAATACTGTTTCGCTCATCATTTTTTCTTCATATAATAATGAAGCTTTTTGATCATATATTCTAAATACTATTCCTGTATTATCTTTTATTGATAAATTTAATTTATCAGTAACAGGATTAGGCCAAACATTAATATCAATTTTTATACTATCAACTGTAATAAATTCTTTAATAACAGGAATTAAAAGTAATTTTGTGCCATTTATTGTTTCAAATGTAACTTCATCTGACATTACATAATCTCTGCAATCTGCCTCTGTTATTTGGCCTTCGGTTAAAGAAAGAAATAAAGTTTTATTACTTCCTATTCCATTATAGATATTAAGCTTAAATTGAGTATCAAATGTTGTAATAATAGGTTCAACAAATAAGTATTGTCCAGTAAATAAATCGCTCCCTAATTCAGCTTTTCTTAATGATGCATAATAAATCGTATCTACAGGACCTTCATATTTGTATATAATTAAATTTGTATTTCCTGTAGTTTTAAATTCAAATGTTACTATATCATTTGGAAAACCAAAATTTATTATCTTAAAATCATCTGGTTGTTTAAGACCATCCCAAACTCTCGCCGATAATAAAACCTTTGACCTGCAGATTATTCCTTGATTTTCATACCATGTACTATTTATTGTTCCTTCTGTTCCAAATCTTATTCTTCTAAAATTGGATTTATTACCTTTCAAAGAATCATATACAATATCTTGCGCAGATATTGATAAAGACAATAACCAAAAAAGAATAATAAGAAATACTTTCACACATCGGAATAATTTTTAGTATATACTATATATTCCTATTTAAGTTTTCTTCCTAATAATGACACTGGGTGAAATATGGGATTCGAACCCATGCCTCATGATTCACAGTCATGCATGCTTACCACTAACACTAAAATCACCATTTACTCTGTTTTTATAAAACGAATTTTGATTTCCTTTCCTTCTATATTAGATTTAAGATAAAGAAACATTTCTTCGCCTTCAATATTTTCATATACCATACTATTTTCAAAATTAAGATATGGTTTACCATCTACTTCTACAGCCGCTTTAATTTTTTCTTGTAATTTAACTTCCATATTATTGTATCTGTATAAATTTTTCGTTTTCCATTCCTTTTCTTATCCATCTCATTAAAGTTATTGCTTTGAAAGTAGGATAAAGAAAAGTAGTTTTCCATTCATCTTCAGTAGAATCTATTTCTAATCGATAAACAGAATTTTCAACAACTATCGCATAATATACTTTACCATCACATACGTGACTCATATGTGCTTCAGTTCCTTTAACTATTTCTTTTAATGTGTGTTTCATATTTTTATTTATTAAAATAATTCATTTCCTGTAAAGGGTATTAATAATTTAGGGCTAATATAATAAAAATTTCGTTTATAATCAGCATAATTTACTAAATTACATTGCCAATATATTTTTTCAGTTCTTCCAATTGGTTCAAGCCAATAATAATAAAATTGTTCATTGGTTAGTTCTATAGGAATCGATTGTTTAAAATGAGATTTTAATGGAAGAATAATATGTTCTTTTGTTAATTCTACATAATCTCCTCTTCCTCCATGAACTACTCTTTCATATCCTTTTGCGAAAAGAGTGCCATCTTTAAAATATAAATTCCTAATCATATGTATTATATGAAATTTTGTAGCGGGTACTGGTTTCGAACCTGCGACCTTTGGGTTATGACTCCAACGCTCTGCCAACTGAGCTAACCCGCCATTTTATAAACTTATTAAATTCTTTTTCAACAAACATTTTATCATATCTGCCCATATCTTTTATTATATAAGGAATGTAACCCATATCTTTAATTTGTTTAATTTTAATTTTATCTCTATTTTGAACTTGTTCTACCGAATGTTTTTTATTTATTTTTTCATAATGCCATTTTCCATTCCAAAGTACAGCAACTTTAATATCTTCTATAATTATATCTGCATCCCAACCATTAAACATTTGTTCATTTGTTAAAACTTTAATAAAATTTTGTATACATAAATTTGCAAAATATATTTCATTTTTACTTCTTCTACTTTTAGATTGTAATTCTGCAGATTTTAAACCGCTTATACGATAAATATTTGATAAACATTCTTTTGAGCAACATTTTCTTCTTTTACGATATTCACATGTAAACTCCTTTCCACAGTTTTTACAAATACAAGAATAAATTTTCTTTTTTCGGTTTTTTCTTGCGCATGATACTGAACAACATATTTTATCTCTTCCATTCCATGGCACAATAAATATTTTTTTACATTGAGGGCATATTTTTTTAACTGCTGGATGCGCATTTTCATGAATAGCTTTACTTACTTTAGCATTTATTTCTTTTCTTTTAGCTTTCGTACTAAATCCTCTTGCACATTTGCTTGAACAAAATCTTCCTGAACCGTATGTTCCTTGTTGTTCTTTTCCACAATTTTCACAAATTTTCATTGTTTATTTATTATATGTATAAACAATATAAAAGTTTTGAACTTGTGCATTTGTAGTGGACACCGGTACTGTACTGAAGTGAAACCAACGCACTCTTTGCATTTAATTTGGTGGCGGGAGGGGGAGTTGAACCCCCAACTAGAGCTTATGAAACTCTCGAGATGCCGATTTCTCTATCCCACAGTGTGGAAGGTAAGGGATTCGAACCCATGTGAACTATTCGCCTCTTGCTTGTAAAGCAAGTGCTCTGAACCAGCTGAGCTAACCTTCCATAAAAAGTGATCCCGGAGGGGCTCGAACCCTCGACTCCAACATTAAAAGTGTTGTACTCTGCCAACTGAGTTACGAAATCAGATAGATAAGTAGGCAAACCGAATGTTCCCAATGTAGGGAGGCTATATATGCCCTTTAAGCTCGAAACGGAACTTATCTATTTGTGGGCAGAATGGGATTCGAACCCACATTTTCAACCAAATTACCTTGGTCGTGTGTATCAGACACGCTGGATATCTGTCCTAAAATTTGCGTTTGGTGAAGGATTCGAACCTTCGATCGGATTTCTCTCGACGGATTAACAGTCCGTTGTCGTGGGCCACTTGACTAACCAAACTTAATTTGCGGGCGATAAGGGATTCGAACCCTCCTGATCTCCGAAGTGACAGTCCGGCGTCCACGCCAAGCAGACCCATCGCCCTGGTATAGTAAGACTTGGGATCTTACTATCTTTGACCTTTATTCAAGAACGCACTCTTTATAATTTCCCAAATCATGTGTTCCAGACTTTCGATTTAATAAAGGACTGTTCCCCTGATGGGAGTCGAACCCACATACAAACCCTCATTAAGAGTGAGGACCGGCGCCATTACGGATACAGAGGAGGATATTTTTTATTCCAATTTTCTATTTTTTCTTGTAATTCTGTTAATGTCAAAGAACATTTTTTGTATTTACTTATATTATCATTATGTCTCATTAACTTACAATTTGCAGGATGACTTATTAATTTAGGATCTACATTTTGTAAAAATCCTTCCTTTATAGAAAACATATGATCTCTACTTATGCCATTTAGATTATCTCCACGATTTTTTGCTTTATACCATCCGTACTGTTCTACTAAAGAAAAATCAAATTCGTTAGGATATTCATTTAATGAAAAATTAAATTGACAAGCTAATCGATATCTTTGATAATTTGTGTAATCTTTTATTAAATATTCATGTCTGCATTCTTTACAACAGTATTTTCTTATTTTTCCTTCTATTTTTTTATTACAGTTAATACAAAAACTATATGTATCTTCTTTTAAATTTATTTTTCTATTTTTATTATTAACAAATCCTACTATTTCTCCTCTTCTAATTTTATCTTTAACAATTTTACTAAAATTCTTTTTTGATTCTTCTGTTCTTATATGTGTATTTGCACAAATTCTAGAACAATAATACTTTTCTTTTTTAGGTTTATCTGTATTACATTCTTTTATTATTATTTCTTTATTACATTTACAACAATTTACATTAAATGAATTCCATTTATTTTCAAAATGTTCTTTACTTTTTTTTCGGGTTTCATCATTTTTAAAAAGATATCCTTTGTGTTCCCATCTATGATGATTTGCTTTTGCTTGAAAAGTTTCAAATTCTAAATTACATTCTCCACATTTATACATAATAGTTTTATTTTATATATTCATGTGGAGAACATAATTATTGAATTCGTGTGTTAAATTTTTGTTAAAGTGGAACCATCCGGCTTCGAACCGGAGACTGGTGCTTGCAGGGCACCTGTGTTTGCCAGCTATACCATGATCCCTTTTTGCACGTAAGGTAGGATTCGAACCCACGAACTCTTTCGAGGCTGGTTTTGGAGACCAGTGCCTTTAACCACTCGGCAACTTACGCATTTTGCGATCCGTAGGGGTATCGAACCCCTTGTTTTACTTGGGTGACAGCCAAGTTCTTCATCCTCAAAGCCTAACGGACCATTTAAATTTTAATTATTATTTTTAAAATATATTTGTTCATATTTTTTTATATCATTTAGAAATATAATTTCTACATTATTATAATGAGATAAAATATACTTCATTTTAATTTTATCTTTATTACTATACCAACCTTTTACTTCAAAAAATTTTTGTAAATTTGGACACCAGAAATCAGGAAAATATAAATGTTCTTTTTTATTATCATCAATCCAAATTAAATTTAAATTATCTTTATATGAAACAGGTTTTACCCAATCTTTATCTAGATAATTTAAAATTTCTGCAAATCGTTTTTCATATGTTCCTTGAACTTTAACTATAGTTCCATCTAATTTTTTAGTTTCGTACCATTTACATCTTCTACTGCCTCCACTAGCATGCTTACCCCCACCCCCTTTATTATTTTTAGAAATTTGTTCCTTTGCTATTTGTGTATGCTTATATAAACTTTTTCTACCTTTTATGGGTGAAATTTTACCTTTATTTGGATGCCAATTTTTTCCTTTTTCTGTATGACAAGCCCATATATGAAATTTTACATTTTTAAATTCTTTATTACAATATGGACATTGTTTTATAAATTTTTCTTTTTTTACTTTTACTTTTATTATTCCACATTTATCATAATGTTTTTTAAAATTTGATATACTAATTTCTTTGTTACATTTATCACAAACTTTTTTAGTTCTTGATTTCATATGAATTATTTTTTATTTATTATATTCATATTAACTCTTTTAGTTTTGCTACTTTTAAAAGTAACTCCATTCCATTACTACTACTTAGTGCGGATAGAGGTAATCGAAACCTCATCTTAAGTTTGGAAGACTTGTACACTAGCCATTGTGCTATACCCGCATGATACTGAGAAAATTTAGAAGAATAAATTGCCGCGCCATTGCGGCTATTTCCCCTTATTATTATTTGGCGGGGAAATTCAGAATCGAACCGATGTAATTCTTACAGTTACTACAGTATTTGTGACCCCACCCAGAGTCGAACTGGGACAACTTGCTTAAAAGGCAAGGATTCTATCCATTGAAATTATGAGGTCAATTGCCAACATGTCAAAGATCGTTGTTCTAAGTAGAACGTAAAAAAGCGGGAACTTTTGAGGAACCCGCTTTTTAGATTATTATGATTGTCTTTATTTACCAATCAAATATATCATATATACTGCGGGCGTAAGTTTTCCTCTAATGCCATTATCATTAGCATTCCAGTTGTTCACCATATGTTTCGCCATGCGTATCATTTTCTGCGTTGTTTAATTTATTATTTTATTTATATATATTAGCAAAGTTTTAATTTTTTACCACTAAATGCAAATTATTTATTTTTTTTCTTACTAATTTTATACATTGTAAATAGAAAAGTAAATGCTAACAAAATAACTCCTAATTCAAATATAAATACTTTCCAAAATATTATAGTATCGTTCATAACATTTAATTTAGAGTGTAAATATAATACTAATTTCTGAATTAAAAAAATATTTTATCAATTATTTTCTAATAATATGATTATTTATTTTTTGAGGCATAGCTGCTTCTATTAGTTTATCTGAAAATTGAATATTAGGACATTTCTTTTGCGCTTTTTCAAGAAATACTTTATACTCGTTTATATATTTTTTATAGTTCGCGTATACATAAATTAATCTATTGCTTTCTCCAATTGCTATTGTATTTGAGTCTCCTACTCTTTGAACAGTTAAAAATTTAGATTTTGTAGGAAGAACTGTAGTCCAATTTTTATTTGTTTCTTGTAGTACTAATTGTTCAGCTTTTAACACTGAAAGAATATCATTGTGAATATTATTAGGTCTAAATTCTAAAAATAAATCTCCGTTTTCTATTATTACTCCTCTAACATCTTTTCCAAAATTGGTTAAATATTCTGGATTTCTCCATATTATAAAATCTTCATTTCTATAAAAAGGTTTTTTATCTCCTTTAAGTTTTTGTTTTTCTTGTTCTTCTTTATACTTTTTTTCAAATTCTTCATGTTCTCTTGGAACTCTTGATAAATTAGAATCTTGAGCAATAAACTTATCTGATATACTCTCTTCTATTTTAATATTTTCACGAACAATCTTTAACATTTTTAATTTATATATTCAATTTAAACCTATAGCAGTGAAACCTATTAGATAAGTATTATACACTTTAAATATATGATATTCTTTTTTAACAGCTTGATATTGAGCATATGCTTCAAGAGATATAAATTCATTAATAGTTACTTTAGCCTGATCAAAACAATATAACAATACATGATGCTGTCCAAGAGCTGCTGCATAAGTTGCAAAAATTTCTTTCTTTTTCATAATAAATCTATCATTTCTTGAGTTAGTGTTCCTTGTAATAATGTACAATTTGCAGGAGACCCCCAATATTCAATTTTATCTACTTCATAAAATCCTATTCTTTTGAACATTGAAGCTAATTTTTTAGTTATAGAAGCTGCTTGTAATAAAGTTTCAGGAGGAAAATAAGAAAGTAACTGTTTTAACATTAATTTAAATTTTCCAGTTCCTCTATATTCTTTAAAAACTATACTTCCATTAAGAATAACCAAACCATTTGGATATTCTTTATTTATAATATAAAAATAGTCTATATTACCATATTGTGTTTCAAATATATGTGGCGTGAAGATCACCTCGTTATCATCGAGTGATTCTCTGACTACTTTAGTATCCATCTTATATGGTTATATTAAAATTTATTTATGTTCTTAGAGAGTAAATATAATAAAATTTTTTGATATAAAAAAATATTTTATCAATTATTTTTATTCTTCTTTTATATAAGCGTTTTTTACTTTAACGTTTTTCTTTACAGCATTTATAAACTGCCATGGATTTTCAATTCCATAAATTTCTTTTCTATAATTATTATCATATATTATGACTACACAATATGTAACAGGTTTAAGAGGCACATACCCATTAAAAAAGGATTTTGGATTATATGATTTAAAAAAATCACTCATTTATGTACTTTAAATCCTTTATCTTTTAGTAGTGCTTGTATACCAGATCTATACCAACTAAACGCAGTTTGAGGATTACCTTTAACTGTAATATATTTTGTAATAAAATCTCCTATTTTTTGATCATATTTATGAGGAAACCAGTTATCAGCAGATCTTATTATATCTTCAGGAATTTCACGTGTTTCTAAGATTTGATGTAAATGATCTACTATCCATTTATCTAATTCTAACCAAGTATTAAAATCGCGATGTACATAAAGTCCAATTCCCATATCTTCTATAGGATCCGATTCTTCTTTAAATACTTCATTTATATTTTCTCTAACTAATTTCATTCGTAAAAAGGCATTTTAACTTTACAAATCTTTCTAATTTTCGCTTCAGTAATTCCATAATGCATAGACATACAAACAGTTCCATCTATTCTTTTTGGAAATCCTTTTAATGATCTTATATCGTTATCTGATGCATTAAAATCTTCTTTTACATATTCAGGAAATCCTATGCATGATTGTATAGTTCCTGGAACACAAAAATTTCCATACACATGGTGAAATTTAATATATTCAGGAAGTTTTTTATATTTTGGATAAGTATTTCTAACACAATATAAATTTACTTGACCTTGTACTGTAATGCTTAAATCTTTATTTATAGTATAATCAATAATATTCATTTCTTTAAGCCAATCTTTAATCTTTTTAATGATTCCTATACCCATGTCTTGAATAGGATCAGTATCTTCAGCAAATTTTTCATTAACTGATTCATTTATTTTTAATACATCAAAATATTCGTCCCAAACTTCTATAGGGGCAGATCCATATGTATAATAATATCCTCCCGAATCTATATACCTTCTTGCTGTTATAGCGTTCTGCACATTATCTCCAAAATTAATTATTACTAAACTTAAAATATTTTTTTCTTTGTTTACTTCTTTAACTATACTAGTATTGCCTTTACGAATTCTTGCGGTGACCTTTTCAATATTTTCGTCAAAAATAATATCATTGTTTTTTTGATATAAATCTTGTTTAACTATAATTATATCTCCTTTCTTTATTCTCGTAAATTTAGATCCAATACCTAAATCCCATATGGGATCAGTTCCTTGTTCAAATTTTTCATTTATATGTTCTTTTACTATTTTCATATATTCTATTTATCTAACAAAACAAAAGGCCAAGATTATAAAACCTTGGCCTTTCAATATCGTCTGAGAAAAATTAGGAAGCGTGTTTTTATAAGTTGTCTCTTATGCTCTAACCTACTTATCAATCTGTCCTGTACGTGATTAAAAGACGCCTAAGACACCGCACCTTCGGGAATTACGGCCCTTTCGGGAAAATTGATGTTCAGAATCAAGAGCGCTGTCATAGTTTGAATTTATCTAGGTTGCCGAAATCCATCAGCTGGGTTTTAACTATGTTGCCATAGAAAAAAGGTTTCGAAGTACCGCTTGACCTTACTACAGATGTTGTTTAAAATATAACTGAGAATTGTTGTTTTGTGCGTTTTAAGGAATTATCTTTCCGAAAATCGTTGCGGTGATTTTCAATACCGTGCTGTGTTGTGTAGGCCGAAGCCGCAAACCTTGAGCGTTATTTAACTGATTTAATTGGCATTGCTGCCGATCAATAGTATGACTCTTTCGAGCCAGAAGTTGCCGAGGCAACGTTTTGTTGGTTTCGAAGTATCACAAAAACTTCACTACAGTTTTATTATTAAAAATTTTAAAGAACTTTTATATACTATATATGGATTTAAAAAGTATTAGTTTTATAACTTAATGCATTTATTTCATTAATATATAAAATAAAAGTAGTAAGTTTTATGATTAAAGAAGAAAAACATCATTATGTATATTTAACTACTAATCTTATCAATGGTAAACAATATATTGGTGATAGAACATGTAAATGTAATCCTGAAAATGATAAGTATTTAGGAAGTGGCAGACCATATTTTCAAAATGCTATTAAAGAATATGGAAAAAATAATTTTAGCAAACAAATACTTGAATGTTTTAATACAAGAGAAGAAGCTTTTAATGCCCAAGAAAAATATATTATACAATATAATACGCTTATTCCTAATGGATATAATATAAGTCCTAAAGGTGGCCATAATGTTAAAGAATGTTGGAGCAAAGAATCTAAAGAAAAATGCAGTAACACTAAAAAAGGAAAAATTGGATATTGGAAAAATAAAAAATTATCAGAAGAACATATTAAACATTTAAAAGAAAATCATAAAGGAATGTTAGGAAAATATCATTCAGATGATTCTAAATTACAACTTAGTAATTCAATGAAAATCAAAAATAACGGAAAAGAAACAGAAGAACATAAACAAAAAATAAAATTAAGTATGCAAAATTATTGGGCAAAAAAGAAATTAGTGCATTAATTTTCTATCTTGTAATTGCAACATCTCCAGTAGAACTTATAACTACAACATAATGTGTATTATTCATATCTAGTTGATAAACTGAAGCTTTTCCATCTAACGTTGTAACTTTATAAGAAGATTGCGGGGGTGCTACAACTTTAGTTGCAGCAAATACAGTTATAGCAAAAAGTAAAACAAGTGTTACTAAAACAATAATAAATTTTGGAGTTTTCATGTTATTTTATATTAAGTTGATATTTACAAAATTCTATCATTTTTTCATCTCCTGTATGTTTTCCTTCTGAATCAGACAATTTAATACAAGGTACCCATTCATCGTCAGGATCAGGTTTTGCTGCAATTAGTTTAATAACCATATTAAGTGGGTTAACTCCAACATCATTAGATAAATTTGTGCCTATTCCCATTGCGCATTTAATTTCTTTATTACATGATTTTGTTAATTCAATTGCAAGATCAGGATTAAGATTATCTGAAAAAATTATAGTTTTATCATTGGGGTCAATTCCCATACTTTGATAATGTTTAATAACTTTTTCTGCAAAATGAAATGGATTTCCACTATCATGTCTTACACCATCAAAAAGCTTTGAGAATTTTTTTCCAAATGATTTAAAGAATGATTCTGTTGTAAATGTATCTGTAAGAGCAATTCCAAGATCACCTTGATAAACATTTGACCAGTTTTCAAGAGCTAAAAAATTTGCTTGTTTAAATCCATATTTTGCAGCATGAAACATAAACCATTCATGTGCATGAGTTCCTATTGGAGTAAGATTAAACATATGAGCAAAGTGTACATTAGAAGTTCCATTAAAATTATCTCTCATACTAAATGCTAAATCTTCTACAACTTCTTTTTGATTTTCATATGAATATCTTCTACGAGTTCCAAATTCAGAAATCTTAACTCCATGATTATTAAATAATGCAGCTTTTTTTAGATTATTTTGTTCTCTTTCTACTCTTGAATTTATTTTTTCTCCCGTCATTTTAAAATACAATTCAGATATAAGAGCAAGAAGTGGAACTTCCCAAAGAATTGTACGATACCAGTAGCCTTCTACAGTTACTTGAAGTTCACTTCCATTTTGTATAACTCCAACTTCTGAAGGATTATATCTATATCCTGCCAAAAAATCAAAATACGCAGGATCGATATATTTACATTTAGTTTCAAAGAAGTGTTTTTCTGCAGTCAAAAGTTTAAGAGAAGACATATGAGAAATTTGTAATCTTAGTTCTTCTGCAAATCCTTCTGGAAAATTTACTTTTGAACGAACTATTAATGCATATTTAACTTTTGCTCTTGGAAAAAGTTTTAACACTGCATTCATCATACTAAATTTATAAAGATCGTTATCGAGTATTGATGTAATTATAGGTTCCATTTTATATTTTTTTAGCATGAAAATAAGTGACTCCATCAATTTCTGTCATATCAAGAATTTTAAATTGATATGCACTAAATAATGCTGTTACAATTCTTGGTGTTAACGATCTATCAATTTTATTATCTAATAAATTAAATATAACATCTATAAGCTTTCCATATAATATATGAGTTTTTAAACTCAACATAGGTTTACTTGCTATAAATTTTCCATATACATAAGTATTCTTTTTTAAAAGATTATTAAAATCTTTAATAGTATCGTCTAAATATTTAATTTCATTTAATTTTTTAAGATGAACAAGCGTTTTAATTCCTTTTAGTTCATCTTTATCATAGAAATAAAAATGTTTTCCCGAAAGAAATAAAACTTTTTCATCTTTAACTTTTTTATGTTTTTGCACATATGCATGCATAACATGATCATATGTTTCATCTTTATATTGAATATCATTAAAACTTTTCATTATTATCTTATTCTAAATGTATCAAAAAATGTTCTAAACGATAGTCTTTTTTTCAAAATTATTGTTTCAGATACGTATTGAGTATCATTTTCATAATATTTTGTTCCTTTAGGAATTATGAATTTAAATACAGTTAAGTAAGAATGAGCATCATCTGCCGCAATTTTAAAACTTTTATATGAATGATAGCCTATGTTAATAGAAACTTGATCATAATAAAAAGTAGCATCAAATTCTACTTTTTTATTTAAAAGATTTTTAGTATATTGAAAATCTGTAAACCAAGATATTCCTCTTCTAGTCATAGTTTTATAACAAACTATATCTTTTTTTGCTGTTTTAAGAACATTTTTTCCAGTAAAACACATATTTTTAATTTTTAAAAGATTAGACTTCCTTCATCATCCCAACGACAATATAATTTACTATTTTCTCTTAAGATAACATATTTAAGAGATTCGTTATTGCCTTTAGACATACAATCATCATCAATAACAACTGACATTCCATTTATAGAATAAACTTTTGCACCAAACGGAAGAGTATAAAGAAATTCACCATTTCCCGCCTTTTTAGGAAACATTCTCTCAGTTCCTATATATGCATTTTCTCCTGTAATATATTTCTTAATAGCACTTATAGTTTCGTCTTTACATGCATTTTCTTTAACCCATTCACCTTCGTCATTTATAATAAATCCATCTTTATCTAACTCATAATATATTTTTCTAAAAGTAACTTGATTTGCACCAAGAAATTTACATCTAGCTATAATTTCTTTTGGAGTATGATTATCATATTCTTTTAACATATTAAGACTTAAACGAATATTAAATCCTCGTGATTTAAGTAAAGAAATTAATTCTGATAAGTTAAATTTTAATTTTTTAGAAACTCCAATTATATTTAAATTATTTTCATCAGAAAAAATATCAGCAACAGAAAGACTTATCGTATTTACTTGAAGTTTTTGTAATAATCAATATTATCATCATCTAATAATACTCCAGTAGTTTGTAACTCAACATTAGGAAATGGATAATTTAAATCTTTAAATAAAACAGATAAAACTTTTAAGAAATTTGTATTTTGCAAAGCTTCTCCTGTTCCTGTAAGAATACAAGTATTTACTCCATTCATTACAGCATACTTAATACGTTTTTCTATTTGAATATACATAAAAGTATCTTCATATGGAGAATCATGCATTCTACTTACACAAAATGGACATTTATTTACACAACTTTTTGTAGGAACTACGATAGAAATTGTCTAAATGTTCATATATTAATTATTATTGTGTAAATATAATACTAATTTCTGAATTAAAAAAATATTTTGCTATTTATTTTAAATATTTCCTATAAAAGAAAGTGTAAGAGAATCTACATAATAAACTTTAGCTTGTGTAAAAGCTTCTATAGTTTCTGACAAATCTGAATTTATTGATTTACACGCATCTTCAATAACATATGTATTAAAACCTTCCATTGCTGCATCTATTGCAGTTTCTTTCACACAATAATCTAGAGCTAAACCACATACGTAAACTTCAACTACATTTCTTTCATTAAGAAAATCTTGAAGTTTTTTAGGAGCATCTGGATTTATTATTTTTGATCTATCAAATGCACTATAAACATGATTATTCCTTTCCATGCCTTTTTTAAAGATATAAAAATCTTTTTTGCATTTTGATAAATTCAGATCTGGATGAAATGAAGCACCTAATGTATCTGCTACACAATGATCAGGCCAAAGAATATCTTTTTCTCCATTTTCTCTTACGTAACTATCGTAAACAGAAGCTCCGGGATGTTGTGAGGCGAAAGCATCCATTTCTGGATCATGCCAATCTTGTGTAAATATAACTAAATCAAATCTTTCAAGGAGATCATTAACTACGGGTACAATTTTGTCTCCATCTGGTACTGCTAGTGATCCTCCAGGGCAAAAATCTCTTTGCAAATCGATCACTATTAATGCTTTTTTCTTTATCATATCATCTTATAGTTTGAATTTCATATTCATCATATCCATCTCTTGATTCATCTGAATCTATACATACAATTTCTAATCCAAATGATTGTAAAGCGTCTGATATATTGTCTACAATTTCATCAGCTCTATCATCATAATCTACTCTAAATTTTGATTTCATAATTCTTCCTTTTTATTTTTAACATATCTATTGTATATACTATTTTCATTTTCTATTATATCGTGTCTATATATATTGACAGGATTATTTCTTTTGAATTGAGATTTTAAATGTCGTTGAATGACAGAGTGTTGACGCATTTTATTAATTTCATCCATATATACTGCATTAACAGTTGGTGAATGTTTTTCAATAAAGTCTAAATATTCTTTAAGTATTCTATCAACTTCTTTATAACCATCTCTAGAATTTCCTGTCCAGTCTGGCATTATTTGTCCAAGATCTCCAAGATTTGTAACTCCAAGGCCATCAGTTGCAAGTGCAGTTATCGTATTTATTATTGTACTTCCTGCTTCATAATTTCCAGCATATTCATTCATAGTTAACCATTCTGCCATATCATATACTTCTGTTTTCCAAAGATTTTGTATCATACCATAATCACCTACATCACCATGAAGAGTCCAAAAACCAAGAAGAAATTCTGTATAATTATCAGTAGAAAGAACTATTCCACGATGATATGAAGCTAAATCATACAAATAAATCATACGCAGTCTTGCTTTAAGATTTCCATTACGTATACGACTTGATGAACCTTCAGGATTAGGCGCATGAAACAGCATATTAGATTCCATTTTGGAATACATAAAATTATATTCTTCTTCAACGCTATGCTCTAAGAATTTTGTACAAAATACTTTTCCTGTTAATTTGGCTCTTTCTAATTCTTCTGGTTGATTTGAACTTACTGGCAAACTTCTTCCTATAAGTGGAATATTTAATTCATCACAAACTGGTCTAGCAAGTGCTGCGCAAAGACAACTATCTATTCCACCTGAAATCCCTATAATAAGAGACTTTATATTATTGTTTGTAATATACAGACTTAATTCTTTTCGAATATTCGATACTGCTATTTGATAATTCATATTATTTTTTATTTACGTATTATCCAAAATAATAACCAAAGTATAGTCGTGGGTATCCAAATTGCCCAAGTAAATATTGAAAATTTTTCACTATTTTTTGCCCAACATAAAAATGTTAAAATAGCAGAAGTAGCACTCATTAAAAATAATACACCTGGATAAATAGGGATAAAAAGATTTCCTACTATTAAAATTACAGTAGTAATTATTAAAGCCATTGTGAAATTTTCAAAAATTTTCATATTTATTTGTGTTTAATTATTAAAAAATTATAAATCATTTTCTTTGTGTTTACACCAAGTTAGATATTCATCTTGATCTCTTATCCATTGTAATAATTCTGGATCAGTAACTTGTTCATGTTCTATTTTAGACCATAATTCGTTATCTCTTTCATTTTTATCATATTGATTAACGAAATATATTTTCTTAATTCCCGCTGCTATTATATTTTTCAAACATTCACTGCAAGGTTCAAGTATACAATAAAGTTCTGCTTCTTCAATAGCAATTCCATGTTTGGCTGCAAAATTAATAGCATTCATTTCAGCATGAACCTCATATTTTTTAGACCAATTATGATGGGCTTCTCTATCAGTTAGAAAATTATAATTAGGAAAATGATCACAACAATTTTCAAATCCTTTAGGTGTCCCATTTATTCCCGTGGAAATAATTCTTCTATCATGAACAATAAGAGCTCCCACTTGTCTTGAGACACATTTAGATTCTTGTCCAAGTAAATATGCTGTTTTAAGAAAGAAATGTTTCATTTGAATTCTGCTTCTAAATTTCTTAAATGTTCATTAGTATATTCGTATTCTATTTTATCTTCATAATCATAAAGATATATTTTATCTTTACATACTTTTGTTATTTTACACTTAAAATTTTTCCAAGAATAACAATTATATAAATTATCTACAACTCCTGACCAATTATATTTTTTACCTTCAACTAGTTGAAAACCATCATGAGTTACAAATATCTTTTTGGGTTTTTTCTTAAATGGATTTTTCATGGTCTTAAGCTTTTTTGTTCATTTTCTTCTCCATCGCCATCCATTAAAGTAGCAATCATGTTAATAGATTCAAGAATAGATTGTCTTAACATTTTAATCCAAGTTTCATAATCCTCTACTTTTGTGATATTAGGACGAATTGTTACGTTTTTTAGATTTTCACAAACAGTTTTAAGCACTTTCTTTTCTAACTTTTCCATATTGTTATTTGTTTATTATAATGCTAATATATAAAAAATATGAATACGATGTGATTTTTTGTTGTTAATTTTTTGTTAAAAAAGCAAAAGGGAGAATTTCTTCTCCCTTTCTATTCTATTAGATTTCAATCTTGTTGATTTCATCTATGATTACCTGTGGGTTTATTTCAACCTGAGGAATCTTTTCGTAGATGTCTTGACCGTAGCCGTAAAGACGGAATACTCTGTTTCCACCCTTTATAGGAGCAGTTGCTGCATATCCGCATACGTTGATGATGTATACGTATGGTGTTCCGAACTTCTTGCAGTATCCTGCATAAGAATTTTCTACATTGCTGTATCCATCCTGTTCGTCAGAGATGATAAGAATTCTATCGTACTGCTTGTTAGTTCTTTCAAACAACTTGAAGCAAGAACCGAAATCTGTACCGTGACCGCAACATCCGTTGTAGGACATGAACTTCTGCTTTAACGTATTGATTGAATCGATTGGGTTCCAACCTACAATCTGTTCAGCAGTAGAAGCGAAATGGTATACATCTCCACCAACACCCTTTGCAAATGTTGCAGCTACAAGTGCAGCCTTGTCAGCTGGCTTCTTATTGATAGCCTTCTTAGGGTCACCATTAAGATAAATGCTGGAGTATCCACCTTTCATAGAACCTGATGTATCGAATACAACTGCTGTTCTACCTTCTGGAAGCAAGTTCTGAAGGTTTGGAATTGACAATTCATATGCTGTTGAAAGTGCCTTTGCAACCTTAGCCAACTGTGTTCCGTTGAATTCAAGTGTCATCACTTCAAGAGCAATGTCAATCTGGTGTGGCCATACAAGAGACTTACGGATGAATTCCTTTTCAACAAGTAAATCGCACGCCTTGTCAAGAAGAACAGTATCATTGGTCTTAAGAATGTTACGTACGTTACGAAGTAATGCAAGGTACCCAATCTTCTTAGTTTCAATAAGTTCCTTGTAGTTTTCAGTCTTAGCTTCATTAAGTTCAACAGTTGCCTGTTCCTTAGTGATAGTTCCAGCCTTAACCTTTTCAGCTACAACCTTTCCTGCTTCAGTATTCTTATCTTCAACAGTGTTGAACTGCTTAAGAACGCCAAGAACAAGAGCCTTAAGAGTTGGAAGACCAACATTACCATTTTCAGGTGCATCTAAAAGATATTCATCCTTTTCGAACTTAGTACCCTTAACAGCCTTCAAGTATTCAGCTTCTGATACAAATACTGTTCCATTTATAGGTGTTTCATGTGGGTGCACTAAGTTAACGATGTCAACAAGGCTTACACCACGTGACTTCATCTGGTACTTAGCTAACTGATATGCATCTGCATGTTCAATTGCATCCTTGAATCCCTTCTTAATAGCGTTTGGAATTGGTGCTTCTACACCATTCTTAGCCTGGTAACATGCAAGAATTTCTGCCATGTCATCAAGACGATAAACGATACCTCCACGATTTTCCTTACGGTCTCTCTTAGAGAAGAATCTCTTAGCGATTTCAGAACCTGCAAGGTGAGGGATTAATTCTACTGCACCGTAATGAGTAACAGAACGCTGTCCAAATACTGTACGTGCATAGATAAGTGCCTTAGCTGCGAATAATGCATTCTTCTGCGCAACTCTATTGATAACTTCACGGAATCTCTTTTCACGTTCAGTTTCCTTTTCGTAATAAGTATTATCTAAACCAGTAGATAAAATACCAATTAATTCATGTTCTGGCTTCTGTGTTAAACCAGTTCCACCCTGTAAAGTTACAGTTTCCTTAACTTCTGGGTTGCTTACTCTCTTTTCATTGTACTTTGACATAGTGTACCTCCTTTTTTTACTATTAGTTTATACTAAAGAATTAATTAACATATTACTATAAAATGTTTTCTGTTTTCATTATCTTCACACTTAACAGGCATGAATCTTTTATCTTCATAATCTTCTCTTGCAACTTGCATCCAACCATTTTCGGTTCCTGCTGGATTGTCTCTATTTGCTACCTCAAGTATTTCTTCATCAGTAGCGTCCCATTCTGCGCAAACTTGCATATAACATATGCCTATCATCGGCTGTGAAACTATTACTCTTTCCATATTAAATTTTATTAAAAATAAAAAAGCCTGAGTAATTTTTTACGATTTCTCAGGCTTTGCAATATAATCATAAAGTTCAAGTTATGAGCTATGCAAATAAAAGTTGAGAAATCTGAGAAGAGTTTAAATTGAAAATTCTAATAAAGATCGTTCGATGTAACTCTTTCTCTTACTACAATCAATTATATTATTATATATAAAGTCAAAAACTCTTTGTTTTTAGACTTAGTGTTAAAATTTTGTTAAAGATTTATTTATTAAAATTATAGTGTAAATATAATAAAAATTCTTGACAGAAAAAACTTTTTATGTTAAAATTTTGTTAAAATAATGAAATATTTTTGGTACGATGTAATAATCCATATATTATAAATGCATGACCCATCTTTTTATTTGGATCTGTAATAACATCCATAAGAGATTTATTCATCTTAACATGATTGTATCCATCAAAATCTATCAAATAAATATCTCGTTTTTCAGTTTTATATAATTCTAAAAGTTGCTTATATGCTTCGCTTTGTAATAAAGCTCTTTTATAAATAGGAATGTAAATTTTAATTCTTGCTTGAATATATGATAATTTTTCTCCATCCCAATAACTATATAAAGGTTTTGCATCTCTACCCATAGGATATCTGTGAGCAAAATTATCATTCCATATTTTTTCAGCCCATTCAAAATATGCTGGAGAAGGATCGCCTTTTTCATCTACAAATTCTTTATATACCTTTGATGCTTGCCAGGCGTTTTCTACATTCTTTGCATAATATCCTTTATACAAATGCCCGCCCGGAAGAACAAAAGGAGATAAACCTTGAGTCCAATTTCCTGAACCTGCTCTTGAAGTTGTATTAATTACTACTGCGCCCTCAGGTATCTCATACCTTTTAGCGTATGATTCTACGTATAACATAGTGTAAATATAATAAAAAATTCTGAATTGAAAATATTTATGTGTTAAAATTTTGTTAAAATGATGAAACTAAACTTTATAGTTAATATATAAATTATATAACCTTGTACTTGGGGGTTTAGTGTTTGAAAGAACATTCGAGTTGGAGAAATACCAACGAATAAATTCTCAAATATAAAATAACATAAGGAATGAAAATAAATTACTCAACTCAAAGGGTAACTGTGCCCACTGTATACGTGACCAAAGGTCGCCAAAGAGTAAAACAGTATGATAACACAATCTATCTTAAAAATGGAGACGAATTCGAAATAGAATTATTCAATCCATTACAATCTAAAGTTTTAGCGAAAATTGAACTCAACGGAAAGTATCTTGGTGCTGGAATAGTTTTACGTCCAGGTGAAAGAATGTTTCTTGAAAGATACATCGAAGAGTCCAGAAAATTCATGTTTCAAACATATGAAGTTGATGGTGGTGATACTAATGTTCAAGAAGCTATTAAACTTAATGGAGTATTAGAGGTTAAATTTTATAAAGAAACTGCACCTTCACAACCATATTACAGAAGTTCTACTATAACTTACACAACCAATCCAAGTTGGACAGTAACACCTACTTATACACATTATAATACAACAATAGGATATTCTGGTGTAAAAAGTTCAAAAGGAGACATAGAAAATCCTGGTGTTGTTTTTGGTAATGCTACTACTTTATCATGTTCTGTGGATAATACAAAATCATATGTAGATAGTATGCCCATTGGAGGTGAAGGATTAGGATTTGCGGGATGCGCTGATTTTTCAAGAGACTTTGCTCCACAAGAACAAACAATAGAAACTGGAAGAGTAGAAAAAGGTTCAAAATCAGATCAAGAATTTTCTACAGATAATACGCAATTTGATGTTTATTATAGTTGGAGAAGTGTTTGGAAAATTCTTCCAGAATCTCAAAAGCCACTTATGTCTGAAGACTTAAAAGTATTTTGTACAAATTGTGGAGCTAAAAGAAAAAAATCTTCTCATAAATTTTGCCCAAACTGTGGCAACCAATTTTAATTATTAACTAAACACAAGGTTATATAAAAAACTAAAGAGGACTTTAAGTCCTCTTTTTTATGAATATAATTCATCAATTTTATTTTGAATATTAGATTTTGGACATAATCCTACTTGATGCCAAATATTACCGCCATCCTTAAAAAATATCAATGTGGGAATACTTCGTATACCAAATAATTTAGTAACTTCATGACTTTCATCTACGTTACATTTAACAACTTCTATTTTTTGGTTTTCTTCTGAAAGTTCTTCCATAATTGGACCTAATACTCTACAAGGTCCACACCATTCTGCCCAAAAATCAACTATTATAGATTTTCCCGAATCTATAAGAATTTCTTTATAATTTTTATCAGTTATTTCTCTCATATTATAATTCATTTATTAAAATTTGTGCTGCTATTTCACAATCATATTCATTTTCATATACGTGTGTACTTGCTCCTTTAACTACTGTACCATCTAAAGATTTTACTACAAACTCAAAATCATTATAAATAGGATGACAATGTATCTCAATCATATACCCATTATATTCGTAGTTTTTATTTATCATGATACTATCCAGCCATCTTTATTTGCGGTTAAACGATTTATATACAGTTTTGCATGTAATTCAGCTTCTGATGGATATGGAAAACTTGGTCCTGTTGGTGTAATTATTTTTCCATCTTTCATAATAGTATACTGATAAGCTGTATGCGTTTCATTAATACTAATAAGATATCCGTTATAAACAATGTTATTTTCCATAATTTATTTATTTTGGTTGTCCCGGCAAGGCTCGAACTTGAAGTCTTCAGAATCAAAATCTGACGTGTTAACCGATTACACCACGGGACAATTTATAAAATCTAATAATTTTTCTATTGTAAAATATTTCAATTCATAATATGGTATTCTATATATTCTCCATCCTTTAGATCTTAAAAAATTATCTTTTTTCATATCATGTTCAACCCTTTTTAATCCGTTAGTAAAATGAGGTTCTCCATCATATTCAATAGCAATTTTTTGATCAACAAAAGCAAAATCTATAAAATAAGGATAAATTGGATATTCATTTATAATTGAATATTTTTCATAAAAACTATTATCTTTAAGCATTTTATTTATTATGCTTTCTCCTTTACTCATCAATCTTTTATGTCTATTTGTAAAAGTTGAAATATTATTTTCATCAGATAAATAGTCAAAACGTTTTTGTCTTAAAATTTCTTTAGATTGTTCGTTATGATGTTTATCCTTGAATGCGTTAGTTATGTTTCCTTCTTTATAATTTTGTTTTAATGTGTTTGATTGTTGTAAAATAGACGCATTATTATGTTTTGTTTTTCCTTTTGCCCAGTGTATTTTTTCACCAGTTTTCAATGTTTTTCCCGTATCATGTGCTTTACCTTCTTCTGTATGAGTCCTCCAAATATGGCCTTTAATTCCATATTTATTATATTCTTTTTCGCAATAAGGACATTTCATACAATACATTTAATTTGGTAGCGGGGAAGGGAATCGAACCCCTGTAGTACGGGTTATGAGCCCGAGCTGGAACCGTCTCCAGTCCACCCCGCGATATTTCTAAAAAGTTTTAATGTCTAGAGGATTGCTTAAATCAAGATGATCCTCTTTAACAATATAAGTTCTTCCAATCGATTTTTGTGAAAAATAACTCTCAAGTAATTCTCCTAATCTAAGATTTGTGTATTGATTTGGATTACTTTCTTTAGATAAAAGAATTTTCACTGCATCTGATCTGTGAATTTCAAAAAAAGTATTTTCTGACATATTTTTAAGTATTTATATTTTATATATCAAAAATTCTAAAAGTTTTGAGTTAATTATAGGTAACATTTATCGATTTCATAACCAATTTAGCAAGTTTTTTAGGCTTTTGTTTAGGATAACGTAAATACCATTGCGCACCATTTCTTCCATGAAATGAACCATAAATTCCATAAAACATTACTTCTTTTATATAACGATTCATTGAATTATAGGTATAATCGCCGATAACTTTAGTTAAAGGAAATATTTTTCCTTTACGTTTTTCTGATTTCCAAATCTTAAGAATTTTCTTAATTTTTGTTTTTACTTGCTCCTGTGTATATGTTTTATGTCTCATGATTTTATAATTATTTTCTATCGCCTTTTAATTTCTGATCTATATCTAAAGGATTTCCAGTATCATGTTGCATACCTTTACCTTGATAAATTGAAAATTCTGCATCTTCACATTGACTAACATAACTCATCCAATATCCCCAGTCTGAATATGCATCTGTTTCCCATATTTCAATATCTCCTGCATGAACAGTATAAGTTGTATGCATTCCAATTCCAAGTGTACGTTCACCAAGAAAGTCTTCTACTCTATAGTCATAAACATCTACAATTATAGCTCCTGGAAAATCATTGTAAATAGTAATTGTACCTGTATGATTTTCTTCACATGGTTCTTTATCTCCACAAGAAAAAATTCCAATAATAGCAATCATAAATAATGATGCTATAAATAATTTAAAAAAGTTTGATCGTTTCATTTGTTATCATATTTAATTATTAATAATTTTTGAATAAAGGAATTCCTAATGTTAATTCACCTGTCCATACTCCAGTATATTCATTCCATCCATATCCTATTCCTGCTTTAAAATATACTCTATTACCGTTATATTTTGAACCTACCATAACTATAGTTACTGGCTCTGTTCCTCCATAACCATAACTATCTTCATATTGATAACCATCAGATGCTACACCCACTGATAAATAAAAAGTATAAATATCAGTTGGAGGTCCACTATATAAAGAAGCAGCAAATCCAAAAGAATTTATATTTTCTCCAGTCATAGGCATTGTAGTTGGCATCCAACCTCCTGTTAGTCCAAATAATCCTGATTGAAAGTCTGCGCCAACCACTCCATCAAGCCAAGAATATCCTCCGTGAATACTTAAAGCATATGGTGTATGAGTTGTTAAATCATTTGTTTGTTGCGCATTTAATGTTGATGAAATGAATACAGACATCATCAAGCAAAAAACAAAAAGAAATTTTTTCATGTGTATAAATGTTTAGTTAATAAAAAATTTATATTTATATATATGTTAAAAGTTTTATATTTTGATGTAAACAAAATGATATTTGATGTAAAATTTGTCCCTCTAGAGAGATTCGAACTCTCGACACGCGGGATTAGAAGCCGCTGGTCTGACCACTGACCTATAGAGGGTAAAAGAGGGCATTTAACCCTCATTGTTTTATTCTTTTTTTGTATGAAATTCTATACATTTATTTATTGCGTTTGGATATTGATTAAGAGGGTGATTTTCTTCAGGGTAATGATTTTCAATCTGTGAGAATTTTTTTCCTCTCATTAATCCATATGCTGCATATTTAATTCTTAATTCTAATCCGCCTACGTAAGATTTCCATGCGGCGTCTTTAGGTTCTATAATTCTTTCACCTTTTAAATGAACAGTCTTTCTTTGATTTTTCATAGCTCTTTGTAATGCTGCGCTTTGTTTAATATCTTTTTTTAAAGATTCGATTGCGACTTTATCGATTGTTTTTTCTATTGTTTCCATAATGATTATTTTATTTTAGTTATTAAATTAATTGATCAAGGACATAATGTCTTTGAGATTGTCTTCGATAACCTAATCATTAGGGAGATCTAATCTAGTGTGTCATAGTTTTAAGTTTTAATTTAGTTTAAATCTAATAAAAATTTTTGATATAATTTTATTGTATATATTAAAGTTTTGTTAATGTTTCTTCTTTTAAAGCTAATGGTAAATTGGATGTTAATTTATGAGATCTTTCTCCAGGTTCAATAGCGATCGCAGTTAATTGATTTCCAATATCTGGTTCAAGAAACGTTGTATACTTTAAATCGTAAAATTTAATTTTTTCTAAAAGGTGTTTAAGTTGTTGTTCATTTTCAACAGATAAGAATATCAAATACTTAGAATTAGTATTCCATTCCTTTGCGATTTCTGGATGTTCATGTTGAAATTCAATTGCAGCATGTGCGGCTTGAACTGCCTGATAACCCGGAGTTAAATCTCTACGGGTAATAACAATTAATTTGTGTATCTATTTCATTTTATTTACTATTTTTTTTATAACTTACATAAAGTATAAGTAATACTACTATTGATATAATTATGATAATTGTTCCCATATTTTATTATATATTTAAATTGAAAAAAGTTTCATAATTAATATAACTAACATAATTCCTATCATACTCCAAAAAACTACTTTATAGGAATAAGATTTGTCTCTATTGTAATAATCTTCACTTTTCATTTGTATTCTTCTCCAGATATATCTACTAGTGCTTTAGGAATAAAAATTTCATCTTGTCCTTCATACCATTCATTTGGCCAATTATCAATATCTAATATTGGTCTTTTAAATGCTTTTTTAATTTCTTTTCTAACCCATTTTAAATCTTTAATAGAAGTATGTTCAACCATTAAACTCTTATCTGAATAACTTGTTGGAACATCGTTTTTATCATAATAAACTTCTGATATGGAAAAATATCTTTCTTTTCCTTTTGCATATCTTCCAGTTATTACTCTAAAATTCCAATGATGTTGAGGTTTATATTTTTTCATGATGTTGAGGTTTATATTTTTTCATTAAAAATCATCTTCTAAATAATATACAAAATCATAAATATCTGCTACCATAGTTTCTTGTAAACATACATCGCAAGTATCTTCCCAAAATGATGCTACACCTGCTAAAGTTTTGCCTTGTTTTTTAGCGCACTTTTCGCAAATTTGGACAATCATTTTTCTATCATTCTTTGACATCTTCTTCCTTTTTGACATCTTCTTCTTTTTTAGTATTTTCAATTATTTTTGGTCCTCTTCCTGTCATAACACCAAGAACTATTACCGCAACGATATCTAAAAATACTGTTAATCCTTGTACATCATTAATTGTACCTCCGGCAGATCCTACACTAAGTCCAATTAAAAAACCCACAAATAATGCAGCGCCTAAAGGAATTAAAGCATACCATCTCCAACCTTTACGCCAAGCTAAAATAGTTAGAACTATTTGAAGAATAAATAAAATCATAATTTTATTTTATTAAATGAATACTAAAAATTGTGGCCAAAAAGGGACTCGAACCCTTACGTCTTTCAACACATGCTTTTGAGGCATACGCGTCTACCAATTTCGCCATCTGGCCAGGCTAGCCTCCGCCGATCTTTCATCAGTTTCTTTTGTTAAACCTTTTCTCCAATTTCTTTTTCCTACAAATCCGTCTATAGCTGGTTTTCCTTCTCTATGAATTAAACAGTGTAAAAAATGTGAATTTAAACTTTGATGATTATTGAATTCTTTTTCACATTCGCATCTATATAAATTTTCATTAATTTTATATTTTGATGGTTGTTTTTCTTTTTTAACATAGATTTTACAAAAAGTTTTATGCCCATTTATTCCTTGAGAACTTTCAAATTCTCTTCCACATTCACACTTATACATTTTTAATTTATATATTCATAAACAAATTTGGGAGAGTCAATGATTATTCTATGTGCTCTTGAAGGGGATCGAACCCTCAATCCTTTTTAAGGCATTAATTTTTGAGACTAACGTGTATTTCCTATTTTCCACCACAAGAGCAAAATTTATTTTTTGTACTGCGTGCGGAGCTCGAATCCGCGAATTCAGGATTGAAAGTCCTGTGTGTTAACCAACTTCACCAACGCAGCATATTTAATTTCAGAAATTCTGAGAATCGAGAATCACCGTGAAACTTTTGTCTATCACAAGGATGCCAACCCACCCTTCAACTGTTTTAACGCCGAGTTGGGGTCGCTTTATCAGTTGCATTTAATAACTTAAAAAAATCGTTACAAGGAATCAAACCCTGTTATTTCTTCGCTGAGTCCATACTATAGCTAGGATTATTCATTTACTTCATAGATTTCACTACCTCTTGGTTTTTAAGCGAATCGAGGATAACGATTTTTTATTTTTTCAAAGAACTTATAATAATCTTTTATCTTTTTTATATTTTTTAAATTCTACGTCTGTATCTATTGTTGTATCTAATTTATCTTTGTATTCTTTCATTAACCATTTTGCAAATCCCAATTTTAATTTAGTAGTTTCAAGATCATCAATAGTAAATAACATATTATATTGTATTGAATAATCTGCTCTATCTATTAAACTATCCAATTGATCTGTTATAACTTTTGATACTGATCCTGTCATATTATATTTTTATCTATTTAAAAATTTATTCCAAATTTCATCTGCATCAATTTCTTTATTTAAATTTCCTTTAAGCTCTAAAATAAGAAATTTTACGAAATTAATATCTTTATTCATAATAGCCACATCTTTTGTATTCATTGATAATACTTCTTGAACATCAGATAAATGACTCATTGCTATTAAAGACGCTGTTGTTTTCATTATCATTTTTTATTTTATAGTGTAAATATAATAAAAAGATTTGACAGAAAAAAATATTTAAGCAACTATTTTTCAGTTTCTACAAAATTTTCATCTATAAAATTTGATAACTTTTTTGCTTCTGTTGGAGTTAATAAAATTTCATCTAAATGCATTTTACCTGTTTTCATATAGTGCCACATTACTTTCAATTTATCCCAAAATCTCGGTTTTTCTGAATAATTTCCATAACTAAACATTGCTAAAGTAAATTCTTGTCTTACTCTAGTTGTTTTAGATATCGTATCGTCAAAGTATTCTGTTTCACTTTGTACTACTAATAAATGTGCTCCACATTCACATTCAATTATGGTTTTCTTTGTTTCTTCCATTATTGTTCTATTTTATATAAATTATTATTAAATTCAAAATGATCTCCACAACAATTCTGAGATCCATCATCGTTTTCTAGTTCGCAAAATTGTTGTGTAGAACTTATAAACTTATGAATACAATAATCACATTTAAATTCATGATTTTTAAAATCTACACAGTATTTTGAACATAAATGTTTATCATGTTCATATATGCAAGTCGTACAGTTTTTAGCAATAGTAATCATAATTTTAAATATTTGTGCCGCCGGAGGGACTCGAACCCCCAAGCCTTTCGGGTCTGATCTACAGTCAGGTGAGCCAACCAATTGCTCAACGTCGGCGTTTGGCTGTCTTTCCAGCCTGTCATTATCAATTCGTGAATTATATTAATTTAACATTAATTGCATTCAATCCTTTTGGTCCTTCTTTTAAATCGAATTCGACTTTGTCGTTTTCGTTAATAGTATCTACACATCCTGTTACGTGTACAAAATACTCTTTAGAATCTCTGTTGTCTTTGATAAATCCAAATCCTTTAACTGAGTTAAAAAATTTTACTGTTCCTTCATTCATATTATTAATTTATTTTAATTAGCATAGACACTATGTCTATGTTTACTTTTAACCATGTTCCATTTGTGAGTCATATTCAATTGCTTCAATAACTGAAACTGTTATATCTTTTATATCATCTATTTCTTTTATTTCCTTTTCCCAAAAGTGATTTGATATAAGTCTAGAATCTAATTCTTCATAGTTTACAATTTCTGTATATCCTGCTCCATAACCACTTCTTTTATTATATTCTGCTCTTTGGCTTATCCAATCATTTAGGGCGTCAATAAACATATCTCTTTTCATTTTTATTAAACAAAATTTATCGTCAGAATAATATCCATAATTACCTGGTAGCCATACATAATCTTCATCTGCTAAAACTATTGTTAAACCATCAAAATTAAATGTTACTAATTCTTTTTCTTTCATGATATTAATTTTTTAAATTCTTCTATTTGTTTATATAATTTTTCTTTATTAATTTCATTTATAGGGTTAACCCATTTTATTCTAATAACTTTCCACTCATGCTGTAATAAAAAATCATCTTTTATTTTATCTTTTTCTTTTCGTTCTTCATGTTGTTTTCCATCTATTTCTAAAGCTATTTTTTTATCTACAAATGCAAAATCAATCCACCATCTATTAACTTTATAGTCTCTATGCCATCCAGTTATATTTTCATTTTCAAATAAAGATATAAAGTATTTTTCAGGATATGATGGCGCATTATCTTTTCTAGATTTCCATCCTATAAAAGTTCCGTTTGCAATTCTTTCGTGTGCTTTATCAGAAATCTTTTTCTTAGCAGATTCACTACAACCATGGTGTTTTCTTGCACATTCTCTAGAACAATATATTCGCCTTTTATATCTTGTTTTATATTCTTTTTTACATTCAGGACATATTTTTTGAATATATTCTAATGATAATATATCAGTTTCATGCTGTTTATACCTTAGAGTTTTTCCTATTTTTTCTTTAGTTTCTTTACTTAATATACGTTTTTTATTGTTGAAAGAATTTGAACAGCTTTTAGAACAAAAAGTACTATAGCGATGTTTATAATCAAAACCAACATTACAATTTTTACATTTTTTAGGAGCTTTATTATATTCAGCTATTCTTTTTTGTTTTAATAATGATAGTTTTTCTCTTCCTTTTTTAAATGCATTTCTTGCATTTTCTTGATGTTTTAATGAACCTTGATAATTTTTATCTTTAGACATATTGTTTTTATATTATATATCTAAAAATTAGTCGAGTTTTAATTATTCGAACAAAAAATGTAGGGTGAACGGGATTCGAACCCGCGTAAAAACTCCTGATCCCAAATCAGGCGAGATAAACCTGGCTCCTCTACCACCCTATTTATTGTGCTCTCTGTCGGACTCGAACCGACATCCATTTAAGGACAGCTTCTTAGGCTGATGCGTCTTATTCCAGTTGCGCCAAGAGAGCATTTTGTGCCTCTGAAGGGAGTCGAACCCTCATGGTCTTTCGACCCACGGATTTTAAGTCCGTTGCGTACTACCAATTTCGCCACAGAGGCATTGTGCTCTCTGTCGGACTCGAACCGACATCCAACTAAGGCGTGCTCCTAAGGCACGTGCGTCTTAATCCAGTTGCGCCAAGAGAGCAAAAATCAACATGTCAAAGACCTAAAATTGTGGAGCAAATTGTATCGAAACAATACCTTATGTTCTTCAGACATACGTGACACACCTATTACACCATTGCTCCATTTATGGCTGGTGATTTGAATCCCATTTAATCGTTCTACCTTAACGAACCATATTTTTTATTTGCTGCCCTGAGTGGATTCGAACCACTATCCCAAGTTTCAAAGACTCAGATAATTAACTTTCGCACCTTTATACGACAGGGCAATAAACTGAGAAATTCGGTTAGAGCATTTTTTCTAATTTCCAGGTTTCGAAGTATCTCTTTACCTTACTACAGTTTGCTGTTCTACCTGGATTCGAACCAGGATGGACCTGGCTTCAGAGGCCAGCGCGATATCCAGTTACGCTATAGAACAATTTAAGTTGAGAAATGTGGAGTGAGTGTCTTTTTTATTAGATTTGCATGTCTTTTACGAAGTAACTCATTTCCTTACTACAACTTTATATTAAATATTTTTTCATAATTTTGAATATCTGATAAAAATATCATTTCAATATTATTATAATTACTCAAAATATATCTCATTTTCTTTTTATCTTCTTCTTCATATCTTCCTTTAACTTCAAAGAACTTTTTTAAATTTGGACACCAAAAATCTGGATAATATGTGTGAATTTCCCCGAATTCATTTGTCCAAGATAAACCATCAGAAAAAGGCTTTATCCAATCTTTATCTATAATATTTAAAATAACTGCGAAACGTTTTTCATAGGTTCCTTGTACTTTTATCTTTGTTCCATCAGGTTTTATAATTTCATACCATTTACATTTTCCGCCAGTTATCCATCCTTTATTATTTATAGATATTTTTCTTTTTGTTTCTAAATCTCTTGGACCATTTTTTCTTCCTTTCAATTTAGAAGGTCTTCCTTTTTTAGTATCCCAAACTCTATTTTCAGAATGAATAGCCCAAATATGAAATTTTACGCCTCTAGGATTATCATATTCTTTTTCACATATTGGACATTTATGAAAACCATTAGGTTGTTTATAAATATTAACTTTATTTTGTCTATTACCACATTTTTCATAATGTTTCTTAAAATTTGATAAACTTATTTCTTTATTACATTTATCACAAATTCTTTTATTTACCATATTTTTATTTTATATATTCATATAGTAATTCTTTAATTTACTACTTAATGTAACACTTGTTCATTACTACATTGCTGAGAAAGCCGAAAAGTGTGTAATTAGCTTTTAACTTTTCCCCCATTTGAGACCGAGAAGGGATTCGAACCCTTGTGAGCTTTCGCTAATGGTTTTGCAGACCATCCTTTTCAACCACTCAAGCACTCAGTCAAATTTTATTCCAATATTTCAAATAACTTATAATGCAAATATAATACTAATTTCTGAATTAAAAAAATATTTTTGCATTTATTTTCTATTTTTTTTACTTATCTTAAAAATTGTATACAAATATAAACAATAATCTTGATATAAAAAAATAATTTAACACTTATTTTAAAGAACTATATAAACAAAGAACCCTCCGTATTTTGGAGGGTTCAGAAAGGAGTATATAATAAATGATATTATTACCTACGCTTAACTATTCCCTCCGTTTTAACAAAATAACATAACGGTAGCTGCTCGCTAACTTGTGGGAGTTGTTGTGAAAAAGAAGAATATGTAGGTTTCAATATCATCACTTAATATTTCTTAATTTTAATATATATCAATGTATATTTGTAAATTATATATACTGAATGCAAAAAGTTTTAAAAAAATGAAAAATAATTTAATCATTAAAAATTTTAACCAAATATAATGCTTCTTGTCTTTGTAAAAGTTCTTCATTTAATCTATCATGCAGATCTTCTATATTTACTAAACCATTCTTTTTGGCTGCTTTAACGTAATTATTTATTAGAACCTTACAATTAGTTATCTGATCTTCATTTTGACAAGAATTTATAATTCCTAATATTTTTTTAACTGGTACAGAATTTTTATTTTTCATGGCATTATATAATTTTTTTATTTCATTGTTATCTTATACGTGTGACTATCATCTAAAGAATACGGAGTTCCTCTTCTAGTATAAACACGAACTTCATAAATTCTATCAGACATATTTACACTACTAAAGTCTAATTTTATTTTAACTACTTCTATAGAAATATTTTTAGCCCATTTATATGTGTTAAAATTAAAAAAATCACCCGTTATTATTTTTCCTAATAATTTTTGTTTAAATAATTTGCGTAATTGAGCACGTCTTTTTTTAATTATAGTACTAATGTCTTTTTGTACATTTGTATAATATATTTCATTTTGATCTCTTAAAATAAAATTCTCTTTGTATCCTATACCCATATCTTTTACTGGATCGGAATCTTCAACAAATTTTTCATTTATATGTTCTTTAACTATCATAATTTAAATCATTCTTAATGTATACATATTTTTGTAGTCTTCTAAAACAAAAGAATTTCCATCTTCATCATATACGCGAACTTCAGAAAGAGTATCACACCCATATCCATCATGAAAACTTACTCTTATTCTAACTACATTTACAGTTTTATTTTTTAGTGGTCTATAATAATCTCCTTTTTTAACTAAAAAAGTTCCTGTCATTTCTTTACCAACTAGTTTTTCTTTTAATTCTTTACGTAAAGTTTTTCTATATTTTTCTACTATCTTTTGAAATTGTTGATATGTGTATGAACCATATTCTTTTTTTGTTTAGAAAAATCATATTCTTCCTTATGACCTATACCCATTTGACGAATAGGATCACCTTCTTCTTTAAACTTTTCAAATATATGTTCTTTAACTATCATGCGGGTATTCTCCAATGTGTTTTTAAAAATTCTTCTTCAGTATTAAAAGTTGTTATATCAATATTTTTTGTTATTATAAAATTATACCATAATTGTTCCCATTGATCAACATTTTGTAATTTTCCTGCTTTGTGTCTTTTCATTAGATCTTTTACATAATTCCAATTATTTATAATTTCTAAAACAGTTTCATTATGAATTATATATTCAGGCACGGACTGTTGAGCTTGCATATTTTGTTGTCCTGGTCCAAAGAACGCTTGAAAAAAATGTGGTGGTTGTTGCATATTTATTTTATTTAGCTGTTATTACATATTCTTGTTCACCCCAACTAGAGGTATTCATATTATATTTTCTTCCTTTATTTGATGTTACTATTAATTCTCTTACATATCCATAATCTAAATCTACTACAACTTCAACACTTTTTATTAATAATGATCTTGTCATTTCTTTATATTCTGTAAAAAAATCACCCGTCACAATTTTTCCAACAAATTTTTCACTCAGTTCTTTTTGTAATGAACTTTCCATTATTTTTAAAAGTTTTCTTTTTTCTTTATTAAATTTTTTCGCGTGAGTTGTACATAACACTTCCATATCAATTTTTTCTTTGTATCCTATACCCATATCGTGTATAGGATCAGATTGTTCCTGAAATTTTTCAAATATGAAGTGAGCTTTCATTTAGATTATTTTATTTTGAATAATTTTCTAAATAATCCTCGTGATGCTTTATGAGCATCTGCTTTTGCTGATAGATTTTCAGGATTTGAATCAGCATCAATAGCAGTCCAAACTTCCCACTGAAATCCCCATTCAGCAAAAGGAAAATAAGTATATCCTTGATCGCCCCATTCTGCTGTCCATGAATTTCTAATAATAAATTTATCTTTAAGATATCCAGCAACACAAACTGCATGTCCACCTAACATTTCTTGACCAGTAAAATCTGGTTTCCAAAAATCCATTTTATCTGAATTAAATACTGGAAATGCAATATAACAAGGTCCATTAGCAAATAAAGCTTTTTTAAGTGAATCTACTGTATTGATTTGAGCATATCCTTGAATTTTATATTTAGCTGCTTTAAATTTTAATTCTGGCGTAATAGCTTTAAATTGTCCATAAGGATAATCTTTTTCTGTAACAATTCCAATCTTATATAAAATATCCATTGTATCTCTTGGTGTCATTCCAGAAGATTCTTGATTTGATCTTAAATTATATACAAATTGAGGTGATAAATATTCTCTAAGTTCAACATCTGTTAATTCTTCCCATTCTTTAAGTGCTGCTGCAGTTTGTGCAGAGCATGTACCTTGCTGACCTTGATCTCTTACTGGTCTCATTTGAGGTCTCAAATCCCATATTTCTGGAAGAACTACTCTGTTAGGATATATTGATTCTAACATAAAGTCCCTTTTATCTACGGGAGATTTTTCAAGATTAAATAAATACTTTTGCATATTATTAAATTATTTTAATTTATCTACTACACTTTTTATTTTTTCTGCGCTTTTTATAATGTGATCTAATGTATCTAAAAAATATTGATTAACTGGAGTATACTTATTACGAAAATCTACTGATGATCTTTTGTCTCCTGGCATAATTTCTTTATCTTGCCATATATTATATACTGGTTCAAAATATATTTTTATTGTTCTATATGAATATGAACTTGGAATGCCTGCACCTGTCACTCTATATAATGCCGTAATTATATCTGGAAATTTTACATCATCTTCATACCATAATTGATTAGCGCCTTGTTTTACACAAAATTTAATAAGATTTATTCTTTCAAATGTATTTTCTGCATAATGAGTTACTCCGATTACTAATATATCATTATATGTTGATTGAGAAGTAATTTCTTCTCTAGAGTATTCCGGAAATTTTTTTAATATTTGAGCAAGTGGACCAATACCCATGTCTTTAATAGGATCTGATTCTTCAGAGAATTTTTCATTAAGATATTCACGTACACGGTCCATGAAGAGATTTTTTATTATATATTCATAGTCCAGAACAGCAAAAAACCCTTAGAATCATCTAAGGGTTTTATTTTTGAGATAAGGAATACTATTTCTTATCAGGTTTTGGTGTCTCTGAATTGCTTGGAAGCATCTTAGTAAGATCTTCAGGCTTCATTCCAATGAATTAAAAAAATTTAATGCATTAAGTACCTCAAAAAATTAAATTTTCATTAATATATAAAATAAAGATGAACTACCAAAAAATTTATGAATCTATAATTCAAAAAGCTAAATCTGAAAATAGAGTAAAACACAAAGAAGTATATTATGAAAATCATCATATTATGCCTAAATGTTTAGGTGGAAATAACGATATATCAAATTTAATTTTATTAACGGCAAAAGAACATTTTATATGTCATAAATTATTAACATATATTTATCCAACGAATAGAAAAATAATATGTGCTTTACATATGATGACATATTCTTGTAATGAAAATTCTATTAAATCTTCAAGAGATTATAAATTTGTAAAAGAGCTTTTATCAGATAATAGTAAAGGAAAAAAACATCCTATGTTTGGAAAACATCATTCAGAAGATGCAATAAATAAAATGAAAAAACCACATAAAAAATATTCGAAAGATTATATGTTAAGCTTAAAAGAAATTCGTAAAGGAGAAAAAAATCCTATGTATGGCAAAAAACAAACTAAAGAATCAAATGAAAAAAATTCTCAATCTCATATAGGAAAAAAACATACAACAGAAAGTAAGAAAAAAATGTCTATAACTCGTATATCAAAACATTTTAAACATACAGAACAAACAAAAAAGAAACAAGGAGAATGGCAAAAAGGAAAAACATATATAGAACTATATGGAGAAGAAAAGGCATCACAAATGAAAGAAAAACAAAGACTTGCTAAATTACAAAAAAATAGGAAGTAATTACTTCCTATTTTTAAATAAATTTAATTTTATTTTTTATCTACTTCTGTTTTTGGTTTAAGCATAGCTATTGCGTCTTCTGGTTTTACTCCTATAAAATTTAATAAAGATGTCATATCGAAACCTGTTCCTTTTAAACCTTCAAACATTTTAGTAAGTACTTCTACTGGTATAGTTCCAAATTTTGATGTAGCAGAACCTCCTTCTTTTCCAGATCCAAAATCTACTATTTTAATATCTTTAACATTTCCGAGATGTGATGTACTTGCTGCCATAACTCCTGCAAATTCTTTTATAACATTTGGTCCAAGAGTTTGAAGAGCTGACAAAACTTCTAAAAAACGGCCAGTTTGATCAAGTTTTGCATAAGCTTCAGCTTTTTCCAATGTACCTTTAGCTTCTGCAGAAAGTTTAGCATAAATTGCATTACCTTCAGCCTGTCCTTTTTTCGTAATAATAGCAGCTTCACCCTCAGCTTCTGCATTCTTTTTCAACACAATTGCCTTAGCTTCACCTTCTGCTTTAATACGCTGTGCTTCTCTTTGTCCTTCAGCTTCAAGAATATAAGCCTGTTTTGCCGCATCTGCATTAATGATTTTCTGTTGTTTTTGAGCTTCAGCTGGAACAATCATTTCAGCTTCATATTGTTTCTGAGTTTTAAGAGCTCTTTGTTCTTGAACAGCAATATTAGCCTTTTCTGCTGCAGCTTCTGTAGCTGCTCTTGCTTCTACTACATTTTTCATTGCCTGTGCTTGAGATAAAGGACCAGCCTGATTTGCAATTTCATTCTGTCTATCAGTTTCAGCCTTCATTTCAGCCTTCCTTACATTCATACTTCTATTAGCTTCTGCAATCTTCATTTCATTCTGGTTTGCAGCTTCAACTGCTAGTCTATTAGCATCAGTTGTTTTGATTGTAGAATCTCTCAAAGCTTCTGCAGTACCAATTTCTGCGTCTCTCTTGATTTCAGCAGTTCTTTTCTTACCAAGGTTAATAATATAACCATCTTTATCAGTTACATTCTGAATGTTAAGAGAATCTACAGTAATACCAAGTTTCTTAAAATCTTCTGATGCATCTTCAAGAACAGCCTGATTAAGTTTTTGCTTGTCACCGATTAATTCTTCAATAGTCATTTTACCTACTACAGAACGAAGGTGACCTTCAAGATTTTGAAAAATAATTTTATCAACTTCATCATCATCTTTTCCAAGGAATCTTTCAACTGCGATTTCCAATAGTGCTTTATCACTTGAGAATTTAGTATTAGCTACGCCTTCTACGGTTGTCATAACTCCGTTTTTATTAGGTGCATTATCCACCTTTATGTTAATTACTCGGTTAGACAAATCCATCATCTGTACTTCTTCCAAAAAAGGAAGCTTAAATACACCGCCACCTGTGATAAGACGATATCCTTTCGTGCCACCGCCCGCGGCTTTATTTTTTCTACCATAAAGAACAGCAGCTTTATTAGGAGCGATTCGAATATAGTTTTTTACTAGTATGGCTATTAATCCTACTAAAACTATAATGGAAACAAGCGTGATAGCTGCAACAACTAACATTGATTTTGCTTCTGGGTTCATTTGTTTATTTGTATTTAGTTAATATAAGAAATTTAGATTTTTTCAACGATAAGTAAACCTTCTTGTGCTTCAATAACTTTAACAGTTTGGCTTTTTCTTAAAGGCTTGTCACTTTTATCTTTACATGTATAATATAAATTATCTACATAAATTTCACCAAGACCTTGATCGCCTGAAGCAATTGTTATAGTTCCTGATTTTCCTACAAGATTTTTTGCATCTTTCACTTCTCCTGCCTGTTGACTATAAAAGGCTTTAATTATTAGAAAAGCAAAAAACATCATTACAAATCCTATTAAAAATCCCAAGAATAGTTGTCCGCCTATACTCCAATTAAGAAGAGTTTTAGCACATATACCAGCTACTCCAAATCCTGCTAGAAAAGCAGAAATAGTACGAATAGAAAATAGACCAGGAGAATCTGTGTCTGTATCTGCATGTCCATCAAAATCGTGATGGAAATCAAAATGTGTATCAAAATCGTGGTCTATGCCACCGAAGATTGCTAGAGAAAATACTACCAATCCTACAATAAGAAATACTAAATAAAGTGTCATTTTTCGTTTGTTTTTAATTATTAAATGTTATGTAAATATAAACATTATTCTTGATGTGAAATAATAGTTTTTGTTAATGTTATGTTAATTTATTTAGTTATTTTTTCTTCAACTGTCATTGATAACATATCTGCGCAATGTATAAGTCTTACTAATGGATGATCTATAGCTGTATTGTATGCGTAATTCTGAGGAGAATTTGCAAAGTTAACACTCATTTCAGTAGCACCCATATGCCATCTTATTGCCATTGCTTCTGCATCTGTAAGTTTCATATATTTTGAAATTAAATGTACGCTTTTTTCTCCATGTCCATACGGAAACTTATCTTCTACAACATAAGCAAGATATTTTTCCCATTTATCTTCTGTATTTTTTCTAAATTTTTCTTGTTGTTTATAATAATTTGTTTTACAAACATCATGAAATAATGCAGAAATGATAACAGATTCTTTAAGATATTCTAAATCTGGTTTATTACTAATAATAAAATTAAAATTATGAAGTGCAAATTTAAGCACTAACATAGTATGGTCAAGTAAACCTCCTTCATAGTTTCCATGAAATTTTGTAGAAGCAGGAGCTGTATAAAAATCGGTATCTGTTTGTAACCAATTTAACAATTCAGTTATTCCCGGTCTTGTAATAAAGGATACTGCTTGATTAAATCCTTCTCTTGATGGTGTCATTTTTATTTTTGTTTAAATGTTATTAATAATTCTTTGTTTTCTATTGAGAAATATGATAAAAGTTCTGTATTTGTTAAATTAAATGTTTCTTGATACATTTTTATATAAGATTGTTGATCTATTGTTTCTATGATGAATCTTAATTGTTGTTCATAATATAATGAAGTTGCATATCTGTCTCCATATATATTTTCAAATCCATTATCTTGAATTAAATTATCAACATTTTTCTTTACTAAATATTCGGTTCTTAATAATTGCAAGTAAGGTTCTATAGATTCATTTACATCATTATATGTGCATCTAACTTCTCCATTATCAAATGTGCCAACATTAAAAATAGATTTAGTATATAACGCCTTGCCCTTTGTTCCTAAATGCGATTCTGCGATTCCTTGTGCTAATACTAATCTAATATCTACTTTATATTGTTCACATTTTCGAACTAAAAAATTTACATTAATTTTTGAATCGGGCGCTATATTATCAACCACTTTTTTAACTTCTGTAACTAAATGTTCATGTATCTGTTGTCTTACAAGTATAGGAAAAACCGTTTGATTTTTACTATAATTTTCTTGTGTGGTCATCGGCGATGAAAAAGTTTTATAATTCGGATTACCAACATTTAAGAAAAAAAGTATTATAATTATTATTAAAGTTTTAAAAATCATTCATTAAATTTATGTTTGTTTATCACTCAGTAAAGAGTGATATACTTCCAACATGATGCTCAAAGTCATCATCTTGAGAAGGTTTAATCGGAGTAATAACCATTACTTCCACATCATGTTCACCATATATTTCATTTATATATCTTTGTGACGTCGTTAATTTTCCATCTTCTTCAATATGTTTAAGTATCATATAGGCTTTATCTTTAATATGGCCATCAATTAATTTAAGTGCATTGAAAGATAACTCTTCTTCCTCTTCAACTATTCTAGCTATGCAATTAAGTAATCTGCTTTTTATTAAAATATATTTTCCATAAGGAAGTCCCAAAGAATAATTAAGAACATCTTTTGAAAAAACGCCACCCTTGCCTCTTCCCCAAGCTTTAAAAAATGTTCCAGTTACATGATCAGGAAGAACCACAGTATGATGGCCTTCAAATAAAGTAACAATATAATTATCTATAACATTTGGAGTAATTTGATCAATAGTAACATCAGTAATTACATCACTTACTTCTTCTCCTGTTTGTATTTTATCTTTCATCATTTTATTTTTATTAGTTTATATGCCATTATTTCTATTAATTCTTTAGCGGTAATAAATTGTTTATCTTCTATTAATTTTTTTACAGTTCCAGACCAAGTACTTGGATCAACTATCATATCAGGTTCAGTAAGATATTCATATACCTTTACAAGATTGCCTTCTGTATATTTTTGTACAAGTATTTTTACTCTGGGCTCTTTCATAAGTTTATTTCTTCTTGTGTTTCAATAACTATAAGCCAATCTATTGTATTATTTCTTCCTGCTACTCTAGCTGGAGTTATGCTTATAACTTTTCCATTTTTACCCATTGAATTATTAATGTCCTCTAATTCCTTCATTGTTAAAGATTCATTTTGAGAGGTACATAAGTATACAATTTTTTGCATATTATTCTGATTTACAAAGTTTATAAGTTTCGTCAAAACACATTTGAAGAGCTAAATTTACATTTTTTCTGGACATGTATCTATAAGTTTCTTCACAACTTCCTTCTACTTGAACATCAAAGTTTTCAAAGTTTTCTTTACAAAATACATTTACTTTTTCAACCACTTGTTTATATATTTCTTCTCTTTCCATCACTTTTGATTTATAACTTTTTCAAATTCTTTTAATTCTTTAATCATTTCATCTGGATAAAATGTAAGAGCATCTCTTACTGTTTTAGGATCTAATTCAAATGCTTTACAATATTCTTTTATTAAATCATTACTTATATTAAGCTTTTTTTCTTTAACTTCTGCTACTTTTTTAACGCCTTTAGTATATATCCATTTAGGAAGATATCCTTTATAAGTTTTTCTTAAATATAAATGCCAAAAATCAATAACTGCTTCTTGATTTATTTTATTATGTTGTAAAGCATTTGCTTGAAGAGGATGTTGAATTGCAAATCTTCTATTACACATGAAAAAGTGTTTTCTTTTCTCACCAACAGAGAGGTTTAGATATTCACGAGGATTTGTGAAGATAATATCAATAAAAGGAAATAATTCCATAGTTTATTAAGTTTTTATTCTAGAGACAGGATTTCCTAGAGAGTTAAAGGTATTAATTATATGGTAGCTAAGAAAAAAGTTTTGCATTTTTTGTTAAAATTTTGTTAATGTTATTTCCAAGGTAAGTTTGTTACAGGGAATAACGTAGTGCCATTTTGAGGTGGTGGAGATTGATATTGTTCATTTTGTGTTATAGCTGGAGGTGGTTGAGAATTCTTAGTTTTATTATAAGGATTTTTTTCACCCACAGAATCATAATTATAAGTTCTTGTTAAATCTTCTTTAGTAATTATCATAGGTTTTACTTCTCTAACTATAAATAATGAGGGTTTATTTTGTATATACTGAACAAACTGCCATTTTCCAGTTTTTTCAACAGTTTCAATAATAGAAGAAAGTAAAATTTTCATGTCTGAATAATTTTGTCCTTCAAGTTGAAGAGTTTCAGGAATTAATTTTTGTAATTCTGAAATTGTAACTACGTGTGTCATTTGTTTATGATTTTAATTATTAAAATAATGCTGTTCCAGATATTCTATCAATTTGTTTGAATATAGATGCTTCATTTTCATTTTTCTTTTCACTAATATATCTAGTTCCTTCAAGAAGATCTTTCATATTTAAGCTGCTATAATTAACTCGAGGTTTATCAAGTTCTTTTTGTTTAACTTCATTAAATTTATTAATGATTTCTTCTGGAAATACATCAGGACTTAACACAACAAGTTTAATTTGTCGTCTAAGTCTATCATCAATTTTGAAGGTGGGCTTAGTTTTAGATACAGCTTTTATTAATTTCATTACATCATTTCTTCTTTCCCATAAAGTATCATGATCCATAAGTTCATCTGATTCTATTTTGATGCCTTCATATATCTTTTCAAATTTAGAATTTGTTATTCTAACTTCAACATCTTTTTCATTTAACCAAGTATGTATTGCAGGAATATTATCTCCATCATCTCCACAGAAAATTTTACGAAGCATAATCATTCTTCCATTGACAACTTCCATCTTAGTTTTTTCTGCATTTATGATTTTTCTAAAATCTTCTTTATCTACATTTATAGTTCCTTTAAGATTCATGAAATCTACTGCATCTGCAGTGTTTATCCAATCTTCAAAATGTTGAGGAACATAGAGTTTACGAGAAGAATTTTTTCCTTGCATAAAAGGATTATATACAGTTGTATAAGCTATTTTTCCTGACTCATATGGCCAAAAACTTACTAACTGTCTCATATCTTCATCACCAGATACGATTATTGCATGTTGATGTTGTTTATGTTGTATTTCATCTGCCCAAAGAGTTAATAAATCGTCAGATTCGGCTGTAGAAATTCCAGAAACTGTTATTCCGTTATTTTCAGCTATTTTACAAAATTCTTCTAATGCTGAATAAATATTATTCCAGTTTATATTTGTAGATTTTATTCTCTGCGCTTTATAACCATCATTTTCTTCTATTTTTATTTCTTTTCTCCATGAACGATCATCTTTAGTAAAAATTACTCTAGAAGGGTTGATTAAACGAATTATAGAAGATATATCTATTGATATTTTTCTAATAAGTTGATCTATTTCATTTTGAGAATCAAATGTCATTGTTTTAGATCCATACCCAGATATAATAAAAAGACTTCTATATACTAAATTGTTTAAATCAAATAATAAGTTAATCATATGTTTATTTTTTAAATTTACAATTGTTAAAATGATATCTTGTCATATTTGGACCCTTTCCAATTAATCCACAATGCGGACATATTTTTTTAATATGTTCATGGTGTTTTCCTATTTGTGCTGCACTCATTTTTTGTTTTGATTTTTCTGTATGTTTTAATCCTATACGCGAATTAGACATATTATCCTTTATTTGTTTTGATTTTTTTATTCCATAAAATTCTTCATACGTTTTTCCTTTGCGTTTTTTATTATATTTTTTTAACCCCCAAGTATGATAATTTTTACCAAATGCTCCATTGTTAGATCCCTGTAGTTTTTTTCCATTTTTAAACATTCCGTTATGTTTACCAGAACTTTTAATACTTAATTTTTCTTTAGTTTCATAAGACAATGATTTATTTGATCTTAATGATCTTGCTAATTCATAATCTCTAGCAGAAATATATTTTTTATTTTTATTTACACAAGTCATCATATGAAATGCATATATAATTTTGGTATTTTCGGAATGAATATAACACAATAATTTATGACATACATAATGTTCTCTTGCTGTTAATAAAATTTTATTTTCTTTATCATCAGTGCCTCCTATACATTTAGGAATTATATGATGATTTTCATAATATTTTCCATTTTCTTTTAATCTATTTTCTAATTTTGCTTTGTTAATTATAGACTCATAAATTTTTTGATAATTCATTTTCCTGGATAAATTTAGTTTCAGGAAGAATATATAAAAATTTTCTTTTATTCATTTTTTTATATTTAATAATTCCGCCGCGTCTCCAATTGTTTAATGTTTGGCGATGAATCTTAAATATATTTAAAATTTCCCTTTGCGAATATAATTTTTGTTCTTCCATATATTTTATATATTCATGAAATTTATACAAGTTTTTACATCTATGTTAAATTTATGTTAATTTTTTATATTACCAGTTTTCCAAAAATATTTTATATTTTGTCTTTGTTCTATTGTAAGTGTTTTACCCTTCATAAATTTTATAGAATGTTCAATATCATCTTTAGTTATTTTTGTCATGTATTGAGTTTTTTAATTATTTCTTCACGTTTTCCTGTTTGTTTTATTCCTTCATAAAATCTTGTGCATATTACAAATCTTTTTTCTGGAAGCCAAAGAGATAAATCTAAATCATCTACTGCAGTCCAATGAAGAGGTTTTATTCTATTCACATGCTCAAGTATTTCTTCTGATCTATATTTTTCCAGTAATTGCATTGTTCTTCCTTTAAGAGATACTGTAACATCTATGGGAGCTTTTTTAACTCCCATCATTTCGACAAATATTTCTTGTAAAGAAGTCAACGAATAATGATCTTTCCAATCACTTGATAGTATAATATCTGTATCAGTCTCATCTATTATTTCATTCAATACTCTTACTGCTTTTTTATTTACTCTATGAACATATCCCCACTTTGTAAGTTTTGGATGTATTTCACTTCCCAATGACAATACACCATCAATATCTAAGTATAGAAATTTCATAATGTAAATATAATAAAAAATTATGATATTAGAATATAATAGGAGTTAATATTTTGTTAAATTGTAAGATCAATTACTTCTATGTATTCTATTAAAACGCCATGACGACTAGTGCCAGAACCAGAACAACTCATAGCATAGTGTACACTTGTTATATTAACTTTAGGATTTTCTTCGATCCATTCATTTATCTCGTTTTCCAACCCATCTGATTCGTAATGTTCAAATACTTTTACTTTCATCGTTTTTATGTTTAGTTAATAAATAATCAGAAGTTGAATACATTAAAATCATTGCTCCAACTGCTAATGTAATTATAGGAACAAAGATTAAATTATGAGGAAATTTATTGTTTCCTATGAAGTATGAAAGTGTTAAAAATAAAAATATTTTTAATTCGCACATCCAAAAGTATCTCCAATTAATCTTTTGTAAAAACTTTTTCATCTTAATAATTTATTATAATTTGTATCTTCATTACACATGCTAATAAAGTAATAAGAGGATCTATAACCATATTTCGTTGAGCTTGAAATTCTGCTACTGCAATTATGATCATAGGAATTTTATCTATTTTTGAAGAATGTGTTTTTCTTAAATACTCAATAAAATCTAAACCTAAAGCTGATAATGCTTCATCTATTTTAGAAGCATAATTCTCAACTATAAATTTATAATTATCTGCTGGTTTATCTGCTTTTCCTAAACATATCTTATATAAATCTTCAAAACTAAAATCAATGTTAAAATTCTTTTCATTAAGTTCTGTAATCTGTTGAAGATGAAAACTTTGAAGTTTATTCATAAGTCTTCTCATATCTGGAAAATCATTACGAACAAATTTATCAAGAATTTGATCTGTATATGTTATTTTTGCTGCATTCAAAATCAATGTTACTCGTTTCTTATATTCTTCTATAAGAAATTCTTCTTCCTTATTATCTATTGCATCATAAGAAATACAATTAAAACGGGATTTTATAGGATCTGGAACCTTTGTAAGATTATTACAAGATGCAATAAATCTTGCAATACTTGCATATTTTTCCATTGAAGCTTTGAATGCTCCAAAAAATTCTGGCGTTGCTCCATCAATCTCATCAAGAATTACACATTTAAGTTTTTCCTTTCCTCCTTCAAGAGATATAGTTGAACAAAAATTTGGAATTTTTTCTCTTAACACTTCGATACCTCTTTCAGAAGATGCATTTATATACAAAGTTGTATATGGTTGAGCTAAGATAAATAATGTGCTTGTTTTTCCAGTTCCTGCACTTCCATAAAGTAAAAGATTTTGAACAAGCCCCTGAGATAATTCTGCTTTTATTCTTTTTGGTGCTATTAAAGTTGCTAATTCTTTTGGACGAAATTTTTCTGTGAACAATTCTTTAGCGGTATTACTCATATATCGTTTTTGTTTTGTATGTATAAAATAGAACGCAGTTTTTTAAAAATGTGTTAATTAACACTGAACATTAATTTCTGTTCCATCATCTAATCTTATAGTAGCGAGACAATTTTCATCCATAAATATAAGTGTTCCTTCAAGAACTTCTTGTTTAATGTTTAACCATTGAACTCTTTCGCCCACATTTGATAAATAATCAAGAAAGGGAATTCTTTTTTGTGTCTTTGTCATGATGTTACTGTTTTTTATATAAAATATTAAATTTTTCTAATGCCATTTTAATTCTCTTATCATGTTCAAACGCCCATTCATATTTATCAATATCTTCAACCGGAATCCAATGCACCATATCTACTTCTTCACTGATAAATTGTTCAATATCTCTTGGAAGTAATTTTTGTGCAAGCGTAAAATCAAAAGCTAAACAATAATTTAATGCTATATTTTGACGGCATTCTTTAGATTCTGTTTCAACATAAAAAGGTTCTTTATTATTTGTAAATGCAAGATATTTTGAATAATCTTCAATAAGAAATGAGGTTTCTTCATATAGCTCTCTTCGTACTGCATCCCAGCCATTTTCATTCCAGTCTATGTATCCTCCTGGAGCTACCCATTTTCCAGGTTCGTCTCTTATTATTTCAGATCTTTTTTCTCCAAGAACATGCACGCCATCACTAAATTCACCAAATACTATCGCTACTACTGCAACTGAACGAGATTCCCAAACTTCTCTTTTCTTAAAGAATTTTGAAAGTATCCAATAAATCCATTTTGGAAAAATAAAAACAAAATGGCAAGAGTTTAATTTATTAGTAAATATCGGTATCATTTTTTATTTTTTATATTTTTTATCATTTCTATAAGATTTTCAGCCATGCCTGTTGATTTATCTTTACACCCTAATAAATCTTCATACATTCCTAAAAAATCTTCTTCAGATACAGAATTAACTATTACACATTGATATTCTATTCCATATTTTTTTCTACAGTAAGTATCGAGTTTTGCTTTGGCATGCATTTTAGACATACAATTTTTTATTACCATTTCTTTACCGAAAAAATTTTGAAGTTTGCAATGAACTTCATACTTAAGTCGATAGGATTTACTATATTCAGCCATGACTAAAGTTTATTAATGATATCTAATATGTCATTATATGCTGTAATTTTTCCACGAATAAAATTACGTAAAAGCTTGTAATCAGGATCAAGTTCTTCATATTCTTTTTCCATTTCATTTTCACGTGTTACTATTTCTTCAACTAGCTTTCCTACAACTTTATCATTTTTAATATCTGAATAAGATTTATCAAATACTATTTTATCTGCAATTGCATCTGCAACAAATTGAGGATTAAAATGACTTGATGCATCAAGTTGTCCTGCCAATGAATTTTGAAGAAGAGTTACAATAATTTCTTTTGCCCTTGCGTTATTTTCCATGATTTTTTATTTATGTAAATATAATCAAAATACTTGATATAAAAAAATATATTACCAAGATATTGTTGTTTCCACTGAATTTCCTTTTGACCATACTTCAATATTAAAACCATCTTTTACAAGCCAATCTTTTGTAATCTTAAAAAGATGTTCATTTATTTCTAATTCAAATTGGCCTTCTCTTACTTTTCTTTCAATATAAGATTTAATACGAGTGTATTGTTCTTGGCCCAATTCTGTACCCCATCCTTCTGCTTTTTCTCTTGCTTCTTGTGCGTTCATATTATTTACATTTTTTAATTGTATCGCCTACATTAAATGTTTGACTTATAGCATTTGCAAATGCTGAAGTGCATACAAAAGATTTAAATGTTCCATCGGCATCTTTTAAAACAAAAGAACCCCATTTTCCCGTTGAATCTTTTGTAGATTCAGCAAACATAATAACAGGGCATTTCATTCTAGCAAGTACTTGTTCTGGAAAATCTTGTCCACATGAATTTAACATAAATGTTAATAACACTATTAAAATAAAACCTTTAATTTTCATATTGATTTATTATTTAATTTATCTTCTTTAATCGTAGTTTTTGCAGAATTAACTAGTAGCCATAAACCATCTATAGCCATAGCTAAAGAACATCCTGTACAAAATAATGCTACTATCCATACCATCCACCCCGGAGTATTTACATCTATTAAACTTCTTACTACTATGCCCCCAATAACTCCCATTGAAATTGCACCTAAAATAAGAAACCACCAATAAAATTTAATTCGTTTTCCTGTTATTTCTGTTCTCATTATTTAAGTATTTTAATTTGTTTTGCTAAAAACCATTTTCCACCTTGACTTGCGGGTCTATTAAATTCTGTGTAATCTTTCATTTCAACTTGTAACCAGACTCTACCTTTATTGCTTAAATGTGGTGCATCTGGATGCTCTGTACAATGCCAAAAAGGACGTACCTTATATCCCTTTGTTGGATAAGATTTTGCATCTAACCATACATTTGCTTGTAATTTTTCACTTTTATTTATGAAAAGAGATGTAATTTCTCCTGATTTAAGTTGTCTAAATAACTTATATACTATCATTTCTTTAAATCGTTATCAAGTTTATTTAATATTTCCACTCTTGCATTTTCTATTTTATACATAATTAAAGCACCAATAGATCCCATAAAAAAGGAATCAGTTGGATGAATAATAGTAAATATCATTAAAATAATTACTAAAGATAAGTAAAATAAACTGTAGTCTTTTGTTTTCATGTTATGTATTTTTATTTTGAAAGTTAAATATAATATAAATTCTTGATAAATAAAAATATTTAATGAATATTTTTTTCAAAAAATTAAAACAACTTATATTATTTTTTATATAAAATTTATATAATGATTAATCATGAAAGATTTTAGAAAAACAGAAAATGGATTTTTTATTTGTGAAGAATGTGGGATAATAACTAAAAGAAAATCTGGGTTAAGTAAACATATTAATATTCATCATATTAATGTAAAAACATATTTTGATAAATGGATAAAAGATATCGATGATGATAAATGTAAAATATGTAAAAAAGAAACTAAATATCTTAACATAAAAACTGGATATAAAAATACTTGTTGTAAAAAATGCGAAAATTTATATAAACATAATAGAACAAAAGAAGAGTGTATTAAAAAATATGGAGTAGAACACCCTTTGCAAGATATATCTATAAATGAAAAACAAAAACAATCAATGATAAATGTTTGGGGTGTAAGTAATCCTGGCCAATCAAATGAATTAAAATTAAAAAAGAAAAAAACTTTTGTATTAAGATATAAGTGTGAAAATCCTTTACAAATTAAAACAATATTTTATAAAACTCAAATATCTGGATATAATTGTAAATTATTCAAAAATACTACTATTTATTATAGAGGCTCATATGAATTAGATTTTTTAGAAAAATATTATGACATATACCCCGATATTGAAAACGGTCCATCTATTAAATATAAAATCGGTGTAAAAAATAAAATATATTATCCGGACTTTTTTATTCCGTCATTAAATCTTATAATTGAATGTAAAAATTCGTATTTAGCTAAAAAAGATAAAAAACTTATAAAGATTAAAGAAAATGCATGTATTGAAAACGGTTTTAATTATTGTATTATAATAAATAAACAATATGAAAATTTAAGATGGCTCAAGAATTAATCCTATTCCTGAAATATTTTTTATATTTAATTTTATTTTATTTTCTTTAAATGTCTTTCGTAAATAAGATAAATAAACATCACAAGATCTACCAGCAAAATAATCATTTGGTTTTCTCCAAACTTTTTCAAGTATAACTTCTTTTCTTACAACTTGTCCGTAATTTATTGCTAATACTTCAAGTATACTACCTTCTTTAGGAGAAAGCTCTTTAACTTCTTTTCCGTTATAAGAAAGAATTCTACGAGTTGGATCATAAACACATTTTGCAAATTCAATTTTATCATGCATTTTAACTGTAAGTTTCTGAAGAACTTCAAATGTTTTTGTGTATGAAAGAATATTATGTACAACTGATTTGACAAATACATTATATGCAGCATCTCCTTCAAATTTCATGGGTTCATTCACATAAATATCAGCAGGAACAGTAAAAGTTAATTCATTTACAATAATTCCTATGATAGGAGTATATGGCGTACTTTTTTTAATAAAACCTACAGCCTTTTTGAAAAATAGAGTATCGTTTGATAAAATATAAGCTTCTGCACTGCCTTGCTCAATTTGTTCAAATAAAACATGTTCCATTTTTGCCCCAATTATTTCGTGGCCAGATTCTTTTGCGAATCTTATAAACATATTTAACAAATCAGTGTTTTCTGTATTCACTACAATTTTCATATGTATTTTGTTAATTTATAATGCAAATATAAACAAAATCTTTGAATTAAAAAAATATTTGTTAAAAATTAATTAAGATTTAATGTTAATGTTTTGTTAATGTTCTTTTATGTAATGAGAAATTACACTTACAAGTGCATCAGATTCTTCTTGAGTAAATTCTCCATTTTTTACGGCTTCTGTCATTCTTTTTTTCACATCTCTAAGATATAAAAAATCGCTTAATTTTTCAAATATGAATATTAATATACATAATCCGGTAATAGACATTGTGATAATAAATAAAATGTTATTCATTGTTATAATATTAAATTAAAATCCTAAGTGTTTTCTACGAACATATTCAAGATCATATGAAGTTGTTGTTAATGGAAATTCTGGATTATTAAAAGGATAATGCCATGGCCACATAGTCCTCCAATGTACTCCCCATTTTTTAGTAAGATATTCAAAATTTATAATATTTACTTCATTTATTCTATTCCATAAAGCTTCATCACATCTTTTCGTTTGAGCTCCTGTTTTATAATAATCTGTTCCTCCGCCATGATAATATACATGATCAAGCCCCATTACTCTTTTTATTGGATTATGTTTAAGTCTCATTATATAATCAGCATCTTCTCCATATGCAGGATATAAATTTTCATCAAATAATCCATATTTTTGAACGACCCAATCTTTTATAAGAAAAAGTTCCCAAGATCCAACTTCAGGAAAATCTCCAGGAGAACTATGAACTATACCTACTTCAGGATCACTTGCTTTTTCCATCATTTCATCTAAAAATCCCGGTGTAAATTCAATATCATGATTACAAATTATCCAATAAGGAGCATTCATAAAACATTTTATTATTAAATTCCATGCGCCAGAACATCCTACATTTGCGGGCATATGCGTAACAATTATATTTTTAATATAAGGATGTGGAATTTTTGCAATATTATCAAGTTCTTCAATTAATTGACCACGACCGTTATTATCAAATATTACTAGTGTATCAGTAGGATAATCAACACTATCGATTAATTTTTGTATCCAATGTGGTCCATTAACTATGGCAGTTCCTATTACAGGAATAGATGTATTCATAAATTAATTTATTAAAAACCTAAATATTTTTGTCTCATAAAATAAATGTCAAATGAATATGTAGTTAATTGCATTCTTGGATCATTGAAAGGTGTTTGATATGGATTAGTTTCCCAGTCATATCCCCATTTTCTATCAATGTAATTAAGATTTAGACTATTTACATATTTTAATTTTTCTGATAAAGAAGGATCACTTTTTTTAGTATTTTCGCCTGTTTTATAATAATCAGTGCTTAATCCGTGATAATAAGGCTTACTTAATTTATATATAGCTTTTAATGGATATATTTTTAATCTTATAGCATAATCTAAATCTTCACAATAAGCAGGATACAAATTTTCATCAAATAAGCCTCTATATTGAATACTCCAATCTCTGATTAAAAATAAGTCATAACTTCCATCTCCAGTATCACCCGGTTTTCCAAAAATTATACCTACATCTAAATGTTTATTTGCGGTTTCTACCATTTCTTCTAAAAGTCCTGATGAAAATGATATATCATGATTACAAAAAATCCAGTAAGGAGCATTCATATAACATTTTATAGTTAAATTCCATGATGCTGCTAAACCTATATTAGCAGGCATATGTGTTACTGTAATTTTTTTAATAAACTTATGAGTCATTTTTTTCATATTATCTAACTCTTCGTCTATTTCTCCTCTGCCATTGTTATTAATAATGACAAGATTATCTACTGGATAATCTATGCTTGCAATTAAACGATATAACCAATATGGATCATTAACTATTGCAGTGCTTATTACTGGTATTGACATAATTAAAAAAATTAGTGAATTATAATATATATAATCACTAAAAAATAGAAGTTTCCGGCGGGGTAGGTCTATATCATGTATGCCGGAAACTTCTGAAAAATATTATATTACTTTGAAAAGAAAAAGAGAAAAAGATAATAAACAAATTCCTAATAAAGTTAGATAACCTATTCGTATAGGTCTTTTGAAATCTGCCCACTCTTTTGATAACTTTTTCATTACAATATAATAGCTTATGCCTACTATTGTTAAGAGTACTACTAAATTTAGTAATTGAGGCAAAATGCTTCTTAAAAAGTCCATAATTTTAATTATTAAAGTTAGCGAATTTTACGAATAAGAATGTGTTTAGAAAGAACCATATATACGTTACAAGATTCAGTGATGTTGTAAACATGAAGTTCATTTTTAACTTTATCAATTCCTTTAATTTGTACAAGGTCATTAGCGTGAGTAATATAAACTCCGTCTTTTTTCAATTCGTCTACTGGAAGAGATGGGTCTTTAAGTATTGGTTTCATATTGTAAATATTAAATTAAAACTTCAAATTATTTGCTCCAATATATAGATTCGAACTATAAGCCTTTTCAGGTTCCTGGCCTCTATTTGGGCTCTCATCCAAATGAGTAAAGGAGTATATTTTTAATTTTAAAGAACTGTTGTATTAATTATAGTGTAAATATAATACAAATATTTGATACAAAAAAATATTTTTCCATTTATTTTAACAAAATCTTAATTATTTTTCTACAGCCATTAAAAGTTCAAGATCTTTAAAAACTGCTTCTACTATTTTTATTTTATCTTTATAAGCTGAAATATGAGCATCCATTACAGTTGTTAAATAATCTGCGCCTGTTTGTTTTTTAAGTTTTTCTATTTCAGCAATAGCATTTTCATATACAGTTATTAAACTTGTATATTTCTCAATGATTCTTTCGTACTCTTCTTTTTGTGTCATGATATTTTTATTTTAATCGATTAAAAAATAATTCTGGTTTAAGTATTTCTTCTACAGTTGGAGGTTTATTATGAGCTAATATTTGTATTCCTTTTTTGAGCCCATATTTATCTAAAAAATCTCGTAAAAAATAATAAGAATAAACATATTTATTATTCACTTCATTATTTTTATCTAATAAATCTTCTATAGTTTGAGGAATTTGAATTTTATCTAATGGTGAACATTCCTTTAAATGATACACAACATATTCGCACGTACCTTCTTCTATAAAATCTGCACTAAATTGAGAATTATAGGTTGAAACTGTTCTTAATATTTGATATTCTGGAGAAACTGATAAACTATCATTTTTCATCAGTATTGTTAGCTGATGAAAATATACGTGTGTTAATTCATGAAATACAACTGCTTTAACACTTCTTTCTCTATATGAAGTTAGCATTTTTCGAAATTTAGATAAATCTTTATATTCATAACAAAGATATTTTTCTCTATTGGTTATAGCTATATCATTAGGAGGATAAAATTCGCCTAAATTATCTTCAGGAGAATCACCCAAGTCATCGGTATAAAGATTAACATCATATAATGTATCTATTTTATATTCATATTCTTTAATAAGACTTTCATTATTATCTTCAATATATTTTGTTATTCCATATCTTGAAGGTGCATGAAGATTATTATACATAATATCCTTTTGAAAAGGAGATATCATAATAAGCCATAAAATAAAAATACCTACAAGATTATTGATACTATTCATATATATTTTTTACAAATATAAACCAAATTCTTGAATAAAAAAAATATTTTTATATTTATTTTAGTAACTATACCATTTTAATATACGTGTCGCGCGAGGGTTTTTATGATTCAGTCTAGAGTATCTGCATTCCTAGAGGGCTTTAGTCTTCAGTTATATGCAGTCAGTGAAAATAGTTTCGCACCAAAATTAATGTTCTGTTAAAAATAATTTAAAAATAAATGCATAAATATTTTTTTATTACATTAATATTGTTTATATTTGTTCTCAACATAAATATATAAAGTAATGAATGCAATACTAAACAAATAAACAAGATGGAAGTAATTAACAAATTAATATTCAAAAAGGCTTCAGGGGAAGTCGTTGATAATGTAGAAAAATATGTTAAGGATTGGACTAAAGAAAATCCTTATGGAAAAATTATTGTTGGATGTGATAGTCAAGTACATGGACGCAGAATCAAATATTCAATAATTATTTGTATGCATTTTATTGACAGAATGCAGGTTGGTCACGGATGTCACTTATTAATATGTGATATTTGGGAAAAACGAATGAATAAATCTCAAGTTGATGAAATGCCATCTAAACTTTGGAAAGAAGCTGAATTTGCATTACAGACTGCAGAATTGGTAAATGGAACAGATGAATACTTCAAAAATCATATAGAAGTTCATTTGGATTTTAATTCAATTGCTGAATCTAATTCACATCAAAATCTATCCAATAGAATGTATGCATCTGGTATAGGATTGCTAAGTGGATATGGATATAAGGTTTTTGGAAAGCCTTTCGCAAAAATTTCCTCAAACTGTGCAGACCATTTCTGCAGATAATTCAAAAGCCCGTATTTCTCGGGCCTTTTTTAATTTTAATATAGATGAATAAATATAATAAAAGGCCATGAAAAAACTTCTTATTATTTTATTATTATCTTTAAGTTTAATATCTTGCAGTAAATATTATACAATGGTTATCTATGATAGAACGTATCCTGCGGCAGATTCTGAAATAGCATATGCAGATTTATATCAACATTTGAAATCATATAATATGGAATCTATTCCACTTGATAAATGGATTTATAATGACATGCAACATGATACTATTCATATTACTCAAAAAATGGCAGCAAAAGAAATAGGTAAAAAAGATAATGTATTATTTGTATTTACAGAATTTAAGTATCCAAAATCTTCATATTATAAATTTGTTATAAGATATACAGGAAAAAAGTACTAAATTATTTTTTTATATCAAGTATTTTGTTTATATTTGTATAATGAAAATCTTAATCACAGGAAGAAGAAATTTTAATAAAATGATGGAATACAATGGTATCACTGATGCTAATGTAGAACAACATGATGATACTATGTTTATTTCAATCGTAAGTCCCGTAGAACCAGATTTATCTAAAAAAGATAATTCAGATTCCTATTTCAAAGAATGCCATTCAAATGTAAAAGTAATGTCTTTTGGAGATTATATGGATAGTGAAGCTAAAAGCAATCCTAATGTATTCACAAAAGAACAGGCTAAGGAACTTTATGAGTTTATTATTAAAAATAAAGATAAGAAAATGGCCATTTTGCACTGTGGCGCTGGAATTTCAAGAAGTGGAGCAATCGGCACTTTCTTATTTGAAAATTTTGGTGATGGCAATTACGAAGAATTCAAAAGAAAAAATCCTCAAATTTGTCCTAATCCAAGAGTTCTTAGATTACTTAATGAATGTAAGAAATGATATTAACAGAAGATCAATTACTGATGTTAAATAAATGTGTAGCTCAGGGGCCTATAGATAAGGCCTCTGTAGTTATATTTGGCAATGAGTTTGGAACTGCTGGTGGAGAAGGTGATACTGAAAGATGTGTTAATAGATTTATGCATGAATTTGCCACAAGAAAATTATTACAAATAGGTGAAGGATTTTCAACAATAGAAATAGACTCGCCACCTGTAAACTCAACTTTTCTTCAGTTCATTTCAAGATTTATGTTAGCACGTAAATATAAAGATGAAAGATTTTTCGGTGAGTTGTCAGAAGAAGGAAAAGTAGTTCTTAATAAGTATATAATGTATGACCTTTATAGAAAAGATAGTGCTATAATAAATCTCAGACCACTACCGCGTCACACAGAAAGGCATTGGGACTACTCTAATATAGATGAAAAGGAATATAATAGGCAATACAATTTTAGCCTTAAGAAGCCTTTGAATGACAAGTATAAAGAGATAAGATTGACAGCTATGAAAGAAGCTTTTCAATTAGCCAAGAATGCTTTGATATTAGGATCAGGCGATAAAGATAATAAAAAGAAATTTTTTGAAACGATATATCCTGATATTAAATTTGAAGAATACATATTACTTGGAAATGTAAAGATATACGTATCAGAATTTCCTAAAATAATTCTTTCAAATTACTATGATCATAGAAGTGGTGTAGGATTAAATGGATTGAAAGAAATCTATAGATTTGTTAATACCCTTTAGGTCTAGTATGAATATCACTTATACAATCGCAAACATCTAAAATATCGTCTCTTGTAAATTCACCAGGATTTTGTGCGCAATAAATTACTCCACTAAGACTGACATGACCTGGCATCTTTTTTCTTGGAGGATGTACTATTTCTGGAAAATATTTTAATGATGATATTTTATTGTCTTGAAAAGAAAAATATCCATATATTTCTCTTGGACATCCTTTTAATGATGTCATATCATTACCCATTATATTAAATTCACCATCTATCACTCCAAATTTTATATAATAGGGGAAATTTCCTAAATGCTGATTACGTAAATCTACACTACCATATACATCTATAGTTCCATCTATATTGAATGTATATTGATTTTCTGTGAAACCGTGTCTTTCAAAAAATGCAGTATTTTTACCTATGTATTTATCTAACCATCTTTTTTGAATAGTTTTTAATCCAATTCCTAAATCATGAATTGGATCGCTTTCTTCTGAAAACCTTTCAGTAATATATTCTCGTACTAATTTCAAGTTTTTTCTATAATTTTGAAGTATTCTGCCCAAGTAGAATACTTTTCGTCGCTATATAATATCGCTAATCCTAAATAATTTTTTTCTAAATTATAGCCTTTTTTTATTTCTTTTTTACAATAATTAAAAAACTCATTATCTCCAAAAAATGCTATATATAATTCTAGTGATTTAGAATGTTTTTTACTTTTAACAACTACTCCTTTTATATCTTCTTTTGCCCACGGAAGGAAATTTTTTCCAAGAGTATCAGATGGTGAAAAATACATTTTTTTAAGATTTGAGGGTGTATCTGCATTATAAAAATCTTTTTTAACTTTTATTGTATCTCCCCTTTTAATATTGCCGAATCCCATCGTTCCTATACCCATATCAGCAATAGGGTCGCTTTCTTCTGTAAATTTCTCGTTAATATTTTCTCGTACTATGCGCATCTTCTTTTTTATTTTATTTATTCCAGATTAGAATGAATAAATAAATAAAATAAATCGCGAATATGCAATTTTCAAATTTCTCTAGATTAGATGAAGGATTAGCAATCACATTATATAACACGGTTCCTATTGAAAATGTAGGAACTCTTAAGTATTTTACAGATAATTCGCAAGGTACTTTTACAAAAAAAGAATTTTGTTGGTCATTTAATAATGAGTATTGGTCTGCATGGGAAACACTTACTCAAAATGGTATATCTTCAATAAACACATATGGCAATTATTATTTATTTGTAAAAATTAGATATACATTAAGTTCTGCTGGTTCGGGAACAGTTAGCACATTTAATCTTAATTATCTTAATGGAAGTGCAACTTCTACATCTCCTGCATATTTTCACGGTGATATTGAATCACGAGATACATCTGCAGTTATTATTCATGATATTATACAATCGTTTGATGTAATTCCAATTGTTGATGCATGCACATTAAGTGGATATGTAGGTAATTATTATTTAGATAGATCACACCATAAAGGTCAACAGCCTATTACTTCTATTACGGGATTACAAAGCGCTTTGAATACTATAACAACTACTCAGGGAATACAAGGTATTCAGGGAATAATAGGAACTCAAGGAATTGAAGGGTTACAGGGAATTCAGGGTATTCAAGGAATAGGAACACCTGGAACTCAAGGTTCTCAAGGAACTCAGGGAACACAAGGAACTCAGGGAGCACAAGGCGCTCAAGGAACTCAGGGAACACAAGGAACTCAGGGAAGACAAGGTATTCAGGGTTCTCAGGGGACCCAAGGAACTCAAGGAACACAGGGTACTCAAGGAACTCAAGGTGCTCAAGGAATACAGGGAACACAAGGAACACAAGGTACTCAGGGAATTCAAGGAACACAAGGAACACAAGGGACTCAGGGAACACAAGGCACTCAAGGAATTCAAGGAATTCAAGGAATTCAAGGAATGTACGGAATTCAAGGAATACAAGGAATATCTTTTAGCGATGCATCTTTATCACTTTATGTTCCTTATACTGGAGCAACTCAAGATTTATCATTAAATAATCATTCTATAAAATCAATCGATGCAATTATATTTAATCAAAATATAACTATGCCTCGTCAAAATGGACAATTATTTTATGATACATCAAATTATACTCTTGGACTTCATACAGCTGATGATGTAACACTTCAACTTGGTCAAGAACAAGTAATGGTAGTACATAATGATACAGGAAACACTATTTATAATGGTGAAGTAGTTTATATTACAGGCACATATAATGTTGATATTCCTAATGTTGATTTAGCTAAAGCTGATATATTCAGTACCGCTGCTGCTATTGGTGTTGCAACACAAAATATTAATCCAGGAGCAATAGGATTAATAACAACTAATGGCATTGTACATGATGTAAGTACTGGAGGATATACACCAGGACAATTTTTATATTTATCAGATATAAGTGCTGGAGGTCTTACGCCAACAGCCGTTATATCACCGAGTATATGGGTAAGAGTTGCTAAAGTTATACAAGCAAGTGATACTGCTGGTTCTATATTAGTTTATGTACAAATAGGAAGATCAATTACAACATTATATGATGTTGGAATAATTAATCCTCAATTAGATGAAACTCTAAAATGGAATGGAAGCAGATGGATAAATTCTACAGGATCTACTGTATCTGCAGGTGCAGGTGTAATTTATTTTTTATCTGATGAAATTTCTGATATATCTACATATGAATCTGCATCTCACGTTCCTTCTGCTAATCCTGAAGTAATAGAATATAAAGTAATTAATTCTAGTACGCATTTAGTAATTGATAATTATGCATCAGAACCTAGTAGTGGTTTAGGAATATCTTTAATAGATGGAGGAATATGGGAATTTAATACATTTGCATCTGTTGCAGATTCATTATCAGCAACATCAGAAATAAAAACATTTGTATATAAAAGAGATTATTTAGGCGTTGAAACTTCTTTATTTAGTGTAACAACTGGAGATATAAATTCAGAAACTGTAATGCTTTATACGACTACAAGTGTACAGCCATCATTTGTAGTTAACTCAAGTGATAGACTTATATTTAGATATGAAGCATGGACTGATTCTTCTATTGATGTTTCAATTAATCTTTATCATTGTGGAAATACTAATTATACTCATATACATACACCACTTGCAACACGTCATAATGATTTGGCAGGATTACAGGGGGGATTACCTGATCAATTTTTTCATGTTAATAGAGCACAACTTACTGTAATAGAAAATACCTCTGGAGTTAATACAGGAAATCAAGATCTTAGCCCTTATGCTGTTACAGTAAATGTTAATTCATCAATAAACGATGTTAGATCAACTTATATACCAGATTCATCTTTGGGCAATGAATCATTTTATTATGATGTATCTAATTATTTACAATCAAGTGCGGGTTCAGGCGTAGGTATTGTTGGAAAATGGAAATACGAAAATATAATATCTGATGCTGATCCCGGAACAGGATATTTTAGATTAAATAATGCAGATCCTTCATTAGCAACATATGCATATATAAATAATTTTAATTTAGGTGGTGCAGATGTAAAAAATATATTATTAAAACTTAAAGTTGGTGACAATTTTTATGTTCAAAAATTACCAGATTCTGCTGAATATGCTACATATGTATTAACTGCTGATGCTTCAAGTGCAACAAGTTATATAAAATTAGCTGTTAATTCTATTAATTCATCAGGCTCATCTTTTAGTGATAAAAAGGAATTTGGTTTTATATTTTTATTTACAAGTTCGACAGTAGGAGCTCAAGGGATTCAAGGTGTACAAGGAACTCAAGGAACACAGGGTACTCAAGGGACTCAAGGAACTCAAGGTGTTCAAGGGACTCAGGGAACTCAGGGAATTCAAGGTACAGATGGAATTCAAGGTATTCAAGGTACTCAAGGAACACAAGGAACACAGGGAACTCAAGGAATTCAAGGTATAGATGGAATTCAAGGTATTCAAGGTACTCAAGGGATTCAAGGTGCCCAAGGAACTCAAGGCGCTCAAGGTATAGATGGAATTCAAGGTGTTCAAGGTACTCAAGGAACACAGGGAACTCAAGGTACTCAAGGAACACAGGGAACTCAAGGAATTCAAGGTATAGATGGAATTCAAGGTATTCAAGGTACTCAAGGGACGCAAGGTGTCCAAGGAACACAGGGAACTCAAGGAACACAAGGTGCTCAAGGAACGCAAGGAACGCAGGGAATTCAAGGAGTTCAAGGAGTTCAAGGAGTTCAAGGAGTTCAGGGAAGACAAGGAACTCAGGGTACACAAGGAACTCAAGGTGTTCAAGGAAGACAAGGAATTCAAGGAATACAAGGATTAGATGGATTATATGCTGCTCAAGGAGTTCAAGGTACTCAAGGAATTCAAGGTCCTTCAGATGGTGCACAAGGTACTCAAGGAATTCAAGGAATTCAAGGTATTCAAGGTGTTCAAGGTGTTCAAGGTGTTCAAGGTGTTCAAGGAAGACAAGGAACTCAAGGAACTCAAGGAAGACAAGGAGCTACATCAGATGCACGTGTTAAAAAGAATGTTCGTCCATACGTTGATGGTATTAATATAATAGACCAAATAGAACCTGTTATATATCAATGGAATGGTTTATTTGGAACTCCAACAGATGATAAAGATGTTGTAGGAGTAATTGGAAATGACCTTGAAAGAATACTTCCTACTGCAGTTTATAGAATTAAAGGAAAATTAGTTGAAGATGGTGTTGAATCTGAAGTAGTTCAAATTGATTATCAACCAGTTATTTTAGCTCTAGTAAATGCAGTAAAAGAATTAAGTAAAAAAGTATATAATCTTGAAAAAGAAATGAGACTTTCAAAAGGAGCTCAAGGTGTACAGGATTTATTAAAATAAATAAAAACTATGAAATTATTCGGAAAAGAAATTGGAAGAGATAAACTATTACATTTTGTTTCAGGATTTATTCTTGGAATATTAGGAATATGCATAACATTAATATTTACTTCAAAAATAATTTTATTAACTTTTTTTGGTATAGCTCTTCCAACATTTGTAGGAATATTAAAAGAGTTACGTGATAGTTATGGAGCAGGACAAGTAGAAATGCTAGATGCTGCATTTACTATATTTGGAGGTATGTTAGCGACCATATTGATTTTATTATTTATTTTATTATAAGAAATTTTAATATCATGCGAGAGAAAATATAAATATTGATAAATATAATAAAAACTATGTGTTTATTTAGAAGCAGTTCAAGTTCACAAGGAGCACAAGGTCGTCAAGGTGCGCAGGGCACACAAGGTATACAAGGAATTCAAGGTATTAAAGGTGCTCAGGGAATTTCGGGAATTTCAGGAACTACTGGCTTACAAGGTATTCAAGGATCGATTGGAGACGGTGTTACAAAATTATACGTTGACGGTTCATTGAATTCAAGAGATGCTTCAATAAATAGTATTTTTAATATCATAAATAATAAACTTGATGCAACTTCTATATTTTATACAAAAATACAATCAGATTCTTTATATTATAAAATAGTTGCAAAGCCACTTAGTTCAACTTCTCCGGGACTTGTTGGATATATAGCTTTTGATTCAAGTTATTTATATGCATGCGTATCAACAAATAAGTGGACAAGAACAGTAATGTCTGCTTGGTAAAATAAAATAAATTCAAAAGTTATACTTTTAAGGACGAGACAATCTATATGAAATCAATAATACTAAGATATTTAGGAAAGATATTAAGATTTGCCAATAAAGTTTTTAGAGTTCCTCATTATAATCTTGTTTTAGAATTTGTAACTAATGCTGGAATTGGTCAGACATTTGATGCATCAATAGGAGTAATACCAGACATTATTCTTAAATGGGATTTGGGTGATGCATCAACAGTTTTTGCAAATTCTGTAAATCATAATTATACGTATAATGGAAATAAAACTGTCAAAGTATATTCAGACAATGTAAATGATATCACTGCTATAATACAACGTGTAGGGGGTACTAGTGGTACATTTATAACAGGAACTTTAGATATATCCGCACTTACTAATTTAAATTCTTTATTTATATATGAAGCAAGTTTGAATAAAATACTTAATCCAGTTTCATCGCAAGTATTTAGATATTATAGTATATTGGATTCTGGTTTAACTGGAACTTTAGATGTTTCAGGACTTACAGGATTAGGTGGAGATTTTGAAGTTTATAATAATCCAAATCTTACACAGATACTTAATCCAGATTCATCTCAAGTATTTACGTCTTATTATGCATATGATTGTAATTTGACTGGAATTTTAGATATTTCAGGACTTACCGGATTAGGTGGAGATTTTGAAGTTTATAATAATCCAAATCTTACACAGATACTTAATCCGGATTCGTCTCAAGTATTTGAATATTATTTTGCATATGATTGTAATTTAACTAGAACATTAGATTTAAGAGGACTTATAGGATTAGGTGGACAGTTTGATGTTGCGCCAAGTCCGAATCTTATTGAAATACTTAATCCAGATTCATCTCAATTATTTACAGGATATTATGCATATGATTGTAGTCTTAATGGAACTTTAGACTTAAGAGGACTTACAGGATTAGGTGGAGATTTTCAAGTTAATAATAATCCAAATCTTACACACATACTTAATCCAGATTCATCTCAAGTATTTGTTGGTTATTATGCATATCAATGTAATTTAACAGATACTTTGGATCTTCGAGGACTTACAGGATTGGGCGGATATTTTGGTGTTGATAATAATCCAAATCTTACACAGATACTTAATCCAAATTCATCTCAAGTATTTTATTGGTATATGGCATATGATTGTGATTTAACTGGAACTTTAGATGTATCAGGACTTACAGGATTAAGTGGAGATTTTCAAGTTAATAATAATCCAAATCTTACACAAATATTTAATCCAACTTCTTCTCAAATATTTAATACTTATTATGCATATGATTGCAGTCTTAATGGAACTTTAGATGTTTCGGGACTTACGGGATTGTGTGGACGATTTCACGTTTACAATAATCGTAATTTAACTCAAATACTTAATCCAGATTCATCTCAAGTATTTACACGATATTGGGCATATCAGTGTAACTTAACTGGAACTTTAGATTTACGAGGACTTACAGGATTAGGTGGAGATTTTGAAGTTTTTGATAATCCAAATCTTACGCAGATACTTAATCCGGATTCATCTCAATTATTTACGTGGTATGTAGCATGCAATTGTAACCTAACTGGAACTCTAGATGTATCGTCTTTAAGTGGTTTAGGTGGTTGGTATCATAGATTTGATATTCATAATAATCCAAATTTAACATCTATATTATTGCCTACAGCAAGTTTAGAATTTGTATATTTTCATGCTTATGATTGTTCTTTAGATTTATTTACAGTTAATGATATATTTGCTAAATTAAATACATGGTATAGCAGTAACACTCCAACGTATTCATTGTATGTAAATCTAAGCGGCGGCAAAAACATGCCGCCTACAGGAAGCTATTCTAATTCTGATATAGTTAGCTTATATTCTATATTTGCGGGTGCTGGACAGACTCTTGAAATAATTATAAATCAAGAAGAATTTATAACTAAGTGGAAGACAGACAATGATGGCTCAACAAACTCGACATCTATAGGTATTCCAACTACAGGTTCGGGATATGACTGCAGTATCTTTTGGGGTGATGGCAGTATAGGTAGTTATACTGGGTCACCCGAATTAATAACTCATGATTATGGAGAAGCTAGTACATACACAGTTAAAATCTCGGGAACATTTCCAAGGATATTCTTTAATTATGAAAATGACTGTCTGAAGTTAGTGGAATTAGTAAACTGGGGTGTAGGTGAGTGGGACTCAATGGAAGCAGCATTTGCTGGATGCGAGAACATGGTCGCAACTTACGTAGATGTGCCAAGAACATCGAGCGTAACTAATATGGTAGCGATGTTTGATAGTTGTTATTTATTTAATGGAAAAGTAGATTTTGATACATCTAATGTAACAAATATGGATGGCATTCTTTCTTCATGTTATCTATTTAATCAATCAGTATCAAAATTTAATACATTAAATGTAACAAATATGTTTATGATGTTTAATTATTGTTTTGCATTTAATCAATTAGTTTCAAATTTTGACACATCTAATGTAACTAATATGGCAGCGATGTTTAATAGTTGTTATTTATTTAATCAATCTGTTTCCAATTTTGATACATCAAAAGTAACACGCATGGATTATATGTTTGCTTATTGTTTTGCATTTAATCAATTAGTTTCAAATTTTGACACATCTAATGTAACAAATATGGATGGCATTCTTTCTTCATGTTATCTATTTAATCAATCTGTTTCCAATTTTGATACATCAAAAGTAACACGCATGGATTATATGTTTGCTGGTTGTTATGTATTTAATCAATCACTTGTTAATTTTGATACATCGAAAGTAATAGATATGCAATATATGTTTTATGATGCTTCTTCATTTAATCAATCATTGGCTACTTTCAATGTTCAAGATGTGTCTTACATGGATGATATGCTCAATGGCGCTAATGCATGGTCCACACCTAACTATGACTCTACACTTATTGCTTGGGCAGGTGAAACAAGTACTTATACTGATAATTTTGAATCGTATGCAGTAGACACATCACTTGCAGGAAATAGCAGATGGTTTGAATTGGATAATTGGTTATCTCCTATGATTAGAGATGTTAGTTCTAATAAAGTAATATCATTTGAAGAAGATTGGCGCATTTCAGGTATAGATGTATCATCTAAAGATATTGCTGTTAGCTTTAAGTTTATATCAACATACACAGAAGAAACTACATATTTTATGATTTCTATATTTGGTAATATTGAATATACATCTGCAGGGATATGGTTAGTTTGGGCAAATGATGGTGTGTATGTTTATTTTAGAATGTTCGGAGAGTCAGCAGCATATGGACAGTTATTAAGAACTATTCCATATAATAATGGTGATATTGTAACTATCACTAAAAATGGTAGTTATGTTAATTTTTATTGTAATGGCGTAATTGATTCTTCTTTTGGTCAACATAGCCTGCATCCTGAGTGGGGAGATAAAGGAGAATACATTATATCTAACATAGATACTAGTAATGGAGTAATATGGATTGAAGGAACAGAAAATGCTGGGCATAGTTTTCAAGTTGATGATTTTTCTATAATTGCAACAAATCTTCAACCCAATGTTAACTTTCATGCTGGAGATGCTATGTATACTTGGGGAGCTCCAACAGTTTCAAGAGGAATTTTGACAAGCCCTCCTAACAATTGGACAATTACAGATGGTGGTCAATTACCAATTTTTCAATTTGTGACTAATGCATCAACTGATATATTTGACCCATCTATTGGAGTTTCTGCAGGAACTTTAGTATGGGATTTAGATGATGCATCTTCAGCCGTAGTTGCAAATAGTTTAGAACATACATATACAAGTGCAGGAAATAAAACCGTGACAATATATGCAGGAAGTGTTAGTGAGTATAGCAGTATTACTTCCATAGAAATAAATACAGATAATATAGTAGGAGTTTTAGATATTTCATCATTTTATAATTTAGGAAGTTGGTTTACTGCTAGTCGTAATTCACTTCTTACACATATACTTAATCCAGATTCATCTCAGGTATTTGATATAGGATATGCTGCATATGGTTGTGATTTAACGGGAACTTTAGATGTATCAGGACTTACAGGATTAGGTGGATATTTTGATGTTGATAGTAATTCAAATCTAACTCAGATACTTAATCCCTTTTCATCACAAGTGTTTACATATTATTATGCGTATAGTTGTGATTTAACTGGAACTTTAGATTTACAAGGACTTACAGGATTAGGCGGAGAGTTTCAAGTTTTTAATAATTCAAATTTAACTTCTATACTTAATCCAGATTCATCTCAAATATTTGATGGATATTCAGCAAGAGATTGTAGTTTAGCCGGAACTTTAGACTTAAGAAGTTTAACAAATTTAGGTGGACTTACTCAATGGATTGAATTCGAAAAGAATTCTAATCTTACACAGATACTTTTTCCGAATTCGCCTCAACCTATTAAAGAAGGATTAAGTGCTTGGAATTGTAATCTAACTGGAACACTAGACATATCAGGACTTACGGGATTAGGTGGATGGTTTTCTGTTAGTTCTAATCCAAATCTAACTCAGATACTTAATCCAGTTTCATTTCAAATCTTCACCTGGTATTCTGCACGTAATTGTAATTTAACTGGAACATTAGATTTAACAGGACTTACGGGATTAGGAGGAGTTTTTCACGCTGATAGTAATTCAAATCTTACACAAATACTTAACCCCGATTCATCTCAAATATTTAATACTTATTTTGCATATAATTGTAATTTAACTGGAACTTTAGATGTATCAGGACTTACAGGATTAAGTGGAGATTTTCAAGTTAATAATAATCCAAATCTTACACAAATACTTAATCCAGATTCATCTCAAGTATTTATATATTATTATGCATATAATTGTAGCTTATCAGGAACTTTAGATGTATCTGGACTTACAAGTTTAGGCGGAGAATTTGATGTCTATAATAATCCAAATCTTATACAGATATTATTTCCAGATTCATCTCAAGTATTTACAGATTTTGCATTAAGTTCTAATAATCTAACTGGAACCTTAGATTTAACAGGGCTTACAGGTTTTTGTAAATGGTTTTATGCGCATAATAATCCAAATCTTATACAAATACTTAATCCAGATTCATCACAAATATTTGAAATTTATTGGGCACATGATTGTAATTTAACAGGAATATTAGATGTTTCATCACTTACTGGATTAGGGGGAGATTTTAAAATTTATAACAATTCAAATCTTACTTCAATATTATTACCAACAATAAATCAAGAATTTACAACATTTAATGCTAATAACTGTGCTCTAGATGCATCTGCTGTCGATGATATTTTATATAAACTTGATACTTGGTATTCTAGTAATCCGCCAACAACTACTTTAACACTTAATCTTGCTGATGGTAATAACATGTCACCTACAGATGGAAGTTCTAATGCAAATCTGATTCACTTACAATCTGTGTTTACAAGTGCTGGAAAAACTTTAAATGCAAGTATAAACGATTATATATTTAAGCTTGTAACAGATGCTTCATCAAGAGCATTTGACCCAACAATAACTACTTCTGCTGGAACTCTTCACTGGGATTTAGGAGATGGTTATATAATAGATTCAAATAATTTTAGTTATAATTATACATTACCTGGAAATAAAACTGTTAAAGTGTATAAAGGAACAACTAACGGAAGATCTGGTATTACACAAATAATACTTGACGAGGATAATTTAATTGGAACTTTAGATTTAAGAGGACTTACAAAATTACAGGGATATTTTACTGTTGCTTATAATTCAAATCTCACACGGATACTTAATCCAGTTTCATCAGAAGTATTTACTACTTATCATGCGTATTTTTCTAATTTAACTGGAACGTTGGATGTTTCAGGACTTACAGGATTAGGAGGATATTTTAATGTTGGAATTAACCCAAATCTTACACAGATACTTAATCCAGTTTCATCTCAATTATTTAATGAATATTATGTATATTCATCTAATTTAACTGGAACGTTAGATTTACGAGGACTTACGGGATTAGGTAAAGAATTTGCTGTTGGTAATAATCCAAATCTTACACAAATACTTAATCCAGATTCATCACAAGTATTTACAGGTTATGCTGCGCAGGCGTGTAATTTAACTGATACTTTAGATTTAAGAGGACTTACGGGATTGGGAGGGCGTTTCAGTATTAGTACTAATCCTAATCTTACTCAAATACTTAATCCAGATTCATCTCAAGTATTTATTACTTATATAGCATATGGTTGTAATTTAACTGGAACTTTAGATGTAACAGGACTTACAGGATTAGGTGGAGAGTTTAAAGTATATAATAATCCAAATCTTACACAAATACTTAATCCAGATTCATCTCAAGTATTTACTGGTTATGATGTAGATGCTTGTAATCTAACTGGAACCTTAGATTTAAGAGGACTTACAGGATTAGGTGGATACTTTGATGCTACTAATAATCCAAATCTTACTCAAATACTCAATCCCGTTTCATCTCAAACATATGAATATGGTTATTATGCTTATGATTGTAATTTAACAGGTATTTTAGATGTTTCAGGACTTACTGGATTAGGCAGAGATTTTCAAGTTTATAACAATTCAAATCTAACATCGATATTATTACCTACTATAAATCAAGAATTTAGTCAATTTCATGCTTACGATTGTTCTTTAGATTCATTCACAGTTAACGATGTATTTGCAAAATTTGATACTTGGTATTCTAGCAATCCGCCAACGCAAAGTTTACAAATTTATTTGAAAGGTGGAAATAATGCATCTCCAACAGACGGATCTTCTAACACAAATATCGTTCATTTAGAATCTATATTTAGTGGAGCTGGAAAAACATTTACTTATAATATCAACTGACATCAATCAACCAAATAAAAAGAAATATATAAAATAAATTAAAGTAATTTTTTCTATAACTTAAGTAACTTTCATTCAAATTGATAACACAGAATCTTACTTTTTATAGAGTCCATCTGAAAAACTTTAAAAAGAGAACTTTCTTCTAAAGAAACTCGATACTTCAGTTTCGAGTTTTTTGTGTGCTTAAACAGTTCTGTCCAGTCTTTAACTTCTTTGCCCAATTGTTTCTTCCATAGATTATTGAGTAAAGTTTTGATAGAAAATTCTGGATAAAATTGTTTATTTTTTAAAATTATGACGTTAAATCCTCTTCTTGCTATCTCAAGTGACGCATTAATTGGATCAAAATAACTATATTGTGTATTGCCAATTATTGATGTGTACATCGGATTCACTTTAAAAACTTTCATTCCTAAGTTAGTTACACGCTTTGTCAAGTTCTTAATGAAATAGTCTCTTTTCCATAAGTTTTTAGTGAGTCTGTTAAGTATATGACTTTTATCTAAATTGGCTTTGGCGAGGTTCTTAAGATCCTCAACAAAGACGAAACGACATTTGAATTGTTTTGCAAGTAAACTTATATGTTTAGCTGCTAATATAGTTTCATGCTTGAGCTTGTTATTAAGATATTTAAAACGTTTACTGTCAGAACTGTTATTTTCATTTAAAATTTTATCAATTAATAACTTAAAGTCAAAACACTGAGTATGCAATATCATCTCATTCTCTTTAATAGAAATTCCTATATAATTAGGATTTAAATCAATACCCATGTAAACTTGTTGGTTTAATTCTACTTTTTCTTTGAGTTCTTCATAAGTAAAATAAACATAAGATTCATTTAGCCTTACACCTACAGTCAAATCATTAGAACTTGACATTTGTTCAATAAACTGAAGTTTTTGACGATAGTTCTTTTTCATTGGTTGAAGATCAAGACTTAAATGTTTAGTTCTATTAATTTTAAAAACAAGTTTATTTTCAGAAAGCATTCTTAGATCAAAACTTCTATTACCTCTTTGAAGTTTTTCTCCTTGAGCATTGATTGATAGTAACCGTTTCTTTTTAATTTCTTCTTTAGATATTTGGTTTTTAATTCGTTGAGCAAAAACTTTTGTACCACCAAAAATAACTTTTTTGTCTTTGTTCTTTTTCAATACTGCTAAACCTTCTAAGATTGCACATTGTGTTAACCAACAGCCTAAATCTTGAACGTTGTTAAGATTTTTAAGCTCAACTCTAATGTTCTTTTGTGAAAACCCCTCTTTGGCTCTATTATAAGCAGATTTAACGATAGAAGAATATTGATGTCTTAAATCATTAATTATTTTAGAATTCTCTTCAGAAGTTTTATATGGAACTTTAATAGTTATCAATTTAAACTTGGGCTGTATCTTCTTTATTTATATATTCGTTTTCTTCTTGAAATTTAATATAATATCTTTATCTTTAGTTAATTCTTATTGGATGTATTTTTCTTTATTTACCAGATAAAACGTATGTAATGAAAATATTTTTAATAAAGAGTCTATAACGGCTCTTTTATTTTGAATAAATAAATAAAATTAATATATTTCATGCAATACGTATTTAATGATCGACGTACATTTATTACTACTATAGAATTTCGAAATACGGTTCCTATCTTAAATATAGAAAGGCTCCGTTCGTTTCGTGAAGAGGGTGTTACAGGAAATTTTACTAAAAAAGAATTTCGCTGGTCTTTTGATAACGTTTCTTGGCAGCCTTGGCAAACACTTACTCAAGCGAATTTATGTGCTATTAATTTTTTAGATCAAAATTATTTCTATCTTCATATTAAATATACTCGTGCTACTGTTATTTCTGGAAACATAAATTCTTTTTATATTACTTATGATTCTCGACAAATAACTCCGCCATCGCCTCTTGATGCATCAATTATAGATGCAGATCTTTTACAAGGAGAAGATGGTGCTTATTATCTTAATTTACATAATCATTATGGCGGATTATCTGCGGGTACTTTGGATGTTCATAATATAGGTTCTGGTATAGGAGTATGGAGTAATACAGTATTTGATCCTTCAATTACTAATATCTATTTAAGAAGTATTACTGGAGAAGGCGCAGCAGAAGTTAATTTACAAGGAAATAATATTGTTGTTAGTATAAATGCTTCTTTTGGCGGAGAAGTAAATGTAGGAAGAAATGAAGGATCTGGAGATGTAAGTATTTATTTAGGAAAAGAACTTTCAGATCTTCTTTTTAGAACATTTAAGGGTAGTGATCGTATTATAGTTTCTTATTTTGATCCAAGTACAATTCAACTAGATGCATCATTAGGTGATTTAGTTTCTTATTCATATATAGATGGTTCTTTATTAGAACGTGATATATCAATAGGTAACATTTATAATAATGGAGTTATCGCCGGCATATATCTCCGCGAATCTTCAATAGGAACGGGATTTACGTGGACAAATGGCTATCTTGATGTTAGTGGAGGAGGCGATGTCACTAAAGTATACGTAGACGGTTCTTTGAGTGCACGAGATATATCGATAGCCTATATTGTAAGTAACTATATACCTAATGCTTCTTTAAGCTCAGATTTTCAGTGGATTGATGGTTCTTTGTTTATATCGACCAGTGCTCAGGGAATTCAAGGAACACAGGGAACTTCAGGAATTCAAGGAACACAGGGAACTTCAGGAATTCAAGGAACACAGGGTATTGATGGCTCTCAAGGTGCTCAAGGAATTCAGGGTATTCAAGGAATAGGAACACCTGGAACTCAAGGAACTCAAGGAACTCAAGGTGCTCAAGGAATTCAGGGTATTCAAGGAATAGGAACACCTGGAACTCAAGGAACTCAAGGAACTCAAGGTGCTCAAGGAATTCAGGGTATTCAAGGAATAGGAACACCTGGAACTCAAGGAACTCAAGGAACTCAAGGAACTCAAGGTGCTCAAGGAATTCAGGGTATTCAAGGAATACAGGGTATTGATGGCTCTCAAGGTTCTCAAGGAATTCAAGGTATTCAAGGAATAGGAACACCCGGAACTCAAGGAACTCAAGGTATAATTGGAACTCAAGGTGCTCAGGGAATAATTGGTTCTCAAGGAACACAAGGTGCTCAAGGTATAACTGGAACTCAAGGAACACAAGGTATAACTGGATCTCAAGGTACACAAGGAATTCAAGGTATTCAAGGAACTCAGGGAACTCAAGGAACACAAGGAGCGCAAGGATATCAAGGAACTCAAGGAACACAAGGAGCGCAAGGATATCAAGGAACTCAAGGTATAACTGGATCTCAAGGAATTCAAGGTATAACTGGATCTCAGGGAACTCAAGGTGCTCAGGGAACTCAAGGTGCTCAGGGAATTCAAGGAATTCAAGGAATACAGGGAATTCAAGGAATACAGGGAACACAAGGTGCTCAAGGTATAACTGGAATACAAGGAACACAAGGTGTTCAAGGAATACAGGGAACACAAGGTGCTCAAGGTATAACTGGAATACAAGGAACACAAGGTGTTCAAGGAATAGATGGTACTCAAGGTATTCAAGGTATTCAAGGAATAATAGGAACTGGATCTCAAGGTACACAAGGAATTCAAGGTACAATTGGAGAAACTGGCGCAGCAGGAACGGGTTTATATAACAGAGGAAATTGGGAACCTTCAACATATTATCAAGGAGATTATACATTTTATGAAGCTTCTACTGGAAGTTCTGTAATTTCTATGTGGATTATTAATATTGATACTTCTTCATATAATTCTTTTGTAGAACCTTATATTGATTCTTCTGTTTGGATAGAATTTACAGCTCCTCAAGGTGCTCAAGGAACTCAAGGAACTCAAGGTGCTACTGGTTCTCAAGGAATACAAGGAATTTCAGGTATTCAAGGCATAGATGGATTACAAGGTGTTCAAGGAACTCAAGGAATACAAGGAATACAAGGTGCCATTGGTTCTCAAGGCATTCAAGGTCAACAAGGAATTCAAGGAACTCAGGGAATACAAGGTGCTCAAGGCATTCAAGGAACTCAGGGAACCCAAGGAATTCAAGGAACACAGGGAACACAAGGAACTCAGGGAATACAAGGTGCTCAAGGCATTCAAGGAACTCAGGGAACCCAAGGAACTCAGGGAACCCAAGGAATTCAAGGAACACAGGGAACACAAGGAACTCAAGGAACTCAAGGAATACAAGGAACTCAAGGAACTCAAGGAATACAAGGAACTCAGGGAACACAAGGAACACAAGGAACTCAAGGAACACAAGGTGCTCAAGGCATTCAAGGAACTCAAGGAACACAAGGAACTCAAGGCATTCAAGGAACTCAGGGAACACAAGGAACTCAAGGAACGCAAGGAACTCAAGGAATTCAAGGAATAACAGGCTTGCTTAATGATGTTTCTATTAACGCAATTTATACATATGATGATAGAAGATGGATAGATATAAATCGCACAGGTTTTATAAATGAAGATTTAGTTAGTGTTGGATTTGACCCGTCAACTTATGTAGTTACTTTACAACCTGTTGGAGGTCCAACATGGACTTTTATGAAAGCTGGTATAGAATATACTGTAACTGGCGATGTTTCTGTTCTTGTAGGAAACCCTCCTCCTAAAGGAATAAATTATATTGTTATAGATAATATAAATGGAACATTATCTTGTTCACAAATAGGTTGGTCTTTATTAGATTCAACTCTTCCCGTATGTACACTTTTATGGGATTCTTCTAATTCTCCAACATATCAATTTGCAGAAGAACGACATCAATCTTTAATGGATAGAAGAACTCATGCGTATCTTCATTTTACAATAGGAACAAGATTTATGAGTGGTGGAGTTCTTTCAGGACCAACAGTTGGTCCTGCGAATACAAACGTAGCAAATACATTTGGTATTAGTGTAACAAGTATTGCAGATGAAGATATGTTTGAAAATCTTCCAGCTTTAACAAGACCAGATGGAAGTTCAAATGCGTATACAATTTTTTATAGAACAAACGCATCAACATGGTCATGGATAGATTCATCAGTACCTTATTTATGGGGGGCAAATAATAGAATCTTATATGATAATGGTGTAGGAGTAATGACTGACGCTCCAAATACAAATAATAGATGGTATAATTATTATGTTTTATTTACAAATTTATCAGGAAGAGCAAGATATAGTTTAATTTCGGGACGAAATGTCTTTACATCATTAACACTTGCACAAGCTGAAGATCCAAGAAATTTTGACATGACAGGATTTCCTATAGTAGAAAGTGTTATTGGATATCAGTTTTCTTGGCAATATGTAAATACTAATACAAATTTAGGAAAAGTTTATTTAGCAGCAACACCTGTAAAAATTAATGCTGCAACGATAACAGCAGTAGGTTCAGCTTTGGGCGCTCAGGGTGCTCAAGGAATTCAGGGAATAGATGGTGCTCAAGGTATTCAAGGTATAACTGGTATTCAAGGTGCTCAAGGAATTCAGGGAATAGATGGTGCTCAAGGTATTCAAGGTATAACTGGTATTCAGGGAACACAAGGAATTCAAGGAACACAAGGAACTCAGGGAACACAAGGTGCTCAAGGAATTCAAGGAACACAAGGTCAACAAGGCATTCAAGGTCAACAAGGCATTCAAGGTCAACAAGGAATCCAAGGAACTCAGGGAACACAAGGTGCTCAAGGAATCCAAGGCCAACAAGGCATTCAAGGCCAACAAGGCATTCAAGGTCAACAAGGAATCCAAGGAACTCAGGGAACACAAGGAACTCAGGGAACACAAGGTGCTCAAGGCATTCAAGGTCAACAAGGAATCCAAGGAACACAAGGAACTCAGGGAACACAAGGAACTCAGGGAACACAAGGTGCTCAAGGAATCCAAGGTCAACAAGGCATTCAAGGTCAACAAGGCATTCAAGGTCAACAAGGAATCCAAGGAACACAAGGAACTCAGGGAACACAAGGAACTCAGGGAACACAAGGTGCTCAAGGCATTCAAGGAATTCAGGGAACACAAGGAACTCAAGGAACACAAGGTGCTCAAGGAATTCAAGGTCAACAAGGTATTCAAGGTCAACAAGGTATTCAAGGTCAACAAGGCATTCAAGGAACTCAGGGAACACAAGGTGCTCAAGGAATTCAAGGAACACAAGGTCAACAAGGCATTCAAGGCATTCAAGGTCAACAAGGCATTCAAGGTCAACAAGGCATTCAAGGTCAACAAGGCATTCAAGGTCAACAAGGAATCCAAGGAACTCAGGGAACACAAGGTGCTCAAGGCATTCAAGGAACTCAGGGAACACAAGGAACTCAGGGAACTCAGGGAACACAAGGTGCTCAAGGAATTCAAAGTCAACAAGGAATCCAAGGAACTCAGGGAACTCAGGGAACACAAGGTGCTCAAGGAATTCAAGGTCAACAAGGAATTCAAGGAACTCAGGGAACTCAAGGAACACAAGGTGCTCAAGGAATTCAAGGTCAACAAGGAATTCAAGGTCAACAAGGAATCCAAGGAACTCAGGGAACACAAGGAACTCAGGGAACACAAGGTGCTCAAGGCATTCAAGGTCAACAAGGCATTCAAGGTCAACAAGGCATTCAAGGTCAACAAGGCATTCAAGGTCAACAAGGAATCCAGGGAACTCAGGGAACACAAGGTGCTCAAGGAATCCAAGGCCAACAAGGCATTCAAGGCCAACAAGGCATTCAAGGTCAACAAGGAATCCAAGGAACTCAG